>Ga0081538_10001519_pt1 | contig 23824 bp, 15 predicted proteins | sample TabmetS5T2R1_FD_71022 | JGI IMG/M metagenome (GOLD analysis project Ga0081538, IMG submission 71022) | Tabebuia heterophylla rhizosphere microbial communities from the University of Puerto Rico - S5T2R1 | ecosystem: Host-associated > Plants > Roots > Rhizosphere ... | reverse complement strand
CGGCGGCCGTCTACACGAGTCCCCTCAGGCGGGCGCTGGAGACGGCGCTCCCTCTAGCTCACGCTCACCACCTTTCCCCAAGTGCCGATCCGCGTCTGGTCGAAGCGTCGATGGGGACGTGGGAGGGTTTGCGGCGCGCCGAGATTCTCGGGCGCAGCCCTGAAGACGCGGCACACCATCAGCGCTGGGAGGCGGACCCGAGCTGTGGCCCCCCCGGCGGTGAGTCGTTCGCGGACGTCCAGGCACGGGTCATCGCTTGTGTGCATGAACTGGCCGAACGGCACCCCGGCGCATCCGTCGTGGTGGTCAGCCATGTCGGCCCTATCAAGGCTCTGCTGTGTGCGGCCCTGGATGTGCCCTTAACTGCGGCCCGGCGGATGTTTCTCGACAGCGCTACTGTGAGTGTCATTGACTGGGGAGCAGATGCGGTGGACTGGGGCGTCCCAGCGGTCATGCGGCTATACAATGCCCATTACCATTTAGGATGGGAAGCGGCGCCGTGGATGTGACAATGCCCTTAACCGTTCACCTCCACCGGTGCGATTGCGCCTAAACCCCGTGCTGGCGCTCAGAAACCACGTTAGGATGTGACCGTCCGTGGCCTCGGGGATTTAGGCGACGGCGTCATCAACGCTTTGGTGCGGGATTCGGACATCCTCAAAGGCGGCAATGCGGGATTCCTGTCGAAGCTTTCGGCTTAGGCGGACGTTCATGGTTGGGTGCGGGCTTCAGAGCCTTCAGCTCTGAGCTTCGCGCCCGTGCCAGTCCCAGTCCTAGCCTTCTTCATGACGATAGGCGGCTCGATCAACGCCGGCTCAGTCGCCCGACGGTCCTTGGAAACCAGCTCCGGGCCTGTCTCATCCGCGCCGTGTGGTCCCCATCGACGCGGTACTCTTTTGATGCCAATCGGGTAGATGGTCAGATTGCCGGTCTTATCGATGTGCAAGCGCAGGAAGTTTTTCCAATCTTGGATCGCCAGAGACGAGAAGGCCTCGTTAGAGTGACGGCCGAAGACGTTCATCGATATCAGCAGGTAGAGGCCCATGATGAACGGTCCGAGGACATACCCGCCGATCAAAATCATCAAGGGGGCGAGGAGCATGCGGGCATCGATGTCGAACTGGTAGCCGCCGCCCCAGGGGATAGGTAATCGCCAACTGTCCGGCGTGGAGATACTGGCGACAAAAGACACGCAGAGCAACGCCATCGTGAACGCTGCGAGGACGTGTGCCAGGGCGTGCACACCTCCCATGATGATTCGGTAACGTAAGGAATGGGTATCGGTAAAAAAGAGGAACCCTACCACGGTCACCGTCACGAAGAATAACGTGGCTGGGCTGTTGATTAAGGTGTAGATGGCCGTGCCGGTGATACTGCCGAGGGTGAACCGCACCGTCTGAATCTTGGCGTCATCGATGCGGGCGACCACCGCTAAGGTGGTGAGCAGGTAGAGGACTGCGGTCACAAGGCCGAACGTCCGGCTCGCGTTCCCTGGGAGGTAGGGGAAGATCAGATTGCGCCAGCATAACTTTCGGGACACCGCCTCGGGTGGGAAGCACGCTTTCAGTTCAAAGATCCGCTCTCGGCGTGGCGCAATCTGCTTCTGATCGCGCCGGTGCTCATCCGACGGTAACCCTGCGCTTTGCTCATCAGGACCCCGCTCAACGATGCGATTGAGCTTCTGGCCTAGAATGCCGACGTGCGTGGGGTGGAGGAACGCGCCGCCGCCCCCGGCGGTGATTTTTTGCGTCGACCGGTCCAGCGCCTCATGCCGCCGATAATGATGCAGGTCCCCAGCGATGAACACGGCCACATCTTTCCCCAGTCTCTTTTCGAGGAGTCGCAGATTACTTTCGCTATAGTCGGGGTCCATGCCCGCATACTGAGCGGCGCGAATCCAGTGAGGTTCAGCGTGGCAGAGAATGACGCTGGCCGGTTTCCCTGTTTTCTCGGTTTCCTCCTGCATCTCTTTGCCGAGGCTTTGAAAATACGCGACCTGTGGCCCATCGATGTCCGAGCCGAGTTGCACATCCGTGCCGAGCAGCCACCAGTTGTGCGGGAGTTTTAAAGCGAAGTAACTACGAGACTGCCGCGTGCGCCAGCCGGCAAACCACCTGTGTGAGGTAAAGAGGCGCGTAAATGACACTAAGCTATCGTACCAATCGTGATTTCCGGGAATGGCGAAGACGTGTGGATGAGGATCGCTGGTATACCGCAGCGCCGTCTCGTAGGGGCCGAGCAACCGCTCGTTGTATTCCTTGCGGCTGGCCGTCGGATACGCCTCATCGCCGCCGAAGATCAGGACATCCCCCCTGTGCGTTTCCGCCTGACATTCCTTCCCTGCCCGGTCTTTGTACGCGAAGGTGAGTCCGGTTTTGGCCAGCTGGCAGGCGATGGCGTAGGTCGAATTCCAGCCGTCGCCGACATCGCTCACATAATCGATCCAGATGGAGTCTCGCGGTTGGGTCTTGTCTGGTTCACAGTGATCCTGCCCGTCATCTATGTAGTAGCACGTGTAATCGTAGAATTTTTCCTTCACCTCACCGGAGGCCATAGCTTCCACGAGGCGACGGTCAGAATGGCGTCCGAAAATGGTGGAGATCGCCACTTGGACAGCTGTCTGAGCGAGTTGACGGGGATCATACCAACCAACCATCGGCTTCGCTTTGGCCCTTGATGGCGTTGCAGAATCTGTACCCCCCGAAGCATTAACCGTGGGAGCTAGGCCTAGAGGCTTCTCTGTTTGACCAGCGTTCGGTTGCATAGCCGTAGTCACTCCCGCCTTGACTTCAGATGAAGTTATGTTGCGGTCTAGATGCCCCGGAACGACGTGATTCGCACGTCGATGACGTAGGTTTCTTCGGCGGCGTCGATCGTCTGCGTTCACTCATCAAACCACGCCCGCCACGGGATGCGCACCATGCCGAGTGGCGTCGGCCCACGTTCGGGTGCAAGCACAGGCACCGTTTCCGGAGTGGTGCTGATCGATGTAGAGAGATGATCCCAATCGAACAAGAAGACCTCGGTGAAGAACTGGGTAATGGGGCGTGAGAAGAAGATGAGGCTCGCATCGCGGTTGTACTGCGTGCCGTCGGACGACCAGTTGTTGCTCCCGACGACGGCGATTTCGCCGTCGATAAGAATGCCTTTGTTGTGGACCTTGCTCGTTTGCCGTCGGAACATGCTGCGTTTCCAGCCGCGGAGACCGACCAGCAGGTCCGAGTGCTCTGCTTCCTGATTCTTACCCACGAGGACGCGCACGTCTAGCCCCTCAGCCATCTTGTGCGCAATGGCCGTGATGATCTCATCGAACTTCTCACGCGATGGCTGGCGTATGTAGGAGAACTGCAGGTAGAGCGTGCGCTCAGCATTCTGGATGAGCCTCAAGATTTCATCAGCGTAATTGTCCGGGCTCATCAACGGTTTGACTCGAACGGGATGGCCCGCAGTGGCGAACGTTTTGGCGACAAACGGATGGTCTTGGACCACCGCGGCTTCGGCTGCCAGCAACGACTCCGGTATCAAGAGATCCGGCAACTCGGGAGCGACCTCAGGCTCCTCGACGTCGCGCGCCTGAGCGATGTCATGTTCGATGAATTTTTCGAATATCTGAGCCAACGACTCATCTTCGATGATGACGTGCCACTCTCTGTTGCCTTTGCTGTAGAGAACCTGTTCGAAGCCGGGCGGAATGGACGGTTGGCTGGTTGGACTCCAATTGCCGCTCGAGAGCCAGAAAGCGCTGGAGTCCCGGACCGCGACTTTGGTGTGATAAGAGTTGTTGAAGATCCGCTTCGGGCCGGACACAACCGCCCGAGTGAATGTCAAACGGTCGCCCCAACTCTCTTTGAGAGTGGCCTCGATGTCTTTATCGTTCGTGCTCACCTGTACGATCATATTCAGTTTGACATCGGTGTCCTGGCCAAGTTGGGTTACCGTGTCGATGATTTGGTCGGCGTAGAACTCGTACATCGCGACGGTGAGACTGCTCGTCGTACCTTCGAGGAATGGCTTTAAGGTGGTCCAGCCGGAGTCAGGTCCTACGTGACAGGTGATGTTGTGCACGCGTGTCTCTGTGAGGGCAGCGACGGCGGGATCTGGCGGCCTGTAGGCGATCTGCGGCGCAGCTTCCAGCACCGCGCCTTCCCAGGCAGCCAGTGGCATGAGGCCGCCGGCCATCTCCCACGCCGTCGCCGTACGTGTCTCGACAGGTATGCCGCCGACCTCTGTCGGCAGCAGTCCGACGCTCTCGCCCGGTTTGGTGACGATGATGATCGCCGGTTCGTGGGTCGGTTCACCCCTTGAGGTGCGGAACCCCGGCCTCACGCCGAACACGCCGGAGGTTGTCCGTAGAGCATCTCCACGCGCCTTGATCGCCGCGATGACCGGCTCAAAGAGCTCTGCGCCGCTCGATGCGGGTGCGGCTGCCTCGGGTAGCAATGCGGGCGAGGCACTGCGAATGACCTCACCGTCTAGCTCCCCAACGACGGAGGTGAACAAGCCGTTCAGCGGAGCAAACTTCTCGAGGTCGCCTTCGAGCCGGACTGTGACTCCGCCTGCATCCAAAACGACACCCGTTCCCTCTGTTCGCACGATTCCACGGTATGTGTTCATTGCCTCACTCCCCCCTAGGAGGGAACTGCACTTCGACGGAAACCTGCTCTGCGTCTCCGACCGCGACGTCTGTTTGCAGCAAACCCCATCGATCTGACTGGGCACCCACCGTGTAGCGGCGGGGAACCGGCGCCGGTATCGCCAACTGCCCCCGATCGCCTGATTGCCATCGAGAACATCCTGATGGATCACAAACGGTCTTAAGCAAGAGCAATTCCACCCTGAGCTATCGCCACGCATAACGGCTAATTATTAAGCGAATCTCCGATCCACAGGGGCTCGATGATAAGGCACAACTGTGCAGGATGACACAAGGGGCATGGTCCAGCAGCAGAAGACGGACGGTGTCGCTTGCAAGATCAGGCGGTTGAGGATCCGTTCGGATCTGAGCAGACTGGTTACATCTGCGCATCGGGAAGGATGAGGTAGGATGAGCCGATGGGCCGAGCTCAAGGGGGGTGACGTCTCCAGGCCGCGTCTGTTCCCGCAGCACGGCCAGACGCCGGGGTGACCCCCCGGCGCAATGGTCAATGGGGCTCTGCCGTGCGGTCTGCTCGCAGCGGGGTCAGGACCGGCGCCGCGGATCGACGATCTCCGGCTTCAGCACGCCAATAAAGGGCAAATTCCGGTAGCGCTGCTGGTAATCCAACCCGTAGCCCACGACAAACCGGTCCGGGATGTCAAAGCCGTGGAAGGCCATGGGGAGATCGACGATCCGCCGGACCGATCGATCCAGCAGCGCACACACGCGCAGGCTCTTGGGTTGGCGGGCCTGCAACGTCCGTAAGAGATAGCTGAGGGTCAGCCCGGTATCCACGATGTCCTCCACCACCAGCACATGGCGTCCGCTGATGTCGTGCTCCAGGTCCTTGAGGATCCGCACCACGCCAGCGGTGCCCTGCCCCCCATAGCCGGAGATGGCCAAAAAGTCGATCGCCAGTGGTATCGGGATCGCACGCATGAGATCGCTGAGAAAGACCACCGCGCCTTTCAACACGCTCACCAGTAGGAGATCGGAACGCTGATACGTCTCCGCCACCAGCCGTCCCAATTCGCTTACCTTCGCAGCGATTTCCTCTGAAGAGATCAGGATTTCGGCGATGTCATCCATCTGAGTGGGCAAGTGTTTTTCCCTCCTCCTTGACATAGAGCGCTCGTAGGCTTATATTATAGCTAACCCTGGGAGTTGACGAGCTTTCTAGATTCCTCAGGTGTTCTAAGGATTCCAAAGGTTAGCATGCTGGTGTGGACGATTGAGAAGACGTCGATCACATCAGAAGTTGGCTAGAGGAAACCTGAAGAACCTTGACGGAAATCAGGAAGTGAGAAGATTCCCAGGGTTTTTTTGTGCATTGGGGCGACTATACTTCTGCCGCAGTCGTTCCACGTCCCGCCGATAGAAGAGCTTGATGTTGATCCCTGGATAGCGCTGTTTTAACAGCCGGACCTTACGATTTTTCTTGGTCACCAGTCCTTGCTTTTGGGTCGTCAGCTCGATATAGAGGTCCTGGTCCGGGAGATAGAAGTCCGGTGTGAAACTCTCCAGGATACGGCCTTCTGCATCGCTCTGCAACGCGAAGGTTGTGGGCTCGTACTGCCAGCGGATCTTGTAAAAATCCAACATCTGGGCGAATTCTGCCTCACTGGGATGGGCAAACATCGGCCCTCGCTCGAGATGCAACTGCTCCACGGTCTGAAACTCATCCGACAACCCCTGGGCTGTTAGCTGCTCTTCCAGACCCTGTACCAGCCGTTTGAGCTCCGGTAGCAAGGTGGCTGGAACCCTGATGACCGTGTTCGGCAGCTGAGCCTCCCCGGGTGCGGCGTGCTTATGCAGGTGTAGCTCGATGAATGGGTGCCCGTCGTGCTCACAAATCCAGGCCTGTATTTCCTCAGCGGCCCCCATCCCGAATTGACTGACGAATATCGAGTGCTCTGTTGTGGTCATACCTGGCCCCCTCCTCGCCTTGCCTGGAACATATCATACTTCTGCCGTCGGTGACCATGAGAATCGAAGGGTCGCCTAATCCTACCCGCGAGCGCTCGCTGGATGGCGGAGGCTACTGGCACGTCGGGGGGAGACAGGCATACGACGGCGGGCGCACCATGAGGACGCCGATGAAGCCGGATCGAATATGGCGGCAATCGCATCAGGGTGTGAGGCGTGGCTGAGAGGGGCGATTACCCTCCGCAGATTTGTGATGGCGAGCGATCAGGTCCCGCGGAGAGGCCGCGCAGGGATACCCAGCCGGACTGTACGTACATGATACCCCTTATCAAGCACGGAGCTGGGAACTTCTGGGGCGTGGCGCCCGGATTCCAGTGCACGTAGCGGGCGCCACACCTGTGAGAAGAGCGTTCGGTCGAGGGTCGATGAAGGCTTAGGCTTCAGGGCCGAGCATCTTTTCCGGTTTTACCAGGACGTCAAACTCCTCCCCCGTGAGGAATTTAAGCTCGACGCATGCTTCCCTAAGGGTCTTGCCCTCCTGATGGGCTTTATACGCCACCTGAGCCGATTTATCATAGCCGATGCGGGGGGAGAGGGCGGTCACCAGCATCAAGGAGTTGGCCAAGAACTGTTGGATCTGCGCTTGGTCCGCCTGGATCCCGACCACACAGTAATCGGTGAAGGAACGACAACTGTCGGCGAGGAGGCGGATGGAGTGGAGCAGGTTGTGGGTGATCACCGGCTTAAACACACTGAGCTCAAAGTTCCCCTGAGTGCCCGCCAGCGAGATGGCGGTGTCGTTGCCGATCACCTGCACGCACACCATGGTCATCGCCTCACTCTGGGTCGGATTGACTTTCCCCGGCATGATCGAGGAACCTGGCTCGTTGGCCGGCAAGATCAGCTCGCCCAGGCCGCAACGAGGCCCAGAACCGAGCCAGCGAATATCATTGGCGATCTTCATCAGCGAGCAGGCCAGGGTTTTCAATGCACCGCTGGCCATGACAAGCGGATCATCGCTGGCCAGGGCGGCGAATTTGTTGGGTGCGGAGACGAACGGCAGGCCGGTGAGCTTGGCGATCCTCTCTGCGCTCCGAGCGGCGAACTCGGGGTGGGTGTTAAGGCCGGTCCCTACCGCCGTGCCCCCCAGGGCGAGCTCATGCAGATCAGGCAGCACGGAGCGCAACCGGCGCAAATCGTGGTCAAGCTGAGACACGTAGCCGGAGAACTCCTGACCGAGCGTTAGGGGGACGGCGTCCATGAGATGGGTGCGGCCGATTTTCACGATCGCCCCGAACTCTCGCGACTTGGCCTCCAGCGCATCTCTGAGCCGGGCGACGTGGGGGATGAGCTGGTGGTTGAGCTGCTCAGCGGCGGCGATGTGCATGGCCGTGGGGAAGGTGTCGTTTGAGGACTGGGACATATTCACGTCGTCATTGGGATGAATCGGCGTTTTACTCCCTAAGGTCCCGCCAACCATCTCGATCGCGCGGTTCGAGATCACCTCGTTGACGTTCATATTCGTTTGTGTGCCGCTGCCGGTCTGCCAGATCCGCAGGGGAAAGTGATCATCCAGCTTGCCATCGACCACCTCCTGGGCGGCAGCGATGATCAGCTTGGCTTTGTCCTCGGGCAAGCGGCCTAACTCCCGGTTGACCTCCGCGGCGGCTAGCTTGAGGAGCCCTAGAGCTCGGATCAGCTCTCGGGGCATCACATCGTGGCCAATGGAAAAGTAGTGGAGTGAGCGTTGGGTTTGGGCGCCCCAATACCGGTCCACCGGCACCTCAATGGTGCCCATGCTGTCAGATTCCATACGAGTGCTGCCGAGAGACACGTCAACGGCCATTCCCTGTTCCTCCCTGGGATTCTGAGACCCTATTCCAAGGTCACGATGGGCTTCTCTTCCAGCCGCGGCTCTAGACGCCGGGCGTTGATCGTACGGACGCAAGCATTCCAGCGCAGTGTGGCGTCATCGTTGTCCGGAGGACGGATGGCTTCGGCTCTCTCGTACCAGAACATGGCTTCACGAAGCAGCTCATAGGCAACAAATCCCCCTCCCGGTATCCTGCTATTGAGCTGAGCTTGGGCCTTCCGCTCATAGATGATGCCGGCATAGTACGCTTGCTCATACTCGCCCTGCAGGCGAGGCAAGAGTTCCAGAGGGCTGTTGACCGGTAAGCCCCGGTCAAACTGATCGGTCAGCGCCAGCAGCAGGGTGGTCAGCGCCCGCTGATTTGCCGGGTCAACCTGTAGAATGTCATGGCAGATGCTTTCGGCTTGTGCTGGTTCATTTAACAGCCGGTACAGCTCGGCCTTCTTGAGGGCGTTGGGAACGGCTTCCCTGTGTAGGGGTTTCAGTTCGAACATGCGTCCCTCCTCTGAACATAAGTCCTAAGTGCTGAGTGGGAGGCATGAACATAAGACTCAGCACGCAGCACTATTCTCATTGGATGGTCCACAAGAGGTAGCCGGCCAGCACCGTGCCGACAATCGCTCCGCCATAGCAGAACACGAAGATTACCTCATTCAGATGTTTGATCTGGAGGCCATCGTACAGTGTATACCGAAACCGATGCGCCCAATGGCACAGGGCAAGAAAGCAGAACGCAAATATGACCAGTCGCATCAGGGGATGGCTGACCAATGTCAGCATGCTCTGATAGCTTGGCGGTTCGAGCCATCCCAATGGAAAGGCCAAGCCGTACAAGAACAGCAGGACGGGTACCAGCAAGGCGGCGAGCGCCCCGCCTGCACTGAATAGTAACCACAGAAACGGTTCGTTGCTTCGTTTGGCCATGTCATCCCCTCAGAATGAGCCAAGCGACGGCCACCGACACCACCAGCCAGGCGACGTAGTTGGACCCTGAGATCAGCAGATCGGGTACTCGCTTCCCGCGCACGCGCATGACCATGGCGCGGGGCGCCAGGTTGAACCACGTAATCGTGTGAAACAGCACAAACAGCAGACTGACCCCGTTCAGTGCGATGACAAGCGGCATCTGCAACCACTCCTGGAAGGCCGCATAGGCCTCGGGTCCGTGGCTCAAGGCGCGGAGCTGCAGTAGAATCAGCACCACGAAGTAGGCGACAAAGACGCTGCTGAGCTCTCTCAGGATGAATTTCAGGTAGGCCCACCGCCACAGCCACCAGTACGTCGACACACGCGGGCGATACCACCTCGGATGATAGGCAGTGTAAGCGGGGATTTCGTTCATTTGGCACCCCACGGCATCAGAAACGCTTTGAACCACTCCTTGGTCGCCGTCAGCTTGTATTGCTGAATGGCGCCGGCGGGATCCACCTCCTTGGGGCACACCTTCGAACATTCACCGACGAACGTGCAGCCCCAAATGCCTTCATGCTGCGACAGCATATCGAGGCGTTGGCTGGTTCCGTGGTCGCGGGAATCCATATTGTAGCGTTGCGCCAGGGCGATGGCCGCCGGGCCGATGAACTGGGGATCGAGCCCATAGACCGGGCACGCGGCATAGCACAGCATGCAGTTGATGCACATGCTGAACTGCTTATAGACATCCAGCTCCTCGGGGGTCTGCAGGTACTCCCCCTGTGATAGGGGCTTCTCCTCGCCTGGGATGATCCAGGGTTTCACGCTCTGGAGTTTGCCCATGAAGTCCGTCATGTCGATGACGAGATCTCGCATGATGGGGAAATAGCGCAGCGGCTCCACGCGAATGGGCCCTGGTAGATATTGCGACAAGAAGGTGGCACAGGTCAGTTGGGGTTCGCCGTTGACCATCATGCCGCAACTGCCGCACACGCCCATACGGCAGGACCACCGATAGGACAGCGACCCATCGAGCCTGTCCTTGATATAGTTCAACGCATCGAGCACCACCCAATCCGCGTGAAACGGCACCTCGTAGCCTTGGAATGTGGGCTCGGTCTCCTGCTCCGGTCGGTAGCGCATCACTTCCAACGTGATCATGTCAGCCATGTCGACCTATCTCCCATAAACGCGCTCGGCAGGGGGCCACCGTGTGATGGTGACGGGCAGATACTCGACGCGGGGTGAGCCATCCTCTTGCTGGAAGACCAGCGAATGCGCCAGGAATTTCTCGTCATCTCGCTTCGGAAAGTCCGTACGTTGGTGCGCCCCGCGCGATTCTGTGCGATGCAGGGCAGATTCGACGATCGTTTCGGCCACATCGAGCATACAGGAGAGCTCCAGTGCGGCTACCAGTTCGGTGTTGAAGGTCTGGCTGTGATCGTCCAGGGCGATGTTCTGGCATCGCTCCTGGAGTTTTCGCAGGGTCTCTGTCGCCGCCAGCAGCGCCATCCCCGTGCGGTAGATGCCGGCGCTCTCCTCCGTGGTCTTTTGCATGTCTTCCCGGATGGCGGCAATGCGCTCCCGGCCTCCCGTCTTGCGCAGGAACTGCGTCTCCAATCGGCGCTGCTCATCCATCGCCTGCGCCAGGATGTGACCACTGGGTGCTTGTTGTTCGGTCGCGTACGCCGCTGCAGCCTTGCCAGCCCGTGCGCCGAAGACCAAGCATTCGGTGAGGGAATTGGAGCCCAGGCGGTTCGCGCCGTTGATGCTGACGCACGCCACCTCGCCCGCGGCAAACAACCCTTGGAGTGGTGTGGCGCCGTTGATGTCGGTATGCACGCCACCCATCATGTAATGGACGACAGGCCGCACCGGAATCAGCTCTTTGACAGGATCGAGGCCCTGATATTTGAAGCACAATTCGCGCACGAATGGCAGCTTGGTGTTGATGACCTTCTCCCCCAGATGTCGCAGGTCGAGGTGGACTACGGGGCCGTAGGGGGTGTCAATCGTGCGACCTTTCTCTAGCTCTGCGACGAACGCCTGGGATAACCGGTCGCGCGGCCCCAACTCCATGGAGCTCAGGACGGGCTGCGGCAGCGGCGTTCCCAGGTTGTAATCCTGCAGGTAACGATAGCCATCCTTATTGAGCATCCAGCCGCCTTCGGCCCGCGCCGCTTCGGTGATCAAGATACCGGTGAAGGGCAGGCCAGTCGGATGGTACTGGACAAATTCCATATCCTTCAGCGGTGCGCCCGCACGATAGGCCAGCGACATGCCGTCGCCGGTCTTGATGTTGGCATTGGTGGTGAAGGGGAAGACACGGCCACAGCCGCCTGTGCACAGAATCACTGCCTTGGCGAGGATGGCATGGATCTTCCCGGTCGCCAGTTCGATGGCCACCACCCCTTGCACACGGCCATCATCCACCAACAACTTGGTGACGAAGAATTCGTCGTAGCGGACAATGGCCCTGTATTTCAGGGAGGTCTGGAACAGCGTGTGCAACATGTGGAAGCCGGTTTTATCGGCGGCGAACCAGGTGCGCATTTTTTTCATGCCACCGAAGGGACGCACGGCGATATGGCCGTCCGGTTCACGACTCCACGGGCACCCCCAATGCTCGAGTCGCAACATCTCTTCCGGCGCTTCTCTGACGAAGGCCTCGACCGCATCCTGATCGCAGAGCCAATCGCCGCCCGAGATCGTGTCGCGGGCATGTTCATCCAGGCTATCGTCTGGCTTGATGGCTGCGGCGGCGCCCCCTTCGGCCGAGACCGTGTGGCTGCGCATGGGGTAGACCTTCGAGACCACCGCTACATCGCACTGGGGATTGACCTCGGCCACCGCAATGGCCGCCCGCAAGCCAGCGCCCCCCCCACCTACTAACAGAACATCATGAGCAGAGACCTCCATGATTGCGCCCACCTCCTGCCGTGGCCAAGCGCTCGCGGCACTTACACCGTGACCCCCGGGAAATTTTTAAATCACTGAAGCTGCAGAGATGTTGGTGAAGGTTTCATCACATGCCATGTCTCTAGATAGCTCACCTATGCGGCCACCGGCGGACGTCTAACGAGCGCGGCCAAGTCGGCCATCCGATGATCCGGGTCGACCCTGTGTGCCCCTCTATCTGGGAAGGGTGTAGACTCCGATTGCTGGTGGCAGCCTCAGCAGCAACAGGGAACATACCGCTAGCAGCTTGGAGATAGAATCGGGAGATCGCATGCAGAGAGCTGAAGGAAGACGGGAAATACCCCTCCAGATGGAAGGGGCTTAGACTCGGGTGAGAAGTTGCGGCCTCCGAAGAAAGCAGGCAAGGATGAGCCGACTGTTCATGGGAACCCTCCCCCTACCAATGGGGAACACCAAAGGAGCCTTGGAATGTAGCGGCTATGTATCAGAGACGCATCACGGTGTCAAGTCATTTTTCCCGGAGACCATGAGGGCCCTAGCGCTAGAGCGCCAGAGCAATTGCTGGTAGTCACCAAGAGGCGTCGTCGTGACGCACACGATCCTGCTCGTCTGCTCGGTATCAGCGGTGTACCCGTCCTATCATCCACGCCGCGCAGTGGACGAGGACAGCGTCTCTCAAAATAGATATCAATATACATCTGTACTAGCTTATATTATTATATGATCATCACAAGTGCCCGACGGATTGCTGCTTCGGGCAGCGTCCTCATCGGCTGGGAGGGTCAGGGATTATGCTCCCTGCTTTCTTCTCAAGTCTTCAGGTGCGTTTCCCGCTGCTCATCCTCCTGGCGGTCCTCCCTGGCATAGGTTTGACGTGGTATATCGGCTTTGAACAACGGCAGCGGGCCCTTGCCAACGCCAAGGAAGACGCACTACAGCTCGTACGCTTGACCGCCGCCAATCAACGGCAGCTGCTCGAGACCGAACGCCAACTGCTTGGCATCATTGCCCAATTCCCAGAAATGCTGGGCCACGACGCGGCCGCCTGCCACATGCGCCTCGCGGACCTCCGCCGGGAGTACCCGCGCTATGCCAACCTAACGGTGGTGACAGCTGATGGCGAGACGTGGTGCAGCGCGCTCCCCTTCATGCCGCCGGTCAGCGTTGCACAGCGTTCGTGGTTTCAGCGGGTCACGCGCTCGCGCGTGTTCGCGGTCGGCGACTACCAAGTAGGCACGATCAGCGGGAAAGCCACGATCAATGTCGCCTTACCTATCCTCGGCGAGTCGCAGCAGATCCACGCGATCGTCACCGCCGCCCTGGAGCTGAGCTGGCTCAATCAACGGCTTAAGGACACACAGCCGCTCGAAGGCACGACACTCAGCGTGATCGATCGGACTGGTACGATCGTGGCCCATTACCCTGACGGCGACCGGTGGGGCGGGAAAGCCGTGCCGCAAGTCCCACTCGTTCGGACGGTTCTGGCACAAGGAGAGGGCACGGCGGAGCATACTGACCTGGACGGTGTGGTGCGGTTGTTTGCGTTTAGGCCGTTAGTCGGTTCGGGCGCACACGCCTCTCTCTACGTTTGCGCCGGCATTTCCAAGGCCTCGGTGTCCGCGGAAGCCTACGGGATCTTTGTCCGAAGCCTAATAGCCCTCGGGGCCGTTGCCCTCTTGGTCGTGGCAGTGGAGTGGGCCGGCGCGGAGCGGTTGATCTTGCGCCCGATCACGGCCCTCGTCAAGGCCGCCGGGCAGATAGCGGCCGGAGACCTGAGCGTCCGCGCCGGCCTGTCTCATCGCCGAGGAGAGCTCGGGCAACTCGCGCGCGCGTTCGACGACATGGCACAGGCCCTGGCAGCACGGCAGGTCGACGCGTTGCGGGCGGAAGCGGCGCTGCAGCGCGCGGTCGAGCGGCTGGAGCTCATGCACAAGATCGACCGGGCGCTCATCGCTGAGGAGAGCCCCGAAGCCATTGCCGGGGCGGCGCTTCCACCCCTGCGGGAGCTGCTCGGGGTCCCCCGCGCTATCGTCAATCTGTTCGACCTAGCGGCCGGTGAGGTGGAGTGGCTGGCGGCGGCCGGCCGCCGCCGCGTCCGCCTCGGGCCGGGCGTCCGCTATTCGATACGGTTGATGGGTGACGTGGAGGCTTTGCGGAGAGGGGAGCCGCAGGTAATCGATGTCCACGCACTGCCGCCGAGCCCCGAAGTGGACGCCTTGCTCGCCTCGGGGGTCCAGGTGTACATGGTAGTGCCCATGATCGTGGGAGGTGAGTTGATCGGCGGGCTCAGCTTCGGCGGTGCGCCGGGGCCGTTTCCCACCGAGCAGGTCAGCATCGCACAGGAGGCTGCGATGCAATTCGCCATCGCCATCGCGCAGGCCAGACTCCACGAGTGCGTGAAGCGTCAAGCGGAGGACCTCGAACGGCGGGTGCACGAGCGCACCCAGGAGCTGTCCACGGCGCAAACTGCACTGAAACACACCAATAGTGAGTTGATGCAGTTGACATCAATGCTCCATACCGCTAACCAAGAACTCGAAGCGTTTTCGTACTCTGTCTCCCACGATTTGCGGTCCCCCTTGCAGAGTATCAACACCTTTAGCCAAATGCTGTTGGAAGATTATGGGGACACGCTGGACGCCCAGGGTCTAGACTACCTGCAGCGCATCCGGAGGGCCACCCGGCGCATGGCGGAACTGATCGATGCTTTCTTGCAACTGGCACGGATTGCCCGCGTCGAGCTCGCGCGAACACCACTCGATCTGACGGCACTGGCCTGGATGATTGTTGCGGAACTTCGCCGTCAGGCACCAGACCGGACCGTTGAATTTGTCGTCGCGGAGGGCCTCACAGCCAGTGCAGACGAGCGGCTGCTGGGCGTGGTGCTGGAAAATCTCCTGGGGAATGCCTGGAAGTTCACGGCCAAGAGAGATCAGGCACGCATCGAGGTCGGCAGTGTGACGCAGCCGGACGGGGAGCTCGTATTTTTCGTGCGAGATAACGGGGCCGGGTTCGATATGACGGATGCGCCACGACTGTTTGGGGCCTTTGAACGCCTCCATCCGATGAGCGATTTCCCGGGTACCGGCATTGGTTTGGCCACGGTTCAGCGCATCATCCGTCGACACGGCGGCCGCATCTGGGCTGAGGGAGCCGTCGGCCAGGGGGCGACCTTCTACTTTACGCTTTCCTGAGGTGGCATGGTGGTGACTTGGGAGCCGTCGGTGCCCCTATCATGCGCCTTGGTGCCGCCCTCCCCTGCCTTCCAGGTGCGGGGATGTGTCGTACTCCACGGCGATGAGCACACATCGACGCGAACGTGAACAGCAGGGGAGAGCCTCGCCTGACCTGCAGGATGGTGGCGGGGCTCGGGGGCAGAGGTAGATCGCCTATCGTTGACAGTCGATGGCCGGTTGCGGAACTCGTCTACGCCGTCGCGGGCGATGACACCATCCTAGCGCGGGTTTTGACGATGATAATGTAGTATAATTTCTAACAGGTGTGCATACGCCCCACCATGGTCAAGAGGACATGCCGGGGTCGGCGGACGTATCTCACGAAGGGCTGTGAGGAGGTCAAAACGCCTATGAACGCGATCGATGACCTTCCGATACACGTGATACTGGCCGGGCTACTCTGGCTCCTGGCGGCGGGCACCCTATGGCATGGCATGCGGCGATTGGCGGAAGGGCTGAGTAGGGTCGATCACCCCGCGAGCGCGCTTCGGGTCGTGCGCGGCATGCGGGGAGTGATTGCCGCGGTGAGTTTGGCGGCGTTGGGCGGAGGCGTGCTGTTCGCCAGTAAAGGGCTCCTGGTGTTTGGCGTGATCTTCTTGGGAGAAGAACTCTACGAGACCGGGGTCGTGCTTCTAGCTCTGCGCGCAGGCCAGCGGGGCGTGTGGGCACAGACACCGCATCTGGCATAGGCGGCCCTCTACCCCATGGCCTATCTAAGCCTCTGTAAATCCCTGGCACGGGACGAGACGACGCGCCTGGTCGACTGACGAAGGCGTCGCATTGTACGCCCGCGACGCTTCGCCTGGCCGTTCTTGGGGGGCGAGCTTGGCAGCTTGTGTGCTGGCCCCCCCTCCTCTCCGCTAGGCGTTTCCGCTATCTGTACAGCACTCTGATACTCGGCGGCACAGCTCCGTCAACGCGGCTGCCACATCCGCCATGATCTTCCGCATCTCTGCATAGGGCGGAACGAACTGCTGTCCGAACTCGATGGTAAAGCCATAGACCTTTCGAAGCTCGTCATTGACTCGGTGCCGGTTAAAGGCGTAATCGTCCGAGGTGGCAGATGTCGGGTAGAGGCCGACCGCTTGTTGGACGGTGTAGCGCTTGCCCCGTACGGCGCATAACGCGGCATTCATGCTCTGCGCCAGCCCCACGAGCGCGCCCTGGTCCTCGGCAGGCATGAACTCTTTGTAGGCCCCATCCCCGACAACCCCACGGACGCGGTCGAAGGCCGGGTTCAGGAAATTCTGATTCGGATCGGTGGCCTGGTTCTCGTCATCGCCCCAGGAGAACAGGATCAGCTCACCGAAGGAGTGGACGTCCACGTAGTATCGGATGTCAGGATATCCATCCAGCAGGTCACGCACGTTGCGGCACTCGGGCTCTGAGAACGCTTGCTGGCCTTTATACGTGAACGATTCCGGATCGGACGAGGTGCCGATACCGCTGGACCAGAGGAAGTCGAAATTGCGATTGATGTCCACCCCGGTCGCGCCGGCGCTCACGTCGGCGTTCGGGTTGCGGTTCTTGCGCCACCAGAAACCCTGGGTCTGTCCGCTGGTGGGGTCAGCCGACTGTGAGTACGCCTTCCCGTCCGGGTTCACGTCCGCGAAGATGAACAGCTCTAGCCGCTCCAAGATGGCTTTCACCTGCGCCGCGCTAAAGGTTTTGTCCCCGTATCTCAGCGGAGCGCCGGACGCGTAGGACTTGAGCAGGTTGGTCGCGAATGCCACGCAGATGTCCGATCCGCCCCACTCCCGGGCGTGCATACTGCCGGTGATGAGGACGCCGACCCGACTCGCCTGGCTGCCGGCGCGCACCCTGAGGACGTGGGATGTCCGCCCTTCCCACGTCTTTTCCCGCAGAGGCACCACAGAGGCCACGTTCGGATGGGCCGCCGCGAGCGTCTGGAGCGACGACTCGACCTCATCGGCGGTGAGGTAGCCGCCGAGGACGGTCCGCTCCGCCGCGCGGGCTCTCGTGTCCTCCAGGTCGGAGAGGTCCATCAGGCGCTCCAGGATGCGCCGCGGCGCCGCCTCACCCGCGGCCTCTCGGCTGGCTCCGACCTCCCGAGAGGCTGGCGCGAAGCGGTTGGCCCCTATAGCGACCTCGACCGAACGCGCCGCGGCGACTTGCTCCAGATCCTCTTCGACGTCGACACGATAGCCGGCGGCGCGGACACGCTGGATCGCTTCATCGCTGAGGACCGCCGGAACCGTGATCTCGCCGGTATCCCGACGCCGCGCCGCCCGCTCGTGGAGATCCAGTCCCATCCCGCGCAAAGCGGACGCCGCCTCCAGCGTGTCCGCCACAATCGTCACTGCGTATAGGCCCATTGGGGCTCTCCTTTCTGTCCGTGGTGAGCGAAGGAACGCGTAACCGCCATCGCCCAGCCGTTGCGCTCCTACCGAAGTGCAGCCGAAGAGGCATCTGCTGCTGCGAAGCAGAATCGGCATCTCAGCGTTTGGGGTCTAAAGCAAGCATTGTACCGGAGAGATCGAGTTCAGCAGGAAACCGGCGAGGACCGGGGAAACTCGCCGGCGGCGGTGGGCAGATCTCCGGAAGCAACTGCGCAGGATTACACATCCCACCGCTCGCGGCGAGAGCAATGGCGCAGATCCACGCCCATCCTCAAGAGGGTTGAAAGTTGTGCAGTCCTACCCAGGGTGGCTATCGATACACACCACGTGGAAGGAGAATCCTATCCGCAGCAAACATCATGGCGACCAGCCGCTGAAACGCTAGCTCCGCAAGACGACTTCGGCAGCAGGAGAGTTGGTGCCGATCAAGCGCCGCTCACCTGATCGCTCTTTGATGGCTTGCCGCCGGCCGTGGAGCGGTGCCCTATCGAGGTGCGGCTGCGAGGGGCGTGCGCGTCTGCGCCGGGTGATGGGGCGCTGGGGCAGCGAACACCGCTGGCTCGCCGATATGAGGCTCGACCGACACGGACTGACCATCGGTGCGGACGGTAATCGCCCCATGAGCATCGGTGCGAAAGACGTTGACGCCTGACGCCTGGTAGCGCTCGACGACCGTCGGGTGGGGATGACCAAAGCGACTGTCCCGTTGCACGGAAAACACCGCGATACTGGGAGCGACGGCCCGCACGAAAGACTCGCTGCTAGATGTGCGGCTGCCATGATGAGGGACCTTCAAGATCGTCGCACGGAGATCGTGGCCGGCCTGCAGCAGAAAGCTCTCCGCCCCCAGCTCGATGTCGCCCGTGAATAACACGCTCACGGCGCCGTAGGTCAGCCGCAGCACCAGTGAGCGATTATTCTCGTCGGCCTCCTCCCCGCCGCCACGTCGCTTCATCGGAGGCTGGAATGTGGGGCTGGGATGGAGCAGCTTCAGATGCACACCGTCGATGACGGCCGTCGTGGCTCTCTCAGCCACCACATCGCGATAGATGCCACGCTGCACCGCGGCATCGCGTAGCGCGCCATACCACTCAGATCGCACGGGGGCGCCGTTATCCCAGAACTCCCCCACGCGGAAGTCCCGGAGGATAAAGCCCAGGCCTCTGGCATGGTCGGGATGGGGGTGTGTGGCCACCAGATAATCCAGGCGGCGTACCCGTGTGTGTCGCAAAAAAGGCGCGACCACACGTGCCCCTATGTCGATGTCATCGCGATAGGAGCCTCCACCGTCGATGAGCATGGTTGTGCCGTGCGGGAAGCGGATGAAGCTGGCATCGCCGTGACCGACGTCGAGAAATGTGACCAGGAGCTGCCCGCGACCGACCGGAAATAACCAGGGCCAGGCGAGCCAGATGCTGACCGTGAGGGCTCCGCCGATGGTACCCCAGCGCGCCATGCGATGGCGCAGGCTATAGGGCAGCAGCAGGATGGTGGCGTATGCGAGCATCAGGGTCGGGACCGATACGGCACCGATGTAGGGCGCCGCATACGGAAGCGCCGCAAAAAGGCGGATCACGCCATACATCGATGTGACGATCACCCCCGTCAGGGAGAGCAGGAAGTTGCCGAGATTTGGCAGGATCTGGGTGGTAAACGATGCGAGGATCGCGCTAGGCACTGCGACGGACGCTAAGGGAGCAACAACGATGTTGGCCAGAGGGGCGATGAGGGGAAGCCGTTCGAAATGGTACAAGATGAGAGGAGCCGTCCCAAGACTGGCGAACGTGGAAACGATCACCGCGTCCCGCAACCAGCGTTTGAGGCGCGCCACAGCGTTGGTTGAGTGTCCCTGGTCCGTGTCGTTCATGCGCGATGGGGAGAGGAAACGGTAGGCGTAAAATATCGTCAAGACCCCTACGAACGACAGCTGGAAGCCAATGCCAAACAGGGCGAAGGGGTCGAGGCCGAGGATCAATAGGGCGGCCAGTAACGTGATGTTGAAAGGGTCCCCATCGCGGTCGATGAGATAGGCGAACACGAAAGTGGTGATCATGATGGTCGAACGGATAGCCGGGAAATTGGGGTCGACTAAATCCACAAGACCGTCGAGCGTGACCAAACACGCATACCCCACCACCACTGCCAGGGCGCTGATGGCGGCGAGTTTGGACGGACGCGGCCCACCGCTGACGTGGGCTAGCAGCCGGAAGCGTACCTGCTTAATCAGGAAACGGAGGAGAAAAAAGACCGCGCCGTAGACGGCGGCCACGTGAAATCCTGAAACGGAGAGGAGATGAACCGTGCCAGAGGCGTTGAACGCTTCACGTACCTGAGGAGGAAGCGCACTGCGGACGCCAAGCGCCATTTCCATCGTAATGGCGGCCTCGTCCTCCCCCATCGCCACGGCGATGCGCTCTGCCAAGGCGCCTTTGAAACGCGAGAATCGGTCCAGCAGCAGGCTTGATGAGTGCTGCACGACCTCGATCTGCTCCTCCTTGCTCAGGCTGCCGGTGACGTAAATACCGCGGCGCGCCAGGTAGCGACCATAGTCGAAAGCCCCCGGGTTGCGAAAGCCGCTCGGCTGACGCAGTCGCAGATGATGGAGGCGGATGAGGTCTCCGGCCTTGACCGCGGGCTCGAAATCGTATGCGGTGACGCGCACGCGCCCGGAGACGGGCACCACGGTGGTCTCATCCCTGAGCGTTCGCGCCGAGAGGTCGAGCGTCGTGCGGTGTGGCCCGACCTTCGCCAGCCTCAGCACCTGCCCCTCAAGCGTGACCGGTGTCGGGCTCAGATAGTGGCGGACATGATCCGCCGGCAGATAGACAGCGGCCCACAGGGCATAGGCATAGCCCAGCACCAGCGTGCATGCCGCCGAGACTAGCAGGCGACGTGCACGTGTATACCAGAGGGCAAGGCCCACACAGCCCCCGGCCAGCATCACGATGATGCCAACGGCCCAGAGGAAGTGGTCGGCGCTCCACTCGGCGGCGAGGATCGCGACGCCAAACGCCATCGCAACCGGCCCCAAGGGGCGAGAGCGACGAGGTTGCAAGGCGGAGACTGGGGCGGGAGCCGCGACGGGGTCGGGGTACGCCATACGGCCAGCTTCTTGGCGACAACCCTCTTGCAATGGAGAGGAATTGACGCTATTCTTTCACCACGTTCCAATGGTCACCGCCGGGCATATGGAGAGCACCGCGAGCGTTCTTTTCGGGCGTTCGGTCGCCGACCGGCAGGTCAGTCGCCAGCCTTCAGCGTGTGAGGGAGCGACGCTCCCATCCCTTACCCGCCTCATCTCAACGGGCTTACCACCCCCAGGGGTGAACTGATACAACCAGACATTTCGCATCATCATAGCAGCTCTGCTGGCGAAATGGCGGGGTTTTTTCGGTTGTCAACGCGTAGGGAGATTCGGTCATGGGCGGAGAACTTGGGGAGTTGCGACGGACGCACCGCTGCGGCGAGTTGCGTCGAGAGCATGCCTCCCAGCAAGTGGTGTTGATGGGTTGGGTGCACCGACGGCGCGACCACGGCGGCCTGATTTTCATCGATTTACGCGACCGCGAAGGCATGGTCCAAATCGCCCTCAACCCGGAAGTGGCAGCCGACGCCCATGCCAACGCCAGCCGGCTGCGCGGCGAGTACGTCGTCGCGGTCACCGGGACAGTGGTCGAGCGCCCCGCGGGGGCTGCGAATCCCAACCTGGCCACCGGCGATGTGGAGGTGGTGGCGACGGAACTGACCATCCTTGCCGAGGCCAATCCGCTGCCCTTTGTGCTGGACAGCGACGAAGAGGTCTCCGAGGCCCTGCGCTTCAAGTATCGCTACCTTGACCTCCGCCGCCCGCAGGTACAGCGGAACCTGATCATCCGCCACCGCGTCGCCAAGGCGATTCGCGATTACATGGATGCCAACGGCTTTCTGGAAATCGAAACGCCGTTTCTGATTCGTAGCACACCGGAGGGGGCGCGGGATTATCTGGTGCCGAGCCGTCTGAACCCCGGGGAATTCTACGCCCTGCCCCAGTCGCCGCAATATTTCAAGCAACTGTTGATGATCTCCGGCTTCGACCGCTACTTCCAGATCGTGCGCTGCTTCCGGGACGAGGACCTGCGCGCCGATCGCCAGCCCGAATTCACGCAGGTCGATGTCGAGATGTCCTTTCCGCAGATCGACGAGCTCGTGGCGCTCATCGAGGGCATGATGGTCCGGGCCTTCAAGGTGGGCCGTGGCATCGATGTTCCGACGCCCTTCCCACGGCTGACCTACCAAGAGGCCATGGACCGCTTTGGCAAAGACGCGCCGGATGTGCGCTTTGGCATGGAGCTCTCCGATGTCACCCCATGGGCCGCGGCGGGTGAATTCGCCGTTTTCCGCCAGGCCGTCGAGGCGGGCGGACAAGTGAGAGGGCTGAATGCCAAGGGCTGCGCCGGCTACTCGCGCAGAGAGCTGGACGAGCTTGTCGCCTTTGTCAAGCCCTTCAAGGCCAGAGGCTTGGCGTGGATGAAGGTGACCGATGCGGGCATCCAGTCGCCGATCGCGCGCTTTTTCCCTGAACCCACCCTGCAGGCGATCACGCAACGTATGGGAGGGGAGCCGGGCGACCTCCTGTTGTTCGTGGCAGACAAGCCCGAGGTCGTGGCGGATGCCTTGGGCAATCTCCGGGTCCACCTGGGGGAACATCTAGGGCTCATCCCCCGGGATGTGCTGGCCTTCGTGTGGGTGGTCGACTTCCCGCTGCTGGAGTATAGCGAGGAGGAGCGCCGCTACGTCGCCAAGCATCACCCTTTCACCGCCCCACGCGACGAGGACCTCCCCCTGCTGCAGACCGACCCCGGTCGGGTACGGGCGAAGGCCTACGACCTGGTCCTGAACGGCCGTGAGCTTGGAGGCGGAAGCATCCGCATCCATCGTCGAGAGGTACAGGAGCTGATGTTCCAGGTTCTGGGTTTGTCGAAAGATGAAGCCTACGAGCAGTTTGGGTTCTTGATGGATGCCCTGGAATTCGGGGCTCCGCCGCACGGCGGGATTGCCCTGGGACTCGACCGCTTGATGATGCTGCTGACCGGAGCGCCGTCCATCCGTGATACCATCGCCTTCCCGAAGACGCAGAAGGCGACCTGCTTGATGACCAACGCACCGGCGCGGGTGGACGAGAAACAACTCAAAGAGCTACACCTCAAAGTAGATCTGGGCTGAGGCGCAAGTGCTGAGTCCTAAGTGCTGAGAGGGAAGCTCGCAGCTGCACGAGTCGTTACTCAGCAATCGCCGCTCAGCGCTCGGCGATTTTCGCTGGACGCCTCAGCGCCTCGGTGGTGGAGGATTGACCCCTGGATGACTGAATTTAAGTCAGGCTTCATCGCGCTTTTGGGCCGCCCGAACGTTGGCAAATCCACATTGCTCAATGTCCTCGTGGGTGAGAAGATCGCCATCGTCTCGACTAAGCCTCAGACCACGCGCAGCCGCATCACGGGTATCAAGACGACCGAGGAGGCCCAGCTCATTTTCCTGGACACGCCGGGGCTGGCGCGGCCGCGTAGCGCGCTCAATCGGCATATGATGCAGATTGCCCGTGAAGCCTATCAAAGCGTCGATCTGATCTTGCTGCTGACCGAGGCATCGAGCCCTGAACAGCTCGCGGCCGATGAGTTCATCTTGCACCAGCTCAAGGACGTGAAGACCCCGATCTTTCTGGTGATCAACAAGATCGATCTCATCGACCATCGCCAACTCCTACCGCTGATCGAGACCTATCAACACCTGTATCCTTTCGCGGAATACGTGCCGGTCTCCGCCCTCAAAGAAGTGAACATCGAGGCCTTACAGCGGGCCATCGTCCAACACCTCCCCGCGGGGCCGCACTACTTCCCGACGGATCAACTGACCGACCAACCGGAGCGGTTCTGGATCGCTGAACTGATCCGCGAGCAAATCTTTACCCGCATGGAACAGGAAGTAC
>Ga0081538_10001518_pt1 | contig 23827 bp, 27 predicted proteins | sample TabmetS5T2R1_FD_71022 | JGI IMG/M metagenome (GOLD analysis project Ga0081538, IMG submission 71022) | Tabebuia heterophylla rhizosphere microbial communities from the University of Puerto Rico - S5T2R1 | ecosystem: Host-associated > Plants > Roots > Rhizosphere ... | reverse complement strand
ACCGCCACGGTCCCGGCCGAGGACCGGCCGCTCACCTTCGGGGTGCATGGCGCCGTGGCCGAGCACTACGGCACCGACCCCAAGGACAGCCAGCCGCACGCCACCACCCTGGACTACCTGGTGGCCGCGGCCGCCGGCTGACTGACCGGGACCTTCGGGGGCGCGCTAGCGCCTCCCGTTCGAGCATCCCACGGGTCCCCGGCCGCCGATAGCGGGATGACACCCTCGATATGCAGGGTGAAGCGGTAAGGCCAGTCGGCGGTCTTCTCGCAAAACCCGGTGACTCGGGCACGGACGTCCAGTAGCCGCACCAGCCGGGCACGGTCCAGTGCCGACATGGTGTCCAGCCGGACGGCCAGCTCGCGCAGCCCGACCAGCCGCCGACGGGTCTCCGCCGCGTCGGCCTGGGCGATCTTGAGGGTGCTGCGTTCGCGCCGGAGCGTTGCCAGGTCGGCGGCGATGCTGGCGGTCGCGGCTTGCAGGGCTTCTGGGTCCAGCCCGCTCGTCAGCCCCGCCGTGTAGGCACGCTCGAGCGCCGCTTTAAGCGAAGCGATGCGGCGGTCGAGCCTCTGGGTGTCGATGCGGGCGCCGTCCACCCGCTGGGTCCAAGCGCGGGCAAGCTCGATAACTCGCTCTGGCTCTTGCAGTACCCGGACAATCTCATCCCAGACCAGCCGCTCAACGTCATCGGCATGGAGGGTGCGGCACCGGCAGCCCTCGGAGTACCCGGCGCAGCGGTACAGCCGTCGGCTGCGGTCGTTGCGCCACCAGCCTCGGTACAGCCTCTCGCATGGCGCGGTGAGTCGGCCGCTCAGCATGTACACCCGGTTCTCGGCCCTGCCGTCTTGGGCGGTCTCCGCCAAGATCGCCTGTATCCGATCAAACGTAGCCCGGTCGAGAATGGCGGGGACGGGGATCTCGATGGGCCCGCCGTACTTGCCGGTGGTGCGGTGGCCGCGCCTGGGCCGGTCCGGCTGCACCGTCCGGGCGGGCTTCGCCCAGACAACCGTCCCCGCGAGTGCCTCGTTCGACAGTATCCACCGCAACGCGGTGACATCCCACCGTGGCGCCTTGCGGGGTCGCGACCCGTCGGCATTGAGCTTCTCGGCGCACTCGGTGAGCGTCAGGCCGTCCTCGACCAGCATGGCGGTCGCCTTGTTGACCACCTTTGCCTCATCCGGGTCGTGCTCCAGCTTCCCGACCGCGAGTCGGAAGCCGTAGGGCGGGGTGCCGCCCGGCCACCGGCCTTGGGCGGCCTCGCGGCGCTGGCCGTTGACGGTCCGGTCCCGGATCATGGAGCGCTCGAACTCGGCGAAGGAACCGAGCTGCTGGAACAACAACCGACCGGCTGGAGTGGAGGTGTCGATCGGCTGGTCGGTGGCGACGATCGCCACGCCGTGGCGGGCGAGCTGCGCCTCGATATTGAGCAGATCCCGCAGATCCCGCGCCAGCCGGTCGACCTTGGTGAACACGACCGCCTGGATGGTGCCCTCGCAGGCGGCAGCGATGATCTGCGCCAGCTCCGGGCGGTCGCTGGACGCCCCGGTGAACACGTCGGTAAAGGTGTCGTGCAGCGCCCAGCCGCGCTTGGCGACCTCGGCCCTGCCCTTCGCGATCTGGTCCTCGAGGGAAGTCTTGTCGCCGCGTGCCTGTTCGGCGGTGGAGACTCGGGCCATCACGGCCGCGCGGATTGCGCCGATCGCTTGACGCGCGTTCTGCTGGACCATGGGCCTCCCCCAAGTAGGCCAAACATGTGTTCGAACCATAGCATAGCCCTTGACACGATTGTCATCGCTCGCGCGGACGCCGGCGCCACCCTCGGCAGTGTGGAGACGTTTGTGGAGTTCGAGTCGATCCTGGATGCTCGACATACGACCAGGGATCGAGGACGGTAGGTCCAAGCGTGCGCCGCCAAGACCGCACGGCGACGATCACCTCTCGCCTAATAACGGCTTGCTCGACGTGCGGTCGCCAGCGTCTGGCGTGCCCTGGTCAGCCCACGGCTGGGCCAGCGTCTCGGTCTGTGGCGGACGCACCGGCTGCGATCACCGCACGGAGCCGGGCAGCCAACTCCGCGGCTTGTGCGGGCGACCATGGGATCACCCCGTCCTCCATCATGAGCGCGTGGAACTGCTGCCGCTCGAACGGCGTGCCGGGTGGCAGCGGCGCGATGTGCCAGTGAACGTGGGCAACCGCCTGCTGGCTGCCCAGCGACAGCAGGTAGGTCCGCTCTGACGGCACCACCTGCTCGATGGCGCGGGCGACCCGGTGCACCACCGCCATCAGCGCCAGGAAGGCCTCCTGGCTCAGCTCACCAACAACGTGCTCGACGTGGGCCTTGGGCGCGACCAGCACTCGGCCGTAAACGGTGGGATGGCTGGCGAGGACGGCGATGTGCGCGTCGTCCTCGAACACGACCTCTTCGTGGTCGTACTCGGCGTCGCCGCGGACGATGCCACACACGAAGCACGGGCTGGTCCGGATCCGCTGGACGTAGGCCGCAAGGTTCATCGGTTCCCGGTCGGCGTGCATGCCGTGACTCCAGCCTTCGAACCACCCATCCACCTGAGCAACTCGCTGCAATCCCCACGCGATGGCGACGCCGAAGCCGCCCGGCGAGTCCCACGCAAGGTCACCGGCCCAGCGGACGTCCCGCCCGCAGCGCGAGCCGCACCGACCCTGAGGCGACCGACCGCGCCGTCCCGTCACCCCTGCAGGCCGAGTTGACGTCAGCCCCCCTGCATAGGATCACAGACTTGCACCAAGTGGTGCTTGGGCTGCTGATGGACAAGGTCTTGCCTCGCCGGAACCGCCAAGGCCAGGCGGTAACCGGCCCCGGGCGCACTCACGGGCGCTGCCGCGCGGCCAGCAGCTCCCGGTAGCGGGCCGCCCACCGCCGGTTGCGCGCATCGGCCTGGCTGGCGGTCCTGGCAACGATCTGGACATCCTCGGGCGGCACGATCCCAAGGAAGCCCAGCACCGCCCGGGTGGTCCCCACCATGTCGGCGACCAGCTCCTCGTAGCCGACCCCGAACGGCTCGATCCGCTGGGCCCCAAACCAGCGCCGCCAGCCGTCCCGGTCGGCGATCGCCTGCCGGACCAGCCCATGGACTGCTGGAAGTCAAAGCGCGGCGGCGTAGCGGCCATCTGACGTGCGTCTCCCTGGTACCACACCCCGGTCTGGATCGCCTTGCACCACGACACCGCCTGGGCGACCACGTCCTCGCGCCAGATCCAGACAAACCGCAGGTTCGGGAAGGCCCGCTACAGCAGCACCCGGTCGGAACGTCCCTGGTTGCCTGGCAGCGCGGCGAGCTTGCCGAGCAGGTCGGGCAGGTACCCGAACATGACCTTGGCGCCGAACACGCCGTTGGGGGTCGTGCCCTGCGCGATGGCGGCGCGCAGGTACGCCGCGAAGCCCGAGCCTGCCACGCCCCAGCGGCGGGACCAGGCGGGCTCGTCGTCCCGCCAGAAGTACTCCTCTGGGCGGCCGGCGAGCCCGGTGCCGGCCAGCAGGCCGCACGACAGCGAGGTGCCACCGCGGGGCGTCCCACAGACAAGGTAGGAGGCCGTTGGGACCGTGCTCACCGCCAAAGCATTTCACGAACGCGACACAAACCGTACGCAGAGATCACAGTCAGCTCCCGAGGGAGATCCGAGCTCGGCGGCGGACAGACGTCGCCGCAACGGCCCACGTGGGAACGGCCTCGCCTTCGGCGCCGCGGCCGGGCCCCTGCACCCGGCCACGGACCGGCCGTTGTCGCGGCCGCCCGGCAGCTCCCACTGCGGCCGGCGGCGCGCGTCAAGGGCGCTTCGCGGTCCTTCGGACCGGCCTGCGGCCGCCCTTGACCCGACCACCGCCGCCGCGGGCGGGCATCCACGGGCCGCCCAGGCGGGCGACGGTATGCCGCCCGGCCGCGACCCTGTCGTCATTCCGCCAGAGTATTCCGCAGGAATCGGTGAGCTCTGGCGACGCCCTCCGGGGTGCCCCGGCGATGTGCACCTGCGGGAGCGCCGCACTGGGCCATGGTGACCGCACTCGTGACCGGCCCTGCGCGTCGCACTGCCGCTCGGTTAGGGATGCTCGCAGCAGCGCTGACGGCAGACTCACTGCACTGCTCGCAGTTGCTGGTCAGCGGCTCGTCGGCGAACCCGGGCCAGCCTGACCGCTTACACCTGTGGGTAGCGCCGACTCAGTTGACGCACAAGCGAGGCGGACCACGACGAGCAAGACGTCAAGCCGGCCACACACGACAGGCTGATGTGTACCACGGCGGACGCTCCCGTGACGCCAGGCAGTGACCAGAGCCGCGCGCCTCCTGTCACCTTGTTAGTGAGTCTCCCGCGGCCTACTGGTGCGATCATGCAAGGTAGCGAGAGTGACGCATGCTCGGACCAGGCGGGCACGCCGCATCGCAGCCAGCCAGGCGATCGAAGACACAGCCCCGGCACGTCACGGATAGCGGTGTCCATCAGGATGCTCGCTCGCCCCGCTTGGCCGGCGATGGAATCGTCTACAGGTCGATCGCTCAGGGCAAGCAAGGCCCCACGCCGCCTTCAGAAGCGGTGACAGGCAGACCGCTCAAGGTGATCTGGCAGTTCGCACCGGACGATCGATCCCGCCAACAGCGCCTCCTACGGCTCCTGTTCGAGCAAGACACCGAACAGGAGCAGGTCCAGGGCGGTGGCGATCGTCACGCCTGCTAACAAGCGACCGCCGCACGGTCAGCCGGGCGTTCGTCCTTCCGGCGTCAGCGTGGTGAGCTCCAGGCTGGTGGTGATGTCGACGCAGCCGCCGATGGTGCGGGCGACCGGGCAGCGTTCGGCGTGGAAGCCGAGGACTCGGTCGATCGCGGCACGCTTCGCCTCGTCGGCGATGACGGCCTCGTCGACGCCCAGGTGGTAGGTGATATGGATGCGCTTCACCACGAGGACCTTGGCGTCCAGCTCGATCTCACCGATCGCCTCGCTCCGCAGACGACCGCCTGCGGCGGGGACACTTCGCGCCTCAAGCGCTCCCCCGAATGTGCCCGTCAGTCAGGCCGCGGCCGCGGCGACCAGGTAGTCGAGGGTGGTGGTGCGTGGCTCCTGGTCGTCGGGGGCGACGCCGTAGTGCTCGGCGACGGCGCCGTGCACGCCGAACAGCACCGGCTGGTCGAGCGCGGGCAGGACCGCGCTCCGATGCGATCCTTGCTCCCGTGTGACGCTGACTTGCGAACGGTAGACAACCTCGCCCATCACGCCTCCAGGTTGTGAGGGGGCCTGTCCGGTGCCATGGTACCGAGCAGGAGCGAGCCGCCCTTCGTGTCGCTGGAGTCGCAGACAGCCTGGTCGAACTGCTGATAGAACTCGATCGGTGGTCCACCAGCATCGCAGGGTGAGTGTCGCCCTGAAACGCTCGGCGACGACGGCACGTCAAGCCAGCTCCGGCAGCCGCATGGTGAACGGCAGGCGGTACTTCCCCGATGGGGGCGCGCTGGAGGCGCGCGGCATCCCCGCCGGAGACGGTCGTCTCCAGGCAGACGCGGTCGGTGAGATCGAGCTAGACGGCAAGGTCCTGGTCGTCCGGCGCATCCATGTCACCTACCGGCTGGCCGCCGACGAGGCCCAGCGGGCCACGATCGAGCGGGTGCTTGGGTTGCACGCCGACCGCTGCCCGGTCGCCCGCACCATCGGCGGCTGCGTGGCCATCTCCACCAGCCTGGACCTGCAGCCCGTCGCGGCGGCGCCCTAACCACCACCAGGCGAGCGCCTCCGCGGCGCTGCGGCGACTCGACCGGATGCCAGCTTCCTCATCAGCTCACCCCTGCACCGCCAACGGGGTGATTCCGCCGGAATACGGCCCGACACCATCCAACGCCCCTCCCACCAAGTCATGCGCCAACGCGGCCGGCTCAGGCGGAGGTCAGCAGGTCAGGGAACCTGGCCTGCAGCTCCTCCCACAGCCGGGCGAGGGCGGCGAAGCGGTCGAAGCGGTACAGCTCCCCGATGGCCACCACCGCGTCCAGCTGCTTGGCGACCGGTTCGACCCACACCCGCACCTCCTGGCGGGCATGGCGAGCGAGTGGCAGCCGATCGCGGTCCAGGATGCCGGCGGCCTGGCTGCTGGCGAGCTGGCGGCCGCAGCGGCAGGGGTTGGCCGGGTCGATGAGCCGGCAGCGGTTGTCGATCACCTGCCGCAGGGTGCGCCGTGCTCTCGACACGCGCTGCCGGAACGTCGCCCGGGTGCAGCCCAGGATCTCGGCTCCCTCCCGGTCGGGCAGCCCGAGCACGTCGGCGAGCAGGTAGGCGGCCCGTTGGGGTCGCGACAGGCATGGGCCAGATCTCAGCCCGCGCACATCACGGTCCTGCGCCATTCAGGCGTCGCGGTGAGCGGCGTGGAGCCGAAGCGTCCCTCGGACGCCCTTCAGCTCCACGGGACCGATCTCGGTGAACGCCACCGGCCCTCCGTCCGCCGCGTCGACGACCTCCTGGCTGACCAGCACCTCACCGGGCTTGGCGTACTCGGCGATCCTGGCCGCCAGGTTCACCGTCCGGCCGAAGTAGTCACCCTCCTGGAAGATCACCGGCCCCGCGTGGATCCCCACATGGGCCGGTGGCAGCCCGTGGCGCCCCAGGACCTCCACCATCTCAACCGCGGCCAGCACCGCAGCCCCCGACTCCCGGAAGTAGAACATCACCCCGTCGCCGAGCCACTTCACCGGCGTCCCCCCATGCTCCAGGGCGGACCGCCGGACCAGGGTGGCCAGCCTGGTCGCCAGGTCGGCGGCCGCCTCGTCCCCGCGCTCCTCGGTCAGCCGCGTGTAGCCGGTGAGGTCGAGGAAGCACATTGCCGGCGGACGCTCCAACCGGCGGTACAGACCCGCCCGCTCCAGCGCGCCCTCGACGTGCTCGACGAGACCCTGGGTCCAGGCGTGTTCCTGCTGCCTGTGGTAGACGGACAGCAGCGCCTGCTCGGTGAGCGGCGCCATCTGGGAGCCGAGGTCGGCCTGGGCCTGCGACAGCTCGCCCTCGGTCATGCCCGACTCGAGCAGCGCGATCACGACCTCGCTACGCCAGCCGGCCGTCTCGGTCTCAGCGATCCGGCGCAGGCTGTCCCCGCAGATCCGAAGCCAGCGCTCGATGACCACGGGCCGGAACCCCTTTGCCAGCTGAAGCTCGATCACCGGCACGACCTTCAGCTCGTTGTCGTGGACGTGGTCCTCGGGCCGTGGCTCGGCGAAGCCGACGGCCTCGCGGACCACCATCAGTAGCTCCAAGGGGATACCCGTCCTTGCGCTCAGCTGCTGGAAGGTAGTGCCGCTGAGCCCGGCGAACCGATCGAAGGCGGGCACATCCATGAAGGAGAACGAGAGCGCGCCGTCCCGGACGGCGGCGGCCATCCCCTCCAGCGGCACGCCGGCCTGCTCCAAGCTGTGCAGCCACCGCGCCCGGAGCGCGTCACCGGGCGAGAACACCTCGCCCGGATCTGGGGTCAGGATCCCGAGCTCGACCAGCCGGTCGACGTAGTTGGGGTCGACCCCGGCCCGCTGGGCGACCTCCTGCCTCGAGTATCCGCTCACGCCTTCGCCAGCATAGCTGCGGACCCTGGCCCGAGTGGAGCGGGCATTCGACCCGCTCTCAGTCGACGATCCGACCGTCCGCAGCTTCGCGAGGATCACGGCGACGCTCGCCACAAGGCACCCGAGGTTGGTAGATGCCTTATCGCCGCCGAGTCCACACCGGCTGGCTGCCGCCGGCCATCCGCCGTGACCGCTGGGCATTCGTAGTCACCGGCAACGACCTGCTCACCGGTGGGCGCGCCCCGCCTGGCTGGGCCCTCGAGCGCCCGCCGATGCTGCTGGAGACCGGCCTGCCGGGGGTGTTCGCGGCCGGCGACGTCCGCCACGGGTCGATCAAGCGGGTCGCCTCCGCGGTCGGGGAGGGCTCGACCGCCGTCCGCCTCATCCACCAGCACCTGAGCTACGAATAGCCTGCAACGCCCCACGGCAGGCTTCCAGAAGGGTCGGCGTTGCGGCCTGCTGATTGTCATTCTGTTACGGAGTTGGGGCGGCCGGATGTCGAAGCTCCGAACGGGTTGCGCTGGCGGCCGGGCCCGCCCGTACGGTGTCGTCAACGGCGCATCAACCTCTGTGGGAGGACCACGGGGTGCCGACACCAGGCCGGAGGCCACGGCCCCGCATGGGCGGTCGGAGCCCTCGGGGCGAGCCGCCCTGCGCCTGGCCGGGTTGCTGGTTGCCTTCGACGACCAGCCGGCCGGGTTGCGCGAGGGGGCTGGCGCTGTACGGGCCTAGGAGGAAGCCATGACACCAACCATTCTGGTCACCGGCGGCACCGGCACGCTGGGACGCCAGGTCGTCCCGCGGCTGCGGGACGCCGGGGACGAGGTCCGGGTGCTCAGCCGGGACAGCCGGGCGGACGAGGACGGCATCCGCTATCTGACCGGCGACCTGACCACCGGCGAGGGGACCGACGCCGCGGTCGCGGGGGCCGAGGTCGTCGTGCACCTGGCGGGCAGCGCCAAGGGCGACGAGGTCAAGACGGCGCACCTGGTGCAGGCCGCGGCACGGGCCGGGACGCGGCACCTGGTGTACATCTCGATCGTCGGGGCCGACCGGATCCCGGTCACCAGCGGCATCGACCGGGCCATGTTCGGCTACTACGCCGCCAAGCGGGCCGCCGAGCAGGTGATCGCCGACTCGGGCCTGCCCTGGACGACGCTGCGGGCCACCCAGTTCCACGACCTGACCCTGCTGACGATCCAGCAGCTGGCCCGGCTGCCGGTGGTCCCGGTCCCGGCCGGCTGGCGGGTCCAGCCGATCGACCCCCGAGAGGTCGCCGACCGGCTGGTCGAGCTGGCCCTGGGCGCGCCGGCCGGGCTGGTGGCCGAGGTGGGCGGGCCGCGGGTGTACCCGCTGGCCGAGCTGGTCCGCGGCTACCTGCAGGCCACTGGCCGGCGCCGGCCGATCCTGCCGGTCCCGCTCCCGGGCAAGGCCGCCCGTGCCTTCCGGGCCGACGCCAACCTGGCCCCGGACCGGCCGTGGGCCACCGGAGCTGGGAGGAGTTCCTGGCCGGACGGGTGAGCGCACCCAGCCCCAGCCGGTCTGGCTCGGCTTAGGGGCTGCGCCAGTAGGGCGGAGTAGAGCAAGGCAGGCACGAGCCGTGATGATCAGCGGGTTCTCACACCCTGCGGTCATCTGGAGGTCTCGTGCCTGCCCTGCCATCGTCCATCCTGGAACCCCTGTGGGTCCAGATCGCCGCGCTACTGCCACCCCGCCCCGACACCCACCCGCTCGGCTGCCACCGCCCCGCATCCCCGACCGCATCGTCTTCGACAAGCTCATCCAGGTCTTGGTGTTCGGCTGCGGCTACCGCCGCATCGCTGATCGCACCTGCTCGGCCACCACCTTGCGCCGCCGCCGCGACGAATGGATCACTGCCGGGATCGTCGACCAGCTGCGCCTGCTGGTGTTGGCCGCCTACGACCAGCTGTTCGGCTTGGAGCTTGCGCACCTAACGGTGGACGGCTGCACCACTAAAGCACCCTGCGGCGGCCAGACCGCCGGGCCCAGCCCGATGGACCGCCGCAAACAGGGCCTGAAGCGCTCGGTGGCGGTCGAGGCGGGTGGCATTCCCCTGGCGGCGCCGCCTGCCCCGGCCACCCAGCGCGACGATGGGCTGCTGGCCGCGACCCTGGACGCCCTCACCACTGCCGTCCCGCTGCCCGAGCGACCCAGGGTGCACCTGGATGCCGGCTACGACTACCAGCCATGCCGGCAGGTGCTGGCCGCCCGCGGCATGGTGGGCCAGATCGCCACCCGTGGGGTGCCGGCACCGGTCCAGGCGGGCCGCCGGTGGGTGGTCGAGCGCACGCATGCCTGGGGGAACCAGTACGGCAAGCTGCGCTGGTGCACCGAACGCCGCCGGCTGGTGGTGGCGTTCAGCGCCGTCATGGTCTGTGGCCAGCTGGTCCGCCGCGCCTGGACCCAGTACCGCTGGCAGCATCGCCCACGACGACGCCCATGACCGCCCACTGGCGCAGGCGCTTAGCCGCGGCGGTAGCGGGCGTCGAACAGGCAGTAGGCCCCAAAGCAGGCCAGGCCGGCCGCCACCACCAGCAGCAGGATGCTGCCGTACGGCTGCCCGGCGAGGGTCTTGAGGGCGGTGTCCATGCCGGTGGCCTTCTCGGGATCGTAGGTGGCCGCCGAGTAGGTGACCAGCAGCCCGATGATCCCGTAGGCGACCCCCAGCGCCGTCCACCCCACCTGCCCGAACCGGATGGCGGCGTGCCTGGCGTGCGGCTCGGCGCCGGCCAGGTCGAGGTCGTCGACGAACCGCTTGGCGATGCCCCGGTGGACCAGGTAGACCGCGATGGCCACGATGCCGAGGCCGACCACGGCGACCAGCAGCTCGCCGGCCGGCCAGTCAAAGACCCTGTCCACGAAGGCGGTCTTCTCCCCCTTGGACTTGCCGCCCTTGCCGGAGGCGACCTTGAAGGAGCTGTAGGCCAGCGCCCCGGCGACCCCGGCCTCGCCCAGGCTGACCAGCCGCTGGATGGTCCGCTTGCGCTGCGGGCGCCGGTAGCCGTGGCCCCAGCCGGCCTCGGCCAGCTGCCAGATGGTCAGGGCGACCAGGCCCACGGTCAGGACCCAGAGGAAGAACCGGCCCGCCGGCTGGGCGGCGATCGTCTGCAGGGCGCCGCTCTTGTCGGCCTTGGCGCCCCCGCCGAGGGCGACCCGGACGGCCAGATAGGCGACCAGCAGGTGGACGACCCCGTAGGCGATCAGGCCGACCCGGCCGAGGGTCTTGATCGGCCCGCTGTCGGCCGCCTGCTTGGCCGTCCGTTCCGCCCGCCTGGCCTGCTGTCCCGCGCTCATCCGGTGCTCCTTGCTCGGTGGCTCGCGTTGGTGGCTGCATTGGCAGCCTTCCCACCCAAGCTGGGGAACAACGCGGGACCTTGGAGTCTTTGCGGTGATCGACGCGTCGCGGTTGCTGGGGAAGGACCGGCGGCCGCCGGATGGGCAAGCTCACGACTAGGCCCAGCGGCGAGCAGGACGATCGTTAGGAGCCGCTAGGGAGTGTCCTTGCCGGGACCCACTACCGCTGGGGAGGCCGCCCTCACCGCCGCCCATAACCACCTACTCGCGCACGCGCTTAGCCGCCGGCCAGCCACGGCGGCCACGCCCGAGGTCGGGTATGCAACGACCGCGAACTCCTCCAGCAGACCGAGGGAGGTCATGTGGAACCAGCCCAGCCGTCCTGACTCGGAGACGACGATGGCGATGACCAGCCGACCGCCACCAGCTCGCGACCCCGTCGCCGCGGCCGACCGCCCCGGGCCGTGCGCCAGGCCGGCCCCGGCGCCGGACTTCGCCTCCACCACCGGTGCGGATGCTCGGCCAGGAGGTGGACGGCTCGGATGCCGCATGCCAGCGAGTGGGGCTCCGACCGTGAGCACGGCGTCCCGCTCGTCGTCCTGACGCCGGGGCCTGAGCCGTCCCGCTGACAGCGAGCGTCAGCCCGGCGGCGGGTCGGCCGGGTAGGGACGGCCGCGGAACCGACAGGGCATCGCCATGGGCGCCCGCGCCCGGTTGGCCTATCGTTGCCGGGGTACCAGGTGCGGGCGCGAGGGGGCGGCCGTGCTAGGGCGACGGAGGCCAGCATGAGGACGCGGGTCCTGCTGATCGAGGACGACGAGCGCATCCGCACCGCCATGCGGATGGCCCTGGAGCACGAGGGCCACAAGGTCGAGGAAGCGGCCAGTGGCGAGGAGGGGCTGGGCGTCTTCGCCGACCAGCCGGTCGACGTGGTCCTGATCGACCTGATGCTGCCCGGCGTCGACGGGTTCGAGGTCTGCCGGTCGCTGCGCCGCACCAGCGACGTGCCGATCATCATGGTCACCGCCAGGGCCGACAGCCACGACGTCGTCGCCGGCCTGGAGGCAGGCGCCGACGACTACCTCACCAAGCCGTTCGTGCCCAAGGAGCTGTCGGCCCGCATCCGCGCCCTCATGCGCCGGGCCCGCAGCGGGCCGCCGGCGCCCTCACGGCTCACCTTCGGCCAGATCGAGGTGCTGCCAGAGGAGGGGGTTACCCGCCGGGCCGGCGAGGAGGTCCACCTGACCAGGACCGAGTTCGAGCTGCTGTGCGAGCTGGCGGCCAACCCCAACCGGGTGCTGGGCCGCGAGGAGCTGCTGGAGCGGGTCTGGGGCTACGACTACTTCGGCGACGGGCGGCTGGTCGACGTGCACGTCCGGCGGCTGCGGACCAAGGTCGAGGACGACCCGGCCGAGCCGCGCCACATCGTCACCATCCGCGGGATGGGCTACAAGCTGGTGCCATGACCGCGAGCGACCCCGCCACCGGCGTCACCGGGCGGCGGGACCGATCGGGTGAGGGGCGGCGCCGGTCGCGGCCGCGGCTCGGGTTGCGGACCCGGGTGACGGCGGCGTTCGCGCTCGGCGCGCTCGGGCTGGCCTTGCTGCTATCGCTGCTCACCTACACCTTGAGCAGCACCTACCTGCTCCGCCAGCGGGAGGCGTCGGCGCTGCGGCAGGCGTTCGTCAACGCCCGCTTCATCCAGGCCGGGCTTCGGGCCGCCGACCCCGACGTGCCCGAGCTGCTCGGCGACCTGGAGACGCCGGCCACGTCCGAGTCGCTGCTGGAGCGCCGCGGCGAGCGGTTCGCCAGCAATCCCGTGGAGGTCGGCTACGACGACCTCCCGGACGGGCTGCGCGACCGGGTCGCGGGCGGGACGGCGGCCCGTCAGCGGTTCCGGCTGGCCGGCAGCCCGCGGCTGGCCGTCGGCGTCCCCCTTCCCGCCGTCCAGGCCAGCTACTACGAGGTGTTCTCCCTGGCCGAGCTGGACCGCACCCTGCGGGTGCTCACCGGGTCGCTGGCCGCCGGGGCGGTGGTGACCGTCCTGCTCGGTGTCGCCCTCGGCCGCTGGGTCAGCGGCCAGGCGGTGCGGCCCCTGACCGACGCCGGCCGGGCCGCCCGGTCGATCAGCCACGGCCGCCTCGACACCCGCCTCGATCCCGACCCGGACCCGGACCTGCGTGTGCTCTCGGTCGCCTTCAACGACATGGTCGATGCCCTGGAGCAGCGCATCGAGCGCGACGCCCGCTTCGCGTCCGACGTCAGTCACGAGCTGCGATCTCCCCTCACCACCCTGACCACCGCGGTCGAGCTGCTGCACGCCCGCCGGGCCGAGCTGCCCGCCCCGGCCGCCGAAAGCGTCGACCTGCTCCGGGTTGAGGTGGAACGCTTCCAGCGGATGGTCCTGGACCTGCTCGAGATCTCCCGGATGGACGCTGGCGAGGCCGAGCTGGCCCTCGAGGAGGTCCGGCCGGAGGAGCTGGTGCGCCAGGCGGTGCGGGCGGCCGCGGCCGACCCCCCGGACGGGCCCCCGCAGGAGGTGGCCGTTGACGACCAGGTCGCCGGCCTGGTCGTCCAGGCCGACAAGCGGCGCCTGGTGCGGGTGGTGGCCAACCTGGTCGACAACGCCGAGCGCCACGGCGGCGGCCTGGCCGGGGTCAGCCTGATCCGGGCCGGCGACCATATCCGGATCCTGGTCGACGACGCCGGCCCCGGCGTCCCCGAGGCCTACCGGCGCCGCATCTTCGAGCGGTTCTCCCGCGCCCCGGCGGCCGCGGGGGCGCGGCGCGACGGCGGCGGCGTCGGACTCGGCCTGGCCCTGGCCGCCGAGCACGTGCACCTGCACGGCGGCGAGATCTGGGTCGAGGACCGGCCGGGCGGTGGCGCCCGGTTCGTAGTCGAGCTGCCGGCGGCGCCGCGATGAGCGGCCGCCGCCCCGCCGCCTTGCTGGCCGCCGGCCTGCTGTGCCTGCTGGCCGGCTGCGGCGTGCCGGCCGACCCCGCGCCGCGGAGCATCCCGGACGAGGAGGTGCCGTTCGGCCTGCTCGCCACCACCACCGTCACCACCCGGTCGGCGTCGACCACCAAGGCGATGGTGTTCCTGGTCGAGGGCGACCGGCTGGCCGCAGTCCGACGCCAGGTCCCGGCCCCAGCCACGCCCGATGCCGTGCTGGCCACGGTAGCGGCGGGACCGACGCCGCCGGAGGCGGCCGCCGGGCTGCGGACCGCCCTGGTCACCGGCGTCGGGCTGTCGCGGGTCGCCGCCGGGACGGCCACAATCCGGCTCGACCGGGACTTCGTCGCCGCCGACCTTCACGAGCAGATCCTGGCTCTGGCCCAGCTGGTCTACACCGTGACCGAGCTGCCCGGCATCCGGAAAGTCCAGTTCGCCTTCAACGGCCAGCCGGCCGAGGTCCCGACCGCCCAGGGCCGACTGCAGTCGGGCGCCGTCTCCCGGGCCGACTTCGCCGCCATCGGCCCGGCCGGCTAGCGATCACGGCGTGGGCTGTTGCGACCCGGTTGCGATCGGCCGGCGAGGCCGTGAACGAACGGCGGTGGGCGGCCCGGCTCGGTCAGCATCATCACACCGGTGTTGTCGTAACGCGCGGACTCGAGGACCTATGCGGAGCTGGGACGAGCAGCGGATTCGCTGGCGGGTCGTCGCCTCCTTCGCGTCGTACCAGCAGGCCCAGCAGGCCGTCGACCGGCTGGCCGGCGCCCAGTTCCCGGTTCGCCGGGTCTCGGTGGTCGCCCGCGGCCTGCGCCTGCTGGAGCAGCCTGGAGGCCGGCCCGGGTACGGCTGGGCGGCCCTACACGGGCTGCTGCTCGGGGCGCCGATCGCGGCCATCCTGAGCGCCGTGGCCGCCGTGACGGTGCTCGACGAGCCGCTGGCCGCCGGGCTCACCGTCGCCGCCTGGGCGTCGCTGGCGGGTGCGGTGGCCGGCGTGGCCATCGGCGCCGGCGTGGAGGCGCTCCGCACCCCCGGGCCGAGGGACCCCCAGCCGGTGCTCCACGCCGACCGCTACGACCTCGTGGCCGACGACGAGGTCGCCGACCAGGCCCGCCATCTGCTGTCCCGCCTGGGCGACCCGGGCTGGGGCTGACCGGCCCCAACCTGGTACTACTGCGGCTGAGCCAAGACCGGAGGTGGCGCCGATGGCCGTCCTGGCCCTGGTGCTGATCGCCGCCTGGCTGCTGCTGGTGGCCGGCCTGCGCACGGCCATCCAGATCCGGCGGACCGGCGAAACCGGCGCCCCGCGGTTCAAGGACTCGCCGGGGTCCCCGCAGTCGTGGGCGCGGCTGCTGTCGACGCTTGGCCTGGCCTGCCTCGTGGCCGCCCCGCTGGCCGAGCTCGCCGGCCTGGACCCGGTCCCCCTGCTGGGCCGCACCCCGGTCCGGGCCGCCGGGGCGGTGCTGGCCGGGCTCGGTATCGCCGCGACCTTTGCGGCGCAACTCGCCATGGGCACCTCCTGGCGCGCCGACGTCGACCCCGACGCCCGCACGCCCCTGGTCACCACCGGGCCGTTCCGGCTGGTCCGCAACCCCATCGTCACCGCCACGGCCGCCACCCTCGCCGGCCTGGCCCTGCTCGTCCCCAACCTGCTCGCGGCTGCGGCGCTGGCGGCATCCCTGACCGCCCTCCAGATCCAGGTCCGCCTGGTCGAGGAGCCTTACCTGCGCCGGGTCCACGGGCGCACCTGGGACGCCTACGCCGCGCGCACCGGGCGCTTCCTGCCCGGGATCGGGCGGCGCCGCCCGGGCACGGGATCGGCGGAGGGCCGGACCGGCTGACCGGGCGGCCGGGGTGGCCGGGCGCTCAGCCGGCCTTCGTCTGTGGGCGCGGCTCGAGCAGCTGGCGGTGGCCTGGGTCTCGGCGCGGGTCGGCTGGTTCCGGCGCAGCCAGGGCATCGGCGGCCTGGAGCTGGTCGAGGCGGTGGTGCTGGAGACCGACGGCAGCTTCAGCGTCATCCCCGACACCCAGGCCGGGTCGGGCAGCGCCCTCAAGGACCTGACCCGGACGCGGTCAAGCGGGTGCGATCCGGTCCAGGGCCGCCTCCAGGTCGGCGCGGCTGACCACGTTGCCGAAGCGGTCGCCCCACCGTCGTCAATGGTTGCCCTTCCCGCCGGAGTGTCCCACCGGCGCCGCCACCGGACCGCCGCACGGCCGTTACCGGAGCGCCATGGCGATCGTCAGCTCGCGTCCGGCCCCGGCCGGGTAGCCTGGCGCCATGACCGCCGTCACCGTGTTCGCCGTGGTCCTGCTGCTAGCCGTGCTCGTCTCGGAGCTGGCCGGGCGCAGCGTGCTCTCGACGGCGGTGCTGTTCCTGGTTGCCGGGTTCCTGGCCGGCGGCGGCATGCTCGGCCTGCTGCCGATCGCCGCCGACGTCCCGGTGGTCCGGGGGTTCGCCGAGCTGGCCCTGTTCAGCGTCCTGTTCACCGACGGCATGCAGGCCGGCGTCCGCGACCTGACCCGGGCCTGGCGGCTGCCGGCACGGGCGCTGCTGCTCGGCATGCCCCTGACCATGGCCGGCACGGCCGTGGTCGCCCACTACGTGGCCGGCCTCCCATGGACCCAGGCGTGGCTGGTCGGGGCCGTGCTCAGCCCCACCGACCCGGTGTTCGCGGCGGCCATCGTCGGCCGCTCGGACGTCCCCCACCGGCTGCGGCACCTGCTGAACGTGGAGAGCGGCGTCAACGACGGCCTGGCCCTCCCGGTGGTGATCGTCCTGCTGGCCGTGGTCGGCGAGCGCGAGGTCGAGACACTCCAGCTGCTGGAGGAGCTGGTCCTTGGTGTCGCCCTCGGCGTGGCGATCCCCTGGGTGGCGATCAAGCTGGAGCGCCTGCGCTTCTTCCAGGCGGCCGCCCGCTATCAGCCGCTGTACGCCTTCGCGATCGGGCTGCTGGTGTTCGGAGCCGGCAGCCTGCTGCACGCCAACCTGTTCCTGGCCGCCTTCGCCGCCGGCGTGACCGTGGCCACGGTCGGGCCGGAGGTGCGGCGGGAGTTCCACGGCTTCGGGGACACGATCACCGAACTGCTCAAGCTGGCCGCCCTGCTGGTGTTCGGGGCGCTGATGTCACCGCAGCTGTTCGCCGAGATCCCCCTCGGCGGCTACCTGTTCGCGCTGCTGGCCTTGGTGGTCGTGCGGCCGGCGGCAATCGGCCTGGCCCTGCTGGGCAGCCGGATCGAGCGGCGGGAGTGGGTGGTGGCCGCCTGGTTCGGGCCCAAGGGGTTCGCCTCGGTGGTCTACGGGCTGCTGATCCTGACCGCTGCCGTGCCCGGCGGCGATCAGATGTTCCAACTGATCGCCCTGGTCGTGGTCGCCTCGATCCTGGCCCACTCCTCCACCGACGTGCTGGTCGCCCGCTGGTTCCGCGAGGAGGGCGCCAAGGCGCAACCCGAACCGGACGCCGGGCGGGACCGGCCGCCGGCCGGCTCGGAGCGGTCGGCGACCACCGACCGCACCGACGGCGGGGGCTAGCCGACGGCGGCCGGTCGGTCGGCCCCGTCGCCTGGCATTCGGCGGTTGGTGGACGGCAACCAGGGAGCGACCATGTGCCCTCACCAGAATCTGGCCGCCCTTGGGACTGTTGCGGTGCCGTTACGGTCGGCGTGCGGTCCCGTGTCGACACCGCCGGACGGCAGCAGCCTGGTGCGCCCAGGCCTAGCGTGTCGGGCGGCGGTCGGGCCGCCGCACGGATCACCCACAGGGTTCCTAGCCCAGCCACCATGCTCTCGTCGCCGTGTTGCCAAGAAGTGGCTCCGATGGAAGACGTCCGCACGCGTCCCTGGTTCGTCGAGCGCCGCCAAGGCCTCCGCTGTTTCCGATAGAGGCAGGCAGCCTCACCAGTGGAAGGAGGTTCAGCATGTCATCGAAGACGTCGACACCTGCGGCCAGCAGGACGCAGCGACCGACCCAGCGCACTCGTCTCCTTGCCGTGGCCGGCGCCGCGGCTGCCGCATTGGCGGTCTGGGCGGTTGCCGTCCCGCTGGCCGGCATTGACCTCACCGTCCGAATAGGGGGCGGCAGCGATACCCAGCAGATCGGCTCGGGCGAGGTGGTGCTCGTCAGCCTGCTCGCCGGATTGGCCGGCTGGGCGCTGCTGGACTTGTTGGAGCGGTTCACGTCACACACCCGCGGGATCTGGACGGCCAGCGCCCTGGTGGTGCTCGCGGTGTCGCTGCTCGGTCCACTGGGTGGCGGGGTCACCACCGCCGCAACAGTCGCGCTGACCGGTATGCACCTGGCTGCTGCCGCGGTCCTGATTCCCCTGCTGGCACGGTCGGCTCGCCCACGACGATCCTGACCGTGCCTGTCCAGGCAGCACAGGCGGCCTTGCGACGGAACGCCGCGGCCCGGACGACGCGGCCGGGTCGATTCATGCGCCGGGTGCTGCGGCTCCCCATCCTGCTGTACCGGTTGAAGCTCGGTTGGCTGCTCGGTCACCGCTTCCTGCTCCTCAGCCACGTCGGACGGCGCACCGGGCTGGCCCGCCGGACGGTGCTGGAGGTCCTGCGATTCGATCCGGACAGCAGCACCGCGGTGGTGATGGCCGGCTTTGGGCGCCGCTCGGACTGGTACCTGAACCTGCAACGCCGACCCGCCCTCGAGGTGGTGATCGGCCGGCGAGCGTTCCGGCCGGCCCATCGGCAGCTGACCCGGGACGAGGTGGTCGCGGTCATGGCCGACTACGAACGCCGGAACCGCCTGGCCGCACCGGTCGTTCGGGCCGTGCTCAGCCGCCTGCTGGGGTGGCGCTACGACGGCTCCGACGCCGCCCGCCGGCGTCTGGCCAGCGAGCGTCCCTTGGTGGCCCTGTGGCCCGACACCGCCCGACAGCGAGCGACCATGCCCTCTGGACGATTGTGCATCCCGTCGCCTATCGACCACCAGGCACCGAGGAGGCTGCCATGAGCTCACGGATGCAGAAGGACCGCGGGAGGATAACCATCGCGGCCGAGCCCGCCGTGACCCGGATCGCGGTGCGATTCAGCTCCCACGGTGTGGACTGCGCCGGCCATCTCTACCGGCCCGCCGAGACCACCGGGACCCTGCCGTGCGTGGTCCTGGGGCACGGCACCGCCGGCACCATGGACCGCCTGTTCGTCTACGCCGAGCCCTTCGCCGCCGCCGGCATGGCGGCGCTGGTGTTCGACTACCGCGGCTGGGGCGCCAGCGACGGGCAACCACGCCAGGTCATCGACATCGGTGGCCAGCTCGATGACTGGCGCGCCGCGATCGGCTTTGCCCGCGGCCTGGACGGCGTCGACCCGGAACGGATCGCGCTGTGGGGCTCCTCGCTCAGCGGCGGGCACGTGGTCGCCCTCGCCGCCGACGACCCACAGATCGCCGCCGTCGTCGCCCAGGTCCCGTGGTTCGGCGACGCCCGCACACCCGGCCAGATAGTTCGGCAGCTACTCACGGTGAGCACGCTCAAGCTGGTCGCGGCCGGGATCCGCGACGCCGTCCGCAGGGCCAGGGACCGCCCGCCGCACCTGGTGCCGATCGTCGGCGAGCCCGGCCAGACGGCGCTGTTCACCGGCCCGGAGGTCAGGGAGGCCCTGGAGGCCAAGGGCTTGGAAGGCTCGCTGTGGCGCAACGAGTTCGCTCCCCGGTTCGTGTTCGCGGTGCCCCGCTACCAGCCCGGCAAGGCGGTGGAGCGGCTGGGGATGCCGCTGCTGGTGTGCGTGGCCGACCGTGATCGCGAGACGCCGGCCGACTTCGCAGCCCGGTTCGTCGAGCGGGCCCCCCGCGGGGAGCTGCGCCGCTATGCGGCCAGCCACTTCGAGATGTACCACGGCGAGACGTTCAAGCGGGTGCTCGCCGACCAGGTCGACTTCCTCCGCAGCCACCTGCTGCCCGATGCAGCGGGCCGCGAGTGAAATCTGACCCCCAACCAGGAGCAAACCGTGCCCATCGGATATCTGGTCACGGTGGCGCTCATGGCCTGGTGCACACTGTTCGCCCTGGCGCCACCGCATCCCCGCCACTCCAGCCCATCGAACCTCAGTTACTGGTTCGGCTACCTGGTCAACGAGCTGCCGTTCGTCGGCTGCTACTGGCTGACCGCCTCGACCCTGCTGGCCTTCGCCCAGGGCGACATCGACTCGCCGGGCGCCTGGCTGGTGGTGGGGCTGGCCGCGCTGACGGCGCTCGCGCTCGCGGTCGTCGCCTGGCGGGGGCTGCGGGCTGGCCCGGCGGTCGAGCGCGCCCTGGGCGAGGGCCTCGGCGCCGGCTGGCGCACCGCCATCGACGCCGCGCTGGCCGCCAAGCTGCGGCGCCGCCTGCCGTGGGCCCGGATCCTGTTGTGGCCGTTCCCCCTCGGTCGGCCCGACGTGGAGCGGGTGCGGAACATCGCCTACGGCGACGCCGGCAGGCGGAACCTGCTCGACGTCTACCGCCATCGCTCCCGCCCCTCGGGCGGCCCGGTGCTGGTCTACCTGCACGGGGGAGCCTTCCGCAGCGGCTGGAAGAGCCGCGAGGCCCGGCCCCTGCTGTACCGGCTGGCCAGCCAGGGCTGGGTGTGCGTCAGCGCCAACTACCGGCTGAGCCCGGCCGCCCGGTTCTCCGGTCACCATGTCGACGCCAAGAAGGTGATCGCCTGGGTGCGCGAGCACGGTCCCGAGTACGGCGCCGACCCGGCGGTGCTGTTCGTGGCCGGGAGCTCGGCCGGCGGGCACCTGGCGGCGCTGGCCGCCCTCACCCCCAACGACCCGCACTTCCAGCCCGGGTTCGAGCAGGTGGACACCTCGGTCACCGCCGCCATCTGCCTCTACGGCTACTACGGCGGCCTCGACGGCGACCGGCCGATCCCCTCCTCACCCCCGGGCTACCTGCGAGCCGATGCGCCGCCGTTCTTCCTGGCCCACGGCGACCGGGACACGGTGGTGCTGGTGGAGGACGCCCGGGGCTTCGTGGAGCAGCTGCGGCGCGCCTCGTCCAACCCGGTGGTCTTTGCGGAGCTCCCCGGGGCCCAGCATGGGTTCGACCTGTTCGGTTCCATCCGCTTCGAGACGGTGGTCGACGGGATTGAGGCCTTCACCGCCTGGGTGCGGTCCCGCGTTCTTGCGCGGCCGGCGTCTATCGACCGGGACCCACCTCAGGCGAACGCGAAGTAGCGCAGCCACAGGTACGGGACACAGACGAGCATGGTGGCGACCGCGACGACGGCGCCGTACCTGGTGAACTGGAGGAAGGTGATCGGCTGGCCGCTGCGCTGGGCCAGGCCGAGGATGACCACGTTGGCGCTGGCCCCGATGGCGGTGGCATTGCCGCCCAGGTCCGCGCCCAGGGCCAGCGACCACCACAGCACCCTCGCCTCCTCGCCACCGCCGACGTCCTGGACCAGAGTGGTGGTGACCGGGGCCATCGTCGCCACATAGGGGATGTTGTCGACCACCGCCGACAGCGCCCCCGAGGCCCAGAGCAGCAGCATGCTGCCCACCCACAGGCTGCCGCCGGTCGCGGCGGCCACCGCCTCGGCCAGCTCGGCGACGACGCCGGTCCTGATCAGCGCCCCGACCATGACGAACAGGCCCATGAAGAAGGCCAGGGTCGACCACTCCACCTCGGCCAGGAACGGCTGGACGTCGCGCCGGGCCACCAGCACCAGCAGCCCGGCGCCGAGCAGGGCGACCACCGACGGCTCGATGTGCAGGACCCCGTGGAGGGCGAAGGCGGCCGTGGCCAAGGCCAGCACGACCAGGGAGCGGACCAGCAGGGGCCGGTCGGTGAGGGCCTCACGCTCGTCAAGGGCCATGAGCTCACGGACCCGCTCGGGCCGGTACACCAGCGCCGACCGGAACAGCCGGCGGCTCAGGCCGATGAACAGCAGCATGAGCACGACCACCAGCGGGGCCAGGTTGACCAGGAAGTCGGTGTAGGACAGGTCGGCCTCGCTGGCGATGATGATGTTGGGCGGGTCCCCGATGAGGGTGGCGGTGCCGCCGATGTTGGAGGCCAGGGCCTGGGCGATCAGGAACGGCGCCGCCGGGAGGCCCAGGCGCTCGCAGATCAGGAAGGTGACCGGAGCGATCAGCAGCACCGTGGTGACGTTGTCGAGCAGCGCCGAGGCCACCGCCGTGATGGTGGTCAGGGCGACCAGGATCCGAAACGGCTGCCCGCGGGCCCGCTTGGCCGACCAGACGGCCAGGTAGTCGAACAGGCCGGTTTGCTTGATGACGCCGACGATGACCATCATGCCCAGCAGCAGGAAGATCACGTCCCAGTCGATCCCGAACTCCTCGGAATGGAAGGCGTCGGCCGAGGACACCAGCCCGAAGGCCAGCATCAGTCCCGCGCCGGCGAGGGCGACCGCGACCCGGTTGACCTTCTCGCTGGCGATCAGGACGTAGGCGCCGACGAACACGCCGACGGCCAGGGCGGCGCTCATCGCGCCCCCAGCAGCTGGCGGATGAGCCGGGAGGTGGTGATCCCGCCGAGCAGCCGGCCGTCCTCGTCGCGCACCACCACCAGGGAGGCGCCCGTGCGGGCCAGCGTGGCCGCCACCGTCACCAGGGTGTCGTCGCCGTCGACCTCGGCGAGGCCCTTCGCCTCGGCCGGCAGCAGGTCCCGGACCGGTCGGCCGCGCAGCCGCTGCCATAGGGCGTCGGCGACGTCCTCGCCGAGCATGCCGACCAGGGCCCGGTCCTCGGCCAGGTAGCGGGGCAGGAGGAACCCGAGCAGGGTCGTGTCCGACACGCATCCCTGCAGGCCGCCCTGCTCGTCTTGGACGAATACGCCCTCCACCGCCTCCTCGGCGAGCAGACGGGCCGCCTCGTCGGCCGACGCGTCCAGGGTCAGTGACGGGTAGGTGATAGTCAGGTCACGCGCACGCACCGGACCGCTCACCTCCCGGTGGCACGGCCAGGCGACCGGCCCGTGGCGGGTACGCCGGCCATCGGTCGCGGCGGCGGGAGGTAACGGGACGGCACAGCAGGCATGCGGAGGCTCCTGGTCGGCGACGAGCAACGACTGCCGACCAGGCTTCCCGGCGCACCGTTGCCAGCATACCGACGCCCCCGTGCTGCGCGTCGCGCCGTTCGTTGCGGCTCTGTTGCAATCGCCGGTCGTCCCCGTGACGACCAGGACCTCGCCGACGTCCCGTGGGCTACAACCGGGCTCGCCTCTCGTAGGTCGTGGCGGCGCCCATCCAGGCGGTGGCACGACCTGCGGCCGCGCCTCCCGGAGAACCGGTCGGGAGGCGCGGCCGCTCTCTTCGGCCGGATCCCGCGCCGGGACTGCCCGGGCGGCCCAACGAGGCGGGCGGATTGCGATTGGTTTGCACAGGGCCGACGAAGCCATGACGGTTAGATGCGCCGTTGCCCTGCCGGGTACCCCCCTGGAAGGTCGCCGCGCGACCAGTCGGTCGCCAGGCAGACCCTTCCGTCGGCGGCCATCGGAGGTGTGTCGTGGACGAGCCAACGGTCGACCAGCAGCTGCAGCGGCTGTCCGGTTGGGAGCGTGACGGTGACCGTCTCGCCAAGGTGTTCGTGTTCGACGAGTTCCGCTCGGCGATGAAGTTCCTTGGCCGGGTCGCCGACGCCGCGGTCATGGATGACCACGAGGTGGAGATCGAAGTCCGCTCGAACCGAGTCAAGCTCATGGTCGCCACCCCGGGCTCCGGGGGAATCACCGACACCGCCATCGCCCTGGCGGCCCGGATCGACCGGCTGACCGGCGACCACCACCACCCGGTCGGCATGGCCGGACCCTAGCGCTGCTCCCCGGCCGCGGCCGGCGCGGTCGTGGCCGGAGGCGTGCTGCTCTCCGGCCTCGGAGCGGAGCCGATGGGCTGGCCGTTGCCGCGCATGGTGTCGACCAGGCGCATCAGCTCGATCGGCAGCGGGAAGATCAGCGTCGAGTTCCGCTCGGCCGACACCTCGGCCATGGTCGACAGCACCCGCAGCTGCATGGCCGCCGGGTGCGCCTCCAAGACCACCGCGGCCTCGCC
>Ga0081538_10001517_pt1 | contig 23827 bp, 25 predicted proteins | sample TabmetS5T2R1_FD_71022 | JGI IMG/M metagenome (GOLD analysis project Ga0081538, IMG submission 71022) | Tabebuia heterophylla rhizosphere microbial communities from the University of Puerto Rico - S5T2R1 | ecosystem: Host-associated > Plants > Roots > Rhizosphere ... | reverse complement strand
CGACGGCGCTCCCGGGCGGCGGCGTCCAGCGCGGCAGCTTCGGCGGCGCGCGGTTCCAGATCCACCAGCCGGCGGGCGCGCGCGGCCGCACCGACCTGCACCTGCGCGGCGGCAGCTTCGCCGCGTGCCGCAAGCGCACGCTCGCGTCGGCGGCCTCGGCCGGCCGCAAGCCGCCGGTGCGGCGCCTGTGGGGCAAGGACCGAGGCGGCCGCTTTCGCACGCACGGGCGCGACAGCGTCACGACCGTGCGCGGCACCGAGTGGAGCGTCGCCGACCGCTGCGCGGGCACGGTGACGCGCGTGTCCGAGGGCGCCGTCGACGTCCGGGTCCGCCGCACGGGACGCGTCGTGCGCGTCGAGGCGGGCGAGCGCTTCCTCGCCCGGCACCGGCGGTAGTGCGCCGGCGCGCCACGCCCGGATTCGCGGCGCTGGCCGCTGCCGTCGCGGCGGTCGCCGTCGCGCTCGCCCTCGACAAGCCGGCCGCGGTCGACGCTACCTACAAGCAGGCGATCGCGGCGGGCGCCAAGTCGATCATGGAGCCGTCCGACCAGTTCTGGGGCGCCCGCTTCGCCATGCTCGCCGACCCGTTCGGCCACCGCTGGATGCTCAACGCGCCGCTGGCTCAGAGCTGACGGCCCCAGGCGCTCGTGACCCGCGTCCAGCGCCACATCTCCGGGTCGCGCTTCGCGCGCCCGAGGACAGGCTCGTGCTGCGATGCAGACGTGGGACATCGGTTCGCAGCGGCCTTACTCCGCCGCGGCGGCGCCCGGTTCTTTGCTTCGGTTGGCTTCGCCTTCGACCTTGCCCGACCGTTCGGCGATGCGCGCCGATTTGCCGCGCCGGCCGCGCAGATAATAGAGCTTGGCCCGGCGCACCCGGCCGCGGCGCAGCACCTTGATCGAGTCGATCATCGGCGAATAGAGCGGAAACACGCGCTCCACGCCTTCGCCATAGGAGATCTTGCGCACGGTGAAGTTCTCGTTGAGCCCGTGCCCGGAGCGGCCGATGCACACGCCCTCGTAGGCCTGCACGCGGGTGCGCTCGCCCTCCACCACCTTGACGTTGACGACGACCGTGTCGCCGGGCGCGAAATCGGGAATATCCTTGCCGGCGGACAGCTTCTTGATCTGCTCCTGCTCGAGCTCCTGGATCAGATTCATGAGGATTCTCCGTCGGCTGCGCCGCGCGGCCGGCGCGCTATTGCTTCGTTCTATACGGGTCGGCGCCGCATATACGACATGCCGACCCGCTTGTCATGGGGTTTTCATAAGAAAAATCAATCCGTCATCGCCATGGCGCGCAACGCCAGGCGCTCGCGCGCCGACAGCTTCTCGGTCGCGCTCTTGAGCTGGCCGCAGGCGGCCAAGATGTCGCGCCCGCGCGGGGTGCGCACCGGCGAAGCATAGCCGGCGTTGAAGATCACCTCCGAGAATTTCTCGATCTGCTCCCAGTCCGAGCACTCGTATCGGGTGCCGGGCCAGGGATTGAACGGGATCAGGTTGATCTTCGCCGGGATGCCCTTGAGCAGCCGCACCAGCGCCTTGGCGTCGGCGAGCGTGTCGTTGACGCCCTTGAGCATCACGTATTCGAAGGTGATGCGCCGGGCATTCGACAGGCCCGGATAGGTGCGGCAGGCTTCGAGCAGCTGCGCAATCGGGTATTTGCGGTTGAGCGGCACCAGCTCGTCGCGCAGGTCGTCGCGTACCGCGTGCAGCGACACCGCGAGCATCGCGCCGATCTCGGCGCCGGCGCGCCCGATCATCGGCACCACCCCTGACGTCGATAACGTGATGCGGCGCCGGGAGATGCTCAAGCCGTCGCCGTCGGCCGCGAGGTTGAGCGCGTCTCGCACCGCTTCGAAATTATACAGCGGCTCGCCCATGCCCATCATGACGATGTTGGAGATGAGACGATCGCCCTGGGTCGGCAGGCCGGCGCCGCGCGCCCGCTCGACGCCCAGCCAGTCACCGAGCTGGTCGCGCGCGACCATGATCTGGCCGACGATCTCGCCCGGCACGAGGTTGCGCACGAGGCGCTGTGTGCCAGTGTGGCAGAACGAGCAATTCAGCGTGCAGCCGACCTGGCTCGACAGGCACAGCGTGCCGCGGTCGACCTCCGGGATATAGACGCACTCGACCTCGTGCGGCCGCTCGCCGGGATGCTCGGACGGCAGCCGCAGCAACCACTTGCGCGTGCCGTCGACCGACACCTGCTCGGCCACGACCTCGGGCCGCGCCAGGGTGAAATGCCGCGCCAGGCTGGCGCGCAGCTCCTTCGATACGCTGGTCATGTCGTCGAAGTCTTGCGTCCCGCGCAGGTAGATCCAGTGCCAGAGCTGCTGCACGCGCATCTTCACCTGCGCCGGCGGCACACCGACGGCGGCGAGCGCCTCGCCCAGCGCGGCACGCGAAAGGCCGATCAGCGACGGCTTTTCCGGCGCGACATAGCGCTCGATCGGCGTCTTCTCGAGCACGCCCGTGTCCGGCGCCGAAACACGCCGGGATCCAGTCTCGGGGTTGAGCGAAACCGTCATGCGCGATCGGTCGTGGGCTCGGGGAACTCTAGCATAGAATAGATGGGATGCGGCGTGCGGTACCGGAAGGTGCCAGCCGCTGCGCATTCCCATTGCCCGCACGGAGCGGAGCGCAAGCGGGAGCGGCCGATCCGCCTGCGGGCCGTAGCGGCGATCGAAAGCTCGCGTGCGCCCTTCGGCGGGCGAAGGATTTGGCTGCACTCCATCCGGGCTGCGGCGTGCGGGCTATTTGCACTCCTGGGCAGTGCGATCGAGCGCTTGGCCGAGGCCCTTGAGCGAATAGCGATCGGTGGTCTGGGTGCCGCGCGCTGAGGTGCCTTTGACCACCAGGTCCCCGCCCTTGCGCATGGCGTCGACCATTTGCTTTTCCTCCGCCGCGTTCTTGATCCAGGCGCCGTCGTTCTGCGTGTACATGGAGAACTTGGCGGTGCCAATCTCGACCGAGGCCTCGGTGTTCGGCTTGAAGCCGTAGCCGATGATGATCGACACTTCGTTGCGCACGTTCTCGGCCGGACGCGTCGAGACGAACATGTAGGCCGGATCGCGCGGCCGGTTGGGCGGATTGGTCTGCGCCGAGGTCGGTTTCGACAGCGCAAAACACACCTTGCGCCCGCCGCTGTTGCCGCTATAGGCGCCCCAATCGCCATAGGTGCCGAGCAGCGTCGGCTGGCCGCCGCCGGCGCCGCCGGGAGAGGGTTGCTGGGCCTGCGCGAGTGGCGCGAAGGCCAATATCGCCGCGCCGGCGATGAGCCGACGGGCAGGGGAGAGCAGTCTGAGCGTCATCGTACCTCGTGAAACAGTGACTTGACGCCGCCGCGGCGCCGGCGCCGCAGCGCCCATGTCGCCCTGCGCAGGGAATAGCGCTGAAATTCAATATTGTGAAGGCGTGTCATGTGACGGGCGAGCCGGGGAACAAGCCAGCTCGCCACAAGCCGTTGGCGTGTTAAGACAAGCCGTTTTCGCAACACCCCGCGAGTCACTTTTCATGAAAGCCCTGTTGTGCACGCGCCTGGGCGGACCCGATGATCTCGAAATCCGCGACCTGCCTGAGCCGGTGGCCGCAAGCGGCGAAGCCGTGGTCAGGGTCGAGGCGGCGGCGCTCAACTTCTTCGACACGCTGATCATTGCCGGCAAATACCAGACCAAGCCGGCGCTGCCGTTCTCGCCGGGGGCGGAGTTCGCCGGAAGCGTCGAGCAGGTTGCGCCGGGCGTGACCGTGGTAGAGCCGGGCGATCGCGTGGCCGGCTGCATCGGCTACGGCGCCGCGCGCGAACGGGTGGCGGTTGCGGCCGACCAGCTGGTGAAGCTGCCGGCAGGATTGGACGCAAACCGAGCCGCCGGCGCGATTGTCACCTACGGCACGTCGTATTACGCGCTGAAGGATCGCGGCGAGCTCAAGGCGGGCGAGACGCTGGCCGTCCTCGGCGCCTCGGGAGGAGTGGGCCTGGCGGCGATCGAACTTGGCAAGATCATGGGCGCGCGTGTGATCGCCTGCGCGTCATCCGCCGACAAGCTGGAATTCGCCCGCCAGAATGGCGCCGACGACGTGGTGAACTATGCGGCCGAGGACCTGCGCGATGCGCTCAAGCGCGTGGGCGGCGAGCGCGGGATCGACGTGGTCTACGACCCGGTGGGCGGGCCGCATGCGGAAGCGGCGCTGCGGTCGCTGGCCTGGGAAGGCCGGTTTCTCGTCATCGGCTTTGCGGCCGGCGAGATACCGAAGCTGCCGCTCAACCTGGTGCTGCTCAAGAGCTGCGACGTGCGCGGGGTTTTTTGGGGGGCATGGACGGTGCGCGAGCCGGACGCGCATCGCGCCAACACGGCAAGGCTTCTCGCCTGGTGCGCGGCCGGCAAACTCTCCGCCCACGTCCATCAGGTCTATCCGCTCGACGAGGCCGCCGCGGCGCTACACGCCCTGTCCGACCGCAGCGTCATGGGGAAGGTGGTGCTGCGACCGTAGCCGCGTTCCGGATGCGGTGCGGCACGAACGCGAAGCACGGGTGATGCACCGCCGGGATCGCGGTTTGATCGCAAAGCTAAGCGGGGTCCCGCGTCTGCGGCGCCCTCGCGTCGCGCCGCCGCGCGCGGGACACGCGTCATTCCTCCATTCCCATGGCCAGCGACTCGCGCGCCGCGTCGCGGTGCTCGGGGCGGATATGGGCGGCCACCAGGCGCACCGCGGCGGCCAGCACCGCGGCGTCATCTGCAAAGCCGAGCGCCGGCAGCAGATCGGGCATGACGTCGCCGGGCAGGATGAAATAGGCGAGCGCGCCAACGAGCGCCGCCTTCACCGGCAGTGGCGTGGCGTGGTCGAAGGCGCAATAGTAGGCGGTGAGGAGATCCTCGGCGAACGGGAGCTGGGCTGCGAACCGCTTCGCCTTGGCCCAGAAACGGCGGCGCACCGTCTCGGCGTCGCGGGCAAAGTCCGCGGCGCTGCGACTGAACAACTCATCCCATGACTGGGTGCGGTCGAACACCATGTCGATCTCCCCGACGGGCGATACCAGCCATCATAGATGGTCGATGAATTCGGCCGCCGCAAGGCACGCGGTTTTGCTATAGCTGAGCGTGGAGGGGATCTTCCCGGCTGGCAAGCGGATAGGCGGCCTCCACCACATAGGGCCCGCCGCCGACCGAAGCGCGCGACGAGAACAGCACGAAGCGCGCGACCGCGAACGACAGGAAGTTCAGCGGCCCGCGCACGGCGAGATAATCGGCGACCTGGCGGCTGGAGGTGTCGCGCAGCCGCGCCAGGGTGACATGGGCGGAAAACTTGCGCCCCTCCGGCTCGAGGCCGACCCGCTGCATGACGCGTTCGTGCTCGGCCTGCAACTCGACCAGCGGCGCAATCAGCGGGATCACGGCGATGATCGCGCGCGGCCGGCGGCCGCCGAACGAGGAGAGACCGTCGAAGCGCAGCTCGAAGCTGCGCCGCTTGACCTGGCCCAGCATGAACGCGATCTCGCGTGCCATGGCATCGTCGATGTCGCCGATGAAGCGCAGCGTGAGATGATAGTTCTCCGGATCGATCCAGCGCGCCCCGGGCAGGCCGCCGCGCTGCATGGCCAGTGCGTCGGCAACCTCACGTGGGATTTCCAGACCGGTGAACAGGCGCGGCATCAAGTCCTCCGCGGCGTCGGCTGGCAGTATGGCGGGGTGCTGGGGCGCCGTCGCTTAGCACGTGCGGATTCCCGCCGGCAACCGCGCGGCTCGAACGGCGCGCGCGCCGCTATCATGAATCCCGCTTGGCCTTTGCGAGCGCGATCAGCTCCTCCGCCTTCGGCAGGATGCGCCGCACGATCGTCTCGACCCCTTGGACCGTCGGGTGAAGCCCGTCGGGCTGGTTGAGGACGCGATCGGCGGCGACGCCGTCGAGGAAGAAGGGATAGAAGATGACGTCGTTGGCCGCCGCCAGCTCGGGAAAGATCGCGTCGAAGGCGCGCGTGTAGTCGGCTCCCATGTTCGGCGGCGCCCGCATCCCGGTGAGCAGCACCGCGATCCGCCGCTCCTTGAGGCGGCGCAGGATCTCCTGCAGCGCGGCCCGGGTGAGGCGGGGCTCGAGGCCCCGCAGTGCATCGTTGGCCCCGAGCTCCACGATCACGGCATCGGTTCCCGCCGGCACCGACCAGTCTAGCCGTGCCAGCCCGCTCGCCGCGATGTCGCCCGATACGCCCGCGTTGCTGATCTCGACCGCAAGGCCCTTGGCTCTGAGCGCGGCTTCAAGCCGGGCCGGAAATGCCTCTTCGCGCGGCAGGCCGAAGCCGGCGGTCAGCGAATCGCCGAGCGCGACGATTCTGACCGGCGCATCGGCCGCCAGGACGGGCGCCGCAACGATCGGAAAAATCGTCGCGCAAAAGATCGTGACCGCGATCGTGCGGGCAAGCGTCTGGACCAGGCTCAAGGCTTTCCCATATGACGCGGCGGGCGGCCAGGAGGACGTCGGCGGCATGAACGACATTTCGCGGGATCCCGACAGCAGGCTGGCCATTGCGCTTTCCGCAGTCAATTTGTCGCTCGGGCGCGGCGCGGCCCGCGTTCATATCCTCAAAGATATCGCTCTGCATATAGGCCACGGCGAGGCGATCGGCCTCGTCGGGCCATCCGGCTCCGGCAAGTCGACCCTGCTCATGGTAATGGCCGGGCTCGAGCGGCCGGATACCGGGACGGTGATCGTTGCCGGCCACGATCTCGGCCGGCTCGACGAGGACGCGCTCGCCCGCTTCCGCGGCCGGCACGTCGGCATCGTGTTTCAATCGTTCCACCTGATCCCGACCATGACGGCGCTTGAGAATGTGGCCGTGCCGCTGGAGCTCTCCGGCCTTGCCGATGCCTTTGCGCGCGCCGAGGACGAGCTTGCCGCCGTCGACCTGTCCGATCGGTTGCACCACTATCCGGCGCAATTGTCCGGCGGCGAGCAGCAGCGGGTGGCGCTCGCCCGGGCGCTTGCGCCGCATCCCGCCATCCTGATCGCCGACGAGCCGACCGGGAATCTCGACGAGGCCACGGGACGGCAGATCATCGATCTCATGTTCGCCGGCCACGCCGAGCGCAACACCACGCTCGTGCTCGTCACCCACGATGCCGCGCTCGCCGCGCGCTGCGACCGGGTCGTGCGGCTGCGTTCGGGGCGGGTCGAAGCCGCGGCCGCCGACATGGTCAGCGCATGAGCACCGGCGCGCGCGCGGCCGTGCGGCCTGCGCCTCGTGTCCTCCCGGAGGCGGGAGGGCGCGACAGCCTGCTGATCCTCCGTCTGGCGACGCGCGAGCTGCGCGCCGGCCTTGCAGGCTTCCGCGTATTCCTCGCCTGCATTGCGCTCGGCGTGATGGCGATCGCCGGCGTCTCCTCGTTCGCCCGCAGCCTGGCCGATGGGCTCGCGCGCGAGGGAAGGGTGATCCTTGGCGGCGATGTCGCGTTCTCGCTCATCCATCGCGAGGCGAGCGCCGAGGAGCGCGCATTCCTGGCCGGCCGCGGCCAGGTCTCCGTGGCGGCCACCATGCGGGCGATGGCGCGCGCCGCCGATGGGCGTGCCGCCCTCGTCGAGGTCAAGGCGATCGACGCCGCCTATCCGCTGTACGGCAAGGCAGCCCTGGCGCCGACCGCCGACTTGGCCGACGTGCTGGCGCCGCGCAATGGCGTTCACGGCGTCGCCGCCGACGAGGCGCTGTTCGCGCGGCTCGATCTCACGCCCGGCGCGCTGCTGGCGATCGGCAACGCGCAAGTGGAAGTCCGTGCCGTGCTCAACGCCGAGCCCGACAAGTTTGCCGGCGGCATCGGGTTCGGCCCCCGCCTCATGATGAGCGAGGCCGCGCTGCGGTCGACCGGCCTGGTGCAGCCGGGCAGCCTGGTGCGCTGGCATTATCGGCTGAAACTTGCCGCAAGCGACGCGGGCGACCGTGCGGCCGATGCCGTAGTGCAGGCCGCAGGCGTCGCGCTGCCGGACGCCGGCTGGGAGATCCGCACACGCTCCAATGCCTCGCCGCAGCTCGAGCGCAACATCGAGCGCTTCACCCAGTTCCTCACCCTGGTCGGCCTGACGGCGCTCCTGGTCGGCGGCGTCGGCGTCGCCAACGCCGTGAAGAGTCATCTCGACCGCAAGCGCGACGTCATCGCCACGATGAAATCGCTCGGCGCGACCGGTGGTCGCGTGTTCGCGATCTACCTTACGCAGGTCATGCTGCTGGCGCTGTTGGGCAGCGTGGTGGGCCTCGGCCTCGGAGCCGCGCTGCCGTTTATAATCGCCTGGATGTTCTCCGCGGTCATTCCCATTCCGATCGAGCCGGCGCTGCAGCTGGACGAGCTGGCGCTGGCGCTCGTTTACGGCCTTGTTACCGCGCTCGCCTTCGCGCTGTTGCCGCTGGGCCGCGCCCATGATGTGCCGGTGGCGGCGCTGTTCCGCGACGAGGTGGCGCCGGAGCGGCGCCACCCGCGCAAGCGCTACATGATGGCAGCGGCGATTGCCGTCATGCTGCTCGCTGCGCTGGCGGTGCTGCTCGCCTATGATCGCCGCATTGCCACGATCTTCGTCGGCTCGGCCGCCGCCGCATTCGTCGGGTTGAGGCTGGTGGCCGCCCTGGTGATGGCGGCGGCGCGCCGCGCGCCGCGGCCGCGTTCGACCATCCTGCGGCTGGCAGTCGCCAACATCCACCGGCCGGGCGCGCTCACGCCGACCGTGGTGTTGTCGCTCGGCCTGGGGCTCGCCGTTCTTGTCACCGTGACCCTGATCGAAGGCAACCTGCGCCACCAGCTCAGCGCCGCTCTGCCGGAGCGCGCGCCGTCGTTCTACTTCGTCGACATCCAAAGCACCGACGGGGGAAGCTTCGACGCCTTCGTGCGCGCCCGCGCCGCGGGCGCGACGCTCGAGCGGGTGCCGATGCTGCGCGGCCGGATCGTCGCCGCCAAGGGCGTGAAAGCCGAGGACCTCAAGCCCGCGCCCCATGCGGCCTGGGTGCTGCAGAGCGACCGCGGCATCACCTATGCCGACGAGGTCCCGCAGGGCTCGCGCGTGGTCGAAGGGCAATGGTGGTCGCGCGACGAGCAGCGTCCGTTGGTCTCGATGGAGAAGCGGATCGCGGACGCCCTGGGCGCGACGGTCGGCGACGAGATCGTGGTGAACGTGCTCGGCCGCAATGTCGCGGCCCGCATCGCCAACCTGCGCGTACTCGACTGGCAGAGCCTCGGCATCAATTTCGTGTTGGTGTACTCGCCCGGCAGCTTTCGCGGCGCGCCGCACACCGACCTGGCGACGCTCACCTATCTGCAGGGCAGCACCGTTGCCGAGGAGGTGGCGCTGCTCAAGGCAGTGGCGCAAGCATTCCCCGGCGTGACCACGGTGCGGGTGAAGGATGCGCTCGAGGCGGTCGGCGGCCTCGTGTCGAAGCTCGTGCTGGCCATCCGCGGCGCCAGCCTGATCACCATCGTGGCCGCCATCCTGGTGCTCGGCGGGGCGCTCGCCGCCGGACATCGCCATCGCGTCTACGACGCCGTGGTGCTCAAGACGCTGGGGGCGACGCGCTATCGGCTGGTGGCGGCCTACGCGCTCGAATACGTGCTGCTCGGGCTGGCGACCGGGATCTTCGGGGTGGCTGCCGGGTCGATCGCGGCGTCGCTGATCGTGACCCAGGTGATGAACTTCAGCTTCTCCTGGCTGCCGGGCCCGGCCGTCCTGGCCGCGCTTGCGGCGCTTGTGCTCACGCTCGCCTTCGGGCTCGTCGGCACCTTCACGGCGCTTGGGCAGAAGCCCGCCTCGGTGCTCCGCAATCTGTAGCGAATTGCGACATTCCGCCGCGTTTCGGCCCGGTATTCCGTAAGATTGGCGGCCGCCTGCGACACCGCCGGCCTTGTTGCCGCAACCCGTTTTGATCATATTCTAGCCTTGCCGATGCGGGGGCGACAGACCGCGTGCGGCGTAGAGGGAAACACACGGGGTTTTCGATCATGTCGGACTTCGATCGCAACGTCGCGACCGCGCAATACGGCCGGCCCCTGACCCGGGCCGAAGCAGCGGTCGTCGATGCCGGCCTCCGGGCCTATATGCTGCGCATCTACAACTACATGGTGCTCGGCCTTGCTATCACCGGCTTCGCCGCGCTCGGCGCCTATATGCTGTCGGTGACCGGCGATCCCGCCAGCGCCGCACGAACCGCGGCCGGAACCGCCCTGACGTTTCGGACTGGCAGCGGCGTCTACCTGACGCCTATCGGCTACACGTTGTTCGTGAGCCCGCTCAAGTGGGTGATCATCCTGGCGCCGCTCGCGTTGGTGTTCTTCCTGAGCTTCCGGGCCCATACCATGCGGCCCGCCACGGCGCAGATCACGTTCTGGATCTATGCCGCGCTGGTCGGCATCTCGCTCGGCGTCCTGTTCCTGGTCTACACCCACACCTCGATCGTGCGGGTGTTCTTCATCACCGCCGCCTCGTTCGGCGCATTGAGCCTATGGGGCTACACGACCCAGCGTGACCTTTCTGGCTGGGGCTCGTTCCTGATCATGGGCCTGTTCGGCATCATCATCGCCTCGCTGGTCAACATCTTCCTGGCCAGCAATGCGCTGCAATGGGTAATCTCGGTCGTCGGCGTGTTGATCTTCTCCGGTCTCACGGCGTGGGACACCCAGCGGCTCAAGAGCGAATACATCTACGGCGCGATGGAAGGCGACGTGCTGGAGCGCTCCGCCATCATGGGCGCGCTCTCGCTCTACCTCGACTTCCTCAACCTGTTCACCTTCCTGCTGCAGCTGCTTGGCAGCCGGGAGGAGTAGTCGCTGGCCTCATCCTGAGGCGCGTGGCTCGAAGCAGGAGCCCTCATCCCGGAGACCGCTGCCGTGCAGCTTTCTCGGGATGAGGGTTTTTGCGCTTCCTGCTGCGTCCGGTCGCCGCGCCGTTAACCAGTTTCCCATCTGGCGCAGGGCCGCACCGCACATTAGATTGCCCCGCATCGGGTTGATCCGCGGCTTTCGCCGCGACGCCATTGGGCCCGGGCGTATCAGCCGGGCAGGAGGATGCCACCATGTCCGATCTCGACCGCAACTATGCGGCGCGCGCGCCGGGATACGCCACAGACCGCGCGGTGATCGATGCGGGCCTGCGCGCCCACATGATCCGCGTCTACAACTATATGGCCATCGGGGTGGCGTTGACCGGCCTCATCGCCTGGTTCACCTTTCAGGCAGCCGGCGGCGATGCGATCGTCATCCAGAATGGCGTGCTGATCGGGGCAACCGCCTTCGGTCTACTCGTCTTCAATCCCGTCACGACGATCGTGCTGTTCCTGGCGACGCTCGGCCTGGTGTTCTTCGTCAGCTGGCGCATCAACCGGCTGGAAGCCGCAACTGCGCTGACCTTGTTCCTGGTCTACGCCGGCCTGCTCGGCGTGATGCTCTCGTCGATCTTCGTCGTCTACACCGGCGTCTCGATCACCCGCGTGTTCTTCATCTCGGCGGCGGCGTTCGGGGCTCTAAGTCTGTGGGGCTACACCACGCAGCGCGATCTCACCGGTTTCGGCTCGTTCCTGTTCATGGGCCTGATCGGCATCATCATCGCCAGCCTGGTCAACATCTTCCTCGCCTCGAGCGGGCTCGACTGGATCATCTCGGTTGTCGGCGTGCTCGTGTTCGCGGGGCTCACCGCCTACGACACGCAGCGGATCAAGGAGATGTACGACCCGATGGACGACGGCAGCCTCGCCGGCCGCAAGGCGGTGATGGGCGCGCTGTCGCTCTATCTCGACTTCATCAACCTGTTCCTCATGCTGCTGCGCCTGTTCGGCGACCGGCGCTGAGCCGCATTCAAGATTCTGCGATCGAGCCCCGGTGACGAGCCGGGGCTTCTCTTTAAGTCGACATGCCCGACGTCACCATCCGCCCCGCCGCGCCGCACGACATTGTGGCGATCACGCGCATCTATGCCGAGGCGGTGCGGCACGGCACCGCCTCGTTCGAGATCGAGCCGCCCGACGAGGCTGAGATGGCGCGCCGGCAGCGGGCTCTGCTGGACGGGGGCTATCCTTACCTCGTCGCCGAACTGGACGGGGCCGTGGCGGGCTATGCTTATGCGGCAGCCTATCGGGCGCGGCCGGCCTATCGCTGGAGCGTCGAGGATTCGGTCTATATCGCGGCGGATGCGCACCGCCGCGGCCTCGCCCGTGCGTTGCTTACGCGGCTGATCGAGGAATCGGAGCAGCGCGCCTTCCGACAGATGATCGCCGTGATCGGCGATTCACAGCAGACCGCCTCGATCGAGCTGCACCGGGCGCTCGGCTTCACGCCGGTAGGCACGATCGTGTCGGTGGGATTCAAGCACGGCCGCTGGCTCGACACTGTCCTGATGCAGCGTCCGCTCGGGGCCGGCGATACGACGCCGCCGCGGGCTTACGACTAAGCTTCACAGCTAGTTCACGACCACGCTCAGCGACGAGTCCAGCACGCGCAGCACGCGGTCGAGCTCGTGGCCGCGCTTGAGGATCAAGCCGGTCACCGACACGACGGTGTAGGCGCCCTGGCGGCGCGCCAGCTTGGGATTCTTCTCGATGCGGTAGATGGGCATTTCCGAGGACCGGCGGAACACCGAGAACACCGCCTTGTCTCTGAGGAAATCGATGGCGTAGTCGCGCCACTCGCCGGCGGCGACTTTGCGGCCATAGAGACGGAGGATTCGGTCGAGCTCGCGCCGGCTGAACGTCACCTGGTTTCGGGGGGCGAGGGAGAGGGCCTCACCCCCGCGCAACTCGCTCGGTTCGGTTTCGCCAAAGATCATGGGCGCCTCCTGTCGTTCGCGTCCCCGGCTCATGATCGCTGCCCGGATCGCTGCCCGCAAGGGCTCCCTGCCGCAACGGCTGCCTGTGCCGCAAGGGCTCCGCTTGCCGCAGCGCCGTTACAGTATTCGGTGCGACATGCCGCAACAGAACAAAGAATTTCCGAGGAAATTTGCTGCAAACTACGTTGCATTGTCACGAAGCCGTTAAGAGATTCACAACAATGCCTAGATTCGGCCCAGGGCCCGCCTAGGTGGTATGGGAAGAGGCGTACTGTTGCCTCAGGGCTCGGTCCGGTTCGGGCACCGGTATCCTCAGCCCCCCAGCCCCCCGGGGCTCGGCCGGACCGGCCCAAGCAGTTCCGCGTACGGTTCAATCCCCCAACGCTTTTAGCGGCCGGCACATGCCGGCCTTCTTTTTTCTGGCGAATAATAGCGAGCGGAATAGCCAAAGCGGGGCCGCGAGGCCCTATTCGCCATTCGCTATTCGCGGCTTAGTGCAATGCGGCCAGAGCCGCACCCAGCATGAGGCCCGGCTTGTCGGCGTCGCCAGCCTGGACGAGCACCGCGACGGAGTCAGCGTGGGCCGCCGCGACGTCGGAGACCGGCACGCTCCAGTTGCGCGCCGCTCCGTTCCAATCGCCGAGCGCCACCCAGCGGCGCGCGACGTTGTAGTATGTGATCGTGTGACCGCGGTTCTCGCCGCGCGTGATCGCAACTGGAATGGCCGAGGTCGTCGGGCTCAGCCAGACCAGGGCGCCGGGGCGCGCCTCTGCGCCCGCCGACACGGTGACGTTGATGCGGCCACCTTCCACCTTGATCGTCACCGGCACACTCAGCGTTCCCGCCTCCTGGCGGGTCTGCGCGATCGCGCGCTCGATCGCCGCCCTGTCGCTGCCCTGCACGTGGACCGCGCCATTGACCACGACCTGCGGCGTATAGACAGCGCGGTCTCCCCGCACCTTGGCATAGGCGCGCTGGCGCGCCGTATGACCCGCAGTCGCGAGCGTGTCCTTCCAGCCGAGATAATCCCAATAGTCGATCGGCAGTGTCAGCGCGACCAAGTCGGGCTTCTTGGCAAGCTGCCCCAGAAGGTGATCAGCGGGCGGGCACGAGGAGCAGCCCTGGCTGGTGAACAGCTCGACCACCGCACGCGTTTCGGCCGCCGCGGCAGGCGCGGGCAATGCAACAACCGCGCACAAGAACGCCAACACGCCGAGACGACCTGCCATGCTTCACCTGTGCCTGTTCTGCCTAGGGATTCGCCCACCGGCGCCACGCCCTAGGCAACCAGACGATAGGGATCAGCGCATTCACCTGCCACTCAATTCGGGGTGAAGAAGAAGCCAAAGATAGCAGTCCGGGGCGACAGATCGGGCTCAGGCCGAATCTGTCCTCTGTCGTCAGTCCCTTGCGTCCGCAGTCAGGCCGCCAGCTGGCGCAGCACGTAATGCAGGATGCCGCCGTTCCTGAAGTAGTCGAGTTCGTCGAGCGTATCGATGCGGCAGATCAGCGGCACGCGCTTGAGGCGGCCGTCCGGCGCGACGATCTCGGCGATAAGCCGTTGCCGCGGCTTGAGATCGCCGTGCAGGCCGCGGATCGTCACCTCCTCGTCACCCTTGATGCCGATCGATTGCCACGACGAATTCTCCTCGAACACCAGTGGGATCACGCCCATGCCGATGAGGTTGGAGCGATGGATGCGCTCGAACGACTGGCAGATCACCGCCCGGATGCCGAGCAGGTTGGTTCCCTTGGCAGCCCAGTCGCGCGACGAGCCGGTGCCGTATTCCTTGCCGGCGAACACCACCAGCGGCACCTTCTCTTGCTTGTAGCGCATGGCCGCGTCGTACATCGGCATCACCTGCCGGGACGGATAATGGATGGTCACCCCGCCTTCCACCCCGGGCACCATCTGGTTCTTGATGCGGATGTTAGCGAACGTGCCCCGCATCATCACCTCGTGATTGCCGCGGCGCGTGCCGTACTGGTTGAAGTCGATCGGCTTGACTTTGTGGGCGACGAGATACTTTCCGGCCGGCGAGTTCGCCTTGATCGAGCCCGCCGGCGAGATGTGGTCGGTGGTGATGGAGTCGAGGAACAAGCCGAGGACGCGCGCGTCGACGATGTCAGTCAGCGGCGCAGGCGTGCGAGCCATGCCGGTGAAATAGGGCGGGTTTTGCACGTAGGTCGACTTGCGGTCCCACGCATAGGTCACGCCGCCCTCGACCGTGATCTTGCGCCAGTTGGCCTCGCCCTTGAACACGTCGGCGTATTTGCGCACGAACATGGCCTTGTTGATGGTCTTGCGCATGGCTGCCGTGATGTCGCGGTTCGACGGCCAGATGTCCCTGAGAAACACTTTCTTGCCCTTGTCGTCGACGCCAAGCGGTTCCTTGACGAGATCGACGTTCATCGAGCCGGCGAGCGCATAGGCGACCACGAGCGGCGGCGAAGCGAGATAGTTCGCACGCACGTCCTGGTTCACCCGCGCCTCGAAATTGCGGTTGCCGGAGAGCACGGCGGCGCAAACGAGGTCGTGATCGCTGATGGCGTTGGAAATCTCCTCCGGCAGCGGCCCGGAATTGCCGATGCAAGTGGTGCAGCCGAAGGCGACGAGATTGAAGCCGAGCGCGTCGAGGTCCTTCTGCAGGCCGGATTTCGCCAAGTACTCGGCGACGACCTGCGAGCCCGGTGCGAGCGATGTCTTGACCCATGGCTTCGGCCTGAGGCCGCGGGCCGCTGCGTTGCGCGCCAGCAGGCCGGCGGCCATCATCACGCTCGGATTGGACGTGTTGGTGCACGAGGTGATCGCGGCGATCACCACGTCGCCATGACCGAGGTCGTGCTTGCGACCGGCAACCGGCACGCGCTTGGTGGCGCCCGGCTTGGCGTCGGGGACGCCGCCTGCGGCCTTGCCGAACTCCTTGTCGAGGGCGGCCGCAAAGCTTGCTTTGGCTTCCTTCAGCAGCACCCGATCCTGCGGGCGCTTCGGTCCGGCGAGCGAGGCCTCGACGCTGCCGAGCTCGAGTTTCAGGACGTCGGTAAAGACCGGATCGGGCGTGCTCTTGGTGCGGAACAGGCCCTGCGCCTTGGCATAGGCGCGCACCAGTGCGACCAGCGCCGCCGGCCGGCCGGTGGTCTCGAGATAGCGGATCGTTTCCTCGTCGATCGGCGAGAACCCGCAGGTCGCGCCGTATTCGGGCGCCATGTTGCCCAGCGTGGCGCGATCCTCGACCGAGAGGTGATCGAGCGCCGGACCGAAGAACTCGACGAAGCGCCCAACGACGCCGCGCTTGCGCAGCATCTGCGTCACGGTGAGCACGAGGTCGGTCGCCGTGATGCCTTCCTTCAGTTTACCGGTGAGCTTCACCCCGATCACCTCGGGCAGGAGCATGGAGTACGGCTGGCCCAGCATGGCGGCCTCCGCCTCGATGCCGCCGACGCCCCAGCCGAGCACGCTCAGGCCATTGACCATGGTGGTGTGGGAATCGGTGCCGACCAGCGTGTCCGGATAGGCGACTTCGCCCTGCACCTTCTTGCCGTCGATCTCGACCGTCTCCTTGTTGCTCCACACGCTGCGCGACAGGTATTCGAGATTGACCTGGTGACAGATGCCGGTGCCCGGCGGCACCACGCGGAAGCTCTCGAACGAGCGCTGCGCCCATTTGAGAAAGCGATAGCGCTCCTGGTTCTGCTTGTATTCCTCTTCCACGTTCTTCTTGAATGCGGTGTTGCTGCCGAAATAGGCCACTTGCACCGAATGATCGATGACGAGATCGACCGGGACGAGGGGATTGATCTTCTTCGGGTCGCCGCCGAGGTTCTTCATCGCATCGCGCATGGCGGCGAGATCGACGACGGCCGGAACGCCGGTGAAGTCCTGCATCAGCACGCGGGCCGGGCGGAACGGGATCTCGCGGTCCGATGTCTTGGTCCTCAGCCAGTGGGCGAAGCTCTGGATATCTTCCCTGGTGACCGACCGGCCGTCCTCGTGGCGCAGCATGTTCTCCAACAGCACCTTGAGCGAGAACGGCAGCCGCGAGATGCCGCGCAGGCCGTTCTTCTCGGCCGCCGCGAGGCTGTAATAGACATAGGATTTGTTGCCGACTTTCAGAACCTTGCGGCACTTGAAACTGTCGAGCGAGGTCATGGCCTGTCCTTCATACCTCGGGCGCGGCGCACGCTGCCGTTCCGCGGTATCCGTTGCCGTCGCTGGCAACCCTGTCTTCCGCCCGTGACGAGTTCAGATGTCTCTGAATCGTCGCCCGACGCGGCTTATAAGGTCTTTTCGCGCGCTCTGCCATATCTCTGCCATACGCCAGGCATGATGCCACATGATTCATGATATACCGCTGAAAATAGTGGGTTTTTATCTTAATTGCGGTAGCCGCGCCGGACCCGGGGTGCGGCCTTGATGCGGCTATCCGCCACCGGTCTCGCCTGCGTGCGCTCGGGCCGCGAGGTGTTCACCGGATTGGGCTTCGCGCTGGCCGCCGGGGAAGCGCTTCTGGTGCTCGGCCGCAATGGCGCCGGCAAGTCGTCACTCCTGCGCATGATCGCCGGCTTGGTTCGGATTGCGTCCGGCCGGCTCGCGCTCGAAGGCGGGGAGTCCGAGCTCACGCTGGCGGAACAGGCACACTATGTCGGCCATCAGGACGCGGTGAAACCCGCCCTCACGGTCAAGGAAAACCTCGAGTTCTGGACGCAATATCTCGGCGGGGAGAGGGGGCGGTCCGATCCGGCGCTGGATGCGCTGGCGCTCGGCAACCTTGCGGCCCTGCCGGCCGCCTACCTGTCGGCCGGGCAGAAGCGGCGCCTCTCGCTTGCCCGCCTGGTCGCCGTCAAGCGGCCGATCTGGCTGCTCGACGAGCCGACCTCGGCGCTGGACGCAGCCGCCCAGGAGCGATTGTCCGGCCTCATGCGCGGCCATCTGGCGGCCGGCGGCATCATCGTGGCGGCCACGCACGGGCCGGTCGGCCTCATGGGAGCAAAGGAACTGCGGCTCGACGCATCCGGTCCCTTGCGCCCGGCGGAGTCGGAAGGCGCCGCACCGGGAGGCGCCGCGTGAGCGCCGTCAAGGCTCTGCTGGTGCGCGACATGCGATTGGCGGTGCGCCTCGGCGGCGGTGCTCCGATGGGTGTGCTGTTCTTTCTGATCGTGGTGACGCTCATGCCCTTTGCGCTGGGCCCCGATCTCGCGCTGTTGCGCCGTATCGGCCCCGCCATCCTGTGGCTCGGCGCGCTGCTGGCGAGCCTGCTCGCGCTCGATCGCCTGTTTGCCGCCGATCATGAGGACGGCTCACTGGACCTCATCTTGACGAGCCGGCTGCCACTCGAACTGACGGTCGCCGTCAAGGCGCTGGCGCACTGGCTCACCACCGGCCTGCCGCTGGTCATCGCCGCGCCGGTGCTGGCGCTGTTCCTCGATCTCGATCCGCCCGCCATGGCGGCGGTCGCCTTGACGCTGCTGGTCGGTACCCCGGCGCTCACCTTCATCGGCACGGTGGGTGCCGCGCTTGCGGTGACGTTGCGGCGCGGCGGGCTCATTCTGGCGGTTCTGGTGCTGCCGCTGACGATCCCGGTGCTGATCTTCGGCGTTGCGGCGGCGAATGCTGCCGTGATCGGGCCGATGCCGTTTGGGCCGCCCTTCACCATCCTGTGCGCGTTGAGCCTGATCAGCTTTGTCATCGGCCCGTTCGCCGCCGCCGCGGCGTTGCGGCACGGGCTGGAGTAGGCCCCGACAACCAAGCATTGCGGCTCGCTCGCAGCCCGATTAAGACATCGTGATGCCGATCATCGATCTCGCCAATCCGTCACGCTTCCTTGCGCTTGTCGGGCGCGTGCTGCCGTGGCTGGCGGCCGCCACCGTGTGCGCGTTCCTGGTCGGGCTCTATTACGCGGCGCTGGCCCCCGACGATTATCAGCAGGGCGCCACTGTGAAAATCATGTTCATCCACGTCCCCAACGCCTGGCTCGCCATGTTCTGTTGGACGGTGATGACGGTTGCCGCCCTCGGCACGCTGGTGTGGCGCCATCCGCTCGCCGACGTTGCCGCCAAGGCAGCCGCCCCGCTCGGCGCCGCCTTCACGTTCCTCTGCCTGCTCACCGGCTCGCTGTGGGGGCGCCCGATGTGGGGGACCTACTGGGTGTGGGACGGGCGGCTCACCTCGGTGCTGGTGCTGTTTCTCATGTATCTCGGCGTGCTGGCGCTGTGGCGTACCGTCGAGGAACCGTCGCGCGCCGCCCGTGCCGCTGCCATCCTCACGCTGGTCGGCGCGATCAATCTTCCCATCATCAAGTTCTCGGTCGACTGGTGGGCGACGCTGCACCAGCCCGCCTCGGTGCTGCGCCTGGGCGGACCGACGATCCATTCCTCCATCCTGGTGCCGCTGCTCATCATGGGGCTGGCGTTCATGCTCCTGTTCGCGACGCTGCATCTCGCAGCGATGCGCAACGAGATCCTCCGCCGGCGCGTGCGCACGTTGCGGCTGATGCAGGCGCAAGCGGGAGCGTGATCTTGAATCTCGGCCCCTACGCCGGATTCATCATTGCCGCCTACGCGGCGGCGCTCGGCGTGGTGGCGGCGTTGATCGCGTGGATCATCGCCGACCATCGCGCGCAGCAGCGCACGCTCAAGGAACTCGAAGCGCGCGGCACGGTGCGGCGCTCGGCACCGAGAGAGGTGGCATGAGCGTCGATGCGCACGGCGAAGCGGCGCCCGCGCGGCGCCGCCTGCTGGTCCTGCTGCCGCTGATCATCTTTCTGGCGCTGGCGGCGCTGTTCTATCTCCGCCTCGGATCGGGCGATCCATCGCGGGTCCCGTCGGCCCTGATCGGCCGGCCGGTGCCGCAGACCGACCTGCCGCCGGTAGCGGAACTCGCACGCGAGGGTCGGCCGGTGCCGGGACTTGTCCCCGCTGACTTTACCGGCTCGGTGACGCTGCTCAACGTGTGGGCCTCGTGGTGCGTGCCGTGTCACGACGAGGCGCCGCTGCTGATGCGGCTGGCCGAGGACAAGCGCATCCGCGTGGTCGGCATCAACTACAAGGACCAGGCCGTCAACGCACGCCGCTTCCTCGGCCGCCACGGCAATCCCTTCACGGCGATCGGAGCCGACCAGAACGGCCGCGCCTCGATCGACTGGGGCGTCTACGGAGTCCCCGAGACCTTTCTCATCGGCCGCAACGGCCGCATCGCCTTCAAGCTGGTGGGCCCGATCACGCCGCAAAACCTCGAGGCCGTGCTCAAGCCGGAAATCGAGAAGGCGCTGGCCGCGCCGTGACATTGCCGGCCGGACGATTTGAGAACGGGCGGCCTGCATGACTTGTGATCGGCGAAGGAATTGCGCATAACCGCGCCCACTCAAGTTCAGCGGAACGATCCTGTCGCATGAAGTACCTGATCACCGGCATTACCGGCTTTGCCGGACCGCATCTCGCCAATCTTCTCATTCGCCGGGGGCACGAGGTGTTCGGCCTGGTGCGGGAATCGAACGGACGCGAGCAGGACATCCGTGACGTCGTTCCCGACGACGTCTACGCACGGCTGAAGTTCGTCTATGGCGATCTCACGCATTTCCGTGCGCTCGACCGCATCTTCAAGGATGAGATGTTCGACGGCGTGTTCCACCTGGCGGCGCAGAGCCACCCGCCGACGAGCTTTCTCGATCCCTACGAGACGTTCGAGATCAACTCGTTGGGCACGGTCAACCTCGCCGAGGCGATCGCGACGCGGCAGCCCGAGTGCCGGCTCATGTTCTGCTCGACGTCGGAAGTCTACGGCGCCTCGCCCGAGGAGGCCGGCGAGATCACCGAGAGCTTTCCGATCGCGCCGGTCAATCCCTACGGTGTCAGCAAGGCGGCGGCGGATCTGTACATCGCCGAGCGTGCCCATTCGGTGAAGCTGCCGTTCTTCATCACTCGCGCGTTCTCGCACACCGGCCCGCGCCGCGGACGCAACTTCTCGATTTCGTCCGATGCCTATCAGATCGCGCGCATCAAGAAGGGCCTGCAGGAGCCGGTGATCAACGTCGGCACGCTTTCCAGCAAGCGCGTGATCATGGACGTGCGCGATTGTGTCAAGGCCTACTGCCTGCTCATGGACACCTTCACGCCGGGCGAGGCTTACAACGTGGGCGGCGACACCGTCCATTCCATGGGCGAGGTGCTGGACATGATGCTGGCGCTGCACGGGCTCGCCGGCGAGGTGGAGAAGCGCGTCGACCCCAGGCTGGTCCGGCCGATCGATATCCCGGTGCAGATCTGCGACACCAACAAATGCCGCCGGCTCACCGGCTGGAAGCCGGAGATCCGGCTGGAACGGACGCTGGAGGATCTCCTGGCGTACTGGGACGCGAAGATTCAGTAGGGGCGCCCCTGTTGGTGCCCCTGGCAACAAGGGCTGCCCCCTACTCCTTCGCCTCGGCCTCCTCGGCGCTGGCGTCGTGCTTCATCAGCAGTCGGTACTGGAGCGTAGCGAACAGGAACGTGAGCGGCACCGCGCCGAACAGCTTGAAGCTCACCCAGAAGTCGGTCGTCGTGCTGCGCCAGACGATCTCGTTGAGCACGGCCATGCCAAAGAAGAAGAGGCACCAGCGTAACGTCAGCTTGCGCCAGCCTTCCTCGGTGAGGCTGAACACGGAATCGAACACCAGTTCGAGCAGCGGCTTGCGCATTAGCAAGCCGGCGAGCAGCGTTGCGCCGAACAGCGCGTAGATGATGGTCGGCTTGATCTTGATGAACGTCTCGTCCTGCAACACCAGGGTGAGGCCGCCGAACACGGTGACGAGCACCGCCGAGACCAGGGCCATGGCCGGCAGCCGCCTGGTCAGCGCATAGGAGATCGCCAGCGCGACCAGGATGGCGACCATGAAAACCGCGGTTGCGGGAAAAATGCCCCAGCGTGCGTTGCCGATGAAGAACAGCACCAGCGGTCCCAGTTCCAGCGCGAGCTTGAGGGCCGGATGGAGGGGCGACTGCTTGCTCATGGGCGGTGTGTAGCGTGAGTTGGTGACGGTGTCATGCCGGCAGTCACGCCGGCGGAGCAAGATCCTCAAGCCTCGAGGCCGGCGATCGCCCGGGCGAAATCCCGCGCCTGGAACGGCTCGAGATCGTCGATGCCCTCGCCGACGCCGATGAAATGCACCGGCAGTCGGTACTTTTCGGCGATGGCGACCAGGATGCCGCCGCGCGCGGTGCCGTCGAGCTTGGTCATGGCGAGGCCGGTCACGCCGGCCGTCTTGGAAAATTCCTCGACCTGCAACAGCGCGTTCTGGCCCACGGTGGCGTCGAGCACCAGCAGCACCGCGTGCGGCGCGGTTGCGTCGACCTTCTTCAGCACGCGCACAACCTTCTCCAATTCGCCCATCAGTGCCGCTTTGTTGTGCAGGCGGCCGGCCGTATCGATGAGCACGACCTCGGCACCCTGGGCCTTGGCCGCGCTCAGCGCATCGAAGGCAAGCCCGGCCGCATCGGCGCCGGGCTCGCGCGCGATCACCCTGGCGCCGGTGCGCGCGCCCCAGATTTTCAATTGATCGATCGCCGCGGCGCGAAACGTGTCGCCGGCCGCGAGCATCACCTTGCGGCCTTCGGCGCGGTACTTGGCCGCCAGCTTGCCGATGGTCGTGGTCTTGCCCGAGCCGTTGACGCCGGCCACGAGGACGACGAAGGGTCGCGCCCCTTCGATCGCCAGCGGCCGGGCCACTGGGGCGAGCACCTTCTCCACCTCGGTCGCCAGGATGTCCTTCACCTCGTCGGGTGTGATCGCCTTGTCGTAGCGGCCTTCGCGCAATGCCGCCGCGATGCGTCCGGCGGTCGCCAGTCCGAGATCGGCACGCACGAGCGCGTCTTCCAGTTCCCCGATCGTCGCTTCATCCAGTCGGCGCTTGGCGACGAGATCGGAGATGGCGCCGCCGAGCGAGGACGAGGTGCGCTTGAGGCCCGCGCTCAAACGGCCCCACCAGCCGGACCGGCTATTCTGCTTGGCTTCGTTCATGACCGGCGCCGTGATAGCGGCTGGAGCATTTTCAGGCAAAGTGGGTACCGGTTTGCGGTAGAAAATGCGACCAATGTCGAATCTAGAGCGCATTCAAATGCAAAGCCGGATCCCACGATTGGTGAAAGCGCTCTAACCATGACACCGGAAGAGATGGGGACCCGCGTGCTCTACCGCGATGGCCTGATGCTGGTCATCGACAAGCCAGCCGGCTTGGCGGTGCATCGCGGGCCCAAGGGCGGCGCCAGCCTGGAGGATTTCTTCGGCGCGCTGCGCTACGGCCTGCCGCGCGCGCCGGCGCTCGCCCACCGCCTCGACCGCGACACCTCGGGCTGCCTGGTGCTCGGGCGGCACCGCAAGGCGCTGGCGCTGCTCGGGCAGTTGTTCAAGAGCGGACGGGTGGGCAAATGCTACTGGGCGGTGGTCGAAGGCTGGCCCGACCAGGACGCGGGCCGGATCGACCTGCCGCTCGGGCGCCTCGATGCGACGCGCGGCTGGTGGATGCGGGCCGATGAAACCGGCCAGCCGGCCGTGACGACGTGGAAGGTGCTGGGCCGCGGTCACGGGATCACCTGGCTGGCGCTCGAGCCGCTCACCGGCCGCACCCATCAGCTGCGCGTCCATTGCGCCGCCACGGGGTGGCCGATCGTGGGCGACGCCATCTACGGCAGCGCGCCGCGCCACGGCGGCCCAGGGCTGCAGCTTCATTCACGCGAGATCGTGGTACCGCTCCAGAAGAACCGCGATCCGATCCGCGTCACTGCCCCGGTGCCGCCGCACATGCGAGAATGGCTCAAGGCATGCGGGTGGACGAGCGCAGACGAGGCCGCGGTTGCTTCCGCCAGCGCGGCGGATCAATAGAGCGTCGACGGCCATCCCGCCCCGTTGTAGCGCATCCTCAGTAGTCCAATAAAACCGGGCAGAATCGAGCACTACGCCTGCTGTTCATCCTGTCCTGTCCCGGCCGGTGCTACCGAGTTGGGTAGCAATTTGGGTAGCAATCCGTTCGCCGTCCGTTCGGCTGACCCAGATAGTCCTGAAGTTTTCGATTGGCG
>Ga0081538_10001516_pt1 | contig 23832 bp, 24 predicted proteins | sample TabmetS5T2R1_FD_71022 | JGI IMG/M metagenome (GOLD analysis project Ga0081538, IMG submission 71022) | Tabebuia heterophylla rhizosphere microbial communities from the University of Puerto Rico - S5T2R1 | ecosystem: Host-associated > Plants > Roots > Rhizosphere ... | reverse complement strand
ATCACCTGCGGATTGATGGCGTCGTCGCCGTCGTCGACGAGGCCAACGTGGCGTCTCGCGCCACCGCCGAGCGCAGCGGGTTCACGTTCGACGGAGTCGCGGAACCGTGGGAGTACGACGAGACCGGCCCCTGCGTCCGGTACCTCCTGCGGCCGCCGGACGTCGACGACGCGGACGACGAGCCGGAGGCCTAGGACATTCCGCCGCCGTCGCCGCCACCGCCGCCGTCGAACGCGCCGCCCGCACCGCCGTCGAGGCCGGCGGGGGCGCCGCCGCCCAGCCAGCCACCGGAGCCGGGGTCGAAGGTCGTCGCGTTGAACATCGCGACCGCCGCATAGGTGGAGCCCACCCAGTTGCCGACGAAGTAGCCCTTGGCGTAGGGCGCGTACGCGCTACCGGCCTCCCAGTACGGCACCCGGCGAGCGCCCATGGACACATAGCGAACGTCGGGTCGATCGCCGGCCGTGACTCGCGCCGCGTCCTGCGCGCACGCGGGCACCGTGCGGGTCCCCCGTCCGGCGGGAGTCCACATCACGTCCCGCACCGAAGGCCCGTGCTGCGGGTTGAAGAAACACGGCACTCGCCGCTCAGGCACCGGAGCGTCGGCGAGCCGGGCACGGACGCAAACCAGCGAGTATCGGCCGTTGGCCAGGGTGTCGGCGATCGTGCTGATCTCGTCGACATCGGACATCCGTGGAACGGCTCGCTGCGCCGACTCGTAGGCGTCCAGGGCCCGTTGGTAGTCGAGGCGAGTGTCCTGGTCCAGATCGACGCCGGCCACGTCGTCCCCCAAGCGCTGCAGCTCCTCGCCCAACAGGGTCACGTCCTCGTTGGCGAACCGCTTGACCTGCTCGAGATCGTCGGACGCCTCCGACCGCATCCCGTGTCGCTGCCACAACCGCTGACCGAGAGCCGCGCCACCGGCTCCGACCACGACAAAGATGAGCCACTCCATCGGGACCTCCCCAACGGTTCGCCCATCCAGCCTACTCCGCTACGCCCTCGCCGCCTCCTCGTCGACCTGGCCGTCGCGGGGCGACGAGCAGTCCGGCGCGACGACCGGCTCGGGCTCGGCCTCGTCCGCTGCGGGCTTGCGGGGTCCGTGTGAGACCGCGACCCCGGCGAGGACGATCAACGCGCCCAGCGGCTGGTACCAGGTGACGCTCTCGCCGAGCACGAGGAGCCCGACCGCCACCGCGAAGACCGGCACCAGGTACGTCACCATCGAGGCCCGACTCGCCCCGATCAGGCGGATGTTGTGCATGTGGATGACGAAGGCGAGGCCGGTGCCCAGGGCGCCGAGCGCGAGCACGCTGGCGACGACCTCGAAGGACAGGTCGGCCGGCGACGGCGGCGCACCGCCGGCGACGAGCGGCGCGACGACGAGCAGTTGCGCCGTGGCGGCGATCAGCATGCCGGCCGACAGGGCGGGACCGGACTCCTTGGCGTCGGTGATGAACCGCTTCTGGTACGGGATCGCGAAGCCGTAGCAGGCGGCCGCGCCGAGGCACATCATCTGTCCGGACAGCTCGCCGCCGCCCACGCCTCGCCAGACGCCCAGGACGGTCAGACCGCCGATGAAGCCGAGCACCAGGCCCGCCAGCCGGTGCGCGGTCAGTCGCTCGGTGCGGAACACCAGCACCGCGAGCGGAAGCACGACCAGCGGCGTCGTGCCGTTCCAGATCCCGGCCAGCGCCGACGAGATGCGCTGCTCGCCGTACCCGAACAGCGTGAACGGCAGGGCCACGCCGACCGCGCCGAGCAGGAAGAGGTGGGCCCACAGCCGCGGCGAGCGCGGCAGCGACTGCCGGGTGATGCCCAGGATGACCAGCAGGGTGATGGCGCCGGTCAGGACCCGGCCGAGCGTCACGTACGTCGGATGCAGCTCCCGGATGCCCACCTCGATGAACAGGAAGCTGCACCCCCAGATCGCCGCCAGGGCGACCAGCCCGGGCAGCCAGACTCCGAGGGGAACGTGGTCGGTGGAGCTCGGGGAAGCGGGTCGAGTCGGCGCCGTCATAGCCACAGGATGGACCATCCGGCCGACAGGCGTCTGGCCGTTTTCGGACCTCGGGTGCCGCGACCGCCTAGGTCGCCCGCCGCCCGTGATGCAGCGCCACGACGCCGCCGGTGAGATTGCGCCAGCCCACGTCGCGCCACCCGGCGGCGGCGAGCCGCTCCGCGAGGGCGACCTGGTCCGGCCACGCCTGGATCGACTCGGCGAGATAGACGTACGCGTCGGGGCTGGACGACACCCGCCGGGCCACGGGCGGCAGGGCGCGCATCAGGTACTCCAGGTAGAGCCGGCGAAACGGCGACCAGGTCGGGTGGCTGAACTCGCACACGACGAGCTGGCCGCCCGGCCGCGTCACCCGGGCGATCTCGCGCAGCGCCGCGTCCGGGTCGACGATGTTGCGCAGCCCGAACGAGAGGGTCACCGCGTCGAAGGCGCCGTCGGCGAACGGCAGCCGGGTGGCGTCCCCGGCGGTGAAGGGCAGCCCCGGTCGGGCCCGCTTGCCGCAGCGCAGCATGCCGAGTGAGAAGTCGCACGGCACGACGAAGGCGCCGGCCGCCTCGAAGGGCTCGCTCGACGTCCCGGTGCCGGCGGCGAGATCGAGCACCCGGTCGCCGGGGCGCGGGGCGACCATCCGCAGGACGTGCCGTCGCCACCGTCTGACCTGGCCCAGAGACAGGACGTCGTTGGTGAGGTCGTACCGCTTCGCGACCGCGTCGAACATCGCCGCCATCTCGTGCGGCCGCTTGTCCAACGTGGCTCGGGTCACGCCCCTTACCCTCGCACGGCGGTCGCCGCGGCGCCGCGTCTAGGGTGTCGACAGACGAAGAGGGAGCGTGCATACGTTGAGCGAGCTTGCACCAGGTCCATCGGAAGCACCCACCGTCGTCGTCCGCACGACTCGGATCCCGGACCCGGGCGGTCTGCTCGCCGTCCTCCCCAAGGGCGACCCGATGGCCTGGGTCCGGCGCTCCGAGGGCATCGTCGGCTGGGGCACCGCGGTCCGGATCGACACGGCCGGGCCGACCCGGTTCGTCGATGCCGACGCGTGGTGGCGGGATCTCGCCGGCCGCACCGTGGTCCGCGACGAGGTCAACCTGCCGGGCAGCGGGCTGGTCGCGTTCGGCTCGTTCGGGTTCGCCGACGACCCGGGCGACTCGACCCTGATCGTGCCGGAAGTGGTCGTCGGGCATCGGGTGGTCGACGAGGAGTCCGTGTGGTGGGTGACGACCGTCGGCGTCGGCGCGCTCGCCGCGACCCCGAGCATCGTTCGGGCGCCGGCGCCGCTGCCACCGGCGGGCCTGACCTACACCGACGGCGCGATGTCCGGCGCCGGGTGGGCCCACCAGGTACGCGTGGCGGTCGATCGGATCGGGTCGACGACGCTGGAGAAGGTGGTCCTCGCCCGCGACCTGATCGCGACCGCCCACGAGCCGATCGACGTCCGCTGGCCGCTGCATCGGCTGGCCGTCGCGTACCGCTCCTGCTGGACCTACCACGTCGACGGCCTGCTCGGCGCGACGCCGGAGCTGCTGGTCCGCCGCGAGCGCGGGCTCGTCACGTCGCGGGTGCTCGCCGGCACGATCCAGATCACCGGCGACGACACCCACGACCTCGCGCAGGCCGGCGCCCTCGCCAAGAGCAGCAAGGACCTCGAGGAGCACGAGTACGCCGTTCGCTCGGTCGCCCATGCGCTGACGCCGCACTGCCGCAGCATGAACGTGCCGGAGACGCCGTTCGTGCTGCACCTGCCGAACGTCATGCACCTGGCCACCGACGTCACCGGCGTGATGGCGTCCCAGGGCCGGTCCGACGGCGAGACGGCGTCGTCGCTGGCGCTGGCCGCGGCGCTGCATCCGTCGGCCGCCGTGGGCGGGACCCCGACCGAGCTGGCCGTGGCGGCGATCGCCGAGCTGGAGGGCATGTCGCGAGGCCGGTACGCCGGTCCGGTGGGCTGGATGGACGCCACCGGCGACGGCGAGTGGGGCATCGCGCTGCGCTGCGGCGAGCTGTCCGAGACCCAGGTACGACTGTTCGCCGGCTGCGGCATCGTCGCCGGGTCGGACCCCGAGGCCGAGCTCGCCGAGGCGCAGGCGAAGTTCGTCCCGGTGCGCGACGCGCTCGGCCGCTGACCGCGTCGATGGACCGACCCGACCGGACCGAGGCGGAGCGTCGACTCGACCGCGTCCTGCGGGCCGCCGACACACCCGGGCTGCTCGCCGCGCTGACCGAGCGGCTCTCGCCGTCCGACCTGCAGACCCTGCTGCTCGAGGCGTACCGGCATCGGGCCGCCGCCGTGACACCCAGCCGGCTGCTGGCCGCGTACGAGAGCAACCGGTTCACGACGCCGTCCGGCGTCGATCCGCTCGACCTGGCACGGTTCGAGGTCGCCTGCCACGAGCGACTGGCCGAGCGTGGCTTCGTCGCGTTGGCGCTGTCGCCGGTCAGCCCGCTCGGTACGAGTGCGGCCGTCGCCGCCGTCGACCAGAACAACGTACTGACGACGGTCCGCAACACCGAGGTGGTCTCGGACCCGACCAACGTCCTCGCGCTCGAGTGCGCCCTCCGGCGTCGCGAGCTGCTCCGTGCGGCGCCCCGGTCCCGCCAGCCAGTACGCCTCGCCGCGATGCATCGGGTGCTGCGGGCCCAGGTGTTCGAGGGCCGCGGGACGATGGCGCACTTCGCGCTGTTGGGACTGTGCAGCGCCGGCCGCGACACCGGATCGTTCGGCTTCGAGACGACGGCTGTGGCCGACCAGATCGCGACCCATGTCGGCGTCCTGGAACTGGCTCGCGACGTGGGTCGCGAGGTCTCCGACGTACGGGTGACCGTCACCGACCTGACCGGCGGACGGCACCGTACGGCGCTGCGCGAGCGGGTCCTCGATCGGGTCGCTGCCGAGCACCCCGACGTCGCGGTCGGATTCGACGACGAGCGGGAGCACGGCGTCGGCTACTACCTCGACGCCTGCTTCGAGATCCGGGCCCGGATGCCCGACGGCGAGCAGATCAGTGTCGTCGACGGCGGCCTGGTCCGCTGGACGGCGAAGCTGCTCGACAACGCGAAGGAGCGGCTCGCGATCAGCGGCCTCGGCGTCGAGCGGCTGCTCGCGGAGTTCAGGCCGGAACCCTGACGGCTACGTCTGGTCGGTCCTTCCGATCTCAGTCGACCGGACCGCTTCCTTGACCAGGGGTACGGCGGGAGCCGCGACGCTCAGCTCGCGGACGCCGAGCCGCAGCAGGGTCGGGACGGCCTGCGGGTCGGCCGCGAGCTCACCGCAGACGGCGACGTCGACCCGGTCACCGGCGCCGACGCAGGTGGCCTCGATCAGCCGGAGCACGGCCGGATGCATCGGGTCGACCAGGCCCGCGACGGCTTCGTTGCCGCGCTCGGCGGCGAGTGCGTACTGAGTGAGGTCGTTGGTGCCGATGCTGAAGAAGTCGACGTCCGGGGCGAGCGTCGCCGCCGTGAGAGCCGCGGCCGGGATCTCGACCATGATGCCGACCCGCAGCCCGGCCGGCGCGCCCCGGCCGACCCGCTCGATCGCGTCCGCCAGCAGGCCCCGCGCCACGGCCACCTCGTCCGGCGACGTGACCATCGGGAACATCACGCTCACCGGCGTCTGGTGCGCGGCGCGGACGATCGCGGTGAGCTGGTCGACGAGCAGCTCGGGTCGGGCCAGGGTGAGCCGGATGCCGCGCAGGCCGAGGAAGGGGTTCGCCTCGGCCGGCATCGGCACGTACGACAGCGGCTTGTCACCGCCGACGTCGAGGGTCCGGATGGTGAGGCGCCGGCCGTCCATCGCCTCGGCGAGCGCGAGGTACGCGGCCTCCTGCTCGTCGACGTCCGGGGCCGACGTACGCCCGACGAAGAGGAACTCCGTCCGGACCAGCCCGGCGAGGTCGGCCCCCGATGCGGCGGCGGCGCGGGCCTCGTCGATCGACGCGACGTTGGCCGCGACCGCGATGGCGACGCCGTCGCCGGTGTGGGCGGGCTCGTGGGCCCGGGCGGTGGCGGCGCGGCGCCGGTCCTGCTCGGCGTCGGCCCGGTCGGTGAACCGGCGGCGCGTCTCGGCATCGGGGTCGACGACCAACTCGCCGGCACCGCCGTCCATCGCGAGGGTCACGCCGGTCGGCACGTCGAGCACGGCGGCGCCGGCGGCGACCAGCATCGGGATGCCGCGGGCCCGGGCGAGGATCGCCGCGTGGGCGGTCGGACTGCTGTGGGCCAGGACCACGCCGGTGACCCGAGACACGTCGAGCGCGGCGGCCCGGGCCGGGGTCAGGTCACTCGCGACCAGGATCCCGTCGCCGGCGACCGACTCGGCCGGCTCGCCGGCGAGGACCCGCAGCACCTGGTCGCCGACGGCGCGGATGTCGGCCGCCCGCGCCGCCAGGTAAGCGTCCTCGACCGACTCGAGGTCGGCGGCGGCGGAGTCCGTCGCGGTCGTCCACGCCGTCGCGGCCGGATCGCCGGTCGCGACGGCGGCGTCCGCCGGTGCATGCAGGTCGTCGAGCAGCAGCAGATGGGCGTCGAAGATGGCGGCCTCGGCCGCGCCGGCCGACCGGGTGGCGGCGTCCCGGGTCCGCGCCAGCTCGGCCCGGACCCGCTCGACCGCGTCCCGGAGCGCCGCCCGCTCGGTCGCCGGGTCGCCGCTCGGCTCGGGCGGCGTGGGCGCCGGTCGATCGGTCAGCCGCCAGGCCGGTCCGACGACGACCCCGGGCGATGCCGCGAGCGGTCCGGTGTCCGCGACCGCCGGCGACGGTGGCGGCGGCGCGTCGGCCTCGTCGAAGCTGCGCGCCGCGAGGTCACGGACGAACGCCGCCGCCTCCGCCGCCTCGGGGCCGACCGCGCGGAGCTCGACCTGGTGGTCGCGAAGCGCGCCGAGCGCCGCCACTCGGGTGAGGCTGCCTGCCGGGACGGGACCGGCGTCGGTCGTGACGTTGCGCAGGGTCACGTCGGCGTCGAACCGGGCGAGCCCGCTCACCAGGCGAGCCGCCGGCCGGGCGTGCAGGCCGTGGGCGGGGGCGACCTCGAAGCGCTCCACGACCGCGGCGGCGTCGGGTCCGGCGTCGGGCCCGGCGGCAGCGTCGGACCCGGCGGCGTCCGGCGCCTCCACAGCCGACGGCGCCTCCACAGCCGACGGCGCGCGCGAAGCCGACGGCGCGGGCGCCTCGGCGCCAGCCGCCACCCCCAACTGCTGCTGCTTCGCCGCGAGCGCGCCGACCGCCTCGGCGACGACGTCGGAGCGACTCGCGCCGGCGGCGGCCGCGACGACGGCGGCGAGCAGTCCCTCGACGAGCGGCGCCGGGGCCAGGCTGACGCGGTCGCGCTGATCCTCGGGCAGCAGCTCCAACGCGAGCTCGGCACTCAGGACGGCGCTGCCGATGTCCATCAGCACGACCGCTCCGGCGCCGGCGTCGACCTCCTCGATCGCGGCGCCGATCCGGGTCGCGTCGGTGCCGAAGGTCGTCTCGTCGAGCCCGGCGGCCAGCGCCACGCGTACCGCCCGGTCCGCACCGGCGAGCATCTCCGAGGCGAGCTCGTGGGCGGCGGCCGCGAGCGCGTGGCTGTGCGACACGACCACCAGACCGACGGTCGCGGACGAATCTTGAGGGGTTTGGGCTGCCATGGCTACCCAAAGCCCTCAAGATTCGTCGGCCACCGCGTCGGCCAGCGTCTCGATCAGCAGGGTGGCCGAGGCCGCGCCCGGGTCGAGATGGCCGACGCTGCGCTCGCCGAGGTAGCTGGCCCGACCCTTGGTGGCCTGCATCGGGATCGTCGACTCGCGACCGGCGCGGGCCGCCTCCGCCGCGGCTGTCAGCGCGTCGGCCGGCTCCTTCCCGTCAGCGACCGCGGCCTCGAGGGCGTCGGCGGCCGGCAGCAGCGCGTCGAGCATCGTCTTCTCGCCCAGCTCGGCCTTGCCGCGGGCGACGACTCCGTCGCAGCCGGCCCGCAGCGTTGACGCCAGCCCGGCGCCGTCGAGGCTCGCCGCGTCTCCGGCGGCCGTCGCCAGCCGCAGGAAGAACGTGCCGTAGAGCGGACCGCTGGCCCCGCCGACCGAGCTGACCAGTTTCATTCCGGCGCGCTTGAAGAGGGTGGCGAGGTCGGCCGGCTGGTCCGCCAGGTCTGCGGCGACCGCGCTCATGCCGCGATGCATGTTGATCCCGTGGTCACCGTCGCCGATGGCGGAGTCGAGCTCGGTGAGCCACCCCTTCTCGTCGGCGATCCGGTCGGCGAACCTCCGCAGCCACGCGGTGGCGGCCGCGACGTCGAGGCCTTCGCTCATGCGCCCCACCGCAGGCCGGGCGTCGCGACCGGGGCGTCCCACAGGCCCAGCAGGTCGTCGTCCATCTTGAGCAGCGTGACCGAGCAGCCGGCCATGTCGAGGCTGGTGATGTACGGCCCGACGAGGGATCGCGCGATGGTGATGCCGGCTCGGTCGAGCAGCGCGGCGACCTCGGCGTACATCACGTACAGCTCGATCAGCGGGGTCGCCCCCATGCCGTTGACGAAGCAGAGGACGCCGTCGCCGCCGGTGAAGTCGTAGTCCTCGAGGATCGGCTCCACGAGCATCTGGGCGACCTCGCGGGCCGGTGCGAGCGGCACGCGTTCGCGACCGGGCTCGCCGTGGATGCCGATGCCGATCTCCATCTCGTTGTCGGGCAGGTCGAACGTCGGCTTGCCGGCGGCCGGAACGGTGCACGACGTGAGCGCCATGCCCATGCTGCGACCCTGGCCGTTGACCTTCTTGATCACGTCGACCACGGCGGCCAGGTCACGTCCGGCCTCGGCGGCCGCGCCGGCGACCTTCTCGACGAGGACGGTCAGCCCGACGCCTCGACGGCCGGCGGTGTAGAGGCTGTCGCGGACCGCCACGTCGTCGTCGATCACGACCGCCGCGACCTCGACGCCGGACTCGGCCTGGGCCATCTCGGCGGCCATCTCGAAGTTCATGACGTCGCCGGTGTAGTTCTTCACGATGTGGACGACGCCGGCGCCCCCGTCGACCGCGGTCGTCGCCGCCTGCATCTGGTCCGGCACCGGCGACGTGAACACCTCACCGGCGCACGCGGCGTCGAGCATGCCGGGGCCGACGAACCCGCCGTGCAGCGGCTCGTGGCCGGACCCGCCCCCGGACACCAGGCCCACCTTGCCCCGGACGGGCGCGTCCCCCCGGATCACCAATCGGTGCTCACGGTCGATCCGCAGCTCGGGATGGGCCAGCGCGACGCCGCCCAGGGCGTCCCGGACGACGGCATCGGGATCGTTGATCAGCTTCTTCATCGGCGGCCTCCGGTGCTCATGCGTAGTGCCGGTCCAGACCGTACGCGGGCTAGTTGCCCGGCGCCAGAGCCGCTTCGACCGCGTCCCGGAGGCGCTGGTCGAGATTGCGACGGTTGGCCCGATCCAGGGCGACGTCGACGACCTCGATGCCGTCGGGGGTACGGTCCAGCGCCGCGCGCAACGCCTCGGCGTCGTCGACCCGCACGCAGGGCACCCCATGCGCCGCGCACAGCGTCGCGATGTCGGTGCCGGTGGGGGTGCCGAACAGGCGCTCGAACGCGGCCGCGTGCGTCGGCTCGCCCGGCTCGATGACGGAGAAGACGCTGCCGCCGTCGTCGTCGGCCACCACGACGGTCAGGTCGGGCCGCGGCTCGTCCGGCCCGATGAGCAGCCCGCCCGAGTCGTGCAGGAACGTCAGGTCGCCGACATACGCCAGCGCCCGCGACGACGGTCGACCCAACGCGGCTCCGATCGCGGTCGAGACGGTGCCGTCGATGCCGGACAGGCCCCGGTTGGCCAGCACCCGACGTCGCTCGCCGACCGCCGGCGCGACCGCCATCAGGTCCAGGTCCCGGATCGGGTGCGACGAGCCGACGACGAGCAGGCCGCGCGGCGGGACCGACTCCGACACGATCCTGGCCACCTCGTACGGCGTCAACGCCGGCTCGGCGGCGAGCTCCTTCGCGATCGCCTCCGCCGCGGCCGCGTCGGCCTTCCGCCAGGCGGTCGGCCAGCCGTCGTCGGGATCGGCGGCGTCGACGGTCGCGGCCCGCAGGACGCGATCGGCACGCCGACCAGGGTCGTTCCACCGGCCGCCGGAGGCGACGACGACCAGGTCGACGTCGTCCCGGGCCAGCAGCCGACTGACCGGGCGGGACAGCGTCGGATGGCCGTAGGCCACGACGCGCTCGATCCGCCCGCCGAGCTCCGGCCGGTCGAGCAGCAGTCGGTAGCTCCCGATCGGATGCGTCCCGGTGCGGGCGCCGGACGACGGCTCGGCCAGCAACGGCCAGCCGGCCCGCTCGGCGAGCAGCCGGGCCGGCGGACCGGCGTCGTCGCCCGCGAGGACCACCGTCCGCGGGCCGAGGTCGAGCGACCTCGACACCGGCGCGGGCTCCGTCTCGACCACGGTCCAGGGCCGGTCGTCGGCACGTCCCGGTGGCCAGTCCGCGTCGTCGGGACCGGGCAGCAGCGGTTCGGCGAACTGGCAGTTGAGCTGCACCGGCCCCGGCGTTCGATTATGTACGCCGGTGGCGGCCGCGACGGCTCGACCGGCGAGCGCGCGTACCCCCGGCACGTCCAGGCCGGTCGTCGGGAGGTCGGCGAACAGCCGGACCGCCGGGCCGAACAGCCGGACCTGGTCGGTCGTCTGGTTCGCGCCGGTGCCGCGCAGCGCGGCCGGCCGGTCGGCGGAGAGCACGAGCAACGCCACGCCGGCGTGGTCCGCCTCGAGAACGGCCGGATGCAGGTTGGCGACCGCGGTGCCCGACGTCGTCACCACCGGCACCGGCCGCCGGGTCGCCTTGGCCAGCCCCAGCGCGGTGAACCCGGCGCTGCGCTCGTCGACCCGGACGTGCAGCCGGAGCCGGTCGGCCGCGGCCGCGGCGTGTAGCGCCATCGCGAGCGGCGCCGACCGCGAGCCGGGAGCCACGACGGCCTCGCGGACGCCGAGCCGGACCAGCTCGTCGACGAGCGCCCGGGCGACCAGGGTCGAGGGGTTCACGACGATCGATCCTCCCACGGCGCCAGCGCCGCCACCCGGTCCAGCCGCTCCCGCCAACGCCGGTCGGTGTCGTCATCCGCGGCGGCCGCCGCCAGCGCCGCCGGGTCGACCTCCGGTCGCGTCACCGCCAGCTCGCCCTCGCTCGGACGCAATGGCTCGGCGACGACGTCCCGCTCGAGGAGGGCGCCGGTGGCCAGGCCGCAGGCGTACGGCAGGTCCGGCAGCGCCGCCGCCAGCGCCAGCCCCGCCGCCAGCCCGACCGACGTCTCCAGCGCGCTCGACACGACGACCGGCAGGCCGATCTGGTCGGCGATCCGCAGGCAGGCCGCGACGCCACCGAGGGGCTGCACCTTGAGCACGACGACGTCGGCCGCGTCGAGCTCGCGGACGCGATACGGGTCGTCGGCCCGGCGGATCGACTCGTCGGCCGCGATCGGGGTCGCGACGTGGCGGCGGACGGCGGCCAGTGCCGCCACGCCGGCGCACGGCTGCTCGACGTACTCCAGCCCGCCGGCCACGCGATCGAGGGCCTCGATCGCGGTGATCGCCTCCGGCACCGACCAGGCGCCGTTGGCGTCCACCCGGATCCGCCCGGCCGGGCCCAGCACCTCACGCACCGCCTCGACCCGGGCCAGGTCGTCGGCCAGCGACTGCCCGGGCTCGGCGACCTTCACCTTCGCGGTCCGACAGCCCGCGCCGCGTCGCACGATCGGCCCGACCGCTTCCGGGCCGACCGCGGGCACCGTGCAGTTGACCGGGATCCGATCCCGCACCGGCGCCGGCCAGCCGTCGCGGGCCGCCTCCCGCGCGGCCGCGAGCCACGGCACGCAGGTCGGGTCGTCGTAGTCCCAGAACGGGCTCCACTCGGCCCAGCCGGCCGGACCTCGGGCCAGCATCCCCTCCCGGACCGTGATGCCGCGAAACCGAGAGCGCAGACCGATCGCGTACGCCGTCCACTCCACGTGTCGACCTCAGGCCGGGAACGCCGGGTACGTGGCACCGAGTGCGCGGACCCGGTCCGCCTCGGCCTCCGGGACGCTCGCGTCGTGGCATCGCAGCACGACCACCTCGGGCAGCACCGCGGCGACCGCCGCGACGTCGACCCGGGCGAGCAGCGCCTCCGACATCCGGCGCTGCATCGCTCGGAACGCCGCCTCGTCCTCGACGCCGACGTCGGAGCCCAGCACACTCGAGTGGAGGATCCACGTCATCGCCAGGTCGGCCTCCGCGGGGCCCGCCATCGCGTTGGTCCAGTCGATCAGCACCGGCCCGTCCGCGGTTCGGATCACGTTGAGCACGTGCAGGTCGAAGTGGAGCAGCCGATCACCCGGCAACGGACCCCGACGCAGGTCCGCGGGAGCCGGCACGGCGTGCACGACGCGGTGCAGCTCGACGAGGGTGTCCATCACGTCGCCGACGCTGTCCGGATCGGCCATCAGGTCGGCCAGCAACGTCGGACCGTCCACCCGGTCCATGACGATGCCGCCCTCGGGCGTCACGTCGTACACGGCGGGCACCGGCACGCCGGCCGCGTGGGCCTGCGCCATCACCGCCGCCTCGGCCGCCAGGCTGCGACCGTCGAGGGCCCGGCGCAGGACGCGATCGTCGCCCAGGTCGTAGATCTCGGCGTCCCGACCCCGTCCGATCAGCCGCGGCTCGGTCATCGGCTCGCCTCCTCTGTCCAGTGCCGCAGCGCGACGCGGTCGAGCTTCCCACCGGGCAGCCGCGGGATCGCGTCGAGGCGTACGACCGACCGCGGCGCCCACTCCCGTGGCAGCCGGGCGGCGACGTGGTCCCGGACCGCGTCGAGGTCCGGGGTCGGTCCGTCGCACACCAGCCCGGCCACGACGACGGTGCCCCACGCGTCGTCGGGCACGCCCACCGCGACCGCGTCGACGACCCCGGGCAGGCCGAGCAGCGCGTCGGTCACCGCGGGCAGCGGCACGTTGACGCCCCCGCTCACCACCACGTCGTCCGCGCGGCCCAGCACGTCGAGCCGGCCGTCCGCGTCCAGCCGGCCGAGATCGTCGGTGCGGAACCAGCCGTCGACCAGCACGGCCGCCGTCGGCTCCGGATCGCCCTCGTAGCCGTCGAACAGCATCGGCCCGGCCAGGTGCACCCGCCCGTCGGTGTCGATCCGGATCCCCACTCCGTCGAGGGGTACGCCGTCGTAGACGCAACCTCCGCTGGTCTCGGTCATGCCGTACGTCCGGACCACCCGGACCCCCTCGTCGGCGGCGACCCGGAGGAGGTCGGTGCGCGTGGCAGCGCCGCCGACGAGGACGGCGTCGAAGCGCCGCAGCAGGTCGAGTCGGCCGGAGGCGGCGAGCCGGTGCAGTTGGGTCGGGACCAGCGCGGTGTACGCCCGGTCCGACGGCGGCATCGCCTCGACGGCCGCGTCGAACGACTCGTGCTCGCCGGCGACGACGGGCTCGGCCCCGGCCGCGAGCGACCGGACCAGCACCTGGAGCCCGGCGATCCGGCCCACCGGGAGATCCAGCAGCCACGTCCCCGACCCACCGAGCCGCGCGTGGGTCGCCGCCGCCGACGCCGCCAGCGCCCGGCGCGACAGCAGCACCCGCTTCGGCTCGCCGGTACTGCCGGACGTCGCGACCACCAGCGGTCCGTCCGGCGCCGTCCACCACGTCCGCAGGAGCGCCAGCACGGCTCGGGCGTCTCCCGACACCGGTCGCAGGCTGCTCACGTCGGCCAGCCTGTCAGACTGGGCCCTCGTGGCGACACTGGCGCAGTGGATCGAGGGAGCCCGTCCACGCACCCTTCCGGCGGCGATCTCGCCGGTCGTCCTCGGCACCGGCGCCGCGCTCCATGCCGGTGGCGAGGTGTGGTGGAAGGCCGCCCTCGCACTCGTCGTCGCGCTCGCCCTCCAGGTCGGCGTCAACTACGCCAACGACTACTCCGACGGGATCCGTGGCACCGACGACGTCCGCGCCGGGCCGCTTCGCCTCGTGGGCTCGCGGGTGGCCGCTCCGAGCGCGGTCAAGGCCGCCGCGTTCACGAGCTTCGGCGTCGGCGCCGGCGCAGGGCTCTGGCTCGCCGCCACGTCCGGCTGGTGGCTGGTCGGCGTCGGGGCCCTCGCGATCGTCGCCGCCTGGTTCTACACCGGCGGCTCCCGGCCGTACGGCTATCGCGCGCTCGGCGAGGTCAGCGTCTTCGTGTTCTTCGGGGTCGTCGCGGTGGTCGGCACGACGTACGTCCAGCTCGGCGAGGTGACCTGGCTGTCGGTCGCGGCCGCGGTCGGGATCGGCGCGGTGATCTGCGCGATCCTCGTCGCCAACAACCTGCGCGACATCCCCACCGACGCGGCCGCCGACAAGCGCACCCTGGCGGTCCGGCTCGGCGACGCGAACGCCCGCCGGCTGTTCCTGACGCTCCTCGTCGTCGGGCTCGGCGCCCTGGTCTGGATGGCCGTCATCGAGCCGTGGGCGGCCCTCGGGCTGCTCGCGGTCGCGCCGGCCGCGCGGGCGTACGGTCCGGTCCGGGCCGGTGCGGTCGGGCCGGCGCTGGTCCCCGTACTCCGCGACACCGGCCTGACGGCCCTGACGTACGCGGTTGCCGTCACGATCGGCCTGGCCGTCGGCGCCTGACGAAGGCGGCATCGGCCCTGGCTGCGCGGCCATGACCGGAAAGTCATGCAAAGTTGGCATGTGCACGCGGCTCGTCCGTGGGTCACTCTCCCGATGTAGACCCTCCGAGGGGATCCATCAGCCGAGGGAGAGAACCATGATCAAAAAGCTGACTCTGGCGTTCAGCGGAGTGGCGTTGGCGGCGGCCGCCACGATCTCCGGGTCGGTCGGCCAGGGAGCCACCGACACGGGCGACTCGAACGTCGCCGCCGTCGAGGCGTTCGAGACCAAGGCGGAGGCCCAGTCCCACGCCGAGCCGCACGCCACCACCGTCGCCGACATCAAGCGGGCCGCGAAGCTGGGCGACACGAGCGCTCAGGTGCTCGGGTGGGACGTGCCGTGGGCGATGAGCTACCACCTCGAGGCGTCGTGCGCTCCGTACGCCGGGGTGATCGCCCAAGGCGCGGCCGCGTGGAACCAGCTGTCCGAGGGCGGCGGGACCCCGGTCGAATGTCGCACCGACTACATCACCGACTGCGGCGGCGGCGCCTTCGTCGTCGGCTGCAACTGGGGTGCGGGCCAGCGGATCGCGCTCTTCCCGGGCGGCGTGAACGACGACGCTCTGCTCGCCGCGCACGAGTTCGGCCACGACTGGTACGGCCACTCGAGCTACCAGTGCGCCGGTTGGGGCAGCCCGGCCGAGGTGATGGCACCGTCGATCTGCAACCTGGCGGGATCGCAGGGCCGGATGTAGCGCAGCGGTAGGTCAGGTCCGCCGGGCGAGGATGTGGAACACGTGCCAGTGTTTCGGCCCGACGTACGACGCCCCGTCGTGGTCGGCCACCTCCACCCGGCGGACCTGCCATCCCCGCAGCAGCTGGTCGACCTGGGTCGCGGTGTGGAAGGTCATGTCCTCGTACTCGGCCGCCCAGCTGTCCCGGTCGCCGAACAGCTGCCCGGCCAGCACGCCGCCCCCGATCAGCGCGGCCTCGACCTGCCGCCACAGCGCTGGAAAGCGACTCGGGGGACAGAACGGCAGGCTGAAGCCGGCGTGCAGCAGCTCGACCGGCTCGAGGTCGAGGTCGCCGGTCAGGTCGGCCTGCCGGACGCGTAGCCGCCCGTCGACGGCGTCGTCGAGCTCGGTCAGCCGGCGCACCGCGTCGGGACTGTTGTCGATCGCCGTGACGCGCCAGCCGCGGTCCAGCAGGAACCGGGTGTCGATCCCGCCGCCGGCGCCCAGATCGACGGCGTGGCCGGGATCGTCGAACAGCTCGACCGCCTCGACCAGCAGCGGGCGCGGCGGTCGATCGGCCCGGGCCGCGAAGTAGCCGTCCCAGTCGCCGTCGTACGGATCGTCCGGCGACTCAGGCACCGGTCCACTCGCCGGTCGCCTCGAACTTCTCCAGGGCCGCGACGTACGGCCCGATGTCCAGGCCGTGCTCGCGCAGCCAGGCGTCGTCGTAGTAGGTGTGGGCGTACCGCTCCCCGCCGTCGCAGAGCAGGGTCACGACGCTTCCCTCGCGGCCCTCGGCTCGCATCCGGGCGACGACGTCCAACGCTCCCCAGAGGTTGGTGCCCGTCGAGCCACCCACCTGCCGACCGAGCACCTGGCTGCACCAGCGCATCGCCGCGACCGACGCCGCGTCCGGCACCTGACGCATCTCGTCGACGACCGTGGGGACGAACGACCGCTCGACCTGCGGCCGCCCGATGCCCTCGATCCGGGACCCGAGGCCGGTCGCGTACGTCGGGTCGCCGCGCGTCCAGCCGTCGTAGAACGCGGAGTTCTCCGGGTCGACGACGAGGATGCGGGTGTCGTAGCGCCGGTAGCGGACGTAGCGACCGATGGTCGCCGACGTGCCGCCGGTGCCCGCGCCGACGACCACCCAGGCCGGGATGGGATGCCGCTCGTGGGCGAGCTGCTCGAAGATCGACTCGGCGATGTTGTTGTTGCCGCGCCAGTCGGTCGACCGCTCGGCATAGGTGAACTGGTCCATGAAGTGCCCACCGCACTCCTCGGCCAGCCGGCGGGACTCGTCGCAGACCGCCGCCGGGTCGTCGATGAGGTGGCAGCGACCGCCGTAGAACTCGATGAGCGCGATCTTCTCCCGGCTCGTCGTCGCCGGCATCACCGCCACGAAGGGCAGCCCGAGCAGGCGGGCGAAGTACGCCTCGCTCACCGCCGTCGAGCCGCTCGACGCCTCGATGATCGTCGTGGTCGGGCCGACCCAACCGTTGCAGAGGGCGTACAGGAAGAGCGATCTCGCCAGGCGATGCTTCAGCGACCCGGTCGGGTGGACCGACTCGTCCTTGAAGTAGAGGTCGACGCCGTCCGGTCCGGGCAGCGGGCAGACGTGCAGGTGGGTGTCCGCGCTGCGGTTGGCGTCGGCTTCGACCAGTCGGATCGCCTCGGCCACCCAGGCCCGGTCAATCGACATCGTCGGCGTCTTCCTTGCGGCGGGCGCGCTCCAGCCGCGCCGACATCTCGTCGGCTCGGGAGCGGGCCGACCGCGCCAGGTCGTCGCGCAGCCCTCGCAGCAGGTAGATGGACGCCACGGCCGAGATCAGCAGCGCCAGCACGCCGGTCCACGCGATGTTGCGGCTCGACCACGGCAGGAAGAAGCCGGCGACCAGCCAGATCAGCCCGAACGCACCGACGAACAGGCCGAGCCTGGCCACCGTGTAGAGGAGGAAACTGCGCACCGGATGCTCCTTCGACGCCACGCCCGACCGACGCCCGCTCGACGGGCCGAGCGTACGTCAGGCGGCGAGCGGCGACCGTCTCGACCCCGGACATTTCCGTTGCCGGAAGGGCGACCTACTCTGGAGAGATGGGCCGGGTATTGATCGTCGTGATCGTCGTCGTCCTCTCGGTGTACTCGCTGTTCGACGTGCTCGCCGCCGATCGCCGACGGGTGCGCGGCATGCCGAAGCCGCTGTGGGCCGTGGTCGCCCTGCTTCCGCTGCTGGGGCCCGCCTTCTGGCTCGCCCTGGGCCGGCCACGGGCGCCGCGCGGACCGGCACCCGGACAGCGGCGCACCCTCGCGCCCGACGACGACCCGGACTTTCTGTGGCGGCTCGACCGCAAGCGCCGTCCGAAGCCCGACGACGACGGCGGCTGACGCCGGCCCCGACTCAGGCGGTGCTCCCGCGTCAGAGTCCCGAGTACGTGTGCTGGCCGGAGGCGATCAGGTTGACGCCGATGAAGTCGAACAGGAACGTCGCGAACCCGATCAGCGCGATCACCGCGGCGCCCTTGCCGCGCCAGCCGGCGGTCGCCCGGGCGTGCAGGTACCCGGCGTACACCACCCACGTGATGAAGGCCCACACCTCCTTCGGGTCCCAGCCCCAGTAGCGCCCCCACGCGTGCTCGGCCCAGATCGGACCGGCGATCAGCGCGGCGAACGTCCACACCGGGAAGGCGAAGGCGTGCACCCGGTAGGCGAGCCGGTCGATGGCGTCGGAGGCCGGCAGCCGCCACAGGTAGCCGGCGCGCTGGTCGTCCGGCGTCGTGCGTTCGGCCCGCGACTTGAGCAGGTAGAACACCGAGGCAGCCGCGCCCACCGTGAAGGCGCCGCCGGCGACCGCGGCGGCCGAGACGTGGAGCACGAGCCAGTACGAGTCGAGCGCCGGGACGAGTGGGCCGGCCGGCACGTACGCGAGGAAGGCCAGGCCCAGCATGCACACGGCGAAGCCGGTGACCACGCCGCCGAGCCACTGCGCGCGCATGAAGCGGACCAGACCGAGGTAGATCGCGACGACGACCAGCAGGCCGGCGATCGCGAACTCGTACATGTTGCCCCACGGCACCCGCTCGGCGGCGAACCCGCGGGCGACGACGCCGACCAGGAGGGCGCCGGCCGCGAGCACCGTGAGCCCCAGCCCGATCCGACCGAACCGCGTGGCCCGCTCGCCCGCGATTGCGGGATCCTGGCGGTCTGAGCCGGCCTCGGAGCGACCGCCGTCCCGCAATCGCGAGTCGGCGCCGACGGGGACCTTCTCCTTCGACTCGACGGGAACCACGCGGCGGTTGCTCGACCACTCGATCAGGTGGGCGATACAGGCGAGCCCGAAGACGACGGTCGCCACCGCCACCATGTTGTTGGACAGCGTGGCCCACTGCTCGGTGTCCATGCCTCAAGCATCCTTTCGGGATCGGGAGCCCGGCTGCCGGAGCTCCGCGCTGAGCTGGTCGACGTCGGCGCCGAGGTCGGCTCCGGAAACGCGGTCCAGTCGGGCCACCTCGACGAGGGTACGGCCGTCCCGGGCACGCACCCGTACCCAGGCCCGTCGTGGCCGGATGAACAGCGACGCCAGCAGGCCCCCGATGCCGACGACGGCGGCGCCGAGCGCCAGTGTCTTGCCCGGCGAGTGCCCGATCTGGAACCGAGCGAACTGGCGGACCCCGTCGAACGAGATCGTGCCGAGCCCGTCGGGGAGCCGGGCGGCCTGCCCCGGCTGCAGCAACAGCCGGACCGGCTTGCCGTCGTCGCCGACCACCTGGGTCAGGCCGTTCTTGTCCAGGGCGAAGACCGACTGCGGCAGTCCCTCGCCGAGGCCGAGGTCGCCGGCGTAGACGAACAGCGCCAGCGCCGGATTGGCCGCCGCCGGATGCGCCGACCGGGGGACGTCGCCGTCCAGCACCGCCGTCGGCAGGAAGAAGCCCTCGAAGCCGAGCTCGTCCGGCGCCGCCTCCGGGACCTTGACCACGCCGCTGGACGTGTACGACGCGTCCTCCGGCAGGAACGCCACCGGGCCGGAGAAGACCACGTCGCCGGCGCCGTCGCGGACCGTCAGCACCGGCGCATAGCCCTGGCCGACCAGGTAGACCGAGCTGTCGCCGACGTCGAGCGGGTGGTTGACCTCGATGTCGTACGGCACCGGCTCGCCCCCCGGCTCCGACAGGTAGCTGCCGTGGGCCTCGAACTCGCGCGGCTGCCCCTGCTGCGGCCCGTCGATCTCGAACCGGGCGTCGAAGCGATCGAGCCGCAGCGAGAACGGTGCCAGGTCACCGGCGTCGAACAGTCCACCCGCGGAGAAGTCGTCGTACTGCGTCAGGGTGTTGGAGAAGCCCTCGCCCTCGACCACGATGACGCTGCCCTTGTAGCCCCACAGCGATCCCATCGCGACCGCGACGAGCACGACGACCGCGGCGATGTGGAAGGTCAGATTGCCCGCCTCGCGCAGGAAGCCCTTCTCGGCCCGGACCACGCCGACCCCGTCCTCGACCGGGTCGACGTCGACGCGCCAGCGGCGCCGACGGAGTACGTCGGCTGCCCGCCGCACCATGTCGGCCGGCGAGTCGTCGGTCTCGTACGACGCCGACGCCGGCAGCCGGTCGAACCGCGCCGGCGCCTTCGGCGGTCGGGCCCGCAGGGCGCGCAGGTAGACGAACGTGCGCGGCACGATGCAGCCGATCAGCGACACCATCAGCAGGATGTAGATCGCGCTGAACCACGCCGACGTGTAGACCGAGAACAGCCCGAGCCGGTCGAAGATCGGTGTCAGCGTCTCGTGCTCGCGCTCGAAGCGGACGACGGCCGCCGGATCGACCTTCGTCTGCGGGATGAACGATCCCGGGATCGCCGCCAGCGCCAGCATCAGCAGCAGGAGCAGCGCCGTCCGCATCGAGGTCAGCTGCCGCCAGAACCAGCGGGCGAACTGTCGCGGCGGCAGCGGCGGCGCTGTCCGGGCGAAGTCGCGGGTGCGTGCCGTCGGGTCGGACGTCTGCGTCATGGCGCCACCCGCGTCATACCGCCACCTCGGTCCCGGTCGTCCACTGCCGAAGCTCGACGACGACGGTGTCCCACCACCCGGTGAGCAGCAGCACGCCGACCAGCACGATCATGCCGCCGCCGACCCGGGACACGGCGACCTGGTGGCGGCGCACCCAGGCGATCGCGCCGAGCATCCGGCGGTACGCCAGCGCGGCCACGACGAACGGCAACCCGAGACCGAGGCAGTACACAACGGTCAGCAACGCACCGCGCTCGGCGCTGGCCTCGCTCGCGGACAGCGCCAGCACGGCCGACAGCGTCGGGCCGATGCAGGGGGTCCAGCCGAGCCCGAACAGCACGCCGAGCATCGGCGCCGCCGCGAGCCCGACCTTCGGCACCGTGTGGATGCGCAGGTCGCGCTGGCCGAACGGCACCAGCCCCATGAAGACCAGCCCCACGACGATCGTGAGGGCGCCCAGCACGGTCGTGAGGGTGTCCTCGTACTCCAGCAGCTCGAAGCCGAACCCGCCGAACAGCGCGCCGTACGACGCGTACACGGCGGTGAAGCCGAGCACGAACAGCAGGGTGCCCGCGAGCAGCCGGCCGCGGCGGGCCGACTCGAGGTCGACGGCCGACAGCCCGGAGACGTACGACACGTAGCCGGGCAGCAGCGGCATCACGCACGGCGAGAAGAACGACACCAGGCCGGCGATCGCCGCGACCGGGATCGCCAACAGCAGCGAGCCGGAGTACGCGGTCTCGCCGAACCACTCACCCACCGCCGGCCCCGCTCATGCCGACGCCCGCACCTCGTCGACCAGGTCGACCAGGGTCTCGACGCTCACCTCGGCGAACACCCGAGCCGCCAGGCGGCCCTCCGCGTCGACGACGTAGGTGGTCGGCGGCGACACCGCGAGCATCGACTCCGGGAACTCCAGCAGGGTGCTGCTGTCCGGGTCGAAGATGCTCGGGTAGCCGATGCCGTACTCCGCCTCGAACGCCCGCGCGCTCGCGGTCTGGTCGCGGATGTCGATCCCGAGGAACCGCACCCCCTCGGGCGCCAGCCGCTTCGACGCCGTGGCGAGGTCGTCGGCCTCGGCGTGGCAGGGGCCGCACCACGAGCCCCAGACGTTGACGACCACGACCCGGCCGGCGCCGTCGCCGCTGTCGACGAGGGCGTCGAGCGAGATCGGCTCGCCCTGGAGCGTCTCGCCGGCGATGTCGGGCGCCGGCTCCCGCTCGTCCGGCGGCACGACCGTGATCGATCCGTCCGCGCTGATGTACCCGCCGGCCTCGGAGTTGGTCGCGAGGTCCGACGAACAGCCCGCCAGGGCGAGCACGCAGATCGCCGCCGAACCCAGCCACCGCATGTCTCTAGGCCCCCGCGACGAACTTCTTCGACGTACGCGCGGGCAGCAGGTCGCGAGCCGGCTCGGCGTAGCCGACCGAGACGAGGTCGGACCCGGCGTACGTGAACGACGTGACGCTGGCCAGCGTGCACTGCCGCCGGCGCGGGTCGTGCATGAACCGCCGGCGGCCCTCGCCGGCCAGCCGGGCGACCCACACCGGCAGCTGGTGCGAGACGATCAGCGCCTCGTGCCCCTCGGCCTGGTCGCGGGCGTCGGCCATCGCCGCGTACATCCGGTCGGCGATCTCGCGGTACGGCTCACCCCACGACGGTTTCATCGGGTTGCGCAGCATCCACCACACCCTGGGCCGTCGCAGCGCGCCGTCACCGACGCCGAAGACCCGGCCCTCGAACAGGTTGCCCGCCTCCACGACCCGGTCGTCGATCGTGACCTCGAGCCCGGTCTTCTCGGCGATCGGCTGCATGGTCTCCCGAGCCCGCTCGAGCGGCGACGACACCAGGTGCGCGATGTCGCGCCCGTCGGTCCACTCGGCCAGCCGCTGCGCCATCGCCCGACCCAGGTCCGAGAGGTGGAACTCGGGCAGCCGGCCGTACAGCACGCCGGTCGGGTTGGCCACCTCGCCGTGCCGGATCAGGTGCACCACGGTGCGTGGAGCATCGGTCATCGACGTCCGTTCCCTCGCTCATCCTGCGCTCGGCGGCGCCGAGTCGCCCTGGGCCGCGGCCGCCGCCTTGGCAGCGACCGGCAGCGCGGCATGTACCCGGTCCAGCGCGGCATCATCGTGGGCCGTCGAGACGAACCACGCCTCGTACGCGCTCGGGGGCAGGTAGACGCCGTGGTCCAGCATGACGTGGAAGAAATCCCGGAAGCGATGCAGGTCCTGGCTTCGGGCCGCCGCGAAGTCCCGCACCGGCTCGGTCGGGCCGAGAAAGACGCCGAACAGGTTGCCCGCGGCCTGCACCACGTGCGGCACGCCTTCGGCGTCGAGCGCGTCGGTGACCATGCGCCGCAGCCGCTCGGCGGTGGCGTCCAGGCGGGCGTACGCGGCGTCGTCGGCCAGTCGAAGGGTCGCGAGGCCGGCGCTGGCGGCGATCGGGTTCCCGGACAGCGTCCCGGCCTGGTAGACCGGCCCGTCCGGCGCCAACTGGCTCATGACGGCGGCCCGCCCGCCGAACGCCGCGGCCGGGAAGCCACCGCCCATCACCTTGCCGAAGGTCATCAGGTCCGGCTGCCAACCCTCCGGCTCGCCGTCGAGGCTCCAGTGGCCGGCTCGGCTCACCCGGAAGCCGGTCATCACCTCGTCGCTGATCAGCAGCGCCCCGTGGCGGGCGCAGATGTCGGCCAGGAAGCCGTTGAAGCCCGGCTCCGGCGGGACGACCCCCATGTTGCCGGGCGCGGCCTCGGTGATCACGCAGGCGATCGCGCCGCGGTGGTGGGCGAACGCGGCTGCCACGGCCTCGCGATCGTTGTACGGCAGGACCAGGGTGGCAAGCGTGGACCCGGCCGGGACGCCCGGCGTACCCGGGAGACCGAACGTCGCGACTCCGGACCCAGCCTCGGCGAGCAGTGCGTCGACGTGCCCGTGGTAGCAGCCGGCGAACTTCACGACCAGCTCGCGACCCGTGACGCCCCTGGCGAGCCGGATCGCCGACATGGTCGCCTCGGTGCCCGACGACACCAGCCGGACCTGGTCGACCGGGGTCCGGGCGACGATCTCCTCGGCGAGCAGCACCTCCGGCTCGCTCGGCGTACCGAAGGACGTACCCCGGCCAGCGGCGGAGGTGACCGCCTCGATCACCTCGGGGTGGGCGTGCCCGTGCAGCAGCGGACCCCAGGACCCGACCAGGTCGACGTACTCGTGTCCGTCGACGTCGACCAGGTACGGTCCGCGGCCCTCGGCCATGAACCGCGGCGTCCCGCCGACCGCGCCGAAGGCCCGGACCGGGGAGTTGACCCCGCCCGGCATGACGTCGCGGGCTCGGGCGAAGAGGGCGGCACTGCGGGTGAGCTTGTCCGAGGGTGGCACGCGCCCATTGTGCCCCATCTCCTACAGCGTGTAGGAGATGGCCCGTGGGCCGGAACATTGGCCGGACCGGTTTCCCACAAGGAGACCTGACCGTATATTTCGAATATAAGG
>Ga0081538_10001515_pt1 | contig 23832 bp, 17 predicted proteins | sample TabmetS5T2R1_FD_71022 | JGI IMG/M metagenome (GOLD analysis project Ga0081538, IMG submission 71022) | Tabebuia heterophylla rhizosphere microbial communities from the University of Puerto Rico - S5T2R1 | ecosystem: Host-associated > Plants > Roots > Rhizosphere ... | reverse complement strand
TCGAGGCGCTGCCGTCTCCGATCTGGGCGCGCGGTGCCGGCGGGCGCTTGGTCTTCGTCAACAGCGCCTATGTGCGCGCGGTCGAGGCGGCGGGCAGAACCGATGTGCTCGAACGCCGTCTTGAATTGCTCGACCGCGCGGCGCGCGAGGATTTGGCCCAGGCGCGCGCCGCCGGCGAGCGCTTTACCGCGCGCCTTCCGGTGATCGTGGCCGGCACCAGGCGGATTTTCGACGTGCTGGAGGTGCCGACGCGCGGCGGCGCCGGCGGCATCGGCATCGACGCCACGGAAGTGGAAGCGCTGCGCGGCGAAATCAAGCGCATGGTCGATGCCCATCGTCGCACCTTGGACCAGCTCGCGACCGCCGTCGCGATCTTTGCCGCCGATCAGCGGCTGACCTTCTACAACGCATCGTACCGCGCGCTGTGGGGCTTGGAGGCGGGATTTCTCGACCAGTATCCGACCGACTCAAGCGTGCTCGATCAGCTGCGGGCGTTACGCAAGCTGCCCGAACAAGCCGATTTCCGCCAGTGGAGGAACGAGCTCCATGAAGCCTACCGGGCGCTCGAGCCGAAGGAGCATTGGTGGCATCTGCCGGACAGCCGCACGCTGCGCGTGGTCACCACGCCGGATCCTGAAGGTGGCGTCACCTATCTGTTCGATGACGTCACCGACCGTCTCAACCTCGAGCGCCGCTACGACGCGCTGATCAGAGTACAGGGCGAGACGCTGGACAATCTATCCGAAGCCGTCGCCGTGTTCGCCAGTGATGGCCGCTTGCGGCTATTTAATCCCGCTTTCGTGCACATGTGGAAGCTGTCTCCGGCCGCGCTCGGCGAGCATCCTCACATCGAGGCGGTGATCGAATGGTGCCGGTCGCTGCACGGAGACGACTTCATTTGGGGCGCGTTGCGCGTGGCGATCACCGGGATGGAGCGCCGCGAGCCGATGACGGGTCAGCTCGAGCGCCGCGATGGGAGCGTGGTCAACTGCGCCACCCTGCCGCTGCCTGACGGTGCGACCCTGGTCACGTTCCAGGACGTTACCGATACGGTGAATGTCGAGCGCGCGCTCCGCGAGCGCGCCGAAGCGCTCGAGGCGGCGGACCGGCTCAAGAACGATTTCGTGCACCACGTTTCCTACGAGCTGCGCTCGCCGCTGACCAACATCATCGGATTCGCGCAGCTGCTCGAAGACCGGTCGACCGGCCCGCTCACCGACAAACAGCGCGAGTACCTCGGCTATATCACCACGTCGAGCGCGGCCCTGTTGGCGATCATCAACGACATTCTCGATCTTGCCACCATCGACGCCGGCGCGATGACGCTCGATCTTGGCTCCGTCGACGTCCGCCGGACCATGCAAGCCGCCGCCGAAGGCATCAAGGATCGCATCAAGGAGAACGACATCCGGCTCGAAATTCGCGCCGCCCCCGAGATCGGGACCATCACGGCGGACGAGCGCCGCCTGCGACAGGTTCTATATAATCTTCTGTCGAATGCCATCGGCTTCTCGCCGCCGGGCAGCACGGTGACGCTGGCAGCCGAGCGCGCAAACGCTTCGGTGGTGTTCTGCGTAACCGATAGCGGGCCCGGCATTCCGACCGAGCTGCAGGAGCGCGTGTTCGACCGCTTCGAAACCCATACGATCGGCTCACGCCATCGCGGTGTCGGGCTCGGCCTGTCGATCGTCCGCTCGCTGGTCGAGCTGCATGGCGGCACGGTCAGGATCCACTCCGCGGCCGGTCGCGGTACCGCCGTTGCCTGTGCGTTTCCGCTCGAGCATGCAGCGTGATGGCCGAGCACGCGCCCGCCATCGTTTCCTCGAGGTCCGGCGACGAAAGCCTGGACCTGGTGCTGCCGAACGAGCACGCGACGCGTGAGCTCGCCGGCCAGATCGCGGCGGTACTGGCGCCCGGCGACATGGTGGCGCTGTGGGGCGGCCTCGGCACCGGCAAGACCACGTTCGCGCGTGCGCTCATCCGCCGTCTCGCCGGCGATGAATCGCTTGAGGTGCCGAGCCCGACCTTCACGCTGATGCAGATCTACGACCTACCGCGCGGCCCGGTGATTCATGCCGATCTTTACCGGGTGAACGCGCCCGAGGAGCTCGTCGAGATGGGAATTGCCGATCTCGCCGCCGATGCCATCTCCCTGGTGGAATGGCCGGACCGCGCCGCCCATGTGCTGCCTGTCGATCGACTCGACGTCGCGTTTGACCTGTCGCCCGACCTCGCGGCGACCCAGCGGCGCGCGCGCATCACCGGTCATGGCCCGGTGGCGGGCCGGATGGAGAGGATGACGCTGATCCGGCGGTTTCTTGCCGGGGCCGGTTTCGGCGAGGCCGAGCGGACCCTGATCCAGGGCGATGCTTCGACACGCATCTACGAGCGCCTCAGCCTCGGCGACCGCCGTGCCATGCTGATGAACGCTCCGCGTCGGCCGGACGGCCCGCCGGTGCGCGACGGGCTGCCTTACGGCCGGCTGGTCCACCTCGCCGAAGACGTGAAGCCGTTCGTAGCCATGGCGCGCGGTTTGCGCGAGCGCGGCTTTTCCGCGCCTGCGATCCACGTCGCCGACATCGAGGCCGGGCTGCTGATCGTGGAGGATCTGGGCGTCGATCCCATGGTCGCGGGCGATCCCCCGGCCGCCATCGAGGAACGTTACGCGGCCGCGGTCGATCTGCTCGTCGCCCTGCATCAGATGACGCTGCCGGAGGTGCTGCCGGTGGCGCCGAGAATCGATTACCGGCTGCCGCGCTACGATCTCGATGCCTTGTTCATCGAGGCCGAGCTCCTGCTCGACTGGTATCTTCCGCAGCGCCGCACCACGGTGGATGAGGCCGCCCGCACCGAGTTCGCCGCGCTGTGGCGGGCGGCCCTGGCGCGCGCCGTCGCGGCGCCGCCGACCTGGGTTCTGCGCGACTATCATTCGCCCAATCTGCTCTGGGTCGGCGAGCGCGAGGGCATCGCGCGCCTGGGCCTCCTCGATTTCCAGGATGCTGTTCTCGGACCGGCCGCTTATGACGTCGTCTCGCTGCTGCAGGACGCGCGGGTGGACGTGTCCGAATCGATCGAGATGGGGCTGGTGAGCCGCTACGTCAAAGCGCGGCGCGCGCGCGACCGCACCTTCGACCTCAACGCGTTCTTCGAGACTTATGCGGTGCTCGGCGCCCAGCGCGCGAGCAAAGTGCTCGGCATTTTCGCCCGCCTCGCCAAGCGCGACGGCAAGCCGCAATATCTCCGTCATCAACCGCGGGTATGGCGAAACTTGCGCCGGTCGCTGTCGCATCCGGCGCTCAAGACACTGAAAACATGGTACGACAAGCACGTCCCCGCGCCGTGAGTCGATAGCGAGTGGAGCCGGAATGGAGAGCGTACCCGCATGATGCCGCGCCACGCCATGGTGCTGGCGGCCGGGCGCGGCGAGCGCATGAAGCCGCTCACCGACCGCACGCCCAAGCCGCTGGTGAAAGTGGGCGGCAAGGCCCTGATCGATCATGTGCTCGATCGGCTCGACGCTGTCGGCGTCGAGCGCGTTGTGGTCAATGTGCATCATCTCGCGGATGCGCTCGAGCGGCATCTCGACGGCCGCCGTTCGATCGTCATCTCCGACGAGCGCAATCAGCTTCTGGAGACCGGTGGAGGGATCGTAAAGGCGTTGCCGCTCCTCGGCCAGGCCCCCTTCTTTCTGATCAATTCCGACACGATCTGGCTCGACGGCGTGAAGCCGAATCTCGCGCGCCTCGCCGAGGCCTTCGATCCGGGCCGCATGGACGCGCTCTTGCTGCTCGCGCCGGCGGCGACCAGCGTCGGCTATGCCGGGCGCGGCGACTACGCCATGACGCCGGAGGGCCAGCTCGAGCGGCGCGGCGAGCGAGCCGTGGTGCCGTTCGTCTACGCCGGGACGGCGATCTTGTCGCCCGCCCTGTTCGCCGATGCCCCGTCGTGGCCGTTCTCGCTCACGCGGCTGTTTAACCGGGCGGAAGAGGCCGGTCGGCTGCACGGCCTGCGCCTCGAAGGCGTATGGATGCACGTCGGCACTCCGGCCGGCATTGCTGAAGCGGAAGCCGCGCTCGTCGTCCATGCGGTATGAGCGCCAGGGTCTCTTTTTCCGGTGGTGATTTCTTGAGGTATTGCAAGGCCTGGAGAGCGAGCCGGCGGCTCGAGAAGTCGAGAATCTGCTGCGCCGCTTCGAGATTGTGCCAATGGCTGGCGACGCGATTGCGGTCGCAGCGGCCGCAATTTTCGGTCCTTGCACAGGCGCGGCATCACCGTCCGCAAGACCATCGATCTGCTGATCGGCACCTGTGCATCAAGAACCGCAGGCCGCTGCTCCACAACGACGGCGATTTCCATCCGATTGCGCGGCATCTGGGGCTGATCGAGGTGCCGGCGACGGCGTGAAAAACCGCTCCGTCGCCGTCTACGTGCTTCACGCGTTCCAAAAGAAATCGAACAAGGGCAATCGCGACGTCGCGGGCGGAAATGGATTTGATGCGTGGGGCAGGCCCAACAAGGCCTCGGTGGATTCGTGATCTGGTGCTCTTTCATGTGGGCCATGGGCATTTTGTGCCGCTCGGTTGCTGGTCGCTCCCGTAATGAACGGTTGAAAGCGTGGCCGCGACATGCGTTCTCTCAGGGGCCCGTAGAGTATGATTCGCTATGGCTAGCCCGGCTCCTCGTCTCTTCACCATTCCGGCGTCGGTTCCGTTCCTGCCCACGCTCATCCGGGCCCTGATGGCGGGTCAGCTCGTGCCGGGCTTTCCCGGCGCGCGCGATCCGCTCGCGCTTGCGGCCGCGACCATCTATCTGCCAACTCGTCGCGCCTGCCGACTCGCGCGCGATCTCTTCCTTGACATGCTTGCCGCCGATGCGGCGATCCTGCCGCGCATCGTGCCGCTCGGCGACATCGACGAGGACGAGCTGGCCTTTGCCGAAGCCGCCACCGGTGCGCTCGCCGGCATGGCGCTCGACCTGCCTGCGCCGTTGGGGCGTCTCGAGCGCCGGCTGCTGCTGACGCGGCTGGTGATGCAGTGGGCGGCGGCGCCCGAGATGCGCGGCGACGGCGGCGCGCCGCTCGTCGCCCACTCGCCGGCCGCGGCCCTCGCGCTCGCCGACGATCTGGCGCGCCTCATCGACGACATGACGATGCGCAAGGTGCCATGGCGGGCGCTCGACGATCTCGTGCCTGAGCGGTTCGACGCTTATTGGCAGCTGACGCTGAGGTTCCTGACGATCGCACGCCAAGCCTGGCCGCAGATCCTCGCTCAGCGCAACGCGATCGAGCCGGCGGAACGCCACGATCGCCTGATGGAGGCCGAGGCGACTCGGCTTGCTTCCGGCGACGTGCCGGTGATCGCCGCCGGCTCGACCGCGTCGGTGCCGGCTACCGCGACCTTGCTGGCGACCATCGCGCTTCTGCCGCACGGCGCCGTCGTGCTGCCCGGTCTCGACATGGACCTCGACCAATCCGCGTGGGGTCTGATTGCCGGCAAGCGCCATGACGGCCGCGAGATCATCGCGCCCGCGATTGCGCATCCGCAATTCGCCATGCGGGCGCTGCTCGAGCGGCTCGGCGCTGATCGCGCCGAGGTACAGGTCCTGGGCGGCGGCGCGCCGCCGGGCCGCGGGAAGCTCGTGTCCGCGGCGCTGTGTCCGGCCGCTGCCAGCGAATGCTGGCAGCACCGCCTTCCCGAAGAAACCATCCGCGCTGGGCTGTCGGATATCGCCGTGATCGACGCCGGCAATGCCGAAGAGGAGGCATTGGCCATCGCGGTTGCGTTGCGCGAGGCGATCGAGACGGAGGGTGCGCGGGCGGCGCTGGTCACGCCCGACCGTGCGCTCGCGCGCCGCGTCGTCGCCGCGCTCGCGCGCTGGAACGTGCCGGTGGACGATTCCGGCGGCGATTCGCTCGCCGACACGCCGGTCGGGGTATTCGCCCGCCTGGCGGCGGAAGCGGCGCTCGGCGGTCTCGCCCCGGTCACGCTGCTCGCCCTGCTCAAGCACCCGTTGCTGCGGCTGGGCGCGCACGGGCAGGCGGTCAATGTGCTCGAGCGCGCCATTCTCCGCGGGCCGCGGCCGCGGCCGGGAACGGCCGGCCTCGCGCATGCGCTGGCGACATTTCGGCGGGAGCGTCACTCGCTGCATCCTGGCGATCCGCGCAAGACGCTCACCGACCACGACCTCGATGGCGCGAGCGCCCTGATCGCGTGCCTGGCGGACGCGCTCAGCCCCCTCGAAACGCTTGGGGCGGAACCGCGGCCGTTGCGCGCGCTCGCGGCGCGCCATGGCGAGGTCATTGCGGCGCTCAGCGACGACGGGACAGCGACCTTCGCCGGCAATGATGGAGCGGCGCTGCTGGCAGCGTTCGACGAGATTGCTGCCGCTCCCGATGCCGATCTTGAGCTCGCTCCCGCAGACTATGCCGAGCTGTTCCGCGCGGTGATTAGCGATCGTGTCGTGCGCCGCCCGGAAACGCCGGGCGTGCGGGTGCGCATCTTCGGCCTGCTCGAGGCGCGGCTGCAGAGCGTCGACATGATGGTGCTGGGCGGGCTGGTTGAAGGCACCTGGCCGCCGGACGTGCGTAGCGACGCCTGGCTCAGCCGGCCGATGCGCCACGATTTGGGTCTCGATCTGCCCGAACGGCGCATCGGCCTCACGGCGCACGATTTTGCCCAGGCGCTCGGGACGGCCAAAGTCGTTCTGGCGCGGGCCGCCAAGGTGGGCGGTGCACCCACGCTGTGGTCGCGCTTCGTGCAGCGGCTCGCCGCAGTGGCAGGCGAGGCGCATTGGCACGAGGCGCTGGGGCGCGGCGCGCGCTATCTTGCGCTGGCGCATGCGCTCGACGAGCCGCAACGGGTGGAGAAGCTCAAGGCTCCGGCGCCGAAGCCGCCCATCGCGGCGCGACCGGTGGCACTCAGCGTCACCGAGATCGAGCATTGGCTGCGCGATCCCTACACCATCTACGCCAAGCACGTGCTGCGGCTCGCCCCGCTCGACGCGGTCGATACGCCGCCCGGTTATGCCGATCGCGGCACCGTCATTCACGAGTCGATCGGCGAATTCACCAAGGCCTATGGGGATCGCCTGCCGGCCGATCCGTTCGGCGAGCTCGTCAGGATCGGCCGGAAGCATTTCGCGCCGCTCGACGATTACCCGGAAGCACGCGCCTTCTGGTGGCCGCGCTTCGTGCGCATCGCCCGCTGGTTCGTCGATTGGGAGCAGGAGCGGCGTGAGACGATCGTGGCGGCGCATGCGGAAATCCGCGGCCAGATCGAGATCCCGCTGGGCGAGCGCACGTTTAGCCTGTCTGCCCGCGCCGACCGCATCGAGCGCAGGGCGGATGGTCGCTATGCCGTTCTCGACTACAAGACCGGCCAGGCCCGCACCGAGAAACAGGTGCGTACCGGGCTCGCACCGCAGCTCACGCTCGAAGCAGCCATCCTGCGACGCGGCGGCTTTCCTGGAATTGCAAAGGGCGCATCGATCGCCGAGCTCGCCTACGTGGTGGTGAAGGGCGGTGATCCGGCGGGCGAGAGCTGGCCGATCGACTTCAAGGAGGGCACGCCCGACAGCCAGGCCGAGACGGCGCTCAGCCACCTCACCGGCGTGGCGCGTCGCTTTGCCCACCGTGAGACGCCCTATCGCTCCCTCGTTCACCCGATGTGGCGCACGCATTATGGCGATTACGACCATCTCGCGCGGGTGAAGGAGTGGTCGCTGACCGGCGGCGAAATCGAAGAGGTTGGGGGCGTGATGCCGGTCAACGCCCGGCCAGGCCCGTGATCGAGTTCCGCACCATTCCGCGTGACGTGCTGGCGCGCCAGATCGAGGCGTCGGATCCGCAGGTGTCGGCCTGGGTTGCCGCCAATGCCGGTTCGGGCAAGACCCACGTGCTGGCGCAGCGCGTCATTCGGCTGCTGCTCGACGGGTGCGAGCCGAGCCGCATTCTCTGCCTCACCTTCACCAAGGCGGCGGCCGCCAACATGGCGAAGCGGGTGTTCGATACGCTCGCCCGCTGGATCGCGCTCGACGACGCCACGCTCGACGACGCCTTACGGCGGATCGGCACCAAGGCGATCGACGCGGGGATGCGCACCCATGCGCGGCGACTGTTCGCGGCCGCGCTCGACACGCCGGGCGGACTCAAGGTCCAGACCATCCATGCCTTCTGCACGCGGCTGTTGCATCAGTTTCCGTTCGAGGCGAATGTCGCGGCGCGTTTCACCGTGCTCGCGGAACGCGCCGAGGCCGAGCTGATCGACAAGCTGCGCCTCGACGTGTTGTTGCAGGCCGCGGCGGCGCCGGAAGAGCCGCTCGGGCGCGCGCTCGGTGTCGCCATCACGGCGGCGACCGATCAGACGTTCGCGACCGTGGTGCGCGACGCGATCGGCCAACGCGATGTCCTCATGCAATGGATCGACAGTGTCGGCGGCGTCGATGCGGCCATCGCCGATTTGTCGGTCGCGCTCGGCATCGACCAGGATGACACGCACGATTGCGTCAATGCCGCGATCATCGATGGGCCGATCCTGCCTTGCACGCAATGGAAGGGGGTCGCCGCGCGGCTCATGGCCGGCTCGGTCCATGATCAGAAGCAGGGCGCCTGCCTGTGCCAAGCGGCAGCCGCGAGCGGCGAGGATCGTGTCAGGACCTATCTGCGGGTTTTCCTGACCGGCAGCGGCGAGCCGCGCAAGGCGCTGGTCACGAAGGCGATCGAAGCGGCCGATCCCGATCTTGCGGAACTGCTCGCTGCGGAACACCAGCGGCTTTTGCTTTCTGGCTTGGTTGAACGGCGCCGGGCGGTGGCGGTACGCGACCGCACCGCTGCGCTCATCACCATCGCGGCCGCGGTGATCTTCCGCTATCGCGCCGAGAAGGAGCGGCGCGGGCTGCTCGACTACGACGACCTGATCGACAAGACGTTGAAGATGCTCGCCACCGTCAATCCGTCGTGGGTGCACTACAAGCTCGACCTCGGCATCGACCACGTGCTGATCGACGAGGCGCAGGACACCAGCCCGAAGCAATGGGAGGTGATTCGACGGTTGGTATCCGAATTCACCGCCGGCGAAGGCGCGCGGGGCGCGTTCAGCCGCTCGATCTTCGCCGTCGGCGACGAGAAGCAATCGATCTTCTCGTTCCAGGGCGCGGCGCCGCATTATTTCGCCGAAATGCGCCGCCATTTCGCGGCCGCCTACGCCGCCAGCGGGGCGCGCTTCGTCGCGCTCGATTTCAAATATTCATTCCGCTCGGCGCCCATCGTCCTCGAAGCGGTCGACAAGGTGTTCGCCCAGCCGCAAGCCTATCAGGGGCTGACGGCGGATCCAGTCGAGACGGTCCACCAGGCGGTGCGAAACAGGGCGCCGGGCGTAGTCGAGGTCTGGCCGCTCGCCGAACCGGACGAGAAGCGCGAGATCGAGCCCTGGGACGCGCCGTTTGACGAGCTCTCCGAGACCAGTCCCGTCATCAAGCTCGCGCACACCATCGCGCGGCGGATCAAGCGCTGGCTCGGATGCGAACGCGTGGCTGACCTCGTCACCGGTGAATTCAGGCCGGCGCGCGCCGGCGACATTCTCATCCTGGTGCGCCAGCGCGGCGCGCTGTTCGAGGCGATCATCCGCGCGCTGAAGGCGGTCGGCGTTGCGGTTGCCGGAGCCGACCGGCTCATGCTCACCGAGCACGTGGCCGTCATGGACCTGATGGTGCTCGCTGACGCATTGCTGCTCCCGTCGGATGATCTTGCGCTGGCGACCGTGCTGAAAAGCCCGCTGTTCGGGTTTGCCGACGAGGATCTGTTCGAGCTCTCCTGGAACCGCCCGGCTTCGTTGCGGGAGTCGCTGGCCGCAGCGGCGCAGCCGAAGTTTGCCGACGCCGCGGGCCTGCTCGACCGCTGGACCGCGGCGGCACAGCGAGAACCTCCATTCGCCTTCTATGCTGGCGTATTGGGCCGTGGTGGTGGCCGCGCCCGGATGCTCAAGCGGCTGGGCGTCGAGGCCGCCGACGCGCTCGACGAGTTCCTCAGCCTTGCGCTCGATTATGAGACGCGCGAGACGCCGTCGCTCCAAGGCTTCGTAGCCTGGCTGCGCGCCACCTCGAGCGAGGTGAAGCGCGACATGGAGATCGCGCGGGACGAGGTGCGGGTGATGACGGTGCACGGCGCCAAGGGCCTGGAGGCGCCGATCGTCATCCTCGCCGATACGACGACCAACCCCGCCGGGCCGCACCACCCGCGGCTGCTCAGGATGACGGCCAGTGCCGCCGCACCCGGCGCCGCCGCGCCCGGGACGCCGGCTCGCATCGTGTGGGCAGGCCCGAAGGAGTGCGACGTGGCGTCGGTGGCGACCGCGCGCTCGCGCGCGCTGCGCGCCGCCGAGGAGGAGTATCGCCGTCTGCTCTATGTGGCGATGACCCGCGCGGCCGACCGGCTCATCGTGTGCGGCGCGACGGGACAGCGCCAACGGCCGGAAGGATGCTGGTACGACCTTGTTCGCGGCGCACTGGAGTCGATCGCCATCAAGCAGCCGGCAGGTAACGGGGAGCATCCGATCTTGCGGCTGCAGCAGGGGGAGGCACCCGATGCCGGCGCGCAACCTGCAAGCGGCGGCGAGCCGACGGCGGTGGCGCGTCCCGACTGGCTCACCCGCGATGCCCGGGCGGATCCGGTAGCGACCATTGTGAGTCCCTCCAGCGCGGCCGAAAAGCCCGCGCGAGGCGCGAGACCCGGCGCAGGCGATGACCGGCGGCGCGCCCTGGCGCGCGGAACACTGGTCCATCGGCTGATGCAATCGCTCCCCGACATCGCGCGGGGGCGCCGCGCCGCGTCGGCGCGGCGCTATCTCGACCGGGCCGGCGGCGACTTCACCGCAGCCGAGCGCGAGGCGATCGCAGCTTCCGTCCTCGCCCTGCTCGACGATCCCCGGTTTGCCGCGCTCGCGGGCGCGGGCAGCCGGGCCGAGGTGTCGATCGTCGGCCGCATCGATCGCGGATGTCGGCCGCCGCTCGTAGTCTCGGGCCAGGTGGATCGTCTGGCGGTCATGCCGGATGCGGTGCTGATAGCCGATTACAAGACCAATCATCCGGCGCCGCGGCGGCCCGAGGACGTGCCCGATCCCTATCTGGCGCAGCTTGCGCTCTACCGTGCGGTGCTCGTCCGGCTCTACCCCGGGCGGGCGGTGCGCGCCCTCCTGGTCTGGACCGATAGGCCTGATTTCATGGAGATTCCTGTCCCTGTCCTGGATGCAGCCTTTGACCGTGTCACGCGTCAGTGAACATGCCTTGACGGTCCTGCAGGCCGTCCATACGTTCGGCCCACTTTCCGCACAGGCGCGTGCAGCGCCCTCACAAAACGAAGAGGTGTTTCATGGGCGTTGGCAAGGTATCCGACGCGACGTTCGAGGCTGAGGTCTTGAAGGCCGCACAGCCGGTGGTGGTCGATTTCTGGGCCGAATGGTGCGGCCCGTGCCGGATGATCGCGCCGGCCCTGGAGGAGATCGCCGGGGCGATGACCGGCAAGATCAAGGTCGTCAAGCTCAACGTCGACGAGAACCCCGCGACGGCGGCGAAGTACGGCATCATGTCGATCCCCACGTTGATGCTGTTCAAGAACGGCGAGCTCGCTTCGCGTCAGGTGGGGGCCGCGCCCAAGCAGAAGCTGGAGCAGTGGATCACATCGACCGTGTGAGGGCTTTGTTATCCCGGCGCTGGGTGCGGGCGGCGCGCCCCTCGGCCGCGCGAGCCGCGACCCTGGTATCCTGCCTTTTCTCGTAACCGCTGGCCCAAAGGCTGGCCGTTTGCGTTCATGTCCTTGAGTTGCGTCGCATCGGGCTGTCCCACGTCGCTCACCGCAAAGCTGGAAAAGCTGATCGCGCCGCCGGGCTTCACGGGCAACGCGCCGGGGTTCTCTCCGCTTTCCCCCGGACCGCCGTTCACCCAAAGCGGACAAATGATGTGCTACGAAAACCGGACAATTTCAAAAGCTACCGACAGACATGACCGGAGCGGCGTCACGCGCTGGCCCGGCGCGAGACCAACGCCTTGAGGGCGGCCGGCCCCTCGACGGTCACGAACAGCAGGATCCCGAGCGCCAGCGGCACAAGATAGTAGATGGCGCGAAACGCGATCACGGCGCCGATCGCATCCAGGCCCGGCAGCACGGACAGCAGGACGAACTCCATCACGCCCCAGCCGCCCGGCACATGCGTCAGCAGCACCGCAAAGTTCGCCGCCATATAGGCGGTTGCGACGACCGAATAGGAGATCGGGGCCGATGCCGACATCAACTGGTGCAGGCACGCCGCGATGCAGGCATAGTTGACGATGCCGAGCGTCACCTGGGCGAGAGCGATCTTGATGTTGGGGAGCGCAAACGACCAGGCGCCGATCCGCAGATGCAGATGGCGATGCCAGAGCAGGAAAACCAGGGCGTAGAGCGCAGTGCCGACCAACGACATCACGGCAAATGCCGTGACGATCGCCTCGTCGATCCGGAACCAAAGCGCCGCATGCGAGGCATCGTAGAGCAGCACCAGGCTGGTGAACGAAAACTTCCCCATCACGGCCGTGACCATGATGAGCAGCGCGAGCTTGGCGAATGCTTCGAGCCCGATGCCGAGCCGCCGGTAGTAGAAATAGCGCAGGACGCCTGTCCCTAACGGTGCCGGGCCCAGCGGATATCCCACTCCGATGCTGACGAAGGAAGCGACGGCGACTCGTCTGTAGGGGAGCCGCTCTCCGGCATAGCGCACCGCGATATAGTCGTAGCCGGTCAGCGTGACATAGCTCGCGACCGCGAAGGCCGTCGAAAGCACGATGTTCTCCGGCGGCAGGGCCGCAAGCCAATCGACGATCTCGCGCGCGCGATATTGGCGGACGAATCCCCACACGCGCCATGCGCAATATGCAAACGCCACGCATGCGATAAGGGTCCAGATTTGTCGGGCCTTGATGGTCACGTCGTCCCGATCAGCTCGGCACCGTCCCGTTGAGCGCGAGCACCTCGCCGGCGAGATAGAGCGAACCGGTGATCAGGATGCGGGGCGGCTGCTCGAGATCGAGCCGTACCGCCGCCGCCAGCGCGGCTTCGACCCCGTCGCAACTCTCGGCCGGCATGCCCACATGGCGCACGGTTTCGGCGATGGCATCGGGCGGCAGCGACTTCTCCTGGCCCTGGATCGGCACCGCGATGACGCGGCGCGCGAGCCCGGTGAAGTTGCGGAGGAAGCCTTCGCTGTCCTTGGTGGCCAGCATGCCGACGATGAGAACGAGAGGGCGCGAGACGCGCTCTTCGAGATCGGCGAGCGCGGCCGCCACGGCGCGGCCGCCGTCGGGATTGTGTCCGCCGTCGAGCCAGACCTCGCTGCCTTCCGGGGCGAGTGCGACGAGACGGCCATGCGAGAGCCGCTGCAGTCGCGCCGGCCAGTCCACCTTGGCAAGCCCGTCCTCGAAGGCCTTGGGTGGCAGCTTGAGGTCCGCCGCCGCCGCCCGCAAGGTGGCGATGGCGAGGCCGGCATTGTCGAACTGGTGGCGCCCGAACAGCCGCGGCGCCGGCAGGTCGAGCAGCCCGTTCTCGTCCTGATAAACCAGGCGGCCGCGCTCCTCGGTCGCGATCCAGTCCTCGCCCGCGATCTTGAGCGGCGCCGCGAGCCGCGCCGCTTCGCGCTCGAACACGCGCAGGGCCTCCCTGGGCTGCGTCGCCAGGATGGCGGGTACGCCGTGCTTGAATATGCCGGCCTTCTCGCGCGCGATTCGGTCGAGACTGCTGCCGAGATAATCCACGTGGTCCACCGAGATCGGCGTGACCACCGTTGCGACCGGCCGCTCCACCACGTTGGTCGCATCGAGCCGGCCGCCGAGACCGACTTCGAGCAGCAGCATGTCGGCGGGATGGCTTGCGAACAGCAGGAAGGCCGCCGCGGTTTCGATCTCGAACACGGTGATCGACGCGCCGCCATTCGCCCGCTCGCATTCAGCCAGGATGGCTGCGAGCTCGGCATCGGGAACGAGCCTTCCGCCGCCCGTTGCGCCCACGCGGAAGCGCTCGTTGAAGTGCACCAGATGCGGCGACGTATAGACATGAACGCTGCGGCCGGCCGCCTCGAGGATCGCGCGCATGAATGCGATCACCGAGCCCTTGCCGTTGGTACCGCCCACGTGGATCACCGGCGGCACGCGCCGCTCGGGATGGCCGAGCCGGTCGAGAATCCGCCAGATGCGTTCGAGCGACAGATCGATCTTCTTGGGATGAAGCTCGAGCAGCCGCGCGAGGATGGCGTCGACGGGCGTCATGCGATCCTTAGCCGGTCACCGGCTGCGTCGGCGCCGGCAGGCGCTCCAACTCCTGGCGTGCAGGCGTTTTCGTCAGCAGCCGGCACAGCCGCGCCAGCGTCGGACGCAGCTCGTGGCGATGCACCACCATGTCGACCATGCCGTGTTCCTTCAGATATTCCGCGCGCTGAAATCCCTCGGGGAGCTTCTCGCGGATGGTCTGCTCGATGACGCGCGGACCGGCAAAGCCGATGAGCGCACCGGGCTCGGCGATGTGGATGTCTCCCAGCATGGCATAAGAGGCCGTGACTCCGCCGGTGGTCGGATTGGTGAGCACCACGATGTAGGGCTTGCTCGCCTCGCGCAGCTTCTGCACCGCAACGGTCGTGCGCGGCAGCTGCATCAGCGCGAGGATTCCCTCCTGCATGCGCGCCCCACCCGAGCTGGCGAACAGGACGAAGGGGGTGCCCTTCTCGGTCGCGATTTCCAGCCCCTTGATCACCGCCTCGCCTGCCGCCATGCCGAGCGAGCCGCCCATGAAGTCGAAATCCTGGACCGCGGCGACGACTGGAAGCGCTTCGAGATTGCCGAATCCGAGCTTGATTGCGTCCTTCAGGCCGGTCCTGGCGCGGGCATCCTTGAGGCGATCGACATAGCGGCGCTCGTCCCGGAACTTGAGCGGATCGACCGGCACCTCCGGGATTTCGATGTCGGACCAGGCCTCGTCGTCGAACAGGGATTTCAGGCGCGCGGTGGCGCTCATACGCATATGGTAGTTCGACCCCGGAATGACGAACTGGTTCGCCTCGAGATCCTTGTAGAAGACCATCTGGCCGGTTTCCGGGCATTTGACCCACAGGTTCTCCGGCACCTCGCGCTTGAGGAACGAGCGGATTTTTGGCCGAACGACGTTGGAGATCCAGTTCATGGGAATCGGGCTCCGGGCGAACGGGGCTGATATAGGCGCCTTAATCGCGGGAGAGAACCCCAGATACTGCCGCGTTTGTCAACCGACTTGGAGCGAGCGCAGCGCAATCCGCGAACAGCCGCTCGCACCTGCCGTCCTACGATTGTTTCGCCCGTGCTTCGCGGACGCCGTGGGCAAGCTGTGCCACCAGGTCGGTCACCATGTCGACCGTGCGCCACGTTGCCTTGCCGTTTCGATCAAGGCTTGCGCGCACCGCCTCGACCAGCGCCGAACCGACCACGACGCCGTCTGCGCTCGCCGCGATGGCGCGGGCATGCGCGGCCGTCTTCACGCCGAAGCCGACCGCAACCGGCAGCTTGATATGGCGCTTGATGCGCGTCACCGCCGCCGTCACCTTGGCGGTATCCGGCGCGGCTGCGCCGGTGATGCCGGTGATCGAGACGTAGTAGACGAACCCGGATGTATTGTTGAGCACGGCCGGAAGGCGCTTGTCATCGGTCGTGGGCGTGGCGAGGCGGATGAAGTTCAGGCCTGAGCGCAGCGCCGGCAGGCACAGCTCGTCGTCCTCCTCGGGCGGCAGGTCGACCACGATCAGGCCGTCGACGCCGGCCTTCGTGGCATCGCTCAGGAAGCGTTGGACGCCGTAGATGTAGATCGGGTTGTAGTAGCCCATGAGCACGATCGGCGTGGTATCGTTCCCGGTGCGAAAATCGCCTACCATCGCGAGCGTCTTCTCCAGCGTCTGGCCGGCGCGCAAGGCGCGCAACCCGGCCGCCTGAATGGCCGGACCATCGGCCATCGGATCAGTGAACGGCATGCCGATCTCGATCACGTCAGCGCCGGCCTCGGGAAGCGCCCGGATAATCGCAAGCGAGGTCTTCTCATCCGGATCGCCGGCCATGAGGAAGGTGACCAGGGCAGCGCGGCCTTCATCCTTCAGAGAAGCAAAGCGACGACTGATACGCGTCGTCATCCAATCTTGCTCCCCAGGTGCTCCGCCACTGTGAAAATGTCCTTGTCACCGCGACCGCACATGTTCATCACCATCAAGTGGTCCGATGGCTTGGTCGGCGCGAGCTCGATCACCTTGGCGAGGGCGTGCGCGGGCTCGAGCGCCGGGATGATGCCCTCGAGCCGGCAGCACAGCTGGAACGCGTTCAGCGCTTCCTCGTCGGTTGCCGACAGATAGGTCACCCGGCCGGTGTCGTTGAGCCAGGCATGCTCCGGCCCGATGCCCGGATAATCGAGGCCCGCCGAGATCGAGTGCGCTTCGGTGATCTGGCCATCCTGGTTCATCAAGAGATAGGTGCGATTGCCGTGCAGCACGCCGGGCTTGCCGCCGGCGATCGAGGCCGCATGCAGGCCGCTATCGAGCCCGTGGCCCGCCGCCTCGACGCCGTAGATTTCGATTGCGCGCTCGTCGAGAAAGGGATGGAACAGGCCCATGGCGTTCGAGCCGCCGCCGATGCAGGCGACGAGCGAATCCGGCAGGCGGCCCTCGGCGGCCAGCATCTGCTCGCGCGTCTCGTGGCCGATCACCGACTGGAAATCGCGCACCATCATGGGATAGGGGTGCGGGCCGGCGACCGTGCCGATGCAGTAGAACGTGGTCTCGACGTTGGTCACCCAGTCGCGCAGCGCCTCGTTCATCGCGTCCTTCAGCGTCTTCGAGCCGGACTCGACCGGCCGCACCTCGGCGCCCAGCATCTTCATGCGGAACACGTTCGGCTTCTGCCGCTCGACGTCGACCGAGCCCATATAGACGACGCATTGCAGGCCGAAACGCGCGCACAGCGTCGCGGTCGCGACGCCGTGCTGGCCGGCGCCGGTCTCGGCGATCACGCGCGGCTTGCCCATGCGCCGCGCCAGCAGGATCTGGCCGAGCACGTTGTTCACCTTGTGCGCGCCGGTGTGATTGAGCTCGTCGCGCTTGAAATAGATCTTCGCGCCCTTGGCGCCGGCGCCCAACGCGGCCCCTTTGCCGCCGACGCCCGCGATGCTGCGGCAATGCTCGGTCAGTCGCTCGGCAAAATAGAGCGGCGATGGACGTCCGACATAGTGCGTGAGGTAGCCGTCCATGTCTCGGCGGAACGCCGCGTCGGCTCTGGCCTCGGCGTAGGCCTTTTCCAGCTCGAGGATCAGCGGCATCAGCGTCTCGGCAACGAAGCGGCCGCCGTAGATGCCGAAATGGCCGCGCTCGTCCGGCCCGGCGCGGAACGTGTTCGGCTGCTGGATGGTCATGCGGTACTCGCGATTTTCGTTTTCAGCGCGTTGCGCGCGGCACGGATGAACGCAACGATCCTGTCCGGGTCCTTCTCGCCCGGAGCGCGCTCGACGCCGGAGGAAACGTCGACCCCTGCCGCGCGCGTGACGGCAAGCGCCTCCGCCACGTTGCCGGCGTCGAGCCCGCCCGAGAGCATGAAGGGAACGGTGCGGTCAACGTCCTGCAACAGGTGCCAGTCGAACGGCTTGCCCAGGCCGCCTGGCCGCGTCGCCGCGCGCGGCGCGCGCGCATCGAACAGGAGCCGGTCGGCAACGCCGGCATAGGCCGGCACCGCCGCAAGGTCGGTGCCGGCCTCGACGGGAATCGCCTTCATCACCGGCAAACACAGGCGCCGCTTCAGCTGGGCGACGCGCTCCGGCGGCTCCTTGCCATGAAGCTGCAGCATGTCGGGCCGCAACGCCTCGACGATGGCATCGAGCGTGGCATCGCCGGCGTCGACGACGAGCGCGACCTTCGCGGCGCGATCTTTGACGCGGGCCCCGAGCGTGCGCGCCTCGTCGAGCCCGAGATGGCGCGGCGACGGCGAGAAGAACACGAAGCCGACAAGATCCGCCCCCGCCGCCAGCGCCGCGTCGAGCGCGTCGGCGGTCTTCAGGCCGCAAATCTTCACCAGAACGCTCATGTGTCAGCTCTGCTCCACGAACGCTAGCAACCGATCGATTGCCTGGATCAGCGGATCAAGGTCTCTGCGTACCACTTCGTGCACAATTGTATAGTCCGTCTGCCAGTACGCATGAATTAACACATTCCGCATGGCGATGATGGATCGCCAGGGAATGTCCGGCGAAGGCTTTGAAGCAGCGCCGGGAATTGTTCAGGGCCCCGCCAATGGCGAATGAGACAATAGACGACGCTGAATCGGGCGTCTTTTGCCCCTGCCAGCGTCTCCGCGTCAAGCGACGGACAGGTCGAGGCATGCGACGCCATCTCGCGGGCATCGCGCAGGAATTCGGCCGGCGAAATGCGTCACATCAGGGCCAATCTCTGCACCGTCATGTTAAATCATGGCTTCAGGTCGGCCCGGCAGCGATGTCCAGATCAGTATCGCGGCAGCCAGGTCCTCGATGGCCGTGCCGACCGATTTGAACAGCGTGATCTGAGTTGCCGAGGTGCGGCCTTTGACCTTGCCGCGGCACAGGTCGAACAGATCGCCGCGGATATCGGCCTGAGTGATCACGCCGCGCCTGAGCGGAACAACGATATCGCCCGCCTCCTTGCCGGCGCCGGCGCGGGTGTCGACGTAGAGGCGAGCGCGCCTGACCGCCTGGTCATCGGCTTCGCGCATCTTCGGCGTGAACCCGCCGACGAGATCGACGTGGGTTCCTCGTCTCAGCCATGCGCCGCGGATCAGCGGCTCCGACGACAGCGTCGCGCATGATACGATATCGGCGTCGCGCACGGCGCCTTCGAGATCGTCCGTAACTGTGATTTCGATGCCGCTCACTGCGAGGCCGAAGGCGAGCGCCACTGCCTTGCCGCGCGTGCGGTTCCACAGGGTCACGCGCGTGATCGGCCGTACCGCGGCGTGGGCGCGCACGAGGTGCGGCGCCAGTGCGCCCGCCCCGATCATCACCAGGTGTGCCGCATCCGCGCGGGCAAGATAACGGGCGGCGAGCGCGGAGGCTGCGCCGGTGCGCCAGGCGGTGAGTGCGCGTCCGTCCATGATCGCCAGCGGCTCTCCGGTCTCGCCCGACGCCAGCAGGTAGCTGCCGTAGAGCGAGGGCCGGCCGACCTTGGCGTTGTCGGGAAAGACGGTGACGATCTTGCAGCCGAGGAATCGTCCGGGATTGCTCGATTCCGTCCACGCCGGCATCATCAGCAGCGTGCCGTGAGCGCCGTCGCGGGCGATCGTGTGGTGATGGCGCGGCGGAACCTCGATGTCAGCGCGAAACGCCTGCTCGAGCGCATCGATCAGGGCCGGATAGGTCAGCGCGCGATCGATGTCATCGGCACTGACGCTGCGCATCTTTAGGCCGGCGCCCTCACGCCGCCGGCGGCCGGCGATAGGCGAGGATCGATCGCCCCCCGCTGGGCTCTGCCGCCGCGAGCCGCTCCTTCAGCATATCCGTTTCGGCGCGCAACGCCCGCGCCTCGGCCTGAGCGCGCCGCGCGGCGCGGCGCCATTTGGCCTGTCTCAGCCACGCGGCCGCCCCGCCGATCACCACGCCGGCGACGACCGCGCCGAGGATCACGAGGAACAGCGGCTGGGTCAAGGCGAACGCCGGCTCCTCCGAGAAAAAGGGATCGAGCGAGATGGTCACTGCCTGACGGTTGGCCATCGCCAGCAGCACAATGACGGCCGCCAGCGGCAAGAGAACAAGCGCAGCGACCACCTTGCGAATCATGGCCTGCCGGTCATTGCGTCCTGGCGCGGCGCTCGAGCCTTGAGCGCTCAATCATCACGGTTCAAGCGCTCGCGCATTTCCTTGCCGGTCTTGAAAAACGGCACGGACTTCTTGTCGACTGAAACACGCGCGCCCGTCCGCGGGTTGCGCCCTTCTCGCGCCGGCCGCTTCTTCACCGAGAACGCACCGAAGCCGCGCAGCTCCACCCGGTCGCCGCGGGCCAGAGCGGTGGTGATCTCACCGAGGATCGCGTTGACGATATTCTCGACATCCCGCTGGTACAGGTGCGGATTCTGCGTTGCGATCCGCTGAACGAGCTCGGATTTGATCATCGTGATCGCCCCGTCGTCGGAAGGAACGCTGAAGAGATGGGCTCCGGTGGCACCGTCGCTCGCAACGCTTGACATCCGCTCAGTCCGGCAGGGAAGGGTGCCAAAGGGCTAAGAGGCCGTCAAGATTGAGTTTTTCGATCGCCTGCACGGCCGCCGAGTCCTCGATGCGGCGCGCCAGCGATCCGAGACCCACCGCGTCGAGCATCGTCCGAGTCGCCAGGTGGATGAAGCCGAGATCGGTGAAGCGCGGTCGCAGGCGCCAGTCCCGCACCGGCCACTTGGGGTCGATATTCTTCTCCTTGGCAAGCCATGCAATCGCCGCATCCTCGCCGCCGATCTCGTCGACCAGCTTCAGCGCGACGGCCTGGCGGCCGGTGAATACGCGCCCGTCGGCCACGCGCTCGATCGCGGCATCGTCGAGCTGGCGGCGGTCCTTCACCAGCCCACGAAACCACGCATAGGAGTCCTTGACGATGGATTCGAGCGCGGCGCGCGCCTCCGGGCTGGTCGGCTCGAACCCGCTCGGCGCCGCCTTCAGGGGGGAAGACTTCACCTCCTCGACTTTCACGCCCACCGTCTTGAGCAGGTCGGCGAAGTTGGGATACTGGAACAGCACGCCGATCGAGCCGACCAGGCCGGCGCTGCGCGCGACGACGTGATCGGCGGACAGCGCTGCGATATAGCCGCCCGAGGCGGCGAGCCCGTCGATGACCACTACCATCGGCTTCTTGCCGGCGACCGCGCGCAGCGAATCGTACAGTTGCTCGGCGCCCGCCGCGGTGCCGCCCGGGCTGTCGATGTGCACGATGACGGCCTGCGCCTGCGATTTGGCCAATCGATCGAGCGCCTCGGTTCGGTCCTGATCGTTGCGGATCAGGCCGCGGATCGACACCCGAGCGATATACGATCCCGCGGCTTCGCTGAGGGTCAGATCGGGCCGGGCCAGGCGAAACGTCACCGCCACCACGGCCACGATGGCAGCCAGGACGGCGAGGACCCGCCAGAACGTGAGCTTGCGCCGCATGCGGCGGCGATCGACAATGTAGTCGGCGTCGAGCGACATGGCTCGCTCCATGGCATTAAGTTGTGCCGGACAATGTCGCCGCGGCGCGCCGCGGTCAATGGCGCGCCTGCGCGCAGGGTCGCCGCGGGTCTAGGGGAGACGCCTCATTCCTTGTCTTCGGTCTTGTCCGGTTTCTCGGTTGCGCGTTTGAGCGCGGCGCCGAGGATATCGCCGAGCGACGCGCCGGAATCGGCGGTGCCATACTGCGCGATCGCCTCCTTCTCCTCCGCAACCTCCAGCGCCTTGATCGACACCGAAACCTTGCGGGCGCGGCGGTCGAATTGGGTGACGCGGGCATCGACCTTCTGGCCGACGGCGAAGCGCTCGGGCCGCTGCTCGGAGCGGTCGCGGGCAAGCTCGGAGCGCTTGATGAAGGCGGTCAGGTCCGTGCCGACGATCTTCACGTCGATGCCGGTGTCCTTCACCTCGGTCACCTCACAGGTCACGATCGCGCCTTTCTTGAACTCGCCGGCCGCCCCGACCTCGGCAAAGGGATCGCCCTCGAGCTGCTTGATGCCGAGCGAGATGCGCTCCTTCTCCACGTCGACGTCGAGCACCTGGGCGCGCACCATGTCGCCCTTCTTGTACTCGTCGATGACCTGCTCGCCGGGCCGCCTCCAGTCGAGGTCCGACAGATGCACCATGCCGTCCACGTCGCCGTCGAGGCCGAGGAACAGGCCGAATTCCGTCTTGTTCTTGACCTCGCCCTCGACCACGCTGCCGGACGGATGCTTCTCGAGGAAGACCTCCCATGGATTGCGCATGGTCTGCTTAAGGCCGAGCGAGATCCGGCGCTTGACCGGATCGACCTCGAGAACCTGAACCTCCACCTCCTGCGAGGTCGAGACGATCTTGCCCGGATGCATGTTCTTCTTGGTCCACGACATTTCGGAGACGTGGATCAGTCCCTCGATCCCGGGCTCGAGCTCGACGAAGGCGCCGTAGTCGGTGATGTTGGTGACGCGCCCCTTGAAACGCGCACCCACCGGGAACTTGGCCTCGATTCCCTGCCACGGATCGGCCAGGAGCTGCTTCATGCCGAGGGAGATGCGGTGGGTCTCGTGATTGATCTTGATGATCTTGACCTTCACCTGCTGGCCGATGTTGAGTACCTCCGACGGATGGTTGACGCGGCGCCAGGCGATGTCGGTGACATGCAGCAGGCCGTCGATGCCGCCGAGGTCGACGAAGGCGCCGTAGTCGGTGATGTTCTTGACCACGCCGTCGATGACCTGACCCTCTTCCAGGTTCTGCACGAGCTCCTGGCGCTGCTCGGCGCGCGTCTCTTCGAGCACGGTGCGGCGCGAGACGACGATGTTGCCGCGGCGGCGGTCCATCTTCAGGATCTGGAAGGGCTGCGGCACGTTCATCAGCGGCGTGACGTCGCGGATCGGCCGGATGTCGACTTGGCTGCGCGGCAGGAAGGCGACGGCGCCGTCGAGGTCGACGGTAAAGCCGCCCTTGACCTGATTGAAAATGACGCCCTGGACCTTTTCGTTGGCTTGGAACGCCTTTTCCAGCTTGCCCCAGCTTTCCTCGCGCCGTGCCTTGTCGCGCGAGAGCACCGCCTCGCCGAGCGCGTTCTCGACCCGTTCGAGATAGACCTCGACCGTATCGCCGATCTTCAGGTCGGGCTGTCGCCCGGGACCTGCGAATTCGCGGAGCGAGACCCGTCCTTCGGTCTTCAGGCCCACGTCGATGACGGCGACATCCTTTTCGATGCCGACGATAGTCCCCTTGACGACGGATCCTTCGTGCAGATTGCCGTGGTCGAATGATTCTTCGAGCAGCTTGGCGAATTCCTCGCGCGATGGCGCGGAGTGAGGTGCGGTAGCGGTGGCCATGAAATCTCCTGACGGGACGACCGGCGGCTGGTGTTGCGCTCCGTTCCTTCCGTTCGGGCCGAAGGCCCCGCAGACCTTCGACTGCCGCAGGACGCCTTGTCCGGCGGGCCGGCCCGATCAACCGAACGGTCGGGACGATAGTCTTGCCCAGGCTGTCGCGGCTTCATGGCTGCAACGCGGGCAGGCCTCGGAACAGAGAAGGCCTGGAGAAGGAGGCGAATCGCCCCTACCCCGCTCGTGCCGCCTCAACGATGTCGATGGCAGCCCGGACCGCGGCGTCTATATCCAAATGCGTGGTATCGAGCAAGTGCGCGTCGGCGGCAGGTTTCAGCGGGGCGACGGGGCGGTTCTTGTCGCGCTCGTCGCGCCGCAGGATATCGGCGAGGATCTGCGCCTCGCCCACCGCCACGCCATCGGCGGCCAGCGCCGCGACGCGCCGCCGGGCGCGCACTTCCGGGGCGGCATCGACAAAGATCTTCACATCGGCATCGGGGCAGATGACCGTACCGATGTCGCGTCCGTCGAGCACGGCGCCGGGCGGCGGCGACGCGAATTGGCGTTGCAGCTCGATCAGCGCCGCGCGCACGCCGGGCATCGCCGAGACGATTGATGCCGGCTCCGCCATGCCGCGCGCCTTGAGCATGGTCTCATCGAGCTTCGATGCGTCGAGGCTCTTGGCCGCCGCGGCCGCGCGCTCCTCGTCGTGCAGCTCGGCGCCCGCATCCAGCAAGGCTTTCGCCACCGCCCGGTAGAGCAGGCCGGTGTCGAGGT
>Ga0081538_10001514_pt1 | contig 23833 bp, 24 predicted proteins | sample TabmetS5T2R1_FD_71022 | JGI IMG/M metagenome (GOLD analysis project Ga0081538, IMG submission 71022) | Tabebuia heterophylla rhizosphere microbial communities from the University of Puerto Rico - S5T2R1 | ecosystem: Host-associated > Plants > Roots > Rhizosphere ... | reverse complement strand
GGTCGAGTCGTCGAGCAGGGCGATCGGCCCGTGCTTCATCTCCCCCGCCGCGTAGGCGTCGGTCGGGATGTAGGAGATCTCCTTCAGCTTGAGGGCCCCCTCGAGGCACACTGACAGGCCCACGTGGCGACCCAGGTAGAGGAAGAACTCGGCGTCCTTCCAGTGGCGAGCGATCCTCTGCACGGGCTCGTCGACCCGCTCCAGCAGGGTCGCTATCGAGTGGGGCATTCCTCGCAGCTCGCGGCAGAGGCCGCGCAGCGCGCTCGGATCGAGCGTGCCGTGCAATTGGGCGAGCTTGAGCCCGATGAGGTACATGACGGCCACCTGCGAGACGAAGGTCTTCGTAGCGGCGACGCCGATTTCCAGCCCCGCGCGCGTGAAGATCACCCCATCGCCGTCGCGCGTGGCCTGGCTGCCCATGATGTTCGTCACGGCCAGCACCTTCGCCCCCCGCTCCCGCGCCAAGCGCATGGCCGCGAGGGTGTCCGCGGTCTCGCCCGACTGCGAGATTCCGATCACGAGGTCGCGCTCGTCCAGAACCGGGTTGCGGTAGCGGAACTCGGAGGCGATGTCCATCTCCACCGGAACGCGCGACCACCATTCGATCGCGTAGCGGCCCACCAGCCCCGCGTGGTAGGAGGTGCCGCACGCGACGATCACGACCCGCCGCATGCCGTCCAGGAAATCGTCGTCGATGCCGATGTCGCCCAGATCCACGCGATCCCCCACCACGCGGTCGGCGACCGTCTCAGCCACCGCGTCCGCCTGCTCGTGGATCTCCTTGAGCATGAAGGTCTCGTAGCCGCCCTTCTCCGCCGCGGCCGCGTCCCAGTCGATCTGGTCCACCTCGCGGACCACGTCGTCCCCGTCGGGCGAGAGGAACCGCGAGCCATCGGGGGTGATCACCACGAGCTCGCCGTCCTGGACGAGCTGCACCCTGCGCGTCTCCGCCAGGAAGGCGGGGATCGCCGAGGCGATGAAGGCCTCCCCCTCGCCGAGCCCGACGACCAGGGGGCACTCCTTGCGTGCGCCCACGAGGACGCCCGGGTGGTCGGCCGACATCGCCACGAACGCATAGTGGCCGCGCAGCTCGGCGTAAGCGCTGCGCACCGCCTCGACGAGATCCCCGTCAAGGTGCTGTGCGATCAGGTGTGCCACGACCTCGGCGTCGGTCTCCGAGGTGAACTCGGCGCCCTCGGCCCGCAGGCGCTCGCGCAGCTCGGTCCAGTTCTCGACGATGCCGTTCAGCACGATGTGGACGCGGCCCGAGGTGTCCCAGTGCGGGTGAGCGTTCTCCTCGGTCACCCGCCCATGCGTCGCCCAGCGGGTGTGGCCGATGCCGGTCGAGCCGTGCAGGTGGCCGTTGCCGGCCGCCACGGCCTGGTAGAGCTTGTCGAGGTTGCCGACCGCGTGCACGCTTCCGACGGAGCCGTTCGAAATCAGCGACAGCCCAGCGGAGTCATAGCCGCGGTACTCGAGCCGTCGCAGACCCCCGAGCAGGAGCTCGCGGCAGTCACGGGGGCCTACATATCCGATGATTCCGCACATGTGGAGGACGACAGCGTAATTCCGCCAGGACGTATTCGCCAGTCGACAAACGATCTCCTGGCCCACGAACTCACGCCAAGGTTCTACGTGGCGGCGCCCAGCTCCCTCTCGACGACCTTCACGAGCCGAGCGGTGATCGCCTCGCACTCGCTCTCGTCCGGCGCCTCGACCATCACTCGCACGAGCGGCTCGGTTCCGGAGGGCCGCACCAGCACTCGCCCGCGGCCGTCAAGCACGTCGGACTCGCGCTCCACCGCCGCCCACACCTCGGCGGCCCCCTCGAGCGCCTCGCGCCGAGCCACCCGAACGTTCACGAGCATCTGAGGCAGCTTCTCCATGGCCCCGCGCTCGGCGAGGTCGCGGCCGCCGAGTGCCTCGAGCGCGAGCAGCGCAGAGGCGGTGCCGTCGCCCGCGGGGACGAAGCCCGTGTCGATGATGTGGCCCGACTGCTCGCCGCCCAGCGCCCAACCGCGCCGGAGCAGCTCGGCCAGCACGTGACGGTCGCCGACGGGCGTCGTGGCCACCTCGATCCCGGCGTCGGCCATCGCGCGGTGGAAGCCAAAGTTGGTCATTACGGTCACCGCCACCCCCGCGCCGGCCAGCCTTCCCCGCTCGCGCAGGTGGAGCGCGGCAAGCGCCATCAGCTCGTCGCCGTCGACGACGGCCCCGCTGCAGTCGACCGCAAGCACGCGGTCGCCGTCGCCGTCGAAGGCGAAGCCCGCATCGTGTCCGTCCATCCGCTCCACCAGTCGCTCAATGTGGGTCGAGCCGCACTCGTGGTTGATGTTGCGACCGTCGGGCTCCACCGCCAGCGCGTCGACGTCGGCGCCGAGGCGCCGGAAGATCTCCGGAGCAACCCGGTGGGTCGCGCCGTTAGCGCAATCCAGGAGGACCCGGCTACCGGAGAGATCGAGGTCGCGGAAGCGCAGCTCGAGCTCGCGGACGTAGTCGCCCGCCGCGCCGTGTAGCTCTCGCACGCGCCCGATTCGCCCGCCCGGCTCATCCAGGCGGCGCTCGATCTCGGCCTCCTGCTCGTCGTCGATCTTCGTGCCCTCTGGGCCGAAGAACTTGATGCCGTTGTCCTGGTAGGGGTTGTGCGACGCCGACACGACGGCCGCCAGATCGAAGCCGTAGCGGCGCACGAGCACGGACGCTCCCGGCGTCGGGAGCACGCCGCCGAGAAGCGCATGTCCGCCGCCGGCCGCAATCCCGGCCGCCAGCGCGGCCTCGAGCATTTCGCCCGACTCGCGCGTGTCGCGCACGATGAGCACCTGCGGCGTCTCGGCGCGCGAGATGGATGCCGCCGCGCGGCCCAGGGCCAGGGCGAGGTCGGCGGTCAAAAAGTCACCGGCGACGCCGCGGACACCGTCCGTGCCGAACAGCGCCATATGCGTGTTCTAACGCTTCGAGAACTGCGGCCGCTTGCGGGCCTTCTTGAGGCCGGCCTTCTTGCGCTCCTTGACGCGCGGATCGCGCGTCAGGTAGCCGCGGCGCTTGAGCTCGCCGCGCAGCGCGGGGTCGGCCTCGACCAGCGCACGGGCCACCCCGTGGCGGAGGGCCATTGCCTGCGCCGAGACCCCGCCGCCATGGATAAGCGCCACCACGTCCATGCGGGTCTGGTAACCGGCCGCCTCGAGCGGCTGCCGCGCCAGGCGCTGGAGCCGGACGCGCGGGAAGTACTCGTCGAGATGGCGCTCGTTGATCCGGTAGGTGCCCTCGCCGGGCTTGAGGATCACCCGCGCCACGGCGCTCTTGCGCTTTCCGGTGGCCTGGTAGCGCGCGTCGGCGGCAAGGTCGAGCGGCTGCCGCGCCACGGGCTCGGGCTCGGCGGGCGCCTCGGGCGCCTCAGCCTCCTCCAACGCCACCTCGCCCTCGGCGTCCGCGTACTCGGCGTACTGGCTGTACTCGCCCTCTTCCTGCGCCCGCTGCTCCTCGAGCACGAGATCCGGCTCCAAGTGGGCGCCGGGGATGACCTCGTCGGCGCGCCGCTCCTCGTCACGACGGCGCCGGTCCGGCCGCGGCCGCTCGGCGCGCGGAATGCCGGGCTCGTCCTCGGGCGCCTCGCCGTCGTCGGCGGGCTCCTCGGCCGCGGGCGCCGGCTCTTCTCGCTGAGCCGCAGGCTCCTCGGCCTCCGCCGCCGGCTCTTCGGGCTGGAGCGCCGGCTCCTCGCCCTCGGCGGCCGGCTGTTCGCGTTCGTCCGCCGGCTCCTCGCCCTCGGCGGCCGGCTCCTCGTCGCCCGCCGCCTCCGGCCGGGCGGCCTGGGCGAGCTCCTCCGCACCCTCGATCTCAGGGCCGGGGGCGGCGGTGCCTTCCTCGGGGGCCTCCTCGTCGGGCTCGGCTGCGAACTCCTCGCCGCCCTCGGGCGGGGTCACGTCCTCCGCGTCATCCGTCGCGCCCTCGGGCGCCTCCCCCTCGGGCGGGCCGGCTTCGGGCTGCTCCGGCTGCTGCGGATCCTCGGGCATCAAGCGTCAACCTCCATCGGCTCGGGCTTCTGGGCGGCGTGGGGATGGTCGGGGCCCGCGTACACCTTCAGCTTGCGGAGCTGCGCCCGGCCGAGCCGGTTGCGCGGCAGCATTCCCTTGACCGCCCGGCGGATGACCTCCTCCGGCCGGCGCGCGAGCACCTCCTCGAGGGTGCGGCTGCGAAGGCCGCCCGGATAGCCGGAATGGCGGTAGTAGCGCTTTTCCTCGCGCTTCTTGCCGGTCACCGAGATCTTCTCGGCGTTCACGACGATCACGAAATCCCCCACGTCCACGTGCGGCGTGTACTCCGGCTTGCGCTTGCCGCGCAGGGCGTCCGCGATCTGGGTCGCCAGGCGGCCGAGCGTCTTGCCCGTCGCGTCGATAACGAGCCAGTTGCGCTCGCGGCTAGCCGGTGTCGCCACATACGTCTTCATCACAAGTCGACCGCCCGTCGGCGGCCGGCTGCTTAGTGTGGCAGACGCCGTCGTCCACCGCCCAGCCGAATTCGCGCCTGCCGAATCCCCGCCGGCACCCGCCCTGGCCGTCGGGAGCGGGGGAACCGTTCGGAGGCCGTCGAATCAGGTGTACGAGGGGCGAATCGACCGGAGCGTCCCGTCGTGGTCAGCTAACCCCGTAGGCCCGAGAAGAGAGGCCGGCGAGTTGCGAGACAGGTGTCTTCCCGCTGGGGCCAGCAGGCGCTGCTTCGGCGCGCTCGCCGTCGGCATGCTCACGCTCGCACCGTCCGCGGCCGGACAGTCCACCGGACCGGCCGCAGGCGGCGGCACCTACGCCGCGACGCCCACGGTGGCCAAGGTGAGCTGTCTGCGGCGCTGCGCCCCACGGAAGCGCGCCAAGACCGGGAGCACCCTAAAGATCACCGGCACCGGGCTGCAGACCGTGACCCAGGTGCTCTTCCAGGGAAGCTACGGGGCGTCCGACGACGCCCAGGTGACGGTTCGCGCCGTGAGCGACACGCGCATCCGGGCCCGCGTCCCTGCCGGCGCCGTTTCGGGCCCGCTCGCGGTAGTGACCCGTGCCGGCGTGAGCTCCGGACCGAGCCTCACCGTCGCCATTCTGCCGCCGCCGCCCGTCAGCCCGGCCGCGGTCCTCACCCCCGTTCCCGGTTCGGGCGATGCGAACGCCCCGCTACTCGAAACCGGGACGAGCCGCACCAGGGCGTACGTCGACGCGCGTCGCGCCGTCACGTTCTCGTTCCGCGTCTCCGGACCGCCGCCCGCCTCCCTCGCCGTCGAGCTCCTGAACGCGGCCGACGGGACTGTGGTGAAGACCTGGAACCCACCGCTGCCCGCGCCCGGCGAGATCCAGAGCGTCACGTGGAGCGGCCACATCGGAACCGCCACCGCTCCGCCGGGCCGCTACTCGTTCCGCCTCACCGCCGCCGCGGCCAACGGCGCGCTCGCACGCAGCTCGCAGACGGCCCACGCCGGACGCGACTGGTTCGACCTCTACGACCACGTCTTCCCCGTCCGCGGGCGACACAACTTCGGCAGCGACAGCGCCCGCTTCGGCGCCAGCCGCGGCGGGCGCATCCACGAGGGCCAGGACACTTTCGCCGCCTGCGGCACCCGCGTCCTCGCGGCCCGCGGCGGCCGCGTGCTGCACACGGGCTACCACGCCGCGGCCGGGAACTACCTCGTGATCGACGGGGCCGGCACGGACATCGACTACGCCTACATGCACCTGCTCACACCGACGCCGTTCGCCGCCGGCGACCGCGTCTACACCGCCCAGCTGGTCGGCGCCGTGGGCCAGTCAGGGAACGCCCGCGGCTGCCACCTGCACTTCGAGCTGTGGGGCGCCCCGGGCTGGTACGACGGCGGCACGCCGTTCGACCCGCTGCCGTCGCTGCTCTTGTGGGATACCTGGTCCTAAGGGCCTGCCTCGCATCGAACGTCCCTGAGTACCCGCTATAGGGGGCACTCCGGGACGTTCGATGCCCCCGAAGCGCTCACGCCGCCTCGGCCACCTCCGCCCGCACCGCCGGGCTCCGCCCCGCCAGCACGCCGCCGTCGACCGGGAGCGTCGTGCCCGTGATCCAGCCCGCGTCCGGCGAGGCGAGGAACAGCACGGCCTCGACCACGTCGGCGGGCTGCCCGTGCCGGCCGAGCGGGTGGAACGCGTCCACGGACTCGAGCACCGCGCGAGCCTCGGCGGGCGTCATGAAGCGCTCGTACGCGGGCGTCTCTACGAAGGCGAGCGCCACCGTGTTCACCCTGATTCCGTCCGGGGCGAGCTCGATTGCGAGGTTCTTGGTCAGGGAGTGGCGTCCGGCCTGGGCCATCGAGTAGGCGCTCGTGGGCGTCGTCGCAATCGCGTCGAGCGCCCACATGGAGCCGACGTTCACGATCGCGCCGCCGCCCCGCTCGCGCATCGGCTCCACCACGGCCTGTGAGACCCAGAACGTCGGTCTGAGGATCGAGCCGAGCGCCTCTTCGAGGTGCTCCTCGGTCTGCTCCGTGAACGGGACCGGGCGGAAGATGCCGGTGCTGTTGACGAGCACGTCGACGGCGCCGAAGCGATCGAGCGCCCGCTCGACGAGCGCGCTCGCCTGCTCGCGCGATGTGATGCGTCCGGCGTGGGTGAGGGTGCGCTCGCCGCCCGGATCGACCTCGGCCTGGGCCTGCTCGAGCACCGCTGGGCGGGTGCCGCTGAGCACGACCCGGGCGCCTTCCGCAAGGAACCGCCGCGCCGACGCCTTGCCGATCCCACCGCCGCCGCCGGTGATGACTACGACCTGATCCTGAAAGTGGTTGTTCATGACCGAAATAATACATGCATATGCATCTATTGCCCATGCATCAAACTTCACATAGGCTTCGGCCGTGAGCCGGATCGACGACGAATCCCTCGCTGCCTGGCGGGCGTTCCTGACCGCCCACGCCCTCGTGACCCGGCGCATCAGCCGCGACCTCCACGAGGCCGGCCTCCCAGACCTGAGCTGGTATGACCTGCTCTGGGCGCTCTATCGCCAACCCGAGCGGCGATTGCGCGTGAACGAGCTCGCGCGCGAGGTCGTGCTGAGCCCGACGGCCACGAGCCGCTTCATCGACCGCGTCGAGGCCGCCGGCCATGTGCGGCGGGAACCCGATCCCGCCGACCGCCGGGCGCTCCAGATAGCGATCACGGACTCCGGCGTCGAGCTCCTGAGGCGGATGTGGCCGATCTACGCACGCGGGATCGAGCGGCACTTCGCCGCCCAGCTGGGCCGCTCGGTCCACCGCGTGCGCGCGATCCTGGAACGGGTGGCAGCCTCCACAGGAGATGATCGAGAATGAGCTTGAATCGCGAAGTGGAGGTGAGATGGCCAACTACACCCTGAAGCCGCTCGAGGAGATCCCGGACGTGCTCGGCGACTACCCCGGCGAGATGCGGATGGGTTCCTTTGGACTCGACTGCGAGCAGGTGGCGTTCACTTGGCGGCGCCTGCCGCCGCAGACCGGCGGCAAGGGCAGCTACGGCCACCGGCACAAGACGCAGGAGGAGGTCTACTTCGTTGCCTCGGGAACCCTGGTCTTCAAGCTCGAGGACGACGTGATGGAGGTGCCCGCGGGGACCATCGTCCGGGTCGGACCCGAGGTCGCGCGTTCGGTCTGGAACGATGGTCCCGAGGACGCGGTCCTGATCATGGTCTCGAAGAAGATCGACGACCCGGGCGCGGACATCGAGAAGGTGGACGAGTTCTGGCCGGACTAGGCGGTCGAGCCGCCTTTGAGCACCCCCTGGATCTTCGCGATCGCCGCGCTCTCGCTCTCATCGCCGCCGCCGGCGGCCTCCGAAACGGACTTCGCCACCTCGACCACGAAGGCCTTATAGGCATCCACCTCGTCGGGCGCCTTCTGCTCGAGCGTAGCGACCGCCGACCGCAGCGCGTCGAGCGTTCCCGACTCGATCTCGTCGGGCTTCGCGCTAACGCCGAAGCCGCTCCCGCGGGTCTCCGCCAGCTCGCGAAGGAGCTGGCTTTGGCTGTCGCGCCGGGCCTCGCCCAGGTGCTTGGCCAGCGCCCCCGCCTCCTTGAAGGTGTCGAAGAACGAGCGGTCCGCGAGCGACACGAGCAGTCCCGCGCCGGTCACGCCCTTGCGCAGCTGCTCCCACTCTTGCTCGGTGAAGTCGGCCTTGGATGCCATTCACAACCTCCGATCGGGGTACCCGGCAGACCTTACTGGCGCCACTCGCGCAGGCCGTCCCCGCGCGGAAGCGCCGCGTCCGCCGCGAGGCACACGAGCCCGAAGGCGATCAGCGCTAGCAGGGCCGCCGCGGCGCCGTCGGCCTTTGTGGCAGCGTAGGTCGCGAGCACCGCACCGGCGATCCAGCGCCACATCCTCCAGTTCGGCTCCCAGGGCTGCCTGCCCCCGTCCGGGGGTTCGTCATCCCGCGCGTGGACATACGCGACAAACGGCACGAGCGCTCTTGTTCAGGGTACTCCCGCCGCAGCGGCGTGCGCTACTCCCACTCGATGGTCCCGGGCGGCTTCGAGGTGACGTCGAGCGTCACCCGGTTCACCTGCGCGATCTCGTTGATCATGCGCGAGGAGACCCTTTCGAGCAGGTCGTAGGGGAGTCGCGCCCAGTCGGCGGTCATCGCGTCGTGGCTCGTGACGGCGCGGATCACGACCACGTAGCCGTAGGTGCGCTCGTCGCCCTGCACGCCGACGCTCCGGAGGTCGGCGGGGAGCACGCAGAAGGACTGCCATAGCTCCCGGTACAGCCCGGCGCCGCGGATCTCCTCCTGCAGGATGTGGTCGGCCTCCCGCAGGATCTCGAGGCGCTCCTTGGTCACCTCTCCGCCGACCACGCGTATCGCCAGGCCCGGCCCCGGGAACGGCTGGCGCCAGACGAGCCGGTCAGGGAGGCCGAGCTCCGCGCCGACCTGGCGCACCTCGTCCTTGAACAGCATCCTGAGCGGCTCCACCAGCTCGAACTCGAGATCGTCAGGCAGCCCGCCGACGTTGTGGTGCGACTTGATCGTGGCGGTGCCGGTCCCACCGCCCGACTCGATCACGTCCGAGTAGAGCGTGCCCTGGACGAGGTAGCGCGGACTGTCGAGGCGCGCGGCCTGCTCCTCGAACACCCGGATGAACTCCTCGCCGATGATCTTGCGCTTGCTCTCTGGCTCGGTGACCCCGGCGAGGCGCGACAGGAAGCGCTCCTCGGCATCGACGGCGATGAGCGGCACCTTGAACCGGTCGCGGAACGCGGCCACCACCTGGTTGCCCTCGTTCTTCCGCATCAGGCCGTGATCGACGAACACGCACGTGAGCTGGTCGCCGACCGCCTTGTAGGTGAGCAGCGCCGCGACCGACGAGTCGACGCCTCCCGAGAGCCCGCAGATCACGCGGCCGTCGCCGACCTGCTCGCGGATCCGTGCGACCTGCTCCTCGATCACCGACGCCGCGCTCCAGTCCATGTCGCATCCAGCGATGTCGCGCAGGAAGGTCTCCAGGATGGCGTTGCCGTACGGCGTGTGGACGACCTCGGGGTGGAACTGAATGCCGTAGAGCTTCCGCTCGCGGTGCTCGATCGCCGCCACGGGCGACTCGGTGGACGCCGCGAGCGCGGTGAAGCCCGGCGGCGCCTCGTAGACCGTGTCGCGATGGCTCATCCAGCAGCTCTGCTCCGGCGGCGTGTCGCGCAGCAGCCGCCCCGGCTCGGACACGGTCAGGAGCGAGCGACCGAACTCGCCGACCTCGGCCCCCTCCACCCTGCCGCCGAGCTCCAGCACCATCGCCTGCATGCCGTAGCAGATGCCGAGCACCGGCACGTCGAGCTCCAGAAGCTCGCGGCGCAGCTTGGGTGCGCCCTCGGCGTACACCGAGGCCGTCCCGCCGGAGAGGATCAGCGCCTTCGGCCGGCGGCGAGTGACCTCCTCGACCGGAACGTGGTGCGGCAGCAGCTCGGCGAAAACGCCGCACTCCCGCACGCGGCGTGCGATCAGCTGCGAGTACTGGCCACCAAAATCGAGAACCAGCACCTCATCGATCGCCTCCGAGCGCTCGAACCCCTCGGGCGAGCGCGGCGTGGCGACCGTGTCAGCCACTAGTCCCCGACCAAGGCGGGGTCTGTTGACGGCGTGGCCGGGTCGTCGACTCCGGCCAGGTGGTCGCTGACGCCGTCCGCCGCGGGGTGCTCCGCGGCGGCAGCGGTCGCGCCCATGCCGATCTCCTGAGCGCGCTGAAGCTGCTTGCCCTCGCTCTGCAGCGCCGGGGCCACCATCACCTCCGCCTTGTGGAAGGCGGGGATGTCCTCGTAGCCGCAGGTGGCCATCGAGGTGCGAAGGCTGCCCATGAGGTTGAAGGTGCCGTCGTTCTCGTGGGCGGGGCCGAGCAGGATCTGCTCGAGCGAGCCGTTCTGCGCGGTCTTCACGCGCGCGCCGCGGGGCAGCGTGGGGTGGAAGGTGGCCATGCCCCAGTGGTAGCTGCGGCCGGGCGCCTCGTAGGCGCGCGCGAGCGGGGAGCCGATCATCACGGCGTCGGCTCCACAGGCGATCGCCTTGGACACGTCGCCGCCGTTGCGCATGCCGCCGTCGGCGATCACCTTCACGTACTCGCCCGTTTCGAGCATGTGCTGCGAGCGCGCCGCCGCGACGTCGGCGATCGCGGTGGCCTGCGGAACTCCGATTCCGAGCACGCCGCGGGTGGTGCAGGCCGCGCCTGGGCCCACCCCCACGAGCACGCCGACGGCGCCGGTGCGCATCAGGTGCAGGCCGGTGGCGTACGAGGCGCACCCGCCAACCACGATCGGGAGCGTGTCCTGCAGCTCGCGAATGAACTCCTTCAGATTGAGCGGCTCGCTGCGCGCGGAGACGTGCTCCGCCGAGATCACGGTGCCCTGGATGACGAGGATGTCGAGCCCGGCCTCGAGCGCGGTCTCGTAGTACCTGCGCACCCGCTGCGGTGTCAGCGACGCGGCGACCACCACCCCCTGGTCCTTCACCTCGCGAACGCGCTGCGCGATCAGCTCCTGCTTGACCGGCTCGGAGTAGATCCGCTGCATCTCGGTGGTGGCGATCTCCTTTGGATAGCCGGCGATGCGCTCGAGCTCGGTGTCGGGGTCCTCGTAGCGCGTCCAGATGCCCTCCAGGTTGAGCACGGCGAGGCCGCCCAGCTTGCCGAGGATGCCGGCTGTCTGGGGCGAAACGACGCCATCCATAGCCGAGGCGAGAAGCGGCAGCTCGAAGCGGTAGGGCCCGAGCGTCCAGGTGATGTCTATGTCGTCGGGATCTCGCGTGCGCCGCGAGGGCACGATGGCGATGTCATCGAAGCCATAAGCGCGGCGGCCCTTCTTGCCGCGGCCGATCTCAACTTCCATGGACGGATCCTAGGGTCGACGCCGGACGGTGGCCTCGACCTTAGCAACGCTCAGGAGACTCCCACCGTGGGGGCCTCGAGCTCCTCCACGCGCACCTCGGGCGCGAGTCGCTCGACCTCCCGCGGCTCCAGCACGCCGGCTCCGAAGTGCTGCGTCGACTCGGCCCCGCAGGCCACCGCGAAGCGCAGGCAGGCGTCGACATCGCGGTCGCCGTAGCGGGCCGCCACGAAGCCGGCCAGGAAGGCGTCGCCGGAGCCGATCGCGGACACCGGCTCGAGCGGATCGAGGCTCGCCCTGTAGAGGCGCCGGTCTGCCCCCTCACCGAGCATTGCGAGGCAGCCCTCCGGCAGCGTCATGATCGACTCCCCAGCGCCGAGCTCGACCATCTCGCCGACCGCGATCCTGCGGTCCTCGTCGTCCGAGAACTCGTGCCCCACGAGCCCTTCCGCCTCGAGCTCGTTCGGGCTCACGACGTCCGGCCCCGCCCGGGTGGCGATGCGCAGCGGCTCACCCTCGGAATCGAGCACTGTCATCACGTCCAGGCGCTTCAGCTCCGCGATCAGCCGCCCGTACAGACCCGCCTCCACTCCGCGCGGAACGCTGCCGGCGAACACGCACACCTCGGCGCCCTTCGCCAGGTAGAACAGCTTGTCGACGAACAGCTCGAGCTCCTGCTCCGAGACATGCGGCCCGTACTCGTTGATCTCGGTCTGCTCCCCCGAGGTGGGGTCGACGACCGCGGTCGAGGTGCGCGACTCCTCGCGGATGCGGACGAAGTCGTTTAGGATGCTCTCCTCGGTCAGGTGCTCGACGATGCGCGTGCCCGTGGGGCCACCCGCAATGCCGGTCGCGATCACCGGCTGTCCGAGCGCCCGGAGCGCGCGCGCCACGTTCACACCCTTTCCGCCCGCCGCCGCGGTCTGCTCGACCGCGCGGTGCCTGCGACCGAGACGGAAGTTCGGCACGGCGAGGGTCTTGTCGATCGCGGCGTTGAGCGTGACAGTGATGATCATCTGACGAGCCGCAGCCGCAGGCGGAGGCGCATGGCGATCAACACGGCGGCGATGAGGATGGCGAGCCCGGCGAGCAACGTCAAGGGGACGCCGACCACCGAAGTGACAACCCTGAGCGTCCCCGCTCCGGGGACCTCGGCGGCGGTGACGAGTGCCACGCGGCGTACGGGCGCTCCATCGACGAGAACGGTCACCGAGCCGACACGCCTACCTGCCGGGAGCGGCCCCTCCAGCTCCTCGGGGGCCCGGACGCGCCGGCTTATCCGCTCGCCGTCCCGCACCAGCACCCGGACCGGCCGGCGGGAGACGAGCGCCGCACGCTCGTCGCGATACTCGATGTCGGCGCGGGCGAGCGGCCGCCGCGGGTCGAGCGCCCGCACACGGTGAAAGCGACGCAGCCCCCAGCCGAGCAGCCGGAGCGTGTCCGCGTCGCGTGCGGACTCGCTCGGCTCGCCGAGCACGACGCTGATCACCTTGGCCCCGCGGCGCGCGCTCGCGGAGCCCACCAGAACGTCGCCGGCCTGGATTGTGTGCCCCGTCTTGATCCCGGTCACCCACGGATAGCGGGCAACCAGGTCATTGCGATTGTCGACCACGCGCGGCCGAGCGCCGGACTCGAGCTGTGCCTCCGGCATGTCGACGATTCGCCTGAACCGGGGCCGGCGCATAAGGCGCAGGGACAGAGCCGCGAGGTCGCGGGCAGTCGAGTAGTTCGCCGGATCGTCGAGCCCGATCGGGTTGGCGTAGCTCGTGTCGTCGAGGCCGAGCTCCGCGGCGCGCTCGTTCATCTCGGCAACGAAGGCCTCGCGCGAGCCGGAGATGCCCTGTGCGAGGGTCACGGCCGCGTCGTTCGCGCTCTCGAGCAGGAGCGCCTCGAGCAGATCGCCGACCGTCATGCGCTCCCCCGCGACGAGGTTGATGCGCGACTCCGGCGGCAACGCGTTGTACGGCGGCGCTGTGAAGACCTCGCGCGGCCTGGCGCGCTCGAGCGCCAGCAGGGCCGTCATCAGCTTGGTCGTGCTGGCGATGGCACGGCGGGAATCCGCGTTCCTGGCGAACATCAGCTCGCCGTTGCGGCCGTCGACGACGATTGCCGCGGACGCGGAGCCGACGTCCGGGGGCCGCTGGGCAGCCTGGGCGGGCGCCGCCGCGAGGAGGACGGCGAGCGCGGCGAGCATTCCGGCGGCGCGCCTCACTCGCGCAGCTTGATCCTCTGCCCGGCGACGAGCGCCTGCGGGTCGAGCTCCGGGTTCAGCACCAGGAGCCGCTCGACGGAAACGCCCGTCTGCTCGGCGATCGCGCCAAGTGTGTCACCGGCCTTGACGGTGTAGTTCCTGCGCCGCCGCCGCGCCTGGCGGTCGGTCTGGGCGGGCGCATTCGTGGTGGTCCGCTCGGTGGTTGCGGTCCCACCCGAGTCGTCGCCGTCGACCGCGGACGAGCTGAAGACGACGGTTGCGAGCGCGATGGCACACGCCAGCAGCGCGACTGGCGCAAGCAGCCGCGCGGGGCTTCGTCGTCGTCGGTGATCGGGCATCAATCGTCCCCGTCAGCGAGGCGGAGGATAGGGACGCCGGACGGCTACAGCTTCCACGACGCCGCCCGCAGCTCCTCGGCGGCTGCCTGCGCCGCGGATGCCGAGTCGCCGCCGCGGTCGGCACGAGCGTTCACGATCGAGCGAGAAGCCGATACCAGCCCGGCCGCCGGATGAGGCGCGAATGCGGCCCCGAGGTCCTCGACCCGGCCTCCCTGGGCGCCCACGCCGGGCAGCAGGAACACCGCCCTCGGCATGAGCTCGCGCAGACGCCTCAGCTGCTCCGGCCTGGTCGCGCCCGTAACGGCGCCGACGGAGGACAGGCCGACCTCGCCCACCTTGGAGGCTCCGAGCTCGTCGACCAGCCGCGCGAGACGCTCGCGCAGCGGCGGGTTGCCCTCGTCCTGCACCTCGGCCGCGCCTGGATTCGTGGTGCGTACGAGGACGAAGCAGCACGCGCCGGCGGCCGCGGCGGCCTCGACGAGCGGCTCGAGCGCGTCGCGACCGAGCAGCGGGTTCGCGGTGAAGGCGTCGACGGCCAGGCCCCGGACCGGTCCGAACGGACCCGGGGTCTCCCCCACCAGCGCCTGGGCGTAGGCGCGCGCGGTGACGGGGACGTCGCCCCGCTTCCCGTCCGCAAGGACCAGCAGTCCGTGGTCGCGCGCGATCGCGACCACCTGTTCGAGCGCCTCCCAGCCGGGAGCGCCGAGGCGCTCGAAGCACGCCAGCTGGAGCTTCGCCGCCACGCAGGCCGGCCCCGCGGCGACGATCGCCGCGCGGCAGTGCTCGGTGACGGCCTCTGCGGTGCGTATGCGCGCCAGATGAGGACCGTCCCCCGGTCCGCCGACGCGCTCGAGCGCCTCCGGCCACAGGGCGGCGGGGTCGGGGTCCAAACCGAGAACGACGCGGCTCCGACGCTCCTCCACGAGCGCCGCGAGCCGGTCGGCGAAGTGCGGCCGCGAGCCCCCGGTCAACGGCCGCGCCCTACGTCACCTAGGCGCCGTTCGAGGCGGAACACCCCCGGAATACTCGAGGACCGTGCAGAGCACCGGCTTCGAGGTCTCTAGGAGGACGGCTTGACGGCGCCCTTGAGCGCCGATCCCGCGCTGAAGCGCGGCACCTTGGTCGCCGCAATCTGGATCCGCTCGCCGGTCTGCGGGTTCACACCCTGGCGGGCACCGCGATCGGCCACCGAGAATTTCCCGAAGCCGGTGAAGTTGATTTCGCCGCCACGCGACAGGACCTCGGTGATGGTGTCGAGCACGGCGTCCACCGCCTTACCGGCTTCGCCCTTCCCGAGGCCGGACTCTCGCGCGACCTGGTCCACGAACTCGGCCTTAGTCACGATCTCCTCCTTGCCGGGGGTCACTAACCGGGCGCAACGTAACAACGGCCCCGGACGACAGTAGCGAGAATCCCGCTTCCAGAGCGGAAGAACGCGCTCGTTACGGCCCTTTCCGGCGCCTCACGCGGTGCTCGCCGCAAGTGCGGTCGTGCTTGGCCGAGCGAAAACCGAGAAGCCCGAGGACGCAGGGAGGCCAGCGTACATGGAATGTACGCGGCCGACCGAGGACGACGGGATGCGAAGGTTTGCAGCCGGCCAAGTGCGGCCGTACATGCGGCGAGTGCCGCCTAAGCTCCCGAAACGGTCATCTCTCCGACCAGCAGCGGTGGCGCCTTGACGCTGCCTCCGAAGGGCACCCAGCGAGCCTCCGAGCCCACCGCCCGCACCGCTTTCAGCATCGAGACCAAGTCACTTGCGATGGTCAGCTCTCGAACAGGTGTTCCCAGCTCGCCGTTCTCTATCAACCTTCCCGCGGCCCCTACCGAGAAGGTGCCGGACACCGGGTTGACACCGGAATGGAGGCCTGCAACGTCCGTCACGTAAAGGCCGTCGCCTGCCTCGCGGACGAGGCCGGCGAGGTCCTCGGCGCCGGGCTCGACGATCAGGTTCGTGGTGCCCACCAACGGCGGCGAGCGATAGGAGCCGCGGCCGGCGCTGCCCGTGGTCGCGCGGCCGGCCTTGCGGGCCGTGCGGGCATCGAACAGGAAAGTGACGAGGCGCCCCCCCTCGAGCAGCGCCGTCCGGCGGGTCGGCGAGCCCTCGCCGTCGAAGGGCGCGCTCGCGGGGCCCTCCGGGTCGGTGCCGTCGTCCGCGACGGCGAGCGCGGGATCGGCCACGTGCTCGCCCTCCAGGCCCGCGAACAGCGAGCGCCCGCGCTGAACCGCCTCCGCCGAGAGCATCGCGCCGATGAAGCCGATAAAGGAGGCGGCCACGAATGCGTCGAGCACCACCGGACAGCGCCTGCTCTCGGGCTGCCGTGCACCCACGAGGGCGAGCGCGCGGTCGGCCGCCTCGCCCCCGATCGCATCGGGGTCGAGCGCTGCCGGGTCGCGGCCAAGACCCACCCCGAGGCCCGTCATCAGCTCGGCCCCTTCGCCGGCGAACGCAGAGGCGTAGGCCCAGGCCTGCGTGGCGGCGTAGCCGGCCGCGAACCCGCGCGAGTTGGCGAGCGCCACGGAGCCCTCGGCATCCGAGTAGACGGCGTTCTCGACCTGCGTCACCCCATCCCGGGCCCGCGCCACGCGCTCGATCGCGAGCGCCAGCTCGACCTTGCGCTCCGTAGACCAGGCCGCGAATTCGGCGGAGGTCAGGTCCGGGACCGCGGCCGTGCCGAACTCGTCCGGGAGGCCGCCGTCCTCGTCTTCGTCGGCGACCTCGGCGGCTTGGCGCGCGGCGTCGGCCACCGCCGCAACGCCGGGGTCGGAAAGGTCGGTGCCGTAGGCGTAGCCGCTCCGGGCGCCGGCGAACGCCCTCACCCCGACGCCCCGGCCGCCCGCGTCGCTGAGGCTCTCGACCTCACCTTCGTAGACCCGAACCTGGCGGCTCGTGCTCTCCTCAGCCCAGGCCTCGGCGTCGGTGGCGCCCGCGGAGAGCGCGGCCTCCGTGGCCCGTCGTGCGGCGTCGGGGAGGTTCATGCGGCGGTGCCCCCGACCGTCAGCTCCCGGATCCGCACGTGAGGCTGACCCACGCCGGCGGGCACCGTTTGACCCGCCTTGCCGCAGTAGCCGGTGGCGATCTCGAGGTCGCCCGCGATGCCGTCGATTGCGGCGAGCGCCTCGAGACCGTTACCGACCAGGGTGGCACCCCGCACCGGCGCCGTGACGCGGCCGCCCTCGATCAGGAAGCCCTCCGAGACGCCGAAGACGAAGTCGCCGGTGGCGGGCTCAACCTGTCCGCCCCCGAACGAGACGGCGTACAGACCGCGCTCGATGCCCGCTATCAGCTCCTCCGGAGTGGCCTCGCCGGGAGCGAAGAAGGTGTTCGTCATACGCGGTACGGGCACGTGGCGGAAGGACTCGCGGCGGCCGTTGCCCGTGGAGTCGACGCCGTCCCGGCGAGCGCGCAGCAGGTCGTAGAGGTAGGAGCTGAGACGGCCCTCCTCGATGATGGTGGTGCGGTGGGTCCGGGTGCCCTCGTCGTCGATGCCGTCGCTGCCCCAGTCCCCCCGGCGGCTGCCGTCGTCGTAGGCGGTCACGAAGCCCGGCGCGATCTGCTCGCCCAGCTTGCCGGCGTAGACGCTCGCGCGCTTCTGGACCGCGTCCGCCTCGAGCCCGTGGCCGACCGCCTCGTGCAGCAGCACCCCGCCGAAGCCGTTGCCGACCACAACCGGCAGTCTCCCCGTGGGAGCGTCGAGCGCGTCGAGCAGAGTGAGCGCCTTGCGCGCGGCGCTCTCGGCCACCTCCTCGGGGTCGGTCTCGAGCAGCTCCCATCCGGCATGGCCTCCGCGAGTATCGGTACCGGTCTCGACGCGACCGTTGCGGCGGGCGACCACCTGCGCGCTCAACCGGACGCGGGTGCGGTCGTCAGAAGCGGCGTGGCCGTCCGAGTTGTAGACCTCGACGGTACGGCGTGACTCCCCGTAGCCGACCCGCGCCTGCGACACCTCGGCGCCGGCCGCACGCGCTCCCTCGTCGCACGCGCGCAGCAGGTCGGCCTTGCGTATGGGCTCGATCGTCTCGGGCCGGGCCAGCACTGGATGCCCGTTCGCCGGCGTGGGCGCCGAGAGCGCGGCCGGCCGGCGCTGTTCGCCGCGCAGCGCCTGGGCCACCGAGTCGGCCACCCGCAGCAGGTCCCGCTCCTCGAGGCCGTCGACATAGCCGTAGTAGCTCGATTCCCCCTGCAGCACGCGCACGCACGCTCCCCGCTCGCGCCCACTCTGGGGGCGCTCGACGCGGCGGTCGTCGATCGAAAGCGAGAAGCCCTGGCGGGCCTCGGCGTACAGCTCGGCCAGCTCGCCGCCGCGGGCCAGCGCCCGCTCGAGCACGCGGCTCGCGAGTTCCGGCTCGACGAGCGTCACGCGGCCTCCTCCGAGCCGCCGCCCCGCGACCCGCCGCGGCCGTCGTCGGCGCCGGTCGCGACCTGGACCATCCGCTCGCCGACCTCGAGGATCCGCTCATGGCCGCGTGCCTCCGGCTGAATCAGCCGCGCGTAGCCGGTCTGGTCGTACACGAGCACCCGCGGCTCGCGCTCCCGCTGCATGCGCCGCACCGCCGCCGCCACGCCCTCGGCGATGCCGGCCGCCCGGCCGATTGGGCCCTTGCGCCTGTCCTTCATCGCGACCCCTCGTCGTCCCGATCGCGGCCAAGCTCGGGCACGGGCAGATCGCCGGCGGCGTCCTCCTCCGAAGCCCGCCCGGGCGCGCCCTCCTCGGCCGCGGTCGCGACGCGTATGGGCGGCCCGCCCTCGAGCTCGCCCAGCACCGCGCGCAGGTCGTAGAGCATCAGCGACGAGAGCGCACCGCGGCGAGCCACGACCGCGAGCGTCCAGCGTGGCGTCCTTGACGCGAACACCGCGCCGCCCTGAACCTGGACCTCCACCTGTTCGGCGGGTTCCGCCTCCCAGTCGCGGGTGGCGCGGTCAACGGTCTCGAACAACTCGCGGGCCAGGTCGCCCAGCATCCGGGCGCGCTCGGGATCGGGGTCGCACGAGCCGGCAAGCGCCCCGGCGGCGTCGATCAGGACGGCCGTACGGGCGTCCGAGGAGAGCTCACACAGCCGCGCCGCGGTCCGCTCGGGAGTGAGCGTCGCGCCCATCTAGTGGCACATCCGGGGCGGCCGAAACGGGTGCAAGCTTGCCGGAAGTCCCATGAGGTGGTGCGTCCGGTGAGTCCGCGCTTGGTCCGGCGAGCGAGGGAGCGAAGCGCCGCGCCGCACGGCGGTCATCCGGGGCCGCCGAAGCGGGTGCGGACTTGCCGGAGGCGCCACCAGTTCAGAATACCGGCGTGCCCCTGTCCCGAATCTCGTGGCTCGTGACGGTCGGGATCTGCCTGATCGCCGCTCTCCTGCTGCTCGTAAACGGCTACGTGGGGTACTCGGGGGTGCTGCTGGCGGTCGGCGCGGCGGCCGCAGTCAACGTCTTGTAGGCGCTTGCGGCCGGTCGGTCGCCTCCTCCGGCTCGGTGTGAACGATCACGTCCGCGAGGGTCGGGCAGCGCTCCCGGACCGCTTCCTCGATCGCGCCGGCGTGGCCGTGGGCGGAGGGCAACGGCTGCTCCCCCGGCAGCGTGATCGTCACCAGCGCGATGCGGCCGCGCTCACCGTCCCGGAACGACACCGCCGCCGGGGACGAGCCGGTCACGCGCCGCACCGTCTCCTCGATCGCGGCACGCTCCGAGGCGGTGTCGTCGCCCGCGGGCCGCCGGCCCCAGTCGGTGCCCTCCAGCGGCTCGATGTGGGTGTGCACGTTGCGCAGCTCTGGAAGCTCCTCTTGCACTCGACGCTCGAGCCGTTCGACGACCTCGTGCGCCTCCGTCAGTGACAGCTCGCTCGGCAGCTTCACGTGCAGCGAGAGCTCATAGCCGTCGGCCAGATGCATGACGCGCACGTTGTGGACCTCGCGCACCTCGGGCACGCTCGACGCCGCGGCCGTGGCACGCTCGCGCAGGCCGCCGGAGGCCTCGAAGGGCTCAACGTGGACCACGACGTCCGCGGCGCCCAGGGCGCGCTCCACGGCTTCCTCCACGGCATCGGCAATGGCGTGCGCCTGCGTGACGCCGGCATCAGGGGGGACCGCCACCACCAGATCCGCGAAATGGCGCCCGGCGGCGTGCCGGACCCGGGCCCGGCGCAGCTCGACAGGCTGGGCCAGCCCGGCGAGCGCGCTCCGGATCCGCTCTTCGGCGTCCGCCGTCGTGCGGTCCATGAGCACGTCCACGGACTGCCTCGCGAGGCGCACGGCGGCGATCACAACCAGCACGGCCACGAACAACGCGGCGACCGCGTCGGCCCTGGGCTCACCCGCAGCGACGAACACCAGCCCAACCAGCACGGCCAGGGTCCCGGCCAGATCCGAGGCGAAATGCAGGGCGTTTGCCGCGAGGGCGGGCGAGCGGTAGCGCCGGGCCGCGCGCCGGCTGACCACCGCGCGCGATATGTCGACGGCGATGACGACGCCCAAGACCACGAACGCCCACCATGTGGCGTCCACGTCGTGCCCGTCGCTCCCGATCAGCCGTCGAAGCGATTCGCCGGCGAGGAACAGCGATACGAGGATCAGGAACGCGCTCTCCCCCAGCGCGGCGAGATGCTCCGCCTTTCCGTGGCCATAGGGGTGCTCGCGGTCGGGAGGGCGGACGGCCACCCGGACCGCAAAGAGGGTAAGCAGCGCCGCGACGAAATCGGTGCCGGAATGCACCGCCTCCGCGATGAAGGCGAGCGAGCCCGTGACGAGACCGGTCACGAGCTTGACGGCGACGAGGAACGACGCCGCCGCCACGCTCATGAGCGCGGTGCGCTGCCGTGCAAGGGCGGTTTGTTGCTCGTCCGGCCGTAAGTCCACCTGCGGCTGCGGCGCCGGCGCGCTCCTGGATCCGGTCACGGGCGCGCCCTCCGGCGTCCGCCCTGTGCGCCGCGCAGCAGCAAGGCGAGCGGCCCGCGCGCCGGCCGTGCCGTCTCCTCGGCGCGGAGCAGCCTGTCCCGGAGCTCCCGCGCCGCCCTGCCCCGGTGGCTGATCGCGTCCTTCTCCTCGGGAGTGAGTTCCGCCATCGTGCGGCCGTCCGAATAGTCGTCGGGTACGAACGCCGGGTCGTACCCGAAGCCGCCGCTGCCCCGCGGCTCTCGCGCCAGCACTCCCTCGCAGCGCCCGTGCACCACCTTCTCGCCTCCACCGGGCTCCACGTATGCGAGCGCGCAGACGTAGGCGACTCGGCGGTCGCCGTCGTCCGGCACCGCGCGCAATAGCTTGGTGAGGTTCTCCTCATCGGACGCGCCGTCGCCGGCGTAGCGGGCCGACCAGACCCCGGGCCCCCCGCCGAGGGCGCTCGCCTCGATGCCGGAGTCGTCGGCGAGCGCGGCTCGCCCCATGGCTGCCGCGGCGGCGCGCGCCTTGCCGAGCGCGTTGTCAGCGAAGGTGGTGCCGGTCTCGGGCGGGAGGCGGACGCCCTCGGGCAACGGCTCCAGCTCGTGCGGCGCCATGAGCTTCGACAGCTCCCGGAGCTTGTGATCGTTGCGGGTGGCGAGAACGAGGCGCACTACTGACCGGCGGTTGCCACGGCATCCTGCTGAGCTGCACGCAGCCGCTCGATGCCCGACGCCGCGAGCGCCAGCAGCTCGTCGAGGGAGGCCCGCGACAGCGGCATGCGCTCGGCCGTCGCCTGAACCTCGACGAGCCCCCCGTCGCCGGTCATCACCACGTTGGCGTCGACCTCGGCGTCGGAGTCCTCGGAGTAGTCGAGGTCGAGCAGCGCCCTGCCGCCGACGATCCCGCAGGACACGCCGGCAACCGACTGCGTGAGCGGCAGAGCTTCGAGGCCGCCCCGCTCGACCACGCGCCGGAGCGCGAGCTCGAGAGCCACGTAGCCGCCGGTGATCGCCGCGCAGCGGGTGCCACCGTCGGCCTCCAGCACGTCGCAGTCGATCCACACGGTGCGCTCGCCGAGCGCCTTGAAGTCCACCACGCCGCGGAGCGAACGGCCGATCAGCCGCTGTATCTCAACCGTGCGCCCGTCCGGGCGCCCCTTCGAGACGTCGCGCCGCTTTCGCTCACCGGTCGAAGCGGGAAGCATTCCGTACTCGGCCGTCACCCAGCCGCGGCCCTGACCCGACATCCACCTCGGTACCTCTTCCTCGACGCTCGCGGTGCAGATCACCCGCGTACCGCCCGCCTCGATGAGCGCGGAGCCCGTGGCGGTTCGCACGAAGCCGGGCACGATCCGAACCTCGCGGAGGTCGGCCGGGCCGCGGCCGTCGGCGCGCGGTGCGTCGACGGCGGTTTCGACGCCCCCCGATTCGCTCACGCCGCCGCCCTCCTGCGACCGCCCGCCGGGGCGGCCACCTCCACGTGCTCGACCTCTCCGATCGGGAGCTGCAGGAAGCGGGTTCCCAGGCGCCGAAACTCCTCGGGCTCGCCTGTCGCGAGAAAGCGATAGTCGCCTCGCCGGTTCTCCTCGTTAGCGAGCCCGTCCGCCTCCAGCCGGCCCAGCACCTCGTCCGCGATCGCCTGGCCGGAGCTGACGATCGCGACGCCGCGGCCCAGCGCACGCTGCAGCACTGGCCGCACGAGTGGGTAGTGGGTGCACCCGAGGATGACGGTGTCGACGCCGGCGGCCCGCAGCGGACGGCAGAGTCCCTCGACACAGCTCACAACCCGGTGGTCGACGTCGCCGCCCTCCTGGATCAGCGGCGCCAGCTCGGCGGACGCGACCGCGTGCAACTCGGCGGCCGGGGCGGCCGCTGCCAGGGCTCGGGCGTACGCGCCGCTCGACACCGTGGCGGGCGTCGCGATCAGGCCGACCCGGCCGTTCCTGGTTGCCGCCGCCGCGAGGCGCGACTCGGGTCGCACGACGCCGACAACCGGCACCCGCCCGCGCAGCTCGTCACGAAGGGCCGGCAAGGCAGCCGAGGTGGCGGCGTTGCAGGCAACCACCAGCAGCTTCGCGCCGCGTGCCAGCAGGATGGCGGCCAGCTCGCGGGCAAAGGCCAGCAGCTCCTCCGGAGTGCGATCGCCATACGGGAAGCGCGCGGTGTCGCCAAGGTAGACGAAGTCCTCATGCGGAAGCGACACGAGGCACTCGTGCAACACCGTTAGGCCGCCGACTCCCGAGTCGAAGACGGCGACCGGCAGCTCTCTATCGACCGGCACCACGACCGCCAATGGTGGCACGGCGGACGGCGCGGGCGGGGCGGCAAGGCTGGGCCCTATACGTACGCGTTCGACCTTCGGCCGCTATATCCGGCATACGGGCGAACGGATGGCGAGTGCGCGGGTTGCCGCGCCCGATCCCCGCACGAGTACAGGGCGGGGATAATCGCGGGGAACGAAAGGAGCGCGTCGACGTGGCCAGGCCGCCGCATGTGCCGCAGCCCGAGACCGAGCTCGAGGGGTTCTTCGACCTCTCGATCGACCCGCTGTCCATCATCAGCTTCGACGGCGAGTTCAAGCGCGTGAATGGGTCGTTCGTGCGTCTCTTGGGGTATCCGAAGGCGGACCTGTTCTCGCACTCCGCTCTCGACGTTCTCCATCCGGATGACGTCGGGCCGGCGCGCGAGGCGCTGACGCAGCTCGCCGAGGGTCGCGACCTGGTCGGGTTCGAGGCCCGTGTCATCTGCGCCGACGGCTCCGTGCGGTGGCTCGAGTGGAACACGCGCTCGATTCCCGAACTCGGCGTCGTGTACAGCGTCGGACGGGACACGACCGAGCGTCGGCGCGCCGACGCCGAATTGCGCGAGGCGCAGCGCTTGCTAGAGGCAAGTCGCGACGAGCTGCGGATGCTCGCGGAGGAGCAGGCGGGGCTGCGGCGGGTGGCGACGCTGGTTGCACGCGGCGTACCCCCCGGCGAAGTGTTCGAGGCGATCGCGCGGGAGGAGGGTCGTCTGCTCGGTGTCGACGCCATGCACATGGGCCGCTACGACACCGGCGCCGCGTTCAGCGTGGCCGGCTGGAGCCGCGCAGGTG
>Ga0081538_10001513_pt1 | contig 23849 bp, 21 predicted proteins | sample TabmetS5T2R1_FD_71022 | JGI IMG/M metagenome (GOLD analysis project Ga0081538, IMG submission 71022) | Tabebuia heterophylla rhizosphere microbial communities from the University of Puerto Rico - S5T2R1 | ecosystem: Host-associated > Plants > Roots > Rhizosphere ... | reverse complement strand
CGGCCCCGCCGCCCCCCCCGAACCCGGGCTGGAACCACTCGAACGACAGGCAGGCCGCCGCGGCCAGCAGCAGCAGGTAGGCCAGGGTCGGGTTGGCCAGGCCGTGGCGGACCCGGTCGACCAGGGACCGGGACAGGAACCGGACCTGGAAGCCGGCCACCTCCAGAGGGCGGCCGTCGACCCGCTGGCCGTCGAGGCGGCGCACCGCGTCGGGCAGGGACTCGGCCTGGAAGTCGGCCAGCCCGGCCGCCTCGGCCGCCGAGCCGGTGAGCCTGGACCGCTCGACCGCCGGGGGCAGGCCGGAGGAGGCGAACAGCGCGGCCTCGGCACCGCGATTGCGACCCCGCCCGAGCTCGGCCGGCAGCGCCGGCCCGACCCGGGCGTCCCTCGACACCCCGACCACGTCGGCCCCGGCGAGCAGGAACGTCGCCGCCCCGGCGGCGTCGGCGGCCCGCGGCCCGACCCACACCGCCACCGGCACCTTCGCCTCGGCCACCGTCCGCCGCACCTCGGCCGGGTCCACCCCGAGCCCCCCGAAGCTCGACAGCTGCACGAGGAACACCCGCGCCCCCCGCCGCCCGGCCCCGTCCAGGTCCCGCCGCAACGCCCCCAGCACACTGCCGTCCAGCACCCCGGACGCCTCGAACACCTCCACCACCGGCCCCCCACCCTGCGCCTGCGCCGGCAGCAACCCCACCGTGCCCACCAGCACCCCGGCAAGGCAGACCAGGGTCGCGAGTCGCCGGAGGGCGGTGGGTCGCGGGCCGGGTCGCCGGAGGGCGGCGGCGCGTTGGAGGCGGGCCGGTCGCGGCAGGGGGACGGGTCGTTGCATCGCCCCATTGTTCCCGCCCGCCCCGCCCCGCGCCACGCCCAACCCACCCGGTCTGGCGCCGGGCCCCCGGTGGGGGAGCGTAGCCGACCGGCCAGATCGGTGGTTCCGCCTGTCCACAGGCCGGTGGCGGGCATCACCTTCCGGTTGTCCACGAACTCAGGGCGGCTACGATGGCGCGACATGCTTGAGGTGCTGGATCGGGCTCGGCTGCTCGTGGTGACCGGCAAGGGCGGGACCGGGAAGACGACGGTCGCGGCCGGTCTCGGCGTGGCCGCGGCCGGGCGGGGGCGGCGGGTCCTGGTGGCCGAGGTGGAGGGGCGGCAGGGGCTGGCCGGGCTGTTCGGGCGGGGGGAGCTGGACTACCGGGAGGTGCGGGTCGGCGAGCGACTGAACGCGCTGGCCGTCGACCCGGACGAGTCGCTGCGGGAGTACCTGGCCCGGTACGGGTTCGCGCCCCTGGCCCGGCTGCTCAGCTGGGCGAACCTCAACCGGTTCATCACCGCGGCCGCGCCCGGGCTCGGGGACGTGCTGCTGGTCGGGAAGGTGTGGGAGGCGGCGACCCGGCAGGCCCGGCCCGGGTCGGGGGCGCCGGGGGCCTACGACCTGGTGGTGCTGGACGCGCCGCCGACCGGGCGGGTGGTGCCGTTCCTGCGGGCGCCGGAGACCGTGGCCGAGCTGGCCCGGGTCGGGCCCATCCGGCACCAGGCCGACCGGGTCAGGGACCTGCTCGACGACCCCGAGCGGACCGCGGTGCTCCTCACCTGCCTGCCCGAGGAGCTGCCGGTGACCGAGACCCTGGAGGGGGTGGCGGCGCTGCAGCAGGCCGGCCTGCCGGTGGCGGGCGTGGTCGCCAACCGGGTCACCGGCGACCGGCTGGGCGGGCGGGCCGGGCGGCTGGCCGCCCTGGCCAGGGACCCGGCGCCGCTGGCGGCGGCCGCGGCGGCGGCCGGGGCCGAGCTGGACCGGGCGGCGCTCGGCACCCTGGTCGAGGAGGCCCGCGACCGGCAGCGCGTGGTCACCCGTGAGCGGCGCCTGCTCAAGGAGCTGCGCGCCGGTCTGGACGGGCTGCCCATGATCGAGCTGCCGTTCCTGGCCGGCGGGGTCGGCGGCCCCGAGGAGGTCCGCGTCATGGCCGGCCACCTGGCCACCCCGGCCGGGCTGTGGACAGCGGCGAGCACCCCATCCGGTCGTCGGCTACCCTCCCGTTCGGGGGCCCCAGCATCCCGGGGTTCGGATGACGCGCACCCTGAGGCCGGAGAGGCTGGCGGGTGACCACCCGGGGCGCAGCCGCGGCGAAGGGCACCCGCGGCGCGGGCGCGTCTGCGGCGCTTGTTCCTGGGCCGGGGTCGCCGCTGGCTGGGCTGGCCCGGTCGGCGCGGATCATCGTGTGCTGCGGGTCGGGCGGGGTCGGCAAGACCTCGACCGCGGCCGCGGTGGCGCTGTGGGCGGCGCAGGCCGGGCGGCGGACCTGCGTGCTCACCATCGACCCGGCCCGGCGGCTCGCTCAGGCCCTCGGGCTGGACCTGCTCTCCAACGCCCCGCGGCCGGTGCGGGCCAAGGGGCTGCCGGCCCGGGGCCCGGGCAGCCTGGACGCGATGATGCTGGACATGCGCCGGACCTTCGACGAGGTGATCGAGCGCTACGCCCGCGACGCCGACCAGGCCGACCGCATCCTGGCCAACCGCTTCTACCAGCGGCTGTCGTCCACCCTGGCCGGCACCCAGGAGTACATGGCCATGGAGAAGCTGTACGAGCTGCACGAGTCCCAGCGCTACGACCTGCTGGTGGTCGACACCCCGCCGACCCGCTCGGCGCTCGACTTCCTGGACGCCCCCGAGAACCTCAACGAGCTGCTGGACGCCCGCGCCTTCCGCCTGCTGATCGCCCCGGCCCAGCGGATCGGGCGCGGCTACCTGCGCGGGCTCAACCTGGCCACCACGGCGATGACCAAGATGGTCAGGCGGGTCACCGGCTCGGAGCTCCTGGCCGAGGTCGGGGAGTTCTTCGCCGCCTTCGAGGGCATGTACGACGGCTTCAAGGCCCGCGCCGGGCTGGTCTACGACCAGCTCAAGCACCCGAGCACGGCCTTCGTGGTGGTGGCCACGCCCGAGGGGGCGGCCCTGCGCGAGGCCGCCTACTTCGCGAGCCGCCTGGCCGCCGACCGCATGCCGCTGGGCGCCCTGGTCGTGAACCGGATCCACCAGGCCCGGCCGGTGCCCGAGGTGCCGGCGGCGGCCCGGCGCCGGCTGGCCGCCGACGGGGCCGACGGCCGCCTGCTGGCCGACCTGCTGGAGCTGCATGACGGCCTGGAGACCCTGGCCGCGGCCGAGCAGCGCCGGGTCCGCGACCTGCTGGCCACCGTCCCCAACCTGGGCGTGGTCCAGGTCCCCCTGCTCCCCGACGACGTGCATGATCTCGCCGGGCTGCGGCGCCTGGGCGAGTACCTCTTCGCCTGACCGGCCGGACCGCCCGCGCTACGACCCCGCCTCGGCCAGCGAGATGCCCGCGTCCCGCAGGCGCTGCTCGACCGTGTCCAGCAGCTCGCTGCGCACCCGGAGGGGGTCGTCGCTGCGGGAGTCGACCCAGAACCAGAGGCGCAGGCTGCGGGCGCCCTGGCCGAGGTCCCGGGTGAGCAGGCGCGGCGGCGGGTCCTGGCTGACCCCCTCGACCTCGGCCGCCGTGGCCAGCAGCAGCTCCCGGGCCCTGACCAGGTCCTGGCCGTAGGGCACCTCCAGCAGGACCTCGACCCGGCGGCGCATGGCCGCGCTGAAGTTGGTCAGGACCCCGGTGAACAGCAGCTTGTTGGGGACCATGACCAGCTGGCCGTCGGGGGCCCGCAGCCGGGTGGCCCTGACCCGGATCTCCTCCACCTCGCCCTCGGCCTCGGCCACGGAGATGTGGTCGCCCTCGGTGAAGGGGTGCTCGAGCAGCAGCACGATGCCGGCGGTGAAGTTGCCGACAATGTCCTGGAGGGCGAAGCCGAGGGCCACGGTGGCCAGCCCGAGGCTGCCGATCAGCACCCCCAGGTTGACCCCGCCGATCGAGAGGGCGACCACCATCCCGAGGGCGCCCGCGGCGTAGAAGGCCAAGGTGGCCATCACCACCACGACGTGTCGCTCGGCGTCGGTGCGCCGCAGCGCCCGCTCCACCCCCCGGCGCACGACCCTGGCCACCAGCACGGTGAGGGCGACGGCGATCAGCGCGGCCAGCAGGTTGGGCAGCCGGTGGACGAACCCGTCGACGAAGTCCTGGAAGGAGTCGCCAAGGCGCTCCAGCGTAGGGCCTCCTGGATAACGTTCGGGCGTCGGTTTGCCCGTGCCGATCGACCACCCTATATCATCCGATCAGCATGGCCGACGCCCCAGTCCCCGCGCCGCCAGCCCGTCTCTCCCGCGGTCGTGCCTCCTTCGTGGGCGGTCGGCTGGTGCTGATCGTCGCCCTCATCACCGCCGTCGCCCTGGTCGCCAGCGTGGCCCTGCTCCCCCTGGTGGTCCCGGCCGGCGGCCTGGCCAGGGACACGGTCAACAAGCTGGGCGACGTCCCCCCGCTCCAGAAGAGCCTGCCCGACCCGGCCCAGCGGTCGGTCATCTACGCCGCCGACGGCAAGACCCCGCTGGCCACCCTCTGGCTGGACGAGAACCGCAGGGTGGTCAAGCTCAAGGACATCCCCAAGCGGGTCCGCAACGCCGTCGTGGCCATCGAGGACGACCGCTTCTTCCAGCACAGCGGGGTCGACTTCCGGGGCATCGCCAGGGCCGCCGTCACCGACCTGCGCGCCGGCCACATCGCCCAGGGCGGCAGCACCCTCACCCAGCAGCTGGTCAAGCTGACGGTCACCGGCAACTCGCGGACCCTCGACCGCAAGCTGCGGGAGGCCATCTACGCGGTCGAGCTGGAGCGGCGCTACAGCAAGAACCAGCTGCTCGAGTACTACCTGAACCAGGCCTACTTCGGCGAGGGCGTCTACGGCGTCGCCACCGCGGCCAACCACTACTTCGACAACAAGTCGATCAGGAACGTCTCCCTGGCCGAGGCGGCGTCGCTGGCCGCGACCATCGCCGCCCCCGAGCGCTACAAGCCCACCAACAGGAAGGCCAACCTGGCCCGGCGCAACCTGGTCCTGGACCGGATGCAGGAGCTAGGCTTCGCCACCCCCCGGGAGGTCGCCAAGGCCAAGCGGTCCAAGCTCCGGGTCAAGCGCTACAACCCGCCCAGCCGCCAGCCCTACTTCGTCGAGTTCATCAAGCAGCAGCTGCTGCACGACCGGGCCTACGACAAGGTGCTCGGCAAGGAGGGCACCGAGCGGCGCAAGCGGGCCGTGTTCCAGGGCGGCCTGAGGATCTACACCACCCTTCAGCCCAGGCGGCAGGCCCAGGCCAGGGCCGCGATCAGCAACCAGCTCTGGACCAGGTTCGGGCCCAACGGCAACCCGACCGGCGCCCTGGCCAGCGTCGACCCCAACACCGGGCGGATCCTGGCCCTCTACGGCGGCCGTGAGAACTTCAGGAAGTTCCAGGTCGACCTGGCCACGGCCAGGGGCGGCGCCGGCTTCCAGCCCGGCTCGTCGTTCAAGGTCTTCTTCCTGGTGGCCGCCCTCGAGAAGGGCATCTCCCCCGGCAGGGTCTACAACTCCCCGGCCAGGGTCGTCATCCCCAACCGCCGCTGCTACACCGGCATCAACCAGCCCTGGACGCCGGGGAACGCGGGCGACGGCGAGGCCGGCGTGTTCAACATGTACCAGGCGACGGCCCACTCGGTGAACACCTACTTCGCCCAGCTCGCCGTCGACGTCGGCATCGAGCGGGCCATCGAGGTCGCCCGCAAGATGGGGATCAGCAACATCCCGCGGCCCGGCACCGAGGAGTACGACCGGCACTGGAACGTCTGCTCGCTGGTCCTCGGGGTGGCCGGCGTGTCGGTGCTCGACATGGCCAGCGCCTACGGGGTGCTGGCCAACAACGGCGTGCGCTGCCCGGCCTACTCGATCGCCAGGATCGAGGGGCCGGACCGGAAGCTGTTCGAGCACAAGACCGAATGCACCAAGGTGATCGAGCCCAAGATCGCCGCCCAGGTCACGGCCATGCTGCGGGGGGTGGTGACCGGCGGCACCGGCGGCGCGGCCACCCTGCCCGGCCGGCCGGTGGCCGGCAAGACCGGCACCGCCCAGGAGTACCGCAGCGCCTTCTTCAACGGCTACACGCCCCAGATGGCGACCTCGGTGTGGGTCGGCTTCACCCCCAAGCCGGTGCCCATGAGCTACCAGAACGGCGGCCGGCCCGTGTACGGCGGGACCTTCCCGGCCATGGTCTTCCACGACTACATGACCGCCGCCCTGGACGGCGCCCCGGTGGAGGGCTTCCCGGCGGCTCCACCGCCCCCCAAGCCGCCGACCCCGCCGACCACCACCCCGGGGACGCCCCCGCCGCCGACCACCACCCCGGGGACGCCCCCGCCGCCGACCACCAACCCGCCGGGGACGCGCGACGTGATCGTGCCCGGGGTGGTCGGGCTCCCGGCCGGCGCGGCCCGGGCGGTGCTGACCACCACCGGGCTGAGCTCGGGCCTGGCCTACACCAACCAGGGCCGGCCCGGCCGGGTGGCGGCCCAGAGCCCGGGGGCCGGCGACCGGCTGCCCAGGGGCTCGTCTGTCACCCTGGTGGTCGGCCGGCGCGGCTAGCCTCGGCTGGCGCGCTCGCCGGGGCCGCCCCCCAGGCGCTCCAGCACCAGGCGGCGGACCTCGTTGCCGTCGGCGCGGCCCCTGACCTGGGGCATGAGCCGGCCCATGACCTTGCCCAGCTCCCTGGGGCCGCTGGCCCCCGAGGACGCCACCGCCTCGTCGACCAGCCGGGCCAGCTCCTCCGGCTCCAGGGCGGCCGGCAGGAACCGCTCAAGCACCGACCGCTCGTAGGCCTCCTGGTCGGCCCGCTCGGTCCGGCCGGCCCCCCGGTAGACCTGCTCGGCCTCGCGCCGCTTGCGGGCCTCCCGCTGGAGCACCGCCACCGCCTCGTCGTCGGACAGGTCCCGGCGGGCGTCGATGGCCGCCGACCTGAGCGCCGACAGGGCCAGCCGCAGGGCGGCCGTCTCCTGGCCCTGGCGGGCCTTCATGGCCCCGAACATCGCCTGCTGCACGTCGTCGATGAGCATGGGCCGAGCCTACAGCTACAATTCCCGTTCATCCCAGAGACGACGTCCCAGGAGCGCGACCGCATGCCCGCAGTCTTGTCCAAGGTCGCCGGGGCGCTGGCCGCGGCCGGGGCGGCCTGCGTCGGCTACGGCGTGCTGGTCGAGCGGGACTGGTACCGGCTGCGGCGCGACCGGGTCCGGGCCCTGGAGCCGGGGCAGCCGCCGCTGACCGTGCTGCACCTGTCGGACCTGCACCTGACGGTCGCCGACACCCGGCGGGTGGCGTTCCTTCGGCGGCTGGCCGCCGAGCCGGTCGACCTGGTGGTGCTGACCGGGGACATGCTGGGCGAGCCGGCGGCGCTCGACCCGGTCCTGGAGGCCCTTGGCCGGTTCCGGCCCCGGCTGGGGGCGGTGGCGGTGCTCGGCTCCAACGACTACTGGGCGCCGCGGTTCCGCAACCCGCTCGGCTACTTCCTCGGGCCCAGCTCGCGACGCCGGCGCAGCTCCGGGCGCAACCCGTGGCGGGAGCTGGTCGACGGCCTGGAGGCCCAGGGCTGGACGGTGCTGTCCAACCGCCGAGGCCGGCTCGGCGACGTCGAGCTGGCCGGCATGGACGACCCCCACATCCGCCGCGACGACCTCGGCGTCGCCGTCCCGCCCAACTCCAGCAGCCCGCGCCTGCGCATGGGGATCGTCCACAGCCCCTACCGGCGGGCCCTTGACGCCTTCGAGCGCAACGGCTACGGGCTGCTGCTGGCCGGCCACACCCACGGCGGCCAGGTCCGCCTGCCCGGGGTGGGGGCGCTGGTGACCAACTGCGACCTGCCGCGGGACCGGGTGCGGGGCCTGTCGCGCTGGGGGTCGAGCTGGCTGCACGTCTCGGCCGGCCTCGGCACCAGCAAGTACGCCCCGTTCCGGTTCGCCTGCCGGCCCGAGGCATCCCTGCTCGAGGTGGTGCCCAAGGCCTGACCCTCTATCCTCGTGAGCAGCAGAGGAGGAGGGATGGCCAAGGCCGACGCCGAGCCCAGGGGCCCGGAGGTCCCCGCCGAGCCCAGGGGCCCGGGGGTCCACATCGAGCAGGCGATCGGCCGGCTCTACCGCTTCCTGGCCGGCAACCGCTGGACCCGCTTCCCCTGGGCCGTGGTCCAGACCTTCTCCAAGGCCGAGGGGGCCCTGCTCTCGGGCAGCATGGCCTACTACACCTTCCTGTCGCTGCTGCCGCTGCTGATGGTGGCCGCGTTCGTACTGGCCACCTTCGCCACCCCGGGGCCGGACGCCCGCGCGACCGTGGCCGAGGCCCTCAACCAGGTGTTCCCCGGCATCGGCGCCGAGGTGTTCGAGGAGGTCATCGACCAGGTCGTGGCCAACCGGGCCGCCCTCGGGGTCTTCGGTCTCCTCAGCGTGGCCTACGCCGGCAGCGGCTTCGTCGGCTCGATGACCGCCTGCCTGAACCGCATGTGGCGGGTCCCGGCCGGCCGCAACCCGGTCGGCCAGAAGCTGGTCAACATCCTCATCGTGGTGATGCTCGGCTCGGTCCTGCTCGGCTCGGCCCTGCTCACCATCTGGGTGTCGGCCACCGCCCAGCAGACCCTCGACCTCGGGCCGACCAGCCCGGTCATCTCCATGATCGAGGAGGTGGCCGCGCCGGCCTCGATGCTGGTCGTGCTCCTGCTGCTGTACCGGCTGCTGCCGGCGCGCCCCCACTCCTGGCTGAGCCAGATCCCGGGGGCGGTCTTCGGGGGCGTCGGCTTCTACCTGCTCAAGCGGGGCTTCGACTTCTGGGCCAGCCATTCGGCCGGCATCAGCGCCCTGCCCCGGTCGCTGGTCTCGGTGACGCTGCTGCTGGTCTGGCTGGGCTTCTTCGGCCAGCTCATCCTCTACGGCGCCGCCCTCAACGTGGTCCTGGACCGCCGCCACCACGGCCAGCCGATCATGCCCGAGGCGCCCCCGCCACCCGGCCGCTGACCCGTTCGATCGTTCCACCGGGCGGTAGGCTGTTGAGGCACGAACCGCACGCGGAATCAGGGGTCATGGCCACAGAAGTCGAGCACAAGCCAACAGCCAAGCTGCGGCAGGTGGCCCAGCCCGAGGGCCAGGAGCGCTACGAGTCGCTCGGCTACCGGGCCAAGCGGGCCCTGCTCGGCCCGCCCTTCAAGACCGCCCAGCTGGCCCACGAGCGTATCTCCAAGCGGGTCGCGCTGGCCGTGTTCTCCTCCGACCCGATCTCCTCGACCGCCTACGCCACCGAGGAGATGCTGCTGGTGCTGGTGGTCGCCGGATCGGCGGCCATCGGGCTGTCCCTGCCGCTGGCCGCCGGGGTGGCGGTGCTGCTGCTCATCCTGGTCCTGTCCTACCGGCAGGTGATCTCCGCCTACCCCCAGGGCGGCGGGGCCTACATGGTGACCCGGGACAACCTGGGCGGGTCGCTGGCCGCCGTGTGCGCGGCCGCCCTGCTGGTCGACTACGTCCTCACCGTGGCCGTGAGCGTCTCGGCCGGCACGGCGGCGCTGGCCTCGGCGATCCCGGCCCTGGCCGACCTGCGGGTCGAGATCTCGGTCGCCTTCGTGCTCCTGCTCATGTGGGGCAACCTGCGGGGCATCCGCGAGTCGGGCAAGATCTTCGCCGTCCCCACCTACGTCTACATCGCCAGCCTGGGCGGCGTGGTCGTGCTTGGCGTCTACCGCATCCTGTCCGGCCACGTCGACCCCATCGTCTACGACCCGGCCGAGGCCCGGGTGCTGGCCGAAGCCGGCCAGCCACTGGCCGCGGTGTCGCTGTTCCTGCTGCTGCACGCCTATGCGGCCGGGACCACCGCCCTGACCGGCGTGGAGGCGATCGCCGACGGCGTCCCGGCGTTCAAGAAACCGGAGGCCAGGAACGCCCAGCGGACCCTGGTCGCGATGGCCCTCATCATGGGCTTCCTGTTCATCGGCATCACCTACCTGGCCATCCAGCTGGACGCCCGCCCGTTCGAGTCGGGCCACCCGACCCTGGTCGCCCAGCTGGCCGAGCACGTGCTCGGACAGGGCCCCATCGGCCACGCCCTGTTCGTGTTCGTGCAGATCGCCACCCTGTTCATCCTGGTCCTGGCGGCCAACACGGCCTTCAACGGCTTCCCCATCCTGGCCTCGTTCGCCGCCCAGGACGCGCTCATGCCCCGGCAGCTGCGCAAGCGCGGCCACCGGCTGGTCTACTCCAACGGGATCCTGCTGCTGGCCACCGGGGCGGTGTTCCTGGTGGTCTCGTTCCAGGCGAGCGTGCACGCCCTGATCCCGCTGTACGCCATCGGGGTGGTGACCTCCTTCACCCTGGCCCAGGCGGGCATGACCCGCCGCCACCTGCGCCTGCGCCAGCCCGGCTGGCGCGGCGGCCTGGCCATCAACGGCCTCGGGGCCACGGTGACGCTGCTGGTGCTGATCGTCATCACCATCACCAAGTTCACCCACGGGGCCTGGATGGTGGTGGTGGCGGTGCCGCTGCTGGTCTGGCTGCTGCTGCGCACCCAGAACACCTACCGGGGCGAGCTGGGCGAGCTCAAGGTCGAGGTCAGCGACCGGATCGCCCCGCCCAAGCCCCGACACGAGGTGGTGGTCCTGGTCGAGGCCCTGGACCGGGCGACCATCGGGGCGCTCCAGTACGCCCGCCAGCTCAACCCCCTGCGCATGACCGCCCTGCACATCGCCGTCGACCCCGAGCGGGCCAAGGAGCTGGCCGCCCTCTGGGCCCGGGTCAACATGCCGGCCCCGCTGGAGGTGGTCGACGCCCCCGACCGCAACCTGCTCGCCACCACCCAGGCGGCGATCGCCGAGCTGGTCCGGCCCGACACCGAGGTCACCGTCCTGGTGCCCAAGCGCCGATACGCCACCCTGTGGCGCCGGGTCCTGCACGACAACTCCTCGGCCGGCCTGGTCCGGGCGCTGGGCTCCATGGACGGCGTCAACGTGACCATCGTGCCCTTCCGGCTGGGCCGCCGGCCCCTGCTGCGCCCGGTCCCCTCGGCGTGACTGGCACCGAGCGGCTGCCGCACGCCCTGCTCGACGACGACGCCGCCGCCCTGCTGGAGCGCGACCGTCCCGTGGACGTCCTGGTCGGCATCCCGTCGTTCCAGAACGCCCGGACCATCGGCCACGTCGTCCGGGCCGTCGAGGCCGGGCTGCGCAAGTACTTCCCAGACCGCCGCTGCCTGATCGCCGTCTCCGACGGCGCCTCCAGCGACGGCACCGTCGCCGCGGCCATGGCCGCCACCACCGTCGGGGACGAGGAGCTGCTGCTGCTCGACCCCAAGGTCGAGCCCCCCGACAGGCTGGCCATGACCTACCTCGGCCTGTCCGGCAAGGGCTCGGCCTTCCGGGCCATCTTCGAGCTGGCCGCCGCCGTCGGGGCCAGGGCGTGCGCGGTCCTGGACGCCGACCTGCGCTCGGTCAGCCCGGCCTGGATCGACCGGCTGGTCGGGCCCGTCCTCGCCCACGGCCACGACCTGGTCACCCCCGTGTACGCCCGCCACAAGCTGGACGGCACCATCACCAACTCGGTCGCCTTCCCGCTGACCGCGGCCCTGTACGGGCGGCGGCTGCGCCAGCCGATCGGCGGCGACTTCGGCTTCTCGGGCCGCCTGGCCGCCCACTGGGCCGGCAAGCGGGTGTGGAGCACCGACGTGGCCCGCTTCGGGGTCGACATCTGGATGACCACCGTGGCCCTGTGCGAGGGCTTCAGCGTCTGCCAGAGCGTGCTCGGGGCCAAGCTGCACGACGCCAAGGACCCGGGCCGCGACCTGGGGCCGATGTTCCGCCAGGTCGTGGGCAGCCTGTTCGCCCTGGCCGGCCGGTACATGGACCGCTGGGTCGCGGCCGCCGGCATCGCCGAGGTCCCCACCTTCGGGTTCCGCACGGCCAGCTCCGCCGAGGAGATCCGGGTCAACCTGGACCGGCTGATCTGGCGGTTCGTGGAGGGGTACGTGGCCGAGCAGGAGCTGTGGCGGGAGGTCCTGGCCGCCCAGCACTTCGACGGGGTCACCGACGCCATCCACCAGGCCAGCGAGCGGCCCGAGGGGCTGGTGCTCGGGGTCGAGCTGTGGGCCCGCATCTGCTACGACTACCTGGTCGCCTACAACGCCCAGGTGATCGACCACGACCGGCTGGTCTCCTCGATGATCCCGCTGTACTTCGCCCGCACCGCCACCTTCGTGCGCGAGGCCGCCCACGACACCCCTGAGCAGGCCGAGGGGCGGATCGCCTCCTTCGCCGAGGTCTTCGTGGCCGCCAAGCCCTACCTGGTCGACCGCTGGAGCGTCGCCGGCCGCCCCCGCCGCCTCGGCGACCAGCGGGTCCCCGGCGACGACCGCCGCAAGGGCGACGACACCAGCGACTTCCTGGCCATCAGGTCCCCCTGACCACCTGCCGCTGACGCAAGATTCGCATCGAGAACCCGATACGATGGCTCGCGTTCGCTTCCGAGCAGGAAGGTGCCTGGTGCACGTCGTGATCATGGGCTGCGGCCGCGTCGGCTCCGAGTTGGCCGCCCGGCTCGAGGCGGGCGACCACACGGTGGCGGTGATCGACAAGAACCCCGCCGCCTTCCGGATGCTGCGCTACCAGTTCAAGGGCAAGAAGATCCAGGGCTACGGCTTCGACGAGGACATCCTGCGCGAGGCCGGCATCGAGCAGGCCGAGGCGTTCGCGGCCGTGTCCAGCGGCGACAACTCCAACATCGTGGCCGCCCGCCTGGCTAGGGAGAAGTTCGAGGTCCCGCTGGTGGTGGCCCGCATCTACGACCCCCGCCGGGCCGAGATCTACCAGCGGCTCGGGATCCCGACCGTGGCCACCGTGAAGTGGACCACCGACCAGGTCATGCGGGTGCTGATCCCCGACCAGATCGCCTCCGACTGGCGCGACCCCAACGCCGAGATCGCCCTGATCACCCTGATGCTGCCCAACGAGTGGGCCGGCTGGAAGGTCGAGGAGCTGGAGGCCAACGGCCACCGCCGGGTGGTCGGGGTCACCCGCACCGGCCACGCCCGGATCGTCGGCCCCGGGACGGTCCTCCAGGAGGGCGACCAGGTCCACCTGGCCGTCGACGACGAGGGCCTCCAGGAGCTGCGCCCCCGCGTCCTGGCCGCCCGCCGCGACGCCCGCGACCAGCCAACCGAGCCACAGGAGGCCCACGGGTGAGGGTGGCCATCGCCGGAGCCGGCAACGTCGGCCAGTTCATCGCCGCCGACCTGCTGGCCGCCGGCCATCAGGTCACCATGATCGAGAAGGACCTGCACGTCGTGGAGACGGCCCGGCCGGCCCTGAAGGAGGCCGAGTGGTTCCCCTTCGACGCCTGCGAGGTCCTGTCGCTGGTCATGGCCGGGGTCGCCCACGCCGACGTGATGGTCGCGGCCACCGGCGACGACGAGGACAACCTTGTCATCTCGCTGCTGGCCAAGCAGGAGTTCGCCGTGCCCCGGGTGGTGGCCCGGGTCAACAACCCCAAGAACCACGGCCTGTTCACCGAGGCCTGGGGGGTGGACGTGGCCGTCTCCACCCCGCACATCCTGCGCTCGCTGGTCGAGGAGGCCGTGACCGTTGGCAGCATGATCAAGGTCATGGAGTTCGAGCGCGGCCACGTGTCGCTGCACGCCATCAACCTGGCCGACCGGTCGGTGGCGGTCGGCCAGACCCTGCGCGACCTGGCCCTGCCGATGGACGCGGCCGTGGTCGCGGTGGTCCGGGAGGGCCACGTGGTCGTGCCCAAGGAGGACACGGTGTTCGCCGTCGGCGACGAGGTCCTGGTGGTCGTCTCCGAGGGCAGCGAGAACCAGGTCCGGGAGCTGCTGGTCGGCGAGGAGCAGGTGCCGCCGGCCGAGGGCGCGGCCGACGCCGAGGTCGACGACTACAGCAGGTCGTAGGCCGGGTTGTAGAGGGTCAGGCCCCGCTCCCCGGCCACCGGGGTGCCCTCGATGGCCAGGTGGCCGCCGCACTCCACCCCGGCGATGCCGCGCCTGCCCATGAACAGCGCCGACACCCGCCCGGTGCCGTCCTCGAGGACGATCTCCAGGGTGGGCACGGCCGCCTGGGGCTGGATGCGGATCCGCCGGATCTGGCCCTCGAACCGGCCCCGCACCCTGGCCCGGGCGTCGCCCATGGGCGTGACCTCGCCGTTGTTCACCGGGCACCGCCGAGGTTGAGCCGGATCATCTGGGCCTTGGGTGCCGGGCCGCCGTCCAGCGCCGCCGCGGAGGCGTCGGCGGCCTCCCGGAGGGCGGCCGACAGGCGGTCTACGTCGATGCCGTCCTTGGCCGGCCGGTACGGTTCCAGGTAGTCGACCGCTCTGGTGAGCACGCTGACCGCGCCCTTGTAGTTGCCCTGGGTGACGTGCCACATGCCGGCCGCGCCCTGGATGATGCCCTTGAGGAAGTCACGGTCGGGCCGGCCCTTGCGCATCCGCCAGACCTCCTCCCAGACCTCGTGCGCCTCCCAGTACAGGCCGTCGTCGAACAGGGCGCCGCCGCGCCGCAGCACCTCGTCCTCGGGCAGGCTGAACGGCTCCCAGTCGGGCTTGAAGTCGGGCCGGGTCCCCCGCCGGCGGGTCTGTCCCATGCTGCGATCGTACGCCCTCAGCGGGCGTTGGCCAGGGCGTGGGCGGTGGCCGCGATTCCGAGCCGAGTCGTGCGAAGTATGGGGCGGTCCTCGGCCGGGAGGATCACCAGGGCGCCGACGCGGTGGTCGCGGCGGACCAGGTCGACCACGGCACCCTGGATGGGCAGGACCAGAGTGCCGCCGACCGAGCGGCGGTGGCCGGAGGGGATGCGGCCCTCCTCGTCCAGGTGGGGCAGGCTGTCCAGGTCCGGGTCGAGGTCGAGCCGGCCGGCCTGGGCGACCACCAGGTCGCCCTCCGGCCCCTCGCGCACCACCTGGACGGCGCGGGCGTCCAGCAGGTCGCGCAGGCCGTCGGCGGCCACCACGTCGGCCTTGATGCCGCCACGGGCCGCGGCCAGGCTGACCGCGTTCAGCACGGTCAGCACGTCGGCCTCCTCGCGGGCCTCGACCCTGGCCCTGCGGGTGGCACGGCCGCCCAGGCTGGCCAGCAGGCCGGCCACGAACAGCAGGACCACGGTGGCCACCTGCTCGGCCGAGTCGATCCGGAGGGTCTGGTACGGCGTGGTGAAGAAGTAGGTGTAGGACAGGGCGGCCGACAGCGAGGACGCCAGCCCGGCGGCGCGCCCGCCGACGGCCGCGGTCAGGGCGACCACGATCACGTAGACGACCACGACGTTCTCCAGCCCGGCCGAGTCGCGCAGGGGCCGCAGCAGGACCCCGGCCACCAGGCTGGCCACGAACCCGGCCACGGCCCAGAAGGCGCCCTCGCCCTCGATCTCAAGGCTTCTCGCGCTGCGGGCCATCGGACCTCCCTCGTGCAGGTTCTCCCAGTCCCTGGGGTCAAGGTTGCGCGCCGGCCACAAAGGCGGCGTGAAGGAAGCGCCGGCGGGCGCAAAGAAGTCGTCAAGACCGGCTTGGGCCGGCGGGCGTCCTATGCTTGGTGGCATGGACGTCCCTCGGCGGCTGGCGGTGGGCGGGCCTCGCGGCGCGCTCGGCTACGCCGTCGCCGTCGGCGGGACGGTCCTGGTGACGGCCCCGCTGCTGGCCTTCCGGGGCGAGGTGTCCAAGACCACCGTGGTCCTGGCCTACCTGCTGGTGGTGACGGCGGCCGCCGCCGCCGGCGGGCTCGGCCCCGGCATCACCGCCGCCGGGCTCGGCTTCCTCGCCTTCGACGTGCTGTTCCTCCAGCCCTATCACCACATCATCGTCGACGACCCCCAGGACTACCTGTCGCTCGGCGTCTACCTGCTGGTCGCGGTCGTGGTCAGCCTGCTGGTGGCCTCCAGCGAGCGCCGCCGGGCCCAGGCCGAGCGCCGCGAGCGCGAGACCCGCATGCTGTTCGACCTGTCGACCAGCCTGGTCGCCCACGGCAGCCTCACCGACACCCTGCGTGGGGTGGTCAGCACCGTGCGGTCGCTGTTCGACCTGGCCGGCTGCGCCATCGTGCTGCCCTCGGGCGAGGGCATCGAGCTGGCCGCGGCCGACGGCCAGGTCCCCGACGACCTGGACGAGCGCTTCATGGGGGTGCGCCGCGCCCAGGCCTCGGTGCGGGTCCACGGGCCGACCGGGGCCGACCTGGAGCCGGGCCGGGCCCTGACCGTGCCCATGCGCTCGGGCGAGCACGTGGTCGGGGCGCTGGTGGTGGTGGCCGGCGGCCCCGGCTCCTCGGGGTTCGGCGAGGCCGAGCGGCGGGTGCTGGCCACCTTCGCCAACCAGGCCGCCCTGGCCGTCGAGCAGGTCCAGCAGGAGGAGCAGCGCAACCGGGCCCTGGCCCTCCAGGAGACCGACCGACTCCGCACCGCCCTGCTCAACTCGGTCTCCCATGACCTGCGGACGCCGCTGGCCTCGATCAAGGCGTCGGCCTCGAGCCTGCTCGACCGGGAGGTGCGCTGGAGCGACGCCGAGCGCGACGAGTTCCTGGCCACCATCAACACCGAGGCCGACCGGCTCACCCGGCTGGTCCACAACCTCCTGGACATGTCCCGGATCGAGGCCGGCGCCCTTGACCCGCGGCTGGTCGAGAGCACCGTCGCCGAGGTGGTGGGCCCGGTCGTGCGCCGGGCCCGGGCCGCGTCCAGGCAGCGGGTCGACGTGGACGTCCCCGAGGAGCTGCCGCCGGTGCTGGTCGACCCGGTCCGCCTCGACCAGGTGCTGACCAACCTGCTCGACAACGCCCGCGGCTACGCCGCGGCCAGCCCCGTCCAGGTGGTCGCCCGCCGGGTCGGCGACTCGGTCGAGCTGCGGGTGGTCGACCACGGCCCGGGCATCCCCGGCCCGGAGCGCGAGCGCGTCTTCGACCAGTTCTACCGGCTCAAGGGCGGCCGGCGCCCCGAGGGCACCGGCATGGGCCTGGCCATCTGCCGCGGGATCGTGGAGGCCCACGGCGGGACCCTGGGGGTCGAGACGACCCCGGGGGGCGGGGCCAGCTTCGTGCTCACCCTGCCGGTGTCGCCGCGGCCGGCCCCGGCCGCCGAGGTGGTCCCCGAGCCGGCCCCGGCCACCGAGGAGGCGGCCCGGCCGTGACCCGCGTCCTGGTGGTCGACGACGAGCCGCCGATCGTCCGGGCGGTCGCGGCCAACCTGCGCGTCCGCGGCTACGAGGTGCTGACCGCGACCACCGGCGAGGCCGCCCTGGCCGCGGTCGAGACCCACCAGCCCGACTGCGTCGTGCTCGACCTGGGCCTGCCCGGGATCGACGGCCTGGAGGTGCTGCGCCGCCTGCGCACCTGGACCCAGATCCCGGTGGTGGTGCTGACCGCCGTCGACAGCGAGCGGGACAAGGTGACCGCCCTGGACCTGGGGGCCGACGACTACGTGACCAAGCCGTTCGGGGTGGCCGAGCTGCTGGCCCGGATCCGGGTCGCCCTGCGCCACGCCCGCCCGGCCGGGGCCGACCGGCCGCGGGTCGTCCGGGCCGGGGAGGTGGCCATCGACCTGGACGCCAAGCTGGTGACCAGGGCCGGCGCCCCGGTGCGCCTGACCCCGATCGAGTACCGGCTGCTGGAGACGCTGGCCACCAACGCCGGCCGGCTCTGCACCCACCGGTTCCTGCTGGAGCGGGTCTGGGGCCCGGGCTACGGCGACGAGTCCCAGTACCTGCGGGTCTACATGGCCAACCTGCGCAAGAAGCTCGACGACCCGTCGGCCCCCCAGCTGCTGCTGACCGAGCCCGGGATGGGCTACCGGTTCGTGGTCCCCGACCCGGAGGGGGCGCCCGCCGAGGCCTGACCCGTGCGGGCGCGGTCGCCGCCTGCGGTACACTGCCACCTCGAAACGGGATGTAGCGCAGCTTGGCAGCGCGCCACGTTCGGGACGTGGAGGCCCCGGGTTCAAATCCCGGCATCCCGACCACAGGGAGCCTATGAGCGAGGAACCTCCCGACACCCCCGCGCGGACCGCGACCGGGTCCGAGCCGGCGGCGTCGTCGGGACCGGTGACCGTCGGGCAGTGGCTCCTCGCCCTGGTGGTCGCGGTGGTGGTGACCGCGGTCTGGCGGAAGGTGCTGCCGCTGTCGGTCCCCCGGTGCTGTGACGCCAGGGTGTACCTGACGATGGCCGCCGACCCGAGCCATGCGGTTCGGAGCCCCTATTCCTCGCGGGTCCTGCTTCCCTGGCTGACCCACCTGCTCGGGGGGCCGCCGAAGCTCACCTTGGACCGGATCTCGCTGGCCTGCATGGTCGCGACCGGGCCGCTGGTGTACGGCCTGACGCGGCGGCTCGGGGCCGTCCACTGGGCGGCCCTGCTGGCCATGGTGGGGCTGCTCTCCAGCCGGGCCTGGGTGTTCTACCTCTACGACCCGTGGCTGACCGATCCGGCGGCCATGCTGCTGGTGGCGGCCGCGTTCCTGGCCATCGTGAGCGGGCGGGTGTGGGTGGTCGCCCTGGTCGGTGTCGTGTTCGCCGGGGTGCGGGAGCTGTACCTGGGGCTGGCCGCGCCGGCGTTCGGCTGGCTGCGGGGCCGGCTGGGCACCCTGCGGGCCGCGCTCGCCGCCGGGCTGCTGGTGCTGCCCGGCTGGCTGGTCCACCAGTGGATCGTGCGCACCGCGCCGACCACGGGCGGCCGGGGAGGGGGGTTCCTGGACCAGACCATCTTCGGGCTCGGCTCGTGGTTCTCGGACCGCGGCGGGGTCGGGTACCTGCTGGTGGTGGCGGTCGTGCTGTCGTTCGGCTGCTGGTGGGTGCTGGCCGTGCCCAGCCTCTGGGACGAGCGGGTCCGGCCGCTGCTGTGGTGGCTGGTCCCGGTCTTCGGCCAGTTCGTGTTCGGCGGCGACTGGGGCCGGTTCGTGCTCTACGCCTTCCCGGTCGTCGTCCCGGCCGCCGCGTTGACCCTGCAGCGGCTGCGGCCCCGAGTGCGGGCGGTCGTCCTGGCCCTCCTGGCGCTCCAGCTGCTCACGCCGCTGCTCGACATGTCCCCGGCCGACCGGATGCGGCTCAACCAGCCCGGGCCGTCGGTGCCGGTGACGGCCGCGCTCATGGTCGTGACCGCGGCCGTGCTGGTCGGCTTCGCCGCCGCCGACCGCCGCCGGCGGCCCGAGCCGGTGACCGCCGCCTAGCCCCGGTCAGCGCCTGGTGGCGATCAGGAGCACGTTCTTGCCGACGAGCCGGTCGGGCGCGACCCGCTGGAGGAGCCGGCTGACCGGGACGATCACCCGGTCGTAGCCCCAGATCGAGGTCCCGCCGATGCTGTCGCGGCCTCCCAGCCGGTACAGCAGCCAGTACGGCAGGACCCCGAGGACGTCGAGGTAGCCGGCCTGCTCGACCTCGAACCCGGCCGCCTCGGCCAGGCCCCGGAGCCCGTCGACGCTGTAGCGGCGGTAGTGGCCGGCCTTGTAGTCCAGCTCGCCGTACAGCCACGACAGCGCCGGCCCGAACACGAGCAGCGCCCCGCCGGGCCGCAGCGCCTCGGCGGCGCGGCGGAGCTCGGCGGCGTCGTCCTCGATGTGCTCGAGGACATTCAGGTACAGCACCGCGTCGAAGCCGCCCCGCGCCGGCGAGCCGGCCGCCGCCAGGGTCTGGCGCAGCACGGTGACCTGGGGCGTGACCGCCGCGAAGGACTCCAGGTCGCCGACGACGTTGGTGGCCGGCTCCAGGGCGGTGATCCGCAGCTCCGGGTAGCGCTGGACGAGCCGGCGGGTGATCGTCCCCGTGCCGGCGCCGACCTCCAGGACCGAGCCCCGCAGGTAGGGGTGGAACTCGTCCAGGACCCAGTTGAAGAACCGCTCGGCCGTCCCCAGCCGCTCCAGGTCGTCGGCGGCACCGAAATGGTCGTCGCTGAAGGTCCGTCCCGGCGCCGCCAGCCGGGCCTGCCGGGTCCGGCGGACCTCGCCCCGCAGGGTCAGCAGGTGCTCGAGAAACCTCCTCACGTCGGCGGGGGTGTGCAGCTCGGGCCGGCGGGGCCGCGCCGCCGGCCAGTAGATGATCGGGACCTCGCCGACCCGGTAGCCGCCGGCGATGGCCATGGCCACGAAGGCCGTCTGGACGCTGTAGCTGGTGACCGCGATCCCGGTCATGTCGAAGTCGCGCACGACCTCGACCCGGGCGACCCGGAAGCTGGTCGTCGCGTCCCTGATCTCGCGGGCCCCGGTGAGGGTGCGGAACACCGAGTTGGCGGCCCGGCCCAGGGCCCAGCGGCCGGCGCTGAGGCCGGGCGTGCCGGCGCCCCGGGCCCAGCGGGAGCCGATGACCACGTGCAGGTCCCGCTCCACCAGCTGGTCGATCAGGTGCGGGATCTGGGTGGCGTCGTGGTGGCCGGTGGCGTCCATGGTGACCACCAGGTCGGCCGGCCCGTAGTGGGCGACCCGGCGGAAGCCGTCCAGGAACGCCTGGCCCGGCCCTTCCGCCGGGGCCGGGACCGCGGTCAGGTCCAGGCCCAGCTCCCGGGCGGCCGTGGTGGCGGCCTCGGCGGTCCGGTCCCCGCCGCCGGCCAGCACCAGCACGTCCAGCTCCATCTCGCGGGAGCGCAGGGCGTAGGCGGCGACGGCCAGGTCGCGGACGACCGAGGCGATCGCGCCCTCGACCCCGTGGGCGACCAGCACGACCGTCACCAGCTTGGGTCGCTTCATAGGCGCTGCGCCACGCTCGCTGCTCTGGGGGACGGCGGGCACCCTTATAGCACAGGGCGCTCAACCCCGCGGGGACCCGACCAGCCGGGACGGGACGGCGGCCCGGCGGAGCAGGTCGCCGGCGTGGGAGGTCACGCCGATGTCGCCGGCGACCTCGATGCCCTCGCCCTGGCCGACGCTGGCGATCAGCTCGCGCAGCCGCTCCAGCCCCAGCGACGGGTCGAAGCGGTGCCATCGCGACGCCGTCCCCGGACAGATGGTGGTGGCGGACGCCGCCGCCGTGGCCAGCTGGAGCTGGAGCACCCAGGCCTGGTCGCCGTCGTGGGCCCACTCGAAGCGGACCGGCCCGAGGGCGGCGGCGGCCCGGGCCCCGACCCGGCGGACGTCGTCCCCCACCCGCTCCGGCAGCCTGGCCGGGGCCGCCCTGGCCAGCATGAAGCCGTCGCCAAAGCCGGCGACGCCCTCGACCAGCAGGCCCCCGTCGTGGCCGGGCACGGCCGCGCCCGACCACTGGGCGCGGACGCCCTCCTGGGCGAGCACGGCCATGACCTCGGTGCCCTGTGGGTCCTCGGCCAGCAGGGCGAAGGGGTCGCGCCAGCCCCGCTGGGTCGGGAACCGGCCCGGCACCGGCTCGGCCGGGCAGGTGCGCAGCCACGGCTCGCCGCCGCCGGTCGGGCGGCCGAAGCCGAAGGGGGCGACCCGGCGCCCGACGACCGTGGTCGCCGGCACGGGCAGCCCGAGCAGGTCGGCGACCAGGAGCCCGAACGCCTTGTCGCCGAGGAGGCGGCTGAAGTGGTTGGGCCAGCTGAGCCGGCGGGCCAGGGCCGCCGGGGCGGCCGGTTCCAGCTCCCAGAGCAGGGTGTGGGTCTGGCGCAGGCCGGCGACCAGCGGGTGGACGCTGAACTCGACCCGCTGGCCGGGGTGGCCGGGCAGGTCGGGGGTGAAGCCGTAGACGGTGCGGAGCAGGGCCAGGGCGGCGTCGTGGCCGAGGGCGACCGTGCCCGGCCGCTCGACCGCCCGGGGCGTGTCCCCGGGGGCGAACTCGACCATGCCGCCCAGGGCGACCCCGGAGACGCCGCCGTCGTGGACGTCGACGGTCTCGTTGGCGATCGTGTGCAGGCCCGCGCCGGCCCGGGCCCGCAGCACCGCCAGGACGTCGTCGCGGCGGACGAGGCCGTAGGTGAACGGCCCGCCCCTGGCCGCCCCGGCCCGGAAGCTGCGGACGTTGACCGGGCCGCCGGAGGCGGCCAGGAGGGCGTCAACCGCGTCCTCGGGGGTGGTGAAGCGGTGGTCGGGCCGGTGGCCGCGCACGCGGGCGTGGCGTTGCGGCAGCTCCGGGTGGGGGCCGAAGCTGATGAACTGGGCGACGTTGGCGTGCTCGGCGAGACGGCTGAGCAGCTCGTCCTTGAGCGGCGGCATGGGACGAGGATAGAGGCCCGCCAGGACACCGACGGGAGGGTACGTGGAGCTGGCCGAGCTGCAGAGCCGGATCGAGGCGCTGTACGGGGCGCGGGACCGGGCGCGGGGGGTGGACGGGACCTTCCGGTGGTGGGTCGAGGAGGTCGGCGAGGTGGCCAAGGCCCTGCGGGGTGGCGACCCGGCCGCCCTGGAGCACGAGCTCGGCGACGCCCTGGCCTGGCTGGCCAGCGTGGCCAACCTGGTCGGGGTCGACCTGGCCAGGGCGGTGGGCCGCTACGCCGGCGACTGCCCCCGCTGCGGGTCCACCCCGTGCGACTGCCCGCCCGGCTAGCCCTAGCTGATGAACCGGATGGTCAGCGGGTAGCGGAAGAACTGGCCGTTGTTGGCCCGGACCGAGGCCATGATGACCAGGACCACGTAGGCGATGCCGAGGGCGATCAGGATCAGCAGCCCGATCCCGACGATCAGCAGGATCCCGGCCACGATCGCGTACAGCAGCCAGCTCAGGTTGAAGTTCAGCGACTCGACGGCGTTGGCGCGGACATAGGCCGAGCGGGGGCCGAACACCAGCAGCACGACCAGCGGGGCCACGAACCCGAGGGCGAGGTAGGCGGCCACGAACGACAGCAGGTGGGCCAGCATCCCCCACAGCCGCTCCTGGTCGGGTGACAGGGGCGGCCCTCCAGGTGGGCCTCCGGCGGGCGGGCCGCCGCCCGGCGGCGGGCCCGCCGGTGGAAGGGGAGGCTCGGGCGGGGGCGGGGGCACCTGCTGCGACATGACGCGCTCCTTCCTCGAAGGCCACCGGGCCGCGCCACGGAGCCTAACAGTCAGCCGCCGAGGAGACGGGTGGTGCGGTAGCGGACGGCCAGCTCCAGCTCGGCCGCCTGGTCGTGGCTGAGCTTGGCCCCCCAGGGGGAGCGGACGTAGAAGGTGTCGACCACCCGGTCGCCCAGGGTGTCGATCTTGGCCACGCGGACGTCCAGGTCGAGGTCGCCGAGGGCGGCGGCGATGGCGTGGAGCAGGCCGAGGGCGTCGGCGGCCCGCACCTCGACCACGGTCGAGTGGGCCGACTCGTCGGGCAGGACCCGCACGTCGGGCTCGACCGGCGAAGGCGGGCGGTAGTCACGGGCCTTGCGCTCCAGGCGGGCCTCGACGGCCAGGCGGCCCGCCCAGGCCGCGTCCAGGTCGGCCCCCAGGCGCTCCCAGCGCAGCGTGGCCGGCGCCTGGACGGCGAAGCGCTGGAGGGCCAGCCCGGCGCTGGTCGACCAGGCATGGGCCCGCAGCACCGATACCCGGTGCAGGGCCAGGACCCCGGTGGTGCGGGCCAGGGTCCCCGGCCGGTCGGCGGCGCACACCGTCACCAGCCCGTGCCCGTCGCCGGACGGGTCGACCCGGTAGCGGACCCCGCCGGGGCCGGGAGGGTCGGCCAGCAGCTCCAGCTCCTCGGCGAGCTCGTCGACGTCGACCGCGGACGGGTAGGAGTCGGGCAGGGTGGCCAGCAGGGCGGCCGCCCGGCCGGCCAGGGCCGGGCGGGCCGCCTCGATCTTGCCGGCCAGGGCCTCGGGGTCGTCCGGCCCGGGCGCCGTCCCCCGCTCCAGCACGTGCAGGACCCGGGCGGCCAGGTCGGCCACCAGCGTCCCCTTCCAGTCGTTCCAGGCCGCCGGGCCGGTGGCCAGGCCGTCGGCCACGGTCAGCAGGTGCAGCAGGCGCAGGCGCCGCGGCGACCCGAGCGCCGCGGCCACGCCCTCGACCACGCTGGGGTCGTCCAGGTCGCGCCGGGTCGCCGTCTCGACCAGCAGCAGGTGGTGGCGGACGAGCACCGCCACCTCCTCGAG
>Ga0081538_10001512_pt1 | contig 23850 bp, 23 predicted proteins | sample TabmetS5T2R1_FD_71022 | JGI IMG/M metagenome (GOLD analysis project Ga0081538, IMG submission 71022) | Tabebuia heterophylla rhizosphere microbial communities from the University of Puerto Rico - S5T2R1 | ecosystem: Host-associated > Plants > Roots > Rhizosphere ... | reverse complement strand
CGCGCTCAACTTCGTGGTCGCGGGCCTCCTCGGCGAGGGGGTCTCGTCCTCGACCCGGATCGACCCGCAGGCCAAGGGCCTCGGGGAGTGGCTGCGGGCGCGGGTCGTCGACCTGCCCGCCGAGCTGCTGGAACCACAAGGAGGTTGACGATGGACTTCCGCGAGACCGCCGAGCAGACGATGCTGCGCGAGGCCGTTGCCAAGATCGCCGCCGACTACGGGCACGACTACTTCCTGGCCAAGGTCAAGTCGGGGGAGAAGACGACCGAGCTGTGGCGGGCGGTGAGCGAGGCCGGGTTCGTCGGCGTCAACCTGCCCGAGGAGTACGGCGGCGGGGGCATGGGCATCAGCGAGCTCGCCATCGTGACCGAGGAGCTGGCCACCCAGGGCTGCCCGCTGATGCTGCTGATGGTGTCGCCGGCCATCTGCGGCACCCTCCTGGCCAGGTTCGGCACGCCCTCCCAGCGCGACCGCTGGCTCCCGTCGATCGCCTCGGGCGAGCGCAAGATGGTGTTCGCGATCACCGAGCCCGACGCCGGGTCGAACTCCCACCGGCTCGACACGGCGGCGACCCGGGACGGCGACGGATGGCGGCTCAGCGGCCGCAAGTACTACATCTCCGGGGTCGACGAGGCCGACGCCGTCCTGGTGGTCAGCCGCACCGGGGTCGAGGAGGGCAGCGGCCGGGGCCGCCTGTCGCTGTTCATCGTCGACACCGACGCCCCCGGCCTGGAGCGGACCCCGATCGAGCTCCACGTCAACGCCCCCGAGCGGCAGTTCTTCCTGTTCCTGGACGACGTGCGGGTCGACGGCGACCGGCTCCTGGGGGACGAGGGCGACGGGCTGCGCCAGGTCTTCCACGGCCTCAACCCCGAGCGGATCATCGGGGCCGCCGCCGGCAACGGCATCGCCCGCTACGCCCTGGCCAAGGCGGCCGCCTACGCCGGCCAGCGCCAGGTCTGGGGCGTGCCCATCGGGGCCCACCAGGGCCTGGCCCATCCCCTGGCCGAGGCCAAGATCGAGGTCGAGCTGGCCCGCCTGATGACCCAGAAGGCGGCCTGGGCGACCGACGCCGGCGTGCCCGGCGCCGGCGAGGCCGCCAACATGGCCAAGTACGCCGCCGCCGAGGCGGCCCTGCACGCCGTCGACGTGGCCATCCAGGTCCACGGCGGCAACGGCTTCGCCGCCGAGTACGGCATCGCCGGCCTCTGGTGGATGGCCCGGGTCCTGCGCACCGCCCCGGTCAGCCGCGAGATGATCCTCAACTACGTGGCCGAGCACTCGCTCCGCCTGCCCCGCTCCTACTAGGGCGCTAGGGCGCGACTGGCGGAACCGGGCCGCCCGGGCGCGCCGGCGGACCTCGACCCGGTACACGACATGGTCGCCCTCGCCCAGCCCGAGCGGGCAAGTGTCCGGACTCCTGAGAGAATCACCCGGAGCAGAGAGGAGCGGGGATGGCGAACCCTGTCGTGCACTTCGAGATCGGGGCGGCGGACGACCAGCGGCTGCTGCGGTTCTACGGGGAGCTGTTCGGGTGGGGGCTGGAGGCGTTTCCCGGGGTGAACTACACGCTGGTGGACACGCGGGGTGGGGGCGGGATCAACGGGGGGATCGGAAGGAGCGGCACCGGGGAGGCGTGGGTGTCGTTCTATGTGGCGGTGGACGACCCGCAGGCGTATCTGGAGAAGGCGGAGGCGCTCGGGGGGAGGACGGTGGTGGAGGTCGTCGAGCTGCCGGGGGATGCGACCTTCGCGATGTTCGACGACCCCGACGGGCTGCTGGTCGGGCTGGTGCACGGCGAGGACGCGCCCCAGGCGCACCGGCGACCGTCGGACGGGGACGGGGCGGCGGTCGACTGGTTCGAGGTCCTGGGGGCCGACGCCGGGCGGTCGCAGGCGTTCTACGCCGAGCTGTTCGGGTGGACGGTGCCGTCGGGGGCCTACGGGCGGGTGGCGGCCGGGGACGGGCACGGCATCGGGGGCGGCGTCGGGGCCGGCGGGACGGTCCGCTGGGCGACCGTGTACGCGACCGTCGGCGACGTCGAGGCGACCCTGGCCAGGGCCGAGGCGCTGGGGGCGGCCCGGCTGTACGGGCCCGACCAGGTCGACGACCACACCGAGACGGGCGCGTTCCGGGACCCCGCCGGCAACGTGTTCGGCGTCTACCACCACGGCGAGCATTGACCGGCCCGGCCTGGTACCGCAGTCGCTCCCTGTGGCTGGACGGACTGGCGGACGACCCGCTGGTCCCCCGGCCGGCCCTGCCCGGGCCGGTCGACGCCGACGTGGCCATCGTCGGGGCCGGCTACACCGGGCTGTGGACGGCCTACTACCTGCGCCGCGCCGACCCGGGGCTGCGGGTGGTGGTGCTGGAGCGCGAGATCGCCGGGTTCGGGGCCTCGGGCCGGAACGGCGGCTGGTGCTCGGCCTTCATGGCCATGAACCGCAAGGAGGTGGCCCGGCGGGCCGGGCGCGGGGCCGTGATCGCCCTCCAGCGGGAGATGTTCGACACCGTCGACGAGGTCGGCCGGGTGACCGAGCGGGAGGGGATCGACTGCCGCTACCGCAAGGGGGGCGCGCTCGAGGTGGTCACCTCGCCGGTGCAGCTGGCCCGCCTGGAGGACGGGATCCGGCACGCCCGCCAGTGGGGCATGGGCCCCGACGACCTGTGGCTGCTCGGGCGGGACGAGGCCGAGCGGCGGGTCCGGGTGGCCGGGCTGCTGAACGCCGCCCTCACCCCCCACTGCGCCGCCGTCGACCCGGCCCGGCTGGCCCGCGGGCTGGCCGGGGTGGTCGAGCGGCTCGGGGTGCCGATCTACGAGTCCACCCCGGTGACCCGCATCCGGCCCGGGCGGGCCGACACCACCCGGGGCCCGGTGCGGGCCGAGGTGGTCGTCCGGGCCACCGAGGGCTACACCGCGACCCTCCCCGGCACCCGCCGGGCCGTGCTGCCGCTGTACTCGCTGATGGTCGCCACCGAGCCCCTCCCCGACCACGTCTGGGAGGAGATCGGCTGGTCGGGCGGGGAGACCATGGCCGCCGGGGGCCACCAGTTCACCTACGCCCAGCGGACCCGCGACGGCCGCGTCGCCCTCGGCGGCCGCGGCGCCCCCTACCACTACGGATCGCGGGTCCGGGCCGCCCACGACCGCGACGACCGGGTCCACGCCCGGCTCGAGGCCACCCTTGGCCAGCTCCTGCCCCCGGCCGCCGGGGCCCGGATCACCCACCGCTGGGGCGGGCCGCTGGCCATCCCCCGCGACTGGACGGCCTCGGTCGGCCTCGACCGCGCCACCGGCCTGGCCTGGGCCGGCGGCTACGTGGGCGACGGCGTCGCCGCGGCCAACCTGGCCGGCCGCACCCTGGCCGACCTGATCGGCGGCCACGACTCCGACCTGACCCGCCTCCCCTGGGTCCAGCACCGCTCCCGCCCCTGGGAGCCCGAGCCCCTGCGCTGGCTGGGGGTGAACACCGCCCGCCGGCTGGCCGCCTCGGCCGACGCCAGCGAGGAGCGCGGCGGCCGCCCGGCCCGCCTCCGCGGCCGCCTCCTGGAGCGGTTCCTGCGGCACTGAGCCGCGGCTGTCGGGTGCGTGACGTCGGCGGTCGGCGTGCTTTGGGATACTTCGCCCCATGGCGTCGACCCTGCCGCCGGCCGGGCCGGGACCCGACATGGGCGCGGCCGGCGTCGGCGTGCTCGGCGAGCCGGTGGCCCGACGGCGGAGCCGGCTGCGGACCTACCTGCTGGCCGAGGCGGCGGCGATCGGGCTCGGGTACGGCGTGGCCGTGCTGCGGGACGGGGCCCCGGTCACGGGCGGGGGCTGGGCCCTGGTGGCGGCCGGGGCGGTCGCGGTGGCGGTGCCGCTGTGGATCAAGTCGCGGCGGGAGCTGCGCCAGGAGACGGAGACGCGCTCGGCCGAGAGCCTGGCCATCGAGACCGACGCCCGGCTGCGGCTGGTCGTGGGCGACGTGGTCACCCCCATCGCCGAGGTCGTCGGGCGCGTCCACCAGACCTCGGGCAAGGAGCGCGAGTCGCTCCGCGGCCAGCTCAAGCAGCTGGTGGTCGAGGCGGCGGCCAGCCTCTGCGACGGCGAGCGGGCCCGGGCGGTCTTCTTCGGGCTGGAGCGGGGCGAGATGCGGGCCGCGGCCTGGTTCGGGCGGGGCGACCCGCCGACCACGGTGTTCACCGACGACCCGGCCGACCGCCGCGGCCAGGAGGCGCTGCTGCTGGTCCGCTTCCACGACTACCTGCTGGTCGACGACGTCCAGGCCGGCGAGCTGCCGCGGGGGGCGGAGCCGCGGCCCGGGGCCGGCTACCGGTCGTTCATCAGCGTCTCGGTGTTCTGCGGGCAGCAGAACCTGGGCATGCTGTCGGTCGACGCGCCCGAGCCGGGCGCCTTCGACGAGACCGACCTCAACGTCATGCGCGCCATGGCCCAGCTGCTGGGAGCCGGCCTTGTCGACCGCCGCTGAAGCTGGCAACCTGAACCGGCGCGACCGACAAGGAGGCGGGGCCATGATGCGGGGCCAGGTGGTGCCCGAGGAGGCCCGTGCCTGGACGGCCGGGCTGCTGCTGGCCACCGACTACTTCGCCCACGCCCGCCGGGAGGCCGTGGCCAAGGCGAGCGCCGCCATCCGCGGCCGCCTGCACCGCGCCCGCCGGGCTAGCTCGGAGGATCGCGAAACGTCACGGTGACGTCGCTGTAGCCGAGCGAGCGGAGCATGCCCTCCAGCATCGCCCTGGTGTTCTGCTCGGCCCGGGCCAGCAGGTCGCTCTGGGCGGCCGCGGCCTGCATCTTGGCCTGGGCGAGCTGGTAGAGCTCGCGCTCGCTGGTCGGGTTGTCGGACAGCACCGAGCCGAGCCGGTCGAGCAGCCCCCGCTCCCGGGAGAACACCCGGCTCTGCGCCGGGTCGACCCTGGCCTGGGTGAGCCGGGCCCTGGGGAGGGTGACCTCGACCCGCTCGCCGTCGGCCGACACCTTGATCGCGCCCTCGCCGATGCCGGAGAAGTCGACCTCGGCGTCGACGCTGCCGCCGGCCACGAACAGGGTCCGCTCGCCCTTGATGACCAGCGGGATCCCGCGGGAGCCCTCCTCCAGGTCGACCACCACCTGGAAGTTGCCGGTGGCGGCCTTGAACACCTCCAGGTCCTCGATGGCCTTGAGCAGCACCGGCTGGCTGCGGTCGACCTCGCGGGCCCCGAAGGGGTTGGGGAACGACGGCCACCAGCGCAGGTTGCCCAGGCTGGAGACGGCCAGCACCAGCACCAGCAGGAGCACGCCGGCGGCGATGGCCCCGGCGGGGAGGCGCCGGCGGGGCGGCCGCCAGCCAGGCCCGGGCGGTCCCGTGCCGCCCGGCGGCTGGCCCCACTGCCGCTGGGTGTCCATGCCCACCGCCTACCCGCCGTGACCGGCTGCCGAACGTCGTTCCTCGAGGGTACCGCCATCGACCAGCCGGTAGGAGCGCCCGCAGGCGGCGCAGGCCAGGCCGGCGGGCAGGGCGCGGCCGCAGCGGCAGGCCCAGCCGGCCTGGCGGGCCGGGTTGCCGACGACCAGGGCGTGCGCAGCGACGTCGCCGGTGACCACGCTGCCCGCCCCGACCATGGCCCAGGGGCCGATGGTCAGCCCGGACAGGACGGTGGCGTTGGCGCCCACCGTGGCCCCCCGCCGGACCAGGGTCGCGCGCCAGCCGGCCGGGCCCTTGGGGTAGGGGGCGCGGGGGCTGGCGTCGTTGGTGAAGACCGCCCCGGGCCCGAGGAACACCTCGTCCTCGACCGTCACCCCCGACCACAGCAGCACGCCGTTCTTGACGGTGACGCCGTCGCCGACCACCGCCCCGCCTTCCACGAAGGCGTGGCCGCCGACGGTGCAGTCGGCGCCGATCCTGGCCCCGTCGAGCACGTGCGCGAACGCCCAGATGCGGGTGCGGGGCCCGACGTCGTCGCTCTCGCAGAGCGCGAGGGGATGCACGAACACCGACGGGTCCATCCCGGCAGGCTACCCTACGGTCTCGCTGCGGCCACCGCCGTCCCGAGGGCCAGGGGAACCAGTCGGAACGGCGGTGGCTGCGGCGAGCACGGCCGGGCCGTGCTCAGGATGCGGAGCTCGTGGTGCGGGCCAGGTGGACCCGGTCCAGGTGGAACCCGTGGGTCCGGTGGGCGATGCGCAGGCTGCGGACGCTGGAGTAGAAGCTCCAGCCGCACTGGCAGCCCGGCAGCCAGCGGACGTCCAGGTCGGTGGTCCGCTGGTGCCGCCGGGCATGGCCGGGGATCCAGGACGGACGCGGGCCGTCGACGTTGGTGGACATCGGATGCACTCCCCCCTTGGCCAATCAGCCCTTGCCCCCGCGTGCCGGAACGGGTGGATCACCGGGCTTCGACGAGTGTCGGAGGGGGCCTCGGCCATGACCAGCGCCAATTGCCGTAGGACGACGTGCCCGGAATAGCGTAGGTCCTCCCGAGCTGCCGCGACCGTCCCTCCGCCCGGCGTCCGCGAGGGAAACGGCGCCGGTGCGACGACGGCCCCGAAGCGGTTCAGCGGAAAAAGTGCGCCGATTGGCGTGGTCGCTTCCTCTGCTATTTGTCCAGCCTCCATTGCTGTAATCCTGCATCCTCCCGATGGGCTACGTAGGTTGGCATTAGCCCATCTGGGCCAGCCGATAGGTTGCCCGCCTTCTGTGGCTACGCCAACCCGACGATGGCACGTACGTCGAAGTGGGGTTAGTTCCACCGGCAATCGTCTCCTAAGATGCAATCGCAGCGGATATGCAGGCCAGGCGTCTGACCGGCCGACGATGCGAGTGGGGGGCCAGGGGTCTACAGCAATGGGGCACGACCAGAAGGTTGTCGCCCGTAAACCCGAGATCGTTTCCGCCAGCGATCTCCTGCGAATGTGGAATTTGATGATGCTCCCAGGGGGCTGCGTGACGGCCGTGCGCGGGCCGGACTCGCGGTGCAGGAGGTAGGGCTCCGTTGGAACTCGGTGAGGTGATCGGTCGGATCTTCGGCCGGCACAAGAAGCTAATTGCGGCACTGGTATTGGCGGGGCTTCTGGCCGGCTTCGCGATCCATTTGGACGATGCCCCGCAGTACTCGGCGTCGGCTCGGCTGGTGCTGGACACCTCCGACCCGGAGGACCAGGCGCAGTCGGGGGTGATCGCCGACACCACCCGGGCCATCGCGTCGGGTCCCTCGCTGGTCCGGGAGGCGCTGGCCACGATCGGCGTCCGCCGCGACGCCACCCAGCTGGCCAGGCGGCACGTGAGCGTGCAGGCCCTGGGCAGCTCGGGCGTCATGCAGCTCTCGGTGACCGACAGCGACCCCGAGGTGGCCGTGGCCCTGGCCAACGCCATCGCCGAGGCCGTCATCAAGACCCGGCTCCAGGTGACCGCGGGCGAGGCCGCGACCGTGGTGCGCAGCCTCGACCAGCAGATCACCCGGCTCCAGACGCAGATCAGCGACCTGGACGCCCGCATCGACCAGGCCGGGGCCACCGGCAGCGGCCAGCTCGTGCGCCGGCGCGAGGCCCTCGCCCAGCGGCTGAGCCAGCTGGAGAGCGAGCGCGCGTCGGTCCAGACGACCCGGGCCCTGCGGCCGAAGGCCGACGTCCTCGACGCGGCCAGCCCACCGGCCCAGCGGCTCCCCGGCCGCCGCCTTCCCGACCTCGTCCTCGGTGGGCTCCTGGGCCTGCTGCTCGGCGTCGGCGCCGCGGCCATGGTCGAGAGCCTGCGGCCCACCCTGGTCGGGCGGACGGCCATCGCCAGGGGCACCGAGGCGCCGGTCCTGGCCGAGCTGGTCGGTCCTCCCCAGCGACGAGGCCACCGCCATGGCTGGGTGGCGGCCGACGTCGCCGAGGCGGCCATGCACGTCGAGCTGGTGGCCGTGGCCGCCGGCGTGCAGCAGGTGCGGCTGATGGCCCTTGACCGGCAGGTCGACCTCTCCAATCTGGTGCAGATCCTGGGTGACTCGCTCAAGACGGCCACCGTCCAGCAGGCGGACATGCCGACGGCCCGCCGCCGCCGGCCGGGAGCGCGGGCGGAGCTGGAGCCGGGGGTGCTCCAGCCCGAGGGCGAGGGCGGCGGCCGCATCGGCCTCGTCCTGGTGGCGCCCACCGTGCTCAAGCTGGCCGACCTCGACCCGGTCAAGGACTTCCTGACCATCTCGGGCTGGCCGCTGCTGGGCGTGATCGTCTACCAGTCCCCGCGCCGGAAGGCCCTGATCCCCGGCGCCCAGCGCAGCACCCGATCCCAGGACACCTACACCGAGGTCGATGCATGACGGCTCCCGTCACTTCAACGTCCGCCGACCGCATTCCATTCGCCCGAACACCGATGTCCGAGGAGGCCCAGGCCGCGGTGGCCCGCGTCCTGTCCTCGGGCTGGGTCACCACCGGTCCCGAGGTGGCCGCGTTCGAGCAGGAGTTCGCCGCCTGGACGGGGGCCGAGCACGCGGTCGCGGTCGCGTCCTGCACGGCCGCGCTGGAGCTGTCGCTGCGGGCGCTGCGGCTGCCCGAGGGCTCGCCCGTGCTCAGCTCCACGATCACCTTCTGCGGAGCCGTCAACGCGATCCTCCACGCCGGCCTGCGCCCGGTCCTGGTCGACGTGGACCCGGAGACGCTCATGCCCGACGAGCGGACCACGGCCGCGGCCGTCCGGACCGCCGGCGACCCCGCGGCCATGGTCGCGCTGCACTTCGCCGGCCACCCGGCCCCGGTCGAGGCCATGGCCGAGGCGGCCGGCCTGCCGCTCGCCCGGGTGGTGGAGGACGCCGCCCACGCCGTCGGCACGCGGGTCGGCGACAAGCCGGTCGGGACGATCTCGGCGGCCACCTGCTTCAGCTTCTACGCCACCAAGAACCTGCCCATCGGCGAGGGCGGCATGGTCACCACCGCCGACGCCGAGCTGGCCGACTACGTGCGGCGCAGCCGGCTCCACGGCATGAGCCGTGACGCCTGGAAGCGGTACCTGCCCGGGTCGGGGTGGCGCTACAGCGTCGACAACGTCGGCCTCAAGGCCAACATGACCGACCCGCAGGCCGCCGTCGGCCGGGCCCAGATGGGCCACTTCGCCGGCTGGCAGGCCCGCCGGGCCGAGATCGTGGCCCGCTACGACCAGGCCCTGGCCGAGGTCCCCGGCATCGGGCTGCCGGCCCGGCCGGACGACGGCGGCCACGCCTGGCACCTGTACGTGATCCGGGTCCTGCCCGCGTTCGGGATGTCGCGCGACGAGCTCATGGCCGGTCTGCACGAGCTGGGCGTCGACTGCTCGGTCCACTTCATCCCCATGCACACCCAGCCCTATCTCGGCCCGCTGCTGGGCGACGGGGTGGACCCGAGCCGGTTCCCGGCCGCCGAGGCGGTGTTCGAGCAGATCGTGTCCCTGCCGCTGTACCCGGGCCTGCGCGACGACCAGGTGGACCGGGTCTGCGCGGCCATCGCCGGGCTCCGGCGCGCCGCCCGCCGGACCGGCGGCAACGGGACCAACGGCCGCACCAGCCGCCGCACCAACGGCAACGGAACCAACGGCAGTCACACCAACGACACCAAGGGGGGCCAGACCCGATGACGACCTCCTCGAGGTCCAACGGCACGATCGACCTGACCGACAAGGCGGGGCGGGGAGCCGTCCGCCGCGTCTGCGTGATCGGCGGCGCCGGTTACGTCGGCTCGGTCCTGATCGAGCGGCTGCTGGACAAGGGCTACGCCGTCACCGTGCTCGACGCCCTCATGTACGGCGACGATGGCATCCGCCACGTCGCCGACCGTCCCGGCTTCGACCTGGTCAAGGGAGACCTGCGCAACATCGAGGCGGTCGTCGCGGCCTGCCGCTTCGCCGACGCCGTTGTCCACCTGGGGGCGCTGGTCGGCGACCCGGCCTGCGAGCTCGACGAGCAGCTGACCCTCCAGATCAACCGCGACGCCACCTTCACCGCCGCCGCCGTGGCCCGCGGGCTCGGCATCAAGCGGTTCATCTTCGCCTCCACCTGCAGCGTCTACGGGGCCACCGACGACCTGCTCGACGAGGGCTCCACGCTGGCCCCGATCTCGCTGTACGCCCAGAGCAAGATGGAGTCCGAGGAGCTGCTGCTGTCCCTGAACAGCAACGGCTTCTGCCCCTCGGTCCTGCGCTTCGGGACCTTCTACGGCCGCTCGCCGCGCGAGCGCTTCGACCTGGTGGTCAACCTGCTGGCGGCCCGGGCGGTGTCCGAGGGCGAGATCACCATCATGGGCGGCCAGCAGTGGCGGCCCTTCCTCCACGTCGCCGACGGCGCCGAGGCCATCATCCAGTGCCTGGAGGCGCCGGCCAGGGCGGTCGCGCGCGAGGTCTTCAACGTCGGCTCCGACGAGCAGAACCACCGGCTGGTCGACGTGGCCCAGCTCATCTCGGAGCTGGTCCCGGGGGTCCGGGTGCGGTTCGAGGAGGCGTCCGCCGAGGAGGCCAACTACCGGGTCTCCTTCGCCCACATCCGCTCCACCCTCGGGTTCACCCCGCGCCACTCCCTGGCCGACGGGATCGCCGAGGTCAAGGCGGCCGTCGAGCGCGGGCTGGTCGGCAACTACACCGACGCCAAGTACAGCAACTTCAAGGCCATGACCAGCGGCCAGGCCGCCCGCGCCCTGGACGACGGCCGGCAGGACGTGCCCACGGCCGCCGTGGGCTGAGCTGGGACATGACCGTCCAGGCACCGCGATCGGACCGGCTGCCGGTCGGCGCCCGGCGCCGCACGGGCGACGGCGACGGGCTGGCCCGGGCCGGGGTGGTGCTCGGCATCGCCACCCTGCCCATCCTCCAGCCCGCCTTCGTCAACAACGTCGCCCCGGCCGACCTGGGACTGGTCGCGGGCATCGCGGCGGTGCTGGTGTGGGCCGGCATGACCAGGCAGCGCCTGCGGCTGCCGTACGTGGCCGGGATGGGCGTCATGGTCATCGCCGGGACCATCGCCGCCGCCTTCGGCGACCTCCCCTGGATGGGCGCGGTCACCATCGTGCAGGACCTGTACCTGCTGGCCTGGGCGGCGGCGCTGGCCAACTACGGCCGCACGGCGGCCCGGGCCGGGTTCATCGTGGACGTGTGGTGCCTGAGCGCCGCCGCCTGGTCCATCGCCCTGGTGGTGCTGTACGGCCCGAGCACGATCGGGGGCGGGGACGACGCCGAGCGGGCCGGCTTCACCTTCGGCGAGCAGAACGCCGCCGGCCTCTGGTTCGCCCTCTCCCTGCTGGTCATGCTGGCCGCCCGGCGACCGCGGCGCTGGCGCTGGCGGGCGCCCGCCCTCGGCGCGGTCGCCCTCGGCCTGCTGCTCACCGGTTCGCTGGCCGCCATCAGCGGGCTCTTCGCCGGTCTCGCCGTCGCCCTGGTCCTCCAGGTCCGGGCCCGGCGCGGACCGGACACGGCCATCGCCTTCTCGCTCGCCCTGCTGCTGCTGGTGGGCTCGGTGGGGCTGCTGGCCCAACAGGGCGAGCTGATCGATCGGGCCAGCCAGAGCCCGAACCCCCTGATCCGCAACTCGATCGGCCGGGGGTCGGACAGCGAGTCCGAGCGCATCCTGGTCAACCAGCAGACCTTCGGCCTGTTCCAGACCTCCGGGTTCCTGGGCCGCGGCCCCGTCACCACCGAGCACACCCTGCGCCAGCAGGAGGCCGCCTACCCGCACGAGGCCCACAACGACTGGGTGGCGGCGCTGGTGGAGCGGGGCGTCCTCGGGTTCGCCGGCATCCTGCTGCTCGCCCTCGAGGTGGTCGTGCTCGCGCTCACCATCTGGAACCCGAGCCGGCTCAAGCCGGACTTCGCCGAGGTCCTGCCGGCGCCCGCCTACCTGGTGGCGGGATTCATCCTGGTCGCCCTGTACAGCCTCACCCACGAGGTCCTGCACGAGCGGCCGCTGTGGACGTTGTTCGGCACGGCCGCGGCCTTCGGGCTGTGGGGCAAGGCCAATCGCTGGTCCCTGGGGGGGTCGACATGATCGCGTTGGTGACGGGAGCTTCCGGGTTCGTTGGGTCCCATCTGAGTGCGGCGCTGCTCGACGGCGGCGCCGAGGTGCGGGGCGTCGACGCCTTCACCGACTACTACAGCCGTCTCCGCAAGGAGCAGAACCTCGCCCACCTGCGCGGGCGGGCCGGGTTCAGCTTCCACGAGGCCGACCTGTCCGAGGCGCCCCTGGCGCCGCTGCTGGACGGCGTCGACTGCGTGTTCCACCTCGCCGGGCAACCGGGGGTGCGGGCGTCCTGGGGCCCGGACTTCGTCCAGTACGTGCGCCACAACATCGCCGCCACCCAGCGCCTGCTCGAGGCCTGCATGCTCCACCCGCTGCGCAAGTTCGTCTTCAGCTCCAGCTCCTCGGTCTACGGGGACGCCGAGGCCTACCCGACGCCCGAGTCGCTCCGGCCCCAGCCGGTGTCCCCCTACGGGGTGACCAAGCTGGCCGCCGAGCACCTGTGCGAGGTCTACCGCACCAGCTTCGGGGTCCCGGTCGTCTCCCTGCGGCTGTTCACCGTCTACGGGCCGAGGCAGCGGCCCGACATGGCCTTCTCCCGGCTGGTCGCGGCCGCCCTGGCCGGCGAGGAGTTCGAGGTCTACGGGGACGGGGAGCAGACCCGCGACTTCACCTTCGTCGGCGACGTGGTCCAGGCCATGCGGGACGCCGCCGCCTCCGACTGGTGCGGGGTGGCCAACATCGGCGGCGGCTCCCGGACGTCGCTCAACGCCGTCCTGGACATCGTCCGCGACCTCTGCGGCGAGCTCCGCATCGTGCGCCGCCCGCAGGCCACCGGCGACGTCCGCCACACCGCCGCCGACACCTCGGTGGCCCGGGCCGCCTTCGGCTACCGGCCCCGGACCTCCCTGCCCGAGGGCCTGGCGGCGATGGTGACCTGGGCGCGCTCGCCCGAGAAGGCGCTGCGGTGAGCGGTCGCTGGCTGCCTCCGCCGCCGCCCGTGCCGCCCCCCGGGCGGTTCCCGGCCGGCCCGGCCCCGGTGCGGGTCAAGGTGCTCCACCTGATCACCCGGTTCGAGGCCGGCGCCGGCGGCAACACCCTGCTGTCGGCGACCGGCATGGACCCGCGGCGCTACGAGGTCTGGATCGGGGGCGGCCCGGACGGCCCGCTGTGGGAGCGGGCCGAGCGCGAGGGGATCCGCACCGTCAAGATCCCCGGGCTGGTCCGGGAGATCGCGCCCCTGGCCGACCTGGGCGCCCTCGTGCGGCTGGTCCGGCTGCTGCGCCGGGAACGCTTCGGCATCGTCCACGTCCACGAGGCCAAGGCCGACGTGCTCGGCCGGATCGCCGCCTTCCTCTGCCGGACGCCCATCGTCATCGTCACCCTCCACGGCCGCGACCCGTGGTGGCCGGCGCCGGACGGCTCCCGGACCCAGCTCCGGGAGGTCATGCCCAGGGGCCTGCGCACCTTCCTGTTCGTGGAGCGGCGCCTGCGGGCGATCACCTCCGGCTTCGTCGCCGTCTCGCCGACGGTCGCCCGCGACGCCGTGCTGGCCAGGGTCGCGACCCCGGGGCGGACCGACGTGGCCCCCTCGGCGGTGGACCTGGACGACATCCCCGAGGACGCCGACGCCGGCGTCCGGGCCGAGCTCGGCATCCCCGCCGGGGCGCCGCTGGTCGGCACGGTGGGGCGCCTGGACGCCCAGAAGGCGCCGCTCGACTTCGTCCGCATGGCCGCCAAGGTCCGCGAGCGCCACCCCGACGCCCGCTTCGTGATGGTCGGCGAGGGCGAGCTCGCCGAGGACGCCGGCGCCCTGGCCGGCCAGCTCGGGGTGCCGCTCCTGCTCACCGGCTTCCGCCGCGACGCCGCCCGGGTCGCCTCCGCCTTCGACGTGTACGTGGTCAGCTCGCTCTACGAGGGGGTCGGCCGGGGCGTGACCGAGGCCATGGCCTCCGGCCGGCCGGTGGTGGCCACGGCCGTCGACGGCGTGGTCGACCTGGTCAGCCCCGGGTCGACGGGCCTGCTGGCCCCCGCCCGCGACCCCGGGAGGCTGGCCGAGGGCGTCTGCTGGCTGCTCGACCACCCGGTGGAGGCGGCCGCCATCGGCGCCCAGGCCCGGACCCGGGTGCGGCTGCTCTTCACCCGGGAGCGGATGTGCGCCGCCCTCGACGACGTCTACTCGCGGTTCCTCGGGCTGGAGCCGGAGGCGCCGGAGGCGGCCCCGCGCGACCCCTCCGCGATGCCGCCCGGGCCGGCCGCCGAGCATCCCTGGGGGGCCGGCGAGTGATCCGGCCCGGGCGGCTGTCCCAGGGCTGGCGGGGCCTGCTGGAAGGCCAGCGCCGGCCGATCGCCGCCAACCTGCTCGCCCGGGTGGGCGCGATCGGCTCGCTGCTGCTGGCCAGCCTGGTCGTGGCCCGGATCGCCGGCCCGGCCGGGGTGGGCACGCTGGTGCTGCTCCGGGTGCTGCCCTGGCTCACCGGCCTGGTCCTGTCGAGCGGCCTGTACGGGGCCGCCCCCTACTTCCTGTCCGGACCGGGGCGCTCCGAGCCCAGATACCGGTCGACCCTGGCCGCCATGACCGTGGCCGCCGGCGCCGTCGGGGCCGGGCTGTGGATCGCGGCCTCGCCGCTGCTCGGACCGTGGCTGTTCCCGCAGCTGCCGCTGGCCCTGGTCGCCGTGGCCGGCGTCTCGGTGCTCACCCAGGCCCTCGAGTCGTCCGCCATGGCCTGCACCCAGGGCTTCGACGACCTCAAGGGCAGCAACCGCATCATCTTCCTCGAGGAGTTCCTGTTCCTCCCCTTCTTCGGCCTGCTGCTGCTGACCGGGACCGGCCACTTCGCGGCCATCGTGCTGGCCCTGCTCCTCGGCGACCTGGCCACCAGCGGGTACGGCTGGACCCGGCTGGCCCGGCGCGGCTACTTCACCGGGGCCGGCCGGCCGTCGCTCCCCCTGGCCGGCCACGTCGCCGGCTACGGGTTCCGGGCCCAGCTGGGCAGCATCGCCCTGCTGCTGAACGCCCGGTTCGACTTCGCCATCGTCGGCGCCCTGCTCGGGCCCGCCTCCCTCGGCATCTACGCCGTGGCCTCACGCTACGCCGAGCTGCTGCGGCTGCCGTCGCTGGCCATGAACTGGGTGCTCTACCCGGACTACGCGCGCGACGGGGGCAAGGTGGCCGCCGACAAGGCCCGGGCCATGCTGCCCGGGATCGGCTGGATCCCGGCCGCCCTGGCCGTCCCCATGGCCCTGGCCGCGCCGCTGGTCCTGCCGCTGTTCTACGGCCCGGCCTTCAAGGAGGCGGTGCTGCCGGCCTGCGTGCTGCTGATCGGGCTGGCCGGCGGCGGGGTCATCGGGGTCATCAGCGCCTACCTGCAGGGCGTCGGCCGGCCGGGCCTGTACTCGGCGGCGGTCGGCGCCGGCCTGCCGGTGACGGTGGGCCTTGACCTGTTGCTGATCCCGCACTTCGGGGTGATGGGCGCGGCGGTCGCCTCGACCGCCGCCTACGTGACGACGACTGGCGTGCTGGTGGCGTGCTTCCGCGTGGTGACCCGCGCGGAGGGACGGGCGGCGCGTGCAGCGGGGGCGGTCGAGTCCAAGGCGGAGGTACCAAGGTGAGAGTCCTGACCGTGGCGGCACATCCTGACGACGAGACCCTTGGCGCCGGCGGGACCATGGCCCGCCTGGCCGCCCAGGGCCACGAGGTGTGGATCTGCATCCTCACCGACGGCGTCACGGCCCGGCACGCCCACGTCGAGCAGCAGAAGGAGTGCGCCATCGGGGCGGCCGACGTCCTCGGGGCGGCCAACGTCGTCTTCTGTGAGCTCCCCGACCAGCGGCTGGACTCGCTGCCCCTGCTCGACGTCATCACCCCGATCGAGAAGTGCATCGGCGAGCTGCGGCCCGAGGTCGTCTTCACGCACTTCAAGGAGGACGTGAACCAGGACCACCGGACCGTCTTCGAGGCCACGATGGTGGCCGCCCGGCCGGTCGACGGGACGAGCGTGCGCCAGCTCCTCTGCTACGAGACCGCCTCGTCCACCGAGTGGGCGCCGCCGTTCCCGGGCAGCGTCTTCAGTCCCAACGTCTTCGTCGACATCAGCAGCACGCTGCCGCGCAAGCTGGAGGCGATGCGCTCCTACGAGCGCACCTGGACCGGCGAGCTGCGGCCGTACCCGCACCCGCGTTCCTACGAGGCGATCGAGGCCTACGCCCGGCGCCACGGCGTGGCCGCCGGAGTCGCCGCGGCCGAGCCGTTCATGCTCGTCCGCCAGGTGCACCACGAGGGGGGCTCGTCCAGTGATCACCGGTTCTGACATCGCTCCCGGCAAGCGGCTCTTCGACATCGCCGTCTCCCTGACCGCCCTGGTGCTGCTCGTGCCCGTCCTGGCGGTCATCGCCCTGCTGGTGAGGCTCGGCTCGCCCGGCCCGGTGCTCTACCGCCAGCAGCGGGTGAGCCGCGGCGGCCGGCTGTTCGAGCTGCTCAAGTTCCGCACCATGGTGGTCGGCGCCGACCGCATGGCCGCCAACGTCAGCGCCACCGGCGACCCCCGGGTCACCCGCGTCGGCGCGTTCCTGCGCAAGTCGTACCTGGACGAGCTGCCGCAGCTGCTCAACGTCCTGCGCGGCGACATGAGCCTGGTCGGCCCCCGGCCGGAGACGCCGGAGTTCGTCGCCCTCTACAGCCCCGAGGAGCGCCGGGTGCTGACGGTCCGGCCCGGCCTGGCCGGCCCCTCGACCCTGGCCTTCATGGACGAGGCCGACCTGCTGGCGGCGGCGCCCGACCCGGTCGCCTTCTACACGACCACGGTCCTCCACGACCGCGTCCGGGCCGACCTCACCTACCTCGAACGGCGGTCCATCGGCTACGACATCCGCCTGCTGGCCACCCAGGTCCTGAGCATCGTGAGGCGGCTGCGATGACGACCATGCCCCCGGCGCCGCCGGTCCAGGTGGAGCGGTGGACGAACGGCGCCGCCTGGGACCAGTTCGTGGGCGGGGCCCGCGACGCCAACATCGGCCACCGCTGGGCCTGGCTGGGGATCGTCTCGGAGGTGTACGGGCACCGGACCTTCCCGCTGGCCGCCATCCGGGACGGGGTCCTGGCCGGCGTGCTCCCCCTGGTCCTGGTCCGCAGCCGCCTGTTCGGCCGCCATCTGGTGTCCATGCCGTTCCTCGACTCCGGCGGGCTCTGCACCGACGGCGACGTCGCCTCCGAGCAGGCGCTGGTCGCGACCGCGGTCGAGCTGGCCGGCGACCACGGCGCCAAGCTCGAGCTGCGCCACCTCACCGAACGGCGGATCGGCCTGCCGGCCTCGCTGGAGAAGGTGACCATGACCCTCGACCTCAGCGGCGGCGAGGACGCCGTGTGGCGGCGCATCCGGTCCACCAGGCGGGGCCAGGTCCGCAAGGCGCGCCGCAACGGGCTCGAGGCGAGCTGGCACGGCCAGGAGGCGGTGGGCCAGTTCTACCGCGTCTGGGCGGCCAACATGCGGGACCTGGGGTCCCCGGCGCACCGGCGGGCCTACTTCGCGCGGATCGCCGCCAGCCTCTCCGACGACGCCCGCTTCGTCCTGGTCCGGGACGGTGCCGAGACCGTCGGCGCGGCCCTGGCCCTGGTCCATGGCGACCGCGTCGTCCTGCCCTGGGTGTCGTCGCTGCGGTCGAGCTTCGCCCGCGGCCCCAACCAGCTCCTCTACTGGGAGGCCTTCCGCTTCGGCATGGAACGCGGCTGCACCGTCTTCGACTTCGGGCGGTCGTCCTGGAACTCTGGGACCTTCGAGGCCAAGCGGCAGTACGGCGCCGAGCCCGAGCAGCTCTACTGGCACCGGTTCCCGGACGGGGAGGGGGCCGGCGGTGACGGCGGCGACCGGCTGGAATGGGCGACACGGGTGTGGAAGCGGCTGCCGGTGCCCGTGGCCAACACCGCCGGCGCCCTGGTCCGGGGAGGGCTGCCCAATTGAGCTCCGACCTGCGTTACTCTCGACACGTAGCGAAGCCACCGTCAGACCTTGGTGGGCCGCGGCCAGGGGGACCAGATGCCACCAGGAGGGCCGGCAGGTGAGGCGATCGCGTCCGCCTTGGTCGCGGACGTTGCCGGCCTGCCCCTCCCCGTCGTCCTGGTCGCCGGTGGTGTCCTCCTCCTGATGATCGGCGCGCTCGCGTCCCGGGCCCTCCGGCCCCGGGTGACCAAGGTCGACGACGTCGAGGGCTCGACCGGCCTCGTGGTCATCGGCGAGGTCCCGGCCAGGAGCCTCGGCCGGCCCATGCCGTCCATGAACGGCCACCCGCTGCGGCCGGTGGACGGCCTCCAGGAGATCTGCCGGATGCTGGAGCACAACGGCCTCGGGACGGCCATCACGGTGCTCACGATCGTCCGCGCCGGGATCCGCGGCCCCGAGGCCAGCTTCGCCTCCGACCTGACCCAGACCCTCGCCGCCCAGGGCAAGAACGTCCTGCTCGTCCAGGCCAACCTGCGCCAGCCGTCGAGCCAGGCGGCCATGGGCCTGGCCCAGGCCGAAGGCCTCGCCGACCTGCTCGAGGACGAGCACCTCGACCCGGTGACCCTGCTGGTGTCGGTGGCCCAGCGGCTGCTGGTCCTCCCCTCGGGGACCCCGCGCTCGGACCCGGCCGCGCTGCTGGCCAGGCCGCGGCTCAAGCAGGTGATCGGCGCCCTCCGGGACCTCGGGTTCATCGCCATCATCGACGCGCCGCCGGCCGCCTTCGCCCGCGACGTGCTCTCGCTGGCCCGCGAGGGCGACGCGACCCTGCTGATCGTCCGGACCGGCAGCCGCTGGAGGGACGTCGAGGCGGCGGCCAGGATGCTCCGGTACGGCGACGTCAGCGACCCGGCCGCCGTGGTCGTCGGCTCGCGGTGGTGAGGCGCCGGCGCGCCTGGCTCCTGGCGGCGGTGGGTGCCGTCGTCGTGGCCGCCGTGGCCGGGATCGGGAGCCGCGCCCTCCGGGGCTCCTCCGAGCCGGGGACCACCCGCTACGTGTCCGTCCAGGGCAGCGACGCCAACCCCGGCTCCCAGAGCAGGCCCTGGCGGACGATCGGGTTCGCCGCCGGCCAGCTCCGCCCCGGCGACACCCTCCTCGTCCGCGGTGGGACCTATCTGGAGCGCCCGACGGTCTCGGCCAGCGGGACGGCCGACGCCCCGATCACCATCCAGTCCTACCCCGGGGAGAGCGTGGTCATCGACTCCGGCCCGGCGGGCTTCCGGACGCCCGGCAACCGCGACTGGGAGCCGGTCGACGCGGCCACCGGGGAGTACCGGTCGGTGCGGACGTTCCCACCGGGCCAGGCGTACGCCTACGTCGACGGGGTTCCCGGGTACCGGAACGGGCGGGTGGGGCTGATCCCGTACCGGTCGGCCGAGGCGTTCCGGGCGGCCGGCGACGCCTACGTCGACGAGGCGACGCCCTTCTACGCCGGGCCGGGCGTCTTCTACGACCCGGCCGACCGGCGGGTCCACATCCGCCTGGCCAAGACGGCCGCCCTGCGGGCGGCCGAGGCCCGCTACGGGGCGGTGCTCGACGGCGACCGCCCGGACCCGCGCCGCTACCCGATCGTCCTGTCGAGCGCCCCCTCGACCCTGGTCGTCGACGGGTCCCACCTGGTGCTCAGGGACCTCACCGTCAACCAGGCCAAGCACACCGTCGTGCTGTCGCCGGGAGCCCACCACGTCCGCCTCGAGGGCATCACGGCCTGGACCGGCGACGCCGGCATCCGGGCCGACGGGGAGGACATCCACCACGTCACCGTGACCAGGTCGCGCCTGTACGGGGACAACCCGCGCTGGGTCTTCTGGAGCGACATGAAGAACCCGCCGGCCCCGGCCGACCTGCTGCGCAGCACCGCCATCGACCTCTACGGCGGCACCTCCGACTGGGAGATCTCCCACAGCCATCTCCGGGGGTCGGGCCAGGACCTGATCAGCACCAACACCGACGAGCGGCGGATCACCGTCCACCACAACCGCATGGAGAACTGCGGCGACGACGCCCTCGAGCTGGAGGGGACCCGGGACGTCGGCGAGGTGCGGGTCTACGAGAACTTCATCGGCAACTGCCTGGTCGCCGTCGCCTCCGGCCAGGAGTCGCCCTCGTTCAGCGGCCCGCTGTACGTCTTCCGCAACGTCGTCGTGTCGCTGCAGGACCCACCGGTCAACCGGGCCCCTGGCATCAACCGGTGGAACGGCGGCGGCCGCTTCGGCTACGAGTACATGTTCAAGCAGCACGCCGGCAACGTGTTCATCTACCACAACACCCTGGTCCTGCTGAACAGCGACGGGGACGGCCTCAACCTGGTCCCGCCGGCGCCGGCCGGCACCTATGTCGCCAACAACCTCGCCGTCACCGTCAACGGGGTCGTGAACGGCGACTACCCGACCGGCCCGGACCAGATCGTGGACGGGAACCTCTACTGGAGGGTCGACGGGGCCGGCGGGGACGACCTGCTGGCCGACGCCGCCACCGTGCCGGCCTTCTCCCGGGCCACCGGGCTGGAGCGCGACGGGGTCGGCGAGGCCGCCGGCAAGGGGAGCGACCCGCGCTTCGCCGGCTTCCGGCTCGACGTCGCCAGCCCCGCCGCCGGCCGCTGGGAGCTGCGTCCCCGCTCCGAGGTCTTCGAGCCGGCCGACTTCCTGCTGCGGCGGGGGAGCCCGGCGATCGGCGCCGGGATCGACATCCCGGACCACCCGCGGCTGGGCCGCCTGCCCGACACCAGGTCCTCCCGGGACATCGGCGCCCTCCCCTACGGGACCGACGCCGCCAGCTACGAGGGCTTCCCCTTCGTGCCCGGCGCGCCGGCCCGCTAGCGGCATGCCGCGCCGGCCGCTCCTGCTGGCCGCGGGGGCCGGGTGCCTGGCCGCCGTCGTCGGCCTCGGGCTGGCCGTCCGCGACCAGGGCGGCTGGCTGGACCGCGCCGTCCCCGACGCCGCCCGGCCCCTCCTGCCGCCCGAGAGCCGGCTGGTCCAGGCGCTCAGCAGCGAGGTCGGCTGGCCGCCGGGCGCCCTGCTGATGGCCGTGCTGCCGCTCGCGGCCGCCGTCGGCCTCCTCGCCGGCGAGGTCCGCCGGCACGGGGTCCCGGCGGTGGTCGCCCGCTGGCGCTGGCTGCTGCCGGCGCTGGCGGTCCTCCCCGTCCTCTACGCCCTGCGGGTGGCGTTCGGGCGTCCCGGCCCCGGGGAGGTGGCCCACGACGGCCCGCTCTACGTCGGCGCCTACCCCTCGGGGGCGGCCCTGGCCCTGGGCCTCGGCTGGACGGTGGGGGTGCTGGTGGTGGGCGCGCAGTGGCCGCGCTGGCGGCCGTGGCTGCTGGCCGCCATGGCCCTGGCCCTGGTCCTGCACCTGCTCGTCCGCGCCGTCACCGGCAAGCATTGGGCGACCGACATCCTCGGGTCGTACCTGCTGGTCGCCGGGGCGTTCCTGCTCGCCGCCGCCTCCCGGGGCCGGCCCGGGACCTAGGCGCCCGCCGTCGTCGGGGGTGCGGTGGTGGGCGGCGCGGTCGTCGGCGGGGCCGTGGTCGGCGGGGCCGTCGACTGGGTCGTGGCCGGGCGGGTCGTGGCCGGGCGGGTGGTGGCGGGCTTCTTCTTGGTGGTGGTCGTGACCCGGTCCGCGGCGGTCGTGGTGGTGCTGGCCACGCCGCCGGCGCCGGAGACGCCCTGGAAGGCGCCGGCGCCCGGGGCGCCGGAACGGGCGACGGTGGTGGTGGAGCGCTTGGGGCCGGTGGTCGAGGGGGCGCTCGAGGAGGCGGGGGCGACCGTCGGGTCGGGGGCGAACACGGTCCCGAACGCGTCGCAGCCGGGGCCGCAGCGGCCGCCCTGGGCGGCCAGGGCGAAGGCGGCCGTGAAGGCGACCAGGGCGAAGATCGAGAACCCGGCCACCCGGACCCGCCGCCGGGCCTGCCAGCCCTGGGTGAGGGCGATCAGCAGCCGCTGGCCCCGCTCGACCAGGCCGGGTGGGCCGGGCGGAGCCGGCGGCGCCGCCCGCACCGGCGCCTGCCGGGCGGACGCCTTGGGGTCGACCGGCTTGGGCGCGGCCGGCGTCCCCTCGGGGTCGGGCGGGGGGAGCTCCACCCCCGGCTTCCCGGGACCCGGCGACACCACGGGTGCGGCCGTGGCCGCGCCAAGGGACCGGGCCGGGGCGCCAAGGGTCTCGCCCAGCTCGTCGGCCGAGAACGGACGGAACAGCAGACCGCAGGCGTCGTCGAGGCGCAGCCCGGCGATCGGCTCCCCCTTGGTGACGAGGATGATCAGCGGGCCCAGGTAGCGCCGGCGGATCTGCCCGACGGCGGCGGTCCGCTCCTCGGCGGCCACGTCGAGCACGACCACGTCGGCGGTGTCGAGCGACCGGCTCTCGGCCAGCTCGCGCAGCGAGCCGAGGCGGCTGAGCCGGTCGGCCGGGTCGAGCAGCTGGTTGAGGACGGCGGCCAGCCCGGCGCTCTCGGCCACCAGCACCACACGCCGGCGCTGGGGGTCGCCCGACCTGCTCCCCCTGGTCCCCGTCTCGGTCGTGCTCACCTGACGGCCGCCTCCCTGGAAGACATCCCGTACGTGCCGGGTGGCGGCACGCGGCCGCCACCCCTCCTATCTTCCAGGCGTTCCCGGCATCCAGCCGATACGTCCGCAGAAACCGTAAGTTGACCTACGGCGTGGCCTACGACGGGATGCCGAGCCAGGCCAGCACCTCGGCGGTGTGCTCGCCCAGGGCGGGCGGGGGCAGCCGGTAGGAGGCGGGGGAGCCCGACAGGCGGATCGGGTTGGCCACCTGGGGGATCCCGCCGGTGTCGGCCACCGGGTCGAGGCCGAGCCGCTCGGCCAGCGCGAACGCCTCCCCGACGTCGTTGACCAGGCCGCAGGGAACCTCGGCGCCGGCCAGGTCGGCCACCCAGTCGTCCGCCCCGCGGGCGGCCAGGGCCTGCTCCAGCAGGCCGACCAGGGCCTCGCGGTTGGTCACCCGGTCGGCGTTGGTCGCGAACCGCGGGTCGGCGGCCGCCTCGGGCAGGCCCAGGACCCGGCAGAGGCGGGCGAACTGGCCGTCGTTGCCGACGGCCACGACCAGCGGCCGGTCGGCGGTGGCCAGGGTCTCGTAGGGGGCGATGCTGGGGTGGCGGTTGCCCATGGCCACCGGCGGCCGCCCGGTGCAGAGGTACGACGACGCCTGGTTGACCAGGCTGGCCAGGGCCGAGCCGAGCAGGCTGACCTCGACCCGCTGCCCCCGCCCGGTCCGCTCCCGCTGGCCAAGGGCGGCCAGGACGCCGCCGAAGGCGTACAGCCCGGTGAGCACGTCGACCAGGGCGACCCCGACCTTGGTCGGCTCGCCCTCGGCCGGGCCGGTGATGCTCATCAGCCCGCTCGTCGCCTGGACCAGGAAGTCGTAGCCGGGCAGCGCCGCCCCGGCGGCCCGCCCGAACCCGGAGATTGAGCACCAGACCAGGCCCGGGTTGTCCCGGGCCACCTCCTCGAACCCGAGCCCGAGCCGCTCCGGCGCGCCCGCCTTGAAGTTCTCCACCAGCACGTCGGCCCGGCCGGCCAGGGCCCGGGCGGCCCGCCGGCCGGCGTCGGTCTTGAGGTCGAGGGCGACGCTGCGCTTGTTGCGGTTGACGGCCAGGTAGTAGGTGCTGTGCCCGCCGTGCCAGGGCGGTCCCCAGGCGCGGGTCTCGTCCCCGCCGCCGGGGTGCTCGACCTTGACCACGTCGGCCCCCAGGTCGCCGAGGAGCATGGTCGCGAACGGCCCGGCCAGCACCCTGGAGAAGTCGGCCACCACCAGCCCCTCCAGGGGGCCGCTCATAACTTGAAGTCCCGGTCGGGGCTGGGCTCGGCCACGTCCATCTGGGCCTTCTGCAGCCGGCCGGCGTAGTCCCAGTTCAGCGCCTGCCAGCGGGTGAACTGGTCCAGCACCCAGATGCCGGACTGGCGGCTGCCGTTGCCGGAGC
>Ga0081538_10001511_pt1 | contig 23852 bp, 20 predicted proteins | sample TabmetS5T2R1_FD_71022 | JGI IMG/M metagenome (GOLD analysis project Ga0081538, IMG submission 71022) | Tabebuia heterophylla rhizosphere microbial communities from the University of Puerto Rico - S5T2R1 | ecosystem: Host-associated > Plants > Roots > Rhizosphere ... | reverse complement strand
AGGAGCGGCTGGCTCGCGGCAACGCCGAGTACGAGGCCCGCTTCGGGCACGTGTTCCTCATCTCGGCCGCCGGCCGCGACGCCGACGAGATCCTGGCCGCTCTCACCGACCGGCTGGGCAACGACCCCGCCACCGAGCTGCGGGTGGCCGCCACCGAGCACCGGCGCATCACCCGCCTGCGCCTGGAGAGGCTGATGGAGGGGTGAGTGGCATCACCACCCACGTGCTGGACACGGCCAGGGGGCGGCCGGCCGCCGGCATGCGGGTGACCCTGGAGGCACAGGACGGGGACGGCTGGACCGCCGTGGGCGGCGGGGTCTCCGACGCCGACGGGCGGGTGCCCGACCTGCACGCCGCCGACGCCCTGGTGGCCGGGGTGCACCGGCTGACCTTCGCCACCGGGGAGTGGTTCGACGCCCAGGGGGTCGCCGGCTTCTACCCGCAGGTGAGCGTCGTCTGCCGGGTCGAGGACCCCTCGGACCACTACCACGTCCCCCTGCTGCTCAGCCCGTACGGCTACAGCACCTACCGGGGCAGCTAGGGCGTGGGTGGCCACGTCGTCGTCGCCCCCGACAAGTTCAAGGGCTCCCTGAGCGCCGCCGGGGTGGCCCGGGCGGTCGCCGACGGCCTGCGGGCGGCCGTCTCGGGCGTGGACGTGCGCGAGCACCCGGTGGCCGACGGCGGCGACGGCACCGTCGAGGCCGCCCTCTCGGCCGGCTACACGCGCCGGGAGGTGCGCTGCACCGGCCCCACCGGCGAGCCCGTGACGGCCGCCCTGGCCGTCCGCGACCGGGTGGCGGTGGTCGAGCTGGCCGAGGCGTCGGGGCTGCGGCGGCTCCCCGGTGGGCGGCCGGCGCCGACCACCGCGACCAGCCGCGGCACCGGCGAGCTGGTCCGGGCCGCCCTCGACCTGGGCTGCCGCCAGGTCGTCCTCGGCATCGGGGGCAGCGCCAGCACCGACGGCGGCGCCGGCATGGTCCAGGCCCTCGGCGGGCGGCTGCTGGACGCGGCCGGGGCCGAGCTGGGGCCGGGCGGGGCCGCCCTGGCCGACCTGGACCGCATCGACCTGTCCGGCTTCGACCCCCGGGTCGCCCGGACCGAGGTCACGGTCGCCTCCGACGTCGACAACCCCCTGCTCGGCCGGCACGGGGCGGCGGCGGTGTACGGGCCCCAGAAGGGCGCCTCGCCCGAGGACGTCGCCCTGCTGGACGCCGCCCTGGCCCGCTGGGCGGCGGTGGCCAGGGAGGCCACCGGCGTCGACGCCGCCCACCGGCCCGGCGCCGGGGCGGCCGGGGGCGTCGGGTTCGCGGCCATCGTGTTCCTGGGGGCCGAGATCCGCTCGGGCATCGAGTACCTGCTCGAGCTGCTCCGGGTCCGGGCGGCCATCGACGGGGCCCGGCTGGTGGTCACCGGGGAGGGGTCGCTAGACGACCAGACCCTGCGCGGCAAGGCCCCGGCCGGGGTGGCCGCCGCCGCCCGGGCCGCCGGCGTCCCCACCGTGGCCGTGGCCGGGCGCAGCACCCTGGACCCGGCCGCCCTGGCGCCGGCCGGCATCGCCAGGGCCTACCTGCTCTCCGACCTGGAGCCCGACCCGGAGCGGAGCATGCGCGACCCGGCGCCGCTGCTGGCGGCCCTGGCCGGGCGGATCGCGGCCGACTGGCTGGGCGGCGACCCGTGAGCGCCTTCGACCTGGTGTTCCGGGCCCCGCGGGTGGTCACCGCGGCCGGCGAGGTGGCCGCCTGCGTCGCCGTCCGCGACGGCCGGGTCGCGGCCATCGAGCCGCTCCGGGCCGCCCTGAGCGGGGACGAGACCCTCACCCTGGCCGACGACGAGGTCCTGCTGCCCGGGCTGGTCGACACCCACGTCCACGTCAACGAGCCCGGCCGCACCGGGTGGGAGGGGTTCGCCTCGGCCACCAGGGCCGCGGCCGCCGGCGGGATCACCACCATCCTCGACATGCCCCTGAACTCGGTCCCGCCGACCGTGGAGGTGGCCGCCCTGGAGGCCAAGCGCAAGGCCGCCCAGGGCCAGGTCCACGTCGACGTCGGCTTCTGGGGCGGCGCCGTCCCCGGCAACCTGGGCGAGCTGCGTGGCCTCCACGACGCCGGCGTGTTCGGGTTCAAGTGCTTCCTGGTCGACTCCGGGGTGGAGGAGTTCCCGCCCCTGGGCCCGGCCGAGCTGGACCGCTACCTCGAGACGCTGGCCGGCTTCCCGGCCCCGCTGCTGGTCCATGCCGAGGACGCCCAGGCGGTGGCCCGCGCCCCCGCGCCCTCGGGCCGGTGCTACGCCGACTTCCTCCGGTCGCGGCCCCGGGAGGCCGAGGACCTGGCCGTGGCCCAGGTGGTGGACAGCGCCCGCCGGACCGGCGGCCGGGCCCATGTGCTCCACCTGTCGTCCGCGGACGCCCTGCCCACGCTGGCCGGGGCCCGCCGCGACGGGGTGGCGGTCAGCGTCGAGACCTGCCCCCACTACCTGAGCTTCGACGCCGAGACGATCCCCGACGGGGCCACCCAGTTCAAGTGCTGCCCGCCCATCCGCGAGGCCGCCAACCGCGAGCGGCTCTGGTCGGGCCTGGCCGACGGGGTGATCGACCTGGTGGCCTCCGACCACTCGCCGTGTGCCCCCGAGCTCAAGCGTCTCGACGCCGGCGACTTCGGAGCGGCCTGGGGCGGCATCGCCTCGCTCCAGCTCAGCCTGCCCGCGGTCTGGACGGCGGCCAGGGCCCGCGGCCACCGCCTGGCCGAGGTGGCCCGCTGGATGGCCGAGCGCCCGGCCGACCTGGTCGGCCTGGGCGGCAAGGGCCGCATCGCCGTCGGCGGCGACGCCGACCTCTGCGTGCTCGCCCCCGACACGACGTTCGTGGTCGACCCCGCCCGGCTGCGCCACCGCCACCCGGTCACGCCCTATGCCGGCCGCCGCCTGGCCGGGGTGGTCCGCGGCACCTGGCTGCGCGGCCGCCGGGTGACCGGCCACCACCCGATGGGAGCCCTGCTCACCCGGGGGGCGGCATGACCTTCACCACCCTGCCCGACCTGGCCGTGCGCAGCCTCGGCGGCGGCGTCGTGGCCGCCAACGACGAGCTGTTCGCCGAGCGCGAGAACCTCATCAGGCCCGAGGCCCCTGGCTACCGGCCGGCCACCTTCGGCCACCGGGGCCAGGTGTACGACGGCTGGGAGACCCGGCGGCGCCGCGAGCCCGGCCGCGACTGGGCGATCGTCCGCCTTGGTCTGCCCGGGGTGGTCCGCGGGGTGGTGGTCGACACCGCCTTCTTCAAGGGCAACTACCCGCCCGAGGTGTCGGTCGAGGGGGCCTCGGTCGAGGGCTACCCGACCCCGGACGAGCTCCAGCGGGCCGAATGGGTGCCGCTGGTGCCCCGGTCGGCGGTCAAAGGCGACGCCCCCAACCGCTTCGACGTGGAGGCGCCCTGGCGCCTCACCCACGTCCGGCTGTGCCTGTACCCCGACGGCGGGGTGGCCCGGCTGCGGGTGCACGGCGAGGTCGTGCCCGACCCCCGGTTCCTGCCCGCCGGCGCCGTCGACCTGGCCGCCCTCGAGCACGGCGGCGAGGTCACCGGCTGCAGCAACATGTTCTACTCCTCGCCCCGGAACCTGATCTCGCCCGGGCTGGCCCGGGTCATGGGCGAGGGCTGGGAGACGGCCCGGCGCCGCGACGACGGCAACGACTGGGTCGAGCTGCGACTGGCCGGGGCCGGGGTGGTCCGCCTGGCCGAGCTCGACACCTCGTGGTTCGTGGGCAACGCCCCCGGCTGGGCGTCCCTGCGCGGCCTCGACGCCCGGGCCGCCGACCCGGCCGACCCGGCGGCCTGGACCGAGCTGCTGGCCCGCACCCGGCTGCTGCCCGACACCCGCCACCGCTTCCGGCTGGCCGGCCGGGCCGAGGTCACCCACGTGCGCCTGGACGTGTTCCCCGACGGCGGCATGGCCCGGGTGCACCTGCACGGCGAGCTGGCCCCGGCGGCCAGGGCCGAGCTGGCCCTGCGGTTCCTCAACCTGCTCCCCGAGGCCCACGCCCGCCAGGTCGTGGCCGCCGAGGGCGGGCTGGAGGAGGCCGAGGCGGCCCGGCTGGCCGGCTCCTGGCCCCTGGCCGAGCTCCCCCAGGCCCTGGCCGGCCTGGCCGGCGGCTGACCGCCCGCCGGGACCGCCCCGTCTAGGGCCGGGCCGCCCGGCGCTCGCGGGGCAGCCAGCCGAAGCTGTCGGCACTGGCTCCGCTGGGCGTGTACTCGAGCCCCACCCAGCCGTCGTAGCCGGCCCCGGCCAGCTCACCCAGCAGGCGGTCCAGGGGGAGCGAGCCGGTCCCGGGCTCGTGGCGGCCGGGCGCGTCGGCGATCTGGACGTGCCCGATCCGGTCGCGGTGGCGGTCGATGACCCTGTCCAGGTCGTCGCCGTTGACCGCCAGATGGTAGAGGTCGCAGAGCCAGGCCAGGTTGGCCGCGCCGGTCGCCCGGCCCACCCGGTCGAGCACCCCGACCGCGGCGGCGGCGGTCCGGAGCGGGTAGCGGGGGGCGCCCGAGATCGCCTCGACCAGGACCACGCCCCCGACCCGCCCGGCGGCGGCCGCGGCCAGGGCCAGCTGCCCGGTGGCCAGGTCGTCCTGCTCGGCGGGGCTGACGTCGTCGAGCCGGTTGCCGTACAGGGCGTTGAAGCGGCGGCAGCCCAGCCGCTCGCCGATGGCCACGGTCGCCTCGACGTTGTCGCGGAACTCGCCCGCCCGGGCCGGCCACGACACCAGCCCCCGGTCGCCGGCCGCCATGTCCCCGGCGAAGAAGTTGAGGCCGACCAGCTCGACCCCGGCGGCCTCCACGGCGGCGACCAGGGCGTCGACGTCGCGGTCGGGGGGCACGGCCACGGCAAAGGGCCACCAGAGCTCGACCGCGGTGAAGCCGGCCGCCCTGGCCGCCGCCGGCCGCTCCAGCAGCGGCAGCTCGGTGAACAGGATCGACAGGTTGACGTCGAACCTGGTCATGCCGTCCTAGGCGCTGCCGCCGACGGCGATCTCGGTAGGGACCAGGACCCCGGTGGCGTCGGTCGGCCCCTCGTCGATCTCGCGCAGACAGCAGCTGATCAGCTCGTCGGCGACGCGGTCGACCGGGATGCGCACGCTGGTCAGGACCGGCTCGGTCATCTGCTGGACGAACCCGCCGTCGAAGCCGGTCACGGCCACGTCCTGGCCGACGCGCAGCCCGGTCGACCGCGTCGCGTTCACGGCCGCCGCGGCCAGCACGTCGCTGCCGGTGACGATCGCGCTCGGCCGGCGCTTGCCGCCGAGCAGGCGCAGCACGGCCCGGTGGGCCTCCTGGGGGGAGCCGACCTGGATGATGGCCCGCTCCGCGACCCGGAGCCCGTGGTCGGCCAGGCCCTTGCGGAACCCCTCCAGGCGGTCGATGTCCCAGTGCTGCTGGCCGCCGTAGCCGACGAAGGCGAACGACTCGTGGCCGCGCTCGACCAGGTAGTCGACGGCCGAGCTGACCGCGGCCACGCTGTCGACGTCGACCCAGGTCTGGGGCAGGTGGGCGGCGGTCCGGCCGAACATGGCGAAGGGCACGCCCGCCTCCTGGAGGTACCGGGCCCGGGGGTCGTCGAAGCGGGAGCCGGAGAGGATGAACCCGTCCACCCCGCGGATGGCCACCAGCTCGCGGAACACCTCCAGCTCGTCGTCCTGCTCGGTGAAGACGAGCACGTGGTGGCCCCGGTAGGCGGCCCCGCGGACCAGCGCCTGGATGAAGCCGAGGACGAAGGCGTTGTCGGGGGCCAGCTGCTCGCCCGGCATGTGGTAGCCGAGCTGCATGGTCCGCTGGGAGCGCAGGCTCCTGGCCGCCCGGTGCGGCTGGTAGTCCAGCTGCTCGATGGCCCGCAGGACCCGGGCCCGGGTGTCCTCGGAGTAGCCGGTCCGGTTGTTCAGGACGTTGGAGACGGTCTGCCGCGAGACCCGGGCCAGCCTGGCCACGTCGTTGATGTCGCTGCGGGGCCTGCCCTGCCCACCCTGCGTCGGAGCCTGGTCCTCGGTCTGCTTGTCGGCCACGTCGACCTCCGGCATCAGCGCCTGCGGCCAGGTTACCGGATGCGCCTGACGGGTACCGTCCCGGGACCGGCAACGCCATCCGCGACGAGGTCAGGAGACGCGACGGCCCTGCGCAGCGCTCAGTGGTACGGCGGCTCGGACCGCAACGCCTACGTCCACCGGGCGTGGATGCGGCGCGGGCTGCCCAGGCACGCCTTTGACGGGCGGCCGCACATCGCCATCGCCAACACCGCCTCCGACCTGACCCCCTGCAACCGCCACCTGGACGAGGTGGCGGCCAGCGTCAAGGAGGGGGTCTGGGAGGCCGGCGGAGTGCCGCTCAACCTGCCGGTGGTGTCGCTGGGCGAGACCCAGGTCCGGCCGACGGCGATGCTCTGGCGCAACCTGGCCGCCATGGCCACCGAGGAGCTGCTGCGGGCCAACCCGGTCGACGGGGCCGTCCTGCTCGGCGGCTGCGACAAGACGATCCCGGCCCTGCTCATGGCCGCGGCCTCGGTCGACCTGCCGGCCCTGGTGGTGCCGGGCGGGCCGATGCTGACCGGCCACTTCCGGGGCGCCCCGCTGGGCTGCGGCACCGACGTGTGGCGCCTGGGCGAGGAGGTGAGGGCGGGCCGGCTGCCGCGCCAGACCTTCCTCGAGTCCGAGCAGGCCATGATCCGCAGCCGCGGCCACTGCAACACCATGGGCACCGCCTCGACCATGGCCTGCCTGGCCGAGGCGCTGGGGACGACCATCCCGGGCGTGGCCGGCACCCCGGCCCCCGACAGCCGGCTGCTGGAGCGGGCCCATGAGAGCGGCCGGCTGGCCGTGGAGCTGGTCGCCGCCGACCGCCGGCCCAGCACCTTCCTCGGGCCGGGGTCGTTCCGCAACGCCATCGTCGCCCTGGCCGCCATCGGCGGGTCGACCAACGGCGTGGTCCACCTGCTGGCCCTGGCCGGCCGGCTGGGGGTGGACCTGACCCTTGAGGACTTCGACCGCATCGGCTCCGGGGTGCCGCTGCTGGTCGACCTGCAGCCGGCCGGCCGGCACCTGATGGACGACTTCTTCCGGGCCGGCGGCCTGCGGGCCGTGCTCCGCGAGGTCGCCGGCCTGCTCGACCCGGAGGCGGGCACGGTCACCGGCCGGCCCCTGGTCGAGCAGCTGGCCGACGCCGAGCTGGTCGACCCGGACGTGATCCGGCCCCGCGACCGGCCCCTCAAGGAGGCGGCCGGGATCGCGGTGCTGCGCGGCAACCTCTGCCCCGACGGCGCGGTCATCAAGCCGGCCGCCGCCTCCCCGGAGCTGCTGCGGCACCGGGGCCGGGCGGTGGTCTTCGACAGCATCGAGGACCTCCACGCCCGCCTGGACGACCCGGCCCTGGAGGTCGACGAGACCTCGGTGCTGGTCCTGCGGGGCTGCGGCCCCAAGGGCTACCCGGGCATGCCCGAGGTCGGCAACATGTCCCTGCCGGCCCGGCTGCTGGAGCGTGGGGTCCGCGACATGGTCCGGATCAGCGACGGCCGCATGAGCGGCACCGCCTACGGCACGGTGGTCCTCCACGTCGCCCCCGAGGCGGCCGCCGGCGGCCCCCTGGCCCTGGTCCGCACCGGCGACCCGATCGAGCTGGACGTCCCCGGCCGGCGGCTGGAGCTCGACGTCCCCGCCGCGGAGCTGGCCCGCCGGACGCCGCCCGAGGCCGCCACCGCCGCCTACGCCGCCCCGCCGAGCGGCTGGCAGCGCCTCTACATCGACCACGTCCTCCAGGCCGACCGCGGCGCCGACCTCGACTTCCTGGTCGGCCGCCGCGGCCACGAGGTCACCCGCGAGTCCCACTGAGCCCGCCCGCGGGTTTGCCCGGCCGGGCCGCCGGGGATCCCGGGATCGAGGGCAGTCGCACCAGGGAGCGTGACATGGCCGTCGACGACAGCTCGCGCAACAAGGCCCGCAACGCCGCCCAGAAGGCGAAGGGCCAGGTCAAGGAGGCGGCAGGCCGGGTCACCGGCGACGAGCGCCTCGAGGCCGAGGGCCGGGCCGACAAGACCAAGGCCAACCTCAAGCAGGCCGGCGAGAAGGTCAAGGACGCCTTCCGCGGCCGCTGAGGTTCGCCGGGCGGGAGTCGCCCCCGGCGGCTACTGTGTCCGGGTGCGAGTGGCGACCTGGAACGTGAACTCGGTCAAGCAGCGGGTGCCTCGGCTGCTGCCGTGGCTGGACCAGCGGCAGCCCGACGTCGTCTGCCTCCAGGAGACCAAGCTCGCCGACACCGCCTTCACCGAGCTGCTGGGCAAGGACCTCGCCGACCGCGGCTATGCCCTGGCCCTGCACGGGGAGGGGCAGTGGAACGGCGTGGCCATCCTGTCCAGGGTGGGGCTGGACGACGTCGTGCCCGGGGTGGCCGGGGCGCCCGGGTTCCCCCGGCCGGAGGCCCGCGCGGTCGCCGCCACCTGCGGCGGGGTCCGGGTCCATTCGGTGTACGTGCCCAACGGGCGGGTGCCGGACTCCGACCACTACCGCTACAAGCTGGCCTGGCTGGCCGCGCTGCGGGACCAGCTGGCCGGCGGCCCGGGGGACGCGATCGTCTGCGGGGACATGAACATCGCCCCCACCGACGCCGACGTGTTCGACCCGGAGGCCTACATCGGCCAGACCCACGTCACCCCGCCGGAGCGGGCGGCGCTGGCCGAGCTCCTGGCCGTCGGCCTGCGCGACGTCGTCCGGGACCGCTGGCCGACCGAGCGGGTGTTCACCTACTGGGACTACCGGGCCGGCATGTTCCACCGGGACCTGGGGATGCGGATCGACCTGGTGCTGGCCTCCCCCACCGTGGCCGGCCGGGTGCGGGCGGCCTGGGTGGACCGGCAGGCCCGCAAGGGCAGCGGCCCCAGCGACCACGCCCCGGTCATCGTCGACCTCGACCAGGCCCCCGACGGCGACATCGGCCCGGTGGTGCCGCCGCCGTCCGCCCCGGTCGCCAAGCGGGGGGCGGCCGGGCTCCCCCAGTCGCGGTCACGGCCCTGACGCGGGCGGGGCGTTGAGGCGGTCAGCGGAGCAGGCCGAGCTGGCGGGCCCGGGCGACGGCCTCGGTGCGGTTGCCGGCGCCCAGCTTGTCGAGCAGATGGCTGACGTGCTTCTTGACGGTGTCGAGGGTGACCACCAGCTCCTCGGCGATCTCCTGGTTGGTCCGGCCCGCGGCCAGCAGCCCGAGCACCTCCAGCTCGCGGGCGGGCGGCGGGCTCCCCGGTCCGCTGGGCGGCGACCAGCCTGCCCAGCAACGCGTGCATCGGCGGGCCCTCGTCGGCGAACACCCGCACGTGGCCTTGCCGGCAGGCCAGGGTGAGGGCCGCGGCCAGCGTGGCCACGGCCTCCGGGTGGGCGCCGGCGGCGGCCAGGGCCAGGGCCTGCAGCGCCTGGATCTCGATGCGGCTGCCGGTGCGCTGCTGGGTGACCGCCAGGGCCTCGAGCCGCTCCAGCAGCCCGAGGGCCTGGTCGGGGCGGTCCTGGGCGACCAGCACCCGGGCCAGCACCAGCTGCTCCGGCTCCCCGGGGGTAGCTCGCCTGGTCGTCGGGCGCGAGGCCGCGCCGCCGGGACCAGTCGGCGGCCGCGGCGAGGTCGCCCTGGGCCAGCAGCAGCCGCGCCCGCCGCGCCGGGACGGGGTTGAGCAGCGTGGTCACCTCCGGCCCGGGGGCGGCCCGCGCGGCCTCCTCCATGGCCTCCATGGCGCCGCGGGTGTCGCCCTGGGCCTGGCGGACCCAGGCCAGGGTGGCTAGGCCGGTGGCCAGCGGCTGGGTGTAGGCGAGCTGCCGGCAGCGCTGGATGCCCTCGCTGACCTGGTGCAGGGCGGCGTCCAGGTCGCTCCGCTCGGGACGCGTCCCGGTGCGCACGGGCCGAGCTGGCCGGACCCACGGTCGTTGAGCGCCCACCGAGGTGGCTTGTGCCCGGGTCAGGGCGCGGCGGCGCGCAGGGTCGTCTCGATGGTGCCCCAGGGCAGGTTCGGTGGCAGGCCCATCAGGGTCAGGTCGGCGGCGCTGTCCCAGCCCTCCAGCTGCTCGCGGACCTGGGCGGGCGTGCCGTGGGCGGTGTACGCCTCCAGCAGCACCCGGGCCTGGTCGGGCACGACCCCGTCGCCCGGCCGGGGGTGCGGGTTGGCGGCCTGCACGGCTCTGACGGCCGCGCCATGCCCCTGGCCGGCGACGGTGCGCCCGTAGATGTCGCCCATGGCCGTCAGGTACCAGGCGACACAGCTCGCCACCACGCCCCTGGCGGTGCCGGCGTCGGCGGCGGCGACGGTCCACGGGCCGGCCGCGACCGTCAGCGGCTCGGGCCGCCCGGCGGCGCGGCGGGCCCGGTCGAGCTCGGCGGCGCGGCCGGCGAGGCGTTCGCGGGAGACGAACACCGGGATCCAGCCGTCGCCGAGCTCGGCGGCGACCCTGGTGGTGCGCTCGCCCATCGCCGCCAGCCAGATCGGCAGGTCGGGCGCTGGCGGCTGGCCGAGGCGCAGCGGCCGCGCCCCAGGGGTGCCGTCGAGCAGGGCGCGCTCACCGGCCAGGAGGGCGCGGACCTTGGTCGTGACCTCCCGCAGCTTGTCGGCCGGGTGCACGAAGCGGAGACCGTGGAACCCCTCCACCAGCGCCCTGGTGCTGGTGCCGAGGCCGAGCACGAACCGGCCTCCCGACAGCCGGTGGAGGGTGGCGGCGGTCATCGCCAGCGTGCCCGGGGTGCGGCCCCAGACCGAGATGACGCCGGAGACGAGCTTGATGCGCCGGGTGCGCGACGCCGCCTCGGTCAGCAGCAGGGTCGAGTCCAGTCCCCAGCCCTCGGGCAGGGCGAAGGCCTCGTAGCCGAGCTCGTCGGCGAGCTGGGCGGTGCGCAGGATGATGTCGTGGCGGGTCTCCATGGGCGTGAGCGCCACGCCACGTCGTCGGGTGTCCATCCCGAGCCTCCCCTTCGGACCGGATCCTGGAGGCGATGCTAGGGATGGCAGGCCCGGGCCGTCAGGCGGGGAACTACCCCAGCCGGTACCTCATCCAGGTACCTCAGCTCCCGTGGGCCGAGGCCCACCAGGTGGCGATCTGGGCGCGGGACCGCACGCCAAGCCGCTGGCGGATGCGCTCCACGTGCCCCTCGGCCGAGCGTTCCTCGATGCCCAGCCGGCCGGCGATCTGGCGGTTGGTGAGGCCGTCGGCGACCAGGGCCGCGACCTGGAGCTGCCGTGCCGTGAGGGTGGCCGGCGGACGCCGGGGCCGGTCGGCGGGCGGCGCGGCCTGGTCGGCGCCCAGGAACCCCAGGATCTCGCGGACCACCGCCGCGGCGTCCCCGACGTACACCCAGTGGCTCCGGCCGGCCAGCGACACCAGCCGCGCCCCCGGGATCCTGGCCGCCAGGTCGCGTCCCAACCGGTAGGGGATGGCCCGGTCGTCGCGCCGGTGCAGGACCAGCGTGGGCGCGGCGACGCGGTCCAGGAGGTCGTCGACTCGGAGCTCGTAGCACTGCGCCAGCAGCTCGCAGGCAACCTCGGCGGTCGTGGACCGGCGTTGCAGCTGGGCGAAGCGCGCCCTCGTCTCCGCACTGGCGTCGGGCAGGAAGATGTCGGCCAGCACGTCCGACCCGAGGCCCCAGTGGGCCCGGACCAGCTCGAGCATGGCCGCGCGGACCTCGGCCGCGGCGACCTGGTGGCCGTCGGCGAAGCCGCCGTACAGGATCAGGCGCCCGACCCGTTCGGGGTGCCGCGCCGCGTAGGCCACCGACACCGGCGCCCCCATGGAGAGCCCGAGCAGGTCGACCCGGTCGAGCTCGAGGTGGTCGGTCACCGCCCCGAGCACCTCCAGATCGGTGTCGAGCGACTGGGGCCCCGGCCAGGGGTCGGAGAGCCCGCAGCCTGGCTTGTCGTAGGCCACCACGCTCCGGAAGGCGGCGATCGGGGCATAGAAGGCGCGCGTCGCCGGGTCCTGCCACCCGATCTCCAGGTGACCGATCCAGGCCGCGGGCACGACCAGCGCCGGGCCCCGCCCGACGGTGGCGAAGGCGACCCGCACGCCCGTCGGCGTGACCACAAAGCGGATCTGGCGGCCCCGATCCGGATTGGCGGGCTCGCCCCCCGCGGTGTCGAGCATCGCCACCCTCCGTGGACTGGCCGGGACCTACGGCGATGCCAGCATGCCAGGCCCCGCGGACCGGCAGGATCCCGGCCATCGCCGGACCCTAGCCGCGCAGGCGGTAGAAGCGCCAGAACGGGTTGTCGATGCCCAGGACCTCGAAGCCGGTGAACCCGGCCGCGGCCGCCCAGCGGGCCAGCGTCGGCGCCCGCAGCACGGTGCCGGTCGCCTCGACCGGGTCCTCGGCCAGGGTGGCCGCCAGGCAGTGCAGGATGCTCCAGCCGTACATCAGCCGCTCGGTGGGGTCACCGGGGGCGGTGAAGGCGTCGGCCACCCGCTCGTCGGCCACCAGGACGCTGCCGCCGTCGGCCAGCCGCTCCCTGGCCGCCCCCAGGGCCCCCACCGGGTCGCCCATGTCGTGGAGCGCCTCGAAGATGGTGACCAGGTCGAACGGGGCCTCCGAGGTGACCTGCGCGGCGTCGGCGACCATGAACGAGACGCGGTCGGCCACCCCCGCCTCGGCCGCCGCCGCCCGGGCCTGGGCGACCGACGCCTGGTCCAGGTCGATCCCCAGGACCGTGGCCCGCGGGTAGGCGCGGGCCAGGGCGACCGACGAAGCCCCCAGGCCGCAGCCGAGGTCCAGTACCCGGGCCGGCGGTGCCGAGCGGAGCCGCTGGTCGACGTCGGGCACGGCCGGCAGCCAGACCGTGGCCAGCTCGTGGAGGAACATGGGCCGGTTGGCGGCCGCGATGCCGTCGCGGAGCGCCCGGCCGTAGTCGGCGTAGGGGACGCCGCCCCCGCTGCGGTAGGCCCGGACCAGCTGGGGCAGGACCCCGGCGGTGCCGGCAAGGGCCAGCGCCAGCGGCGCGGCATGGTAGGGGCTGTCGGCGTCGACCAGCACCTCGGCGTGGCCCTCCGGCAGCCGGTAGCGGCGCTCGGCCGCCGGGAGGGTCGCGTCGTCGCAGGCCAGATAGCCGGCGACCGCCTGCTGCTCGAGCCACTCGCGGGCATACCGGGGGGCGACGCCGGCCTGGTGGGCGACCTCGGCCTCGGTCGCCTCCCCAAGGGCGGCCAGGGCCCGGTAGAGGCCGAGCTCGACGCCGAGATACACGCCGAGGGTCTCCATCGCCCCGGTCAGCCCGTCGACCAGCCGCCCGGCGAGCACCTCACGCGCGTCCACGTCGGTCGAAGTCGTCATGGGCCCATCCCTTCTGCCATCGGGCCGTGGGCCGGCCCGCTCATCCGGCAGCCTGCCCTCGGTCGCCGACAGCCCGCGTACAGCTCGCGTACAGCCGGGGACAGGGGATGCGATGATGCCGCGGTGATCGGGCAGCCAGAGCAGGTGGAGCTCGGCATCCTGGGGCCGCTCGAGGTCCGGGTCGCCGGTCGGCCCGTCCCGGTGCCGGGAGCGCGCCAGCGGGCGCTGCTGGCGGCGCTCCTGCTCCGACGGGGCCGGGTCGTCCCGATGGACCGGCTCGTCGACGAGGTCTTCGGCGAGGCCCCGCCCCGGGAGGCCCGCAACGCGCTTCAGACCTACGTCGCCCGGCTGCGCCAGTCCCTCGGGCCGGCCGCGGCGGTCGTCGCGACCAGGGCGCCCGGGTACGTCCTGGAGGTCCCCGGCGACGCCGTCGACGCCGAGCGCTTCGCCGCCCTGCTCGGCCAGGCCCGGGTCACCGAGGCGCCCTCGGCCGCGGTCGCGCTGCTGGACCGGGCGCTCGGGCTGTGGCGGGGCCCGGCCTATGCCGAGTTCGCGTCGGCCTCCGCCCGAGGCGAGGCGCTGCGCCTCCAGGAGCTCCGGCTCGCCGCCGCGGAGGACCGGGCGGTCCTGCTGCTGCGGCTGGACCGGGTGGCCGAGGCGACCGCTGCCCTTGAGGCCATCGTCGTCAGCGAGCCTTGGCGGGAACGGGCCGTGGAGCTGCTGGTGACCGCCCTGGCCCAGGCCGGCCGGGCCGGGCACGCGCTGGCCGCCTTCTCCGGCTACCGCGACCGGCTCCGCGACGAGCTCGGCCTGGACCCCTCGCCCAGGCTACGACGGCTCGAGGAGCAGGTGCTGCGGGGGACCCTCGAACCCGCCGCGCCCGTCCGCTCCGGCCAGGACCGTCGCGTGCCCGCGGCCCGCGCGACCTCGTTCGTCGGCCGGGAACGCGAGCTCACCCGAGTTCGCGAGGCGACCGCCGCCGCACCGCTGGTGACGCTGGTCGGCCCGGGCGGGGTGGGCAAGACCCGCCTGGCCCAGGAGGCCGCCGACCGTCACGATCCCGTGTGGTGGGTCGACCTGGCCCCGCTGCGCGACCCCGGCGCCGTGCCCTTTGCGGTCGCCGACGCCGTTGGGATCGACCTGCTTCCCGGCACTCGGCTGCCGGACGCGCTCGGCCAATGGGCCCGGCGGGCCCGCGGGCTCCTGGTCCTCGACAACTGCGAGCACCTCCTGGCCGCCGTGGCCGAGCTCGCCGATGAGCTGCTGGCCACCGCTTCCGGGCTCTCGCTGCTCGCCACCAGCCGCGAGCGGCTCGCCATTGGCGGCGAGCAGGTCCTGGACGTTCCACCGCTGGACGTCGCCGCTCCCGAGGCCTCCGATGGCGGCCCCGCGGTCCGGTTGTTCCTGGACCGGGCACACGCGGCCGACCCCGCGGTCGCGCCCAGCCCGCCGCTGCTGCGGCGGGTCGCCGACATCTGCCGCGCGCTCGATGGTCTCCCGCTGGCCATCGAGCTGGCCGCCGCCCGGATCGGCACCCTGACCGTCGACGACCTCGCCGACCGGCTCGACGCCCGCTTCGAGCTGCTCCGGACCGGCCGCCGCGGCGGTGACCCCCGCCACCAGGCGCTCGAGGCCGTGGTCGACTGGTCCTTCGAGCTGCTCGGGGCCGACGAGCAGCGGCTGTTCCTGCGCCTGTCGGTGTTCGCGGCGGCGTTCGACGTCGCGGCGGCGGAGACGGTCGCGGCCGACGACGACCTTCCCGCCGGCCGGGTCGCCGACCTGGTCGCCCGGCTCGCCGAGCAGTCGATGCTGACGCGGCCGGGGCCCAGCGGCATCGGCCGCTACCGGATGCTGGAGACCCTGCGCGCCTATGCCGCCGCCCGGCTCCCGGACGTCGAGGCCGAGCGGCTCCGGCGCCGACACGGCGCCTTCATGGTCGACCTGGCCGAGCGGGCCGAGGCCGGGTTGTACGGCCCCGAGGAGCCGACCTGGGCACACCGGGTCGAGCTCTGGCTCGACGACCTGCGTGCCGCCTGGAGCTGGGCGCGGGACTCGTCCGAGGTGGACCTGGCGGTGCGGCTCGCCGCGGCCCTCACCCGGTACGCCTACTGGCGCCTGCGGAGCGATCTGCTCGCCTGGGGGACCTGGGTGGCCGCGGCGGTCCCGGCCCATCCCCGCCTGGCCGTCGCCTACGCGGCCGCCGCCGCCGCGGCATGGGGGGACGGCCGGCTCCAGGATGCCCGCGACCTGGCCCGACGGGGGGTGGAGGCTGGCGGGGGCCCAGCGGCCCGCGCCGCGGCAGCCCCGCTGGAGGCCATGGGGGACGCCGCCATGCTGGCCGGCGACCTCGCAGCGGCGCTGGAGGCGTACCGTCGGGTCGCCGCGATCGCCACCCCTGGCGACCCGGCGGAGCTGGCCATCGCCAACGCGAACCAGGCCCTCCCCCTGGCGTATGCGGGCGACGACCGGGCGGCGGGCGCCGCCGCCGTGGAGGCGGTGGCGACGGCACTCGGGTCGGGCAACCCGACCGCCCTGGCCATGGCCCGGTTTGCCGAGGGGGAGGCGTTCGCCGACGCCGACCCGGTCCGGGCGTCGGCTGCCCTGGAGGAGGCGCTGCGGCGGGCCAGGGAGGTCGGCAACCGGTTCGTCGCCGGCACCGCCCTCACCGCGATGGTGGCCCTGCGCGGCCGCCACGGCCCTCCGGAGGAGGCGCTGGCCTTGTTCCGCGACGCCATCGGGCACTGGCGCACCAGCCGCAACCGCGCCATGCTCGTCACCACTCTGCGCAACCTCGTCGTCCTGCTGGCCCGGACCGGCCGGGACGAGATGGCCGCCGCGCTCGCCGCCAGCCTGCAGGAGGCGGCGCCGAGCAGGTCCTACGGCGTGGAGGCGGCCCGGATCACCACCGCCCTGGCCACGGTCCGTCGCCGGCTCGGCGACGCGGCCTACGACCGCGCTTGGACGGCCGGCGCCGCCAGGACCCTGGAGGCGGCGGCCGACGACGCCATGCGCCTCCTCGACCCGGGCCCCGGCAGCACCTGACCTCGGAGGCGGCGGCGGCCACCGGCCGCGTGGCCGGCAGAGACACGCTGCTGGTGACCACCCGTTGGCACACAACTGGCAGTCATGGCACGGTGAGGCGGAGGCGGTGGGCGACGGCCTCGGCCTGAGGCCCGGTTGCCCATACCGACCAGGTCTTGTCCGCGCCCACCACCGTGGCGGCGGATACGCTGGCCGCGGCGCGCTCGAGCGCTGACCCGGGCCGGGCGAGCCCGGCGGCGCGACCGAGAAGGAAAGGGCCGGAGGTGGACAGGGCCACGTTGTCATCATGCCAGCGGCCAGCCCTGCGGTCGGGCGACCGATCTCCGAGCCGCCTGGAGCGGTCGGCAGTCGCCGCCGTGCAATGCCAGGTTCCGCGCGAGAGCGAATGACCATGACCGGCGGACTGGAGGAGGGGCGGAAGGCCTTTGCCGCGCAGGCGTGGGCGGAGGCGTATGCCCAGCTCTCCGCCGCGGACCACGCGTCGCGGCTCGAGCCCGAGGATCTCGAGCGGCTGGCGACGGCCGCGTACCTGACGGGCAGGGACGACGAGAGCGATGATCTCTGGGCGCGGGCGCATCGCGAGCGGCTGCGCCTGGACGACATCGCCGGCGCCGCCCGCTGCGGGTTCTGGCTGGCCTTCCTCCTGCTGCTCCGGGGCGAGGAGGCCCAGAGCAGCGGCTGGCTGGCCCGATCCCGGCGGCTGCTCGATGACCAGCGGCTGGACTGCGTCGAGCAAGGGTATCTGCTGCTCCTGGTTGCGCTCCGGGCCATGGCGACTGCCGACGCCGCCAGCGCGTACGCCACCTGCGGCATGGCCGCCGAGATCGGTGACCGCTTCCGCGACCCGGACCTGCTGGCGCTCACCCGGCTCGGCATGGGCCAGGCCCTGATCCAGCTGCACCGGAGCGGGGAGGGTGTGCGGCTGCTCGACGAGGCCATGGTGGCGGTCACGGCCTGTGAGGTGTCGCCGATCGTTGCCGGGATCATCTACTGCGCGGTGATCCTGACCTGCCACAGGATCTTCGACCTCCGGAGAGCGGCGGAGTGGACGGCGGCGCTGAGCGACTGGTGCGCCTGGCAGCCGGATCTGGTGCCGTTCCGAGGGCAGTGCCTGGTCCACCGCTCCGAGATCATGCAGTTGCACGGATCGTGGCCAGGCGCCGTGGAAGAGGCGCAGCGAGCGTGCGAGCTCCTCCACGAGCACCCGGGGCCGACCATTGGCATGGCGTTCTACCAGCGAGCGGAGCTGCATCGGCTGCATGGCGAGTTCGAGCAGGCGGAGCAGGCGTACCAGGAAGCCAGCCAGCACGGATACGAGCCGCAGCCGGGCCTGTCGCAGCTGCGGCTCGCGCAAGGCCGGCTCGATGCCGCCGAGGCGGCGATCCGCCGCGTCATCAACGAGGCCACGGACGTGCAGGGCCCAGGAAGCGGGACGATGCGTTCCTCGCTGCTCGGGCCGTGCGTCGAGATCATGCTCGCCGCGGGCGATCTCGGGCCGCGAGTGCCGCCGCCGAGGAGTTGTCGAAGGTCGCTGCCGAACGCGATGTGCCCTTCCTGCATGCCACCTCCGCCCAGGCCACGGGCGCCGTGCTGCTCGCCGAGGGTGACGCCAGGGCCGCCCTCGACACCCTGCGTCACGCATCCACCATCTGGCAGGAGCTCGAGGCGCCGTACGAGACCGCCCGGGTTCGCGTCCTCATCGGAGGGGCGTGCCGGCGGCTCGGGGACCACGACACCGCGAGGATGCACCTCGACGGGGCGCGTGTGGTCTTCCAGCAGCTCGGGGCCGCCCCAGACCTCGCCAGGGTGGAGGACCTCTCCCCCAAGCCACCCGCCAGGGCGCACGGGCTGACCAGGCGCGAGCTGCAGGTCCTGGCGCTGGTTGCGGCCGGCAAGACGAACCAGCAGATCGCGGCCGCGCTGGTCATCAGCGACCACACGGTCCGTCGGCACCTGCAGAACATCTTCAGCAAGATCGGCGTGTCCTCCCGCGCCGCCGCAACGGCGTTCGTGCTGCAACACGACCTGCTCTGATCCCGCCTGGCACGAACGGACCACAGCGGCCGCGCCGCGCAGGTTGGTACGTGCGGGCGAAGAGCGCGATGGCCGGCCTCCGTAGCGTCACCACCGTCGTGATCGGAGCGGCTAGGAGGTCGGTGATGAGCCCACAGTACGACGCGATCATCGTGGGGGCGCGGTGCGCCGGCGCGCCAACGGCAATGCTGCTGGCCCGCAGGGGATATCGGGTCCTGCTGGTGGACAGGGCGACGTTCCCCAGCGACACCATGTCCACGCATATCGTCCATCCGCCGGGTGTTTCGGCCCTGAAGCGGTGGGGCCTGCTCGACCGGTTGGCGTCGACCGGCTGCCCGCCGATGGCGGGCTATTCGTTCGATTTCGGACCGATCAAGATCACGGGGTCGCTCCGGCCGGACGATGGCGTGGCAACCGCCTACTGCCCGCGGCGCACCGTGCTCGACTACCTGCTCGTGGAGGCCGCCGTCGCGGCCGGGGCCGAGCTGCGCGAGCGCTTCACCGCCGACGAGGTCCTGGTCGAGGACGGCCGCGTGACCGGCCTGCGTGGCCACACCGCCGGGGGCATGACGATCACGGAGCGGGCTCGGGTCGTGGTCGGCGCCGACGGGCGGCATTCGCCGGTCGCCAAGGCCGTCCAGGCGCCGCGGTACCACGAACGGCCGCCCATCGCCGCGGGCTACTACGCCTATTGGAGCGGGCTGCCGGCCGAGGGCTTCCAAGGGTATATCCGGCCGCCTCGGGCCGTCGGGGTCGCACCCACCAACGACGGCCTGACGATGGTCACCGTCAACTGGCCGCGAACGGAATTCGACGCGAACCGTCGGGATGTCGAGGGCGCTTTCGCGCGGGCGTTCGCGCTCGTCCCCGAGTTCGCCGAGCGGCTGCGGGCCGCCACCCGCGAGACCCGCATCGTGGGCACCGGTGACCTGCCGAACTTCTTCCGCAAGCCGTACGGGCCGGGCTGGGCGCGCCAGGCGGCGATGGACGGGTTCGTCAGCGTCATCGCGGGAACGGTCCCCGTGCCCGAGTTCTTCGGACCCGAGAACACCGAGCGCATCATGGCCGGCGCGGCCACGGATGCGCCGGGTGGAGGCCGCACGGCGGAATAGTGCGGCGGTCGCACCGGTTCATGTATATGCAAACGCATTGACTTGAGCCGGGCCGGAGCGAACGTCGAGCGCCGGTGCGGGAGGGTGTGAAGGAGACCTGCCATGCAGTTCGGGGTGTTCTCGGTCAGCGACATCACCCGGGACCCGGTGTCGGGACAGACGCCGAGCGAGGCCGAGCGGATCGACGCCATCGTGCGCATCGCCCAGAAGACCGAGGAGGTCGGGCTGGACGTGTTCGCCATCGGCGAGCACCACAACCCTCCGTTCTTCTCGTCTGCACCGACGACACTGCTGTCGTTCATCGCGGCCACGACCAAGCGGCTGATCGTGTCCACGGCGACGACGCTGATCACGACCAACGACCCGGTGGGCATCGCCGAGGAGTACGCCATGCTGCAGCACCTGTCGAAGGGCCGGATGGACCTGATGCTCGGGCGGGGCAACACGGCCCCGGTGTATCCGTGGTTCGGCCAGGACATCCGCCAGAGCCTGCCGCTGGCGCTGGAGAACTACAACCTGCTGCACCGGCTGTGGCGGGAGGACGTGGTCGACTGGCAGGGGAAGTTCCGCACCCCGCTGCAGGGCTTCACTTCGATCCCGCGGCCGCTGGACGACGTTCCGCCGTTCGTGTGGCACGGCTCGATCCGCACGCCCGAGATCGCCGAACAGGCCGCCTACTACGGCGACGGCTTCTTCGCCAACCACATCTTCTGGCCCAGAGAGCACTTCATGCGGCTGGTCGGGTTCTACCGGCAGCGTTACGCCCACTACGGCCACGGCACCGAGAAGCAGGCGATCGTCGGCCTGGGGGGCCAGGCGTACATCGCCCGCAGGTCGCAGGACGCCATCGCCGAGTTCCGCCCCTACTTCAACGAGGCGCCGGTCTACGGGCACGGCCCGCCGCTGGAGGAGTTCATGGAGATGACACCGCTGTCGGTGGGCAGCCCCCAGGAGGTCATCGACAAGACCCTGACCTTCCGCGAGCACTTCGGCGACTACCAGCGCCAGCTGTTCCTGATCGACCACGCCGGCCTGCCGTTGAAGACCGTGCTGCACCAGCTGGAGCTGCTCGGCGGGGAGGTCGTGCCCACCCTCCGCAAGGAGCTGGCCGCCAGGCGCGACCCGGAGGTCCCCGATGCGCCGACCCACGCCAGCCTGGTCAAGGCCGAGTACGGCGACCGGCCGCCCCGCCAGCCGCGCCCGAACGCCAACCGCGGGGACAACGTCACCGGTGGCTCCCCGTATCAGGACACCGACCCGGTCCTGCAGCCCAACTACCCGAGCCTGTGATGGCCAGCAGGACGCGACTCGCCAACGACGCCTGGGAGGCTCTGCTGTCCGCCCATGCCCGGCTGATGAAGCAGTTCGCGGCCGAGGACATCTGGCAGGACCTGTCCATGCGGGAGTACGACGTGCTCTATACCTTGTCCAAATGCCGCGAGCCGGTGCGCATCGGCGAGCTGCACCGGCACGTCCTGCTCAGCCAGCCGGCCCTGTCCCGCATGGTGGACCGGCTGGTCGAACGCGGATTCATCGAGCGATGCCCGGACCCCGCCGATGGGCGCGGCGTCCGCCTGTCGCTCACCCAGGCCGGCCGGGACAAGCAGCACCAGATCGGCCGGCGGCATGCCCGCTCCGTCGCCCGCGCGCTGACCGGTGAGCTGAGCCCGGACGACCTGCGGCACCTGGCGACGATCGGCTGGAAACTGGCCGGCTGACCGGCCACCACAGGCGCAGCCACCAGCAACCACAAGGAGCTAGCAGCCACATGACCACCATCGACAAGCAGCCGTTCACCCTCGTGGTCGTCACGGCCGGGATCAGCGACCCCTCCTCGACGCGGATGCTGGCCGACCAGCTCGCCCAGCGTGCCACCGACCTGGCCGGCCGCCGCGGGAACGAGGTCGCCACCCGGGTCGTCGACCTGCGGGAGCTGGCCACCGAGATCACCACGGCGATGGCCTCCCAGCTGGTCGGGCCGAAGCTGCAGCGCGCGATCGCCGCCCTCGGCGAAGCGGACGGGATCGTGGCCAGCACCCCGGTGTATGCGGCCGGAGCCAGTGGCCTGTTCACCTCCTTCTTCCAGATCCTCGACAACGACCTGCTCATCGCCAAGCCGGTCGTGCTCGCCGCCACCGCGGGAACGGCCCGCCACGCCTTGGTGGTCGACGAGCAGTTGCGGTCGCTGTTCGCCTACCTGCGGACCATGACCGTTCCGACCTCGCTGTTCGCCGCCCCGGAGGACTGGAGCGACCCGGCACTGGCCAAGCGCATCGACCGGGCCGCGCTCGAGCTCCTGCTCCTCATGGAGAGCGGGTTCGCCCGGCAGGTCAGGGACGAGTCCTGGCACAGCTACCAGCACGAGTTCGGCAGCGCCGGGGGAACCGAGCTGACCATCGACCTGGACTCCGAGCTCATGCGCCTGGCCACCGGCGGGTCCGCCGCCTGAACGCGGGATCCCAGGTAGTTCGGCGATGCGGAGCGTCAGCCCCGCCTGGCGCCTCCCACCGTTGGAGCCGGGCTCGATCCAGGCTCGGCTCGGTCACGTTGGGTCGGACGGCGGCCGATGGCGAGGAACATCGGGGCGAAGAAGGTCGCCGGGCGCCGCGCCGTTGCCTCGAAGGCCCGGTCCCAACGCCGGAGATCCTCGGCGGTCGCCATGCCGGCCGCGACCATCGCCTCCCGGGCCGCCCAGGCGGGCGACCGCAGCCTGGGCGACTGCTCCCGGATGACGTAGCGGCCGCGGAACTCGACCAGCTCCAGGCCGGCCCTGATCAGCCGCTCGGCCAGACGCAGGCCGGCCGCGTTGTCGTCACCGCCAGCGGCGCGGAAGGCCAGGTACCGGTCCTGCAGGTCGACCAGGTCGGGATGCTCGGCCTCGGGGATGACCCGGATGGCGGTACCGTCGGTGTCGACCAGGTACAGGCAGCCGCTGGGCCGGACCAGGGTGGCGAGGTGGGCGACGATGGCGTCCTCGGCGCCGCCGTTGTGGGCCAGCACGTGCCGGAGCATCACCACGTCCAGGGACCCGGCCTTCAGGCCGGTCTCCTCGGCCCGGCCCTGCTGGACGGTGACGTTGCCGAGGCCGGCGGCGGCGACCAGGGCCGTGGCGGCGGCGACCGCCTGGGGATCGGCGTCGACCGCCGTGACCCGCCCCTGCGGCCCGACCGCCTCGGACAGCGCCGGCAGCATCGCGCCCGGCCCGCAGCCGACGTCGGCGACCCGCGCCCCGGCTACGATGCCGGCCGGCTCCCACAGGTCGGCCTCGGCGGCCCGTGCCTGCTCGGCCATCGTCCGGTAGCGCTCGACCTCCGTCTGGTCGAGCTCCAGGGGATAGCGGCGCTTCGGGCTCACCAGACCGTCACCGCCGCCCCGGGCCGCGCACCGGTGGGTTGCGGATCCCGAAGCCGTTGACGGCGGCGCCCGCCATCATCAGTCCGGCGGCAACCAGCATCGCGAGGTGAAAGGCCTCTGTCGAGGCCTGCTGCGCGGCGGCGCGCACCTCGGGCGAGACGTCCGCCGACGGCTGGTTGAGGGGCGCCACTGCGTTGCGGAACGCGCGGGAGCCGGTGTCGACCCCGGGCACCTGCTGGCCGATGGTGGCGTAGAAGCTGGCGGCCACAGCCACGAAGATCAGGGCGTTCACCAGCGGGGAGCCAACCCGGGAGATGGCGTTGTTGATCGCCGAGGCCACGCCCGAGCTCGGCGCTGGGACCGAGGTCATCAGGGCGGTCGTGAGCGGCGCCACCATGATGGACAGCCCGATCCCGAAGACGACGAGCCCGGGGAGCAGGTCGGTGAGGTAGTCGGCCGGTGGCACGATCGACGCCGACCGGTCGCCGCCGAGCATCCAGCCCTGGCTGCCGGCTGGGATCCGCGCGAGCCACAGCAGGCCCAGCGCCATGATGGCCGGGCCGAGGCTCATGAACAGCCGTGGGCCGAACCGTGCCGCGAGCTTCCCGATTCGCGAGGACAACAGCACCAGGAACAGGGAGCTCGGGACCAGTGCGATCCCGGCGGCCTGTTCGTTGTAGCCGAGGGTGCCGATCATGAAGATCCCAAGGAAGCTGAGCGCCACATACAACGCGCCGTAGATGACGAACGTCGAGATGTTGGTCACCGTGAAGTTCCTGGATCGGAAGAGCCTGGGTGGCACCAGCGGGTCCGTCCGTCGGGTCATCAGGAACGGGAGGGCGATCGCCGCGAGGGCGCCGACCGCCAAGCTCACCACGGCGATGGGCTCGCTCCAGCCGTGCTGCTGGCCGCGGATCGTCCCGAAGGCGAGTCCGGCGACAGCGACGGCGACCACCAGCGAGCCGAGCCAGTCGAAGTGTCCGGTGGCCTGTTCGCCGCGGGAT
>Ga0081538_10001510_pt1 | contig 23867 bp, 22 predicted proteins | sample TabmetS5T2R1_FD_71022 | JGI IMG/M metagenome (GOLD analysis project Ga0081538, IMG submission 71022) | Tabebuia heterophylla rhizosphere microbial communities from the University of Puerto Rico - S5T2R1 | ecosystem: Host-associated > Plants > Roots > Rhizosphere ... | reverse complement strand
GGCGTCCTCGTCGACGTGGCACGTCACCTGGCGGGCGTCGGCCGCGACTACGACCCCAACAGCGCCTTCGAGGTGACCGTCGACGACCTGGAAGGAACCCTCGCCACGCAGGGCCTGGAGGTCGAGGACGGCGACATCCTGCTGCTGCATACCGGCTGGATGCGGCGATTCCTGGACGCCGACGCCGAGGAGCGCCGGCAGATGATCACCTGGGAGACAATTCACGCCCCCGGACTGGAGCCGTCGGAGCGGATGGTGGAGTGGCTCTGGGACCACCATGTCGCGGCGGTCGCATCCGACACCGCCGGCGTCGAGGCGTTGTCGCCGGACCCGGAGTTCTTCCTCCACCTGGCCCTGCTTCCCCTGCTCGGAATGCCCCTCGGCGAGTTCTGGGTGCTGGACACCCTCGCGCGCGACTGCGCCAACGACGGGCAGTACGCGTGCCTGCTCGTCTCGGTCCCGCTCAACCTCCGGGGCGGGGTCGGCTCCCCACCCCAGGCGGTCGCGATCAAGTAGACCGGTATGGCCAGAGCGTCCCCCTTGGACGCCGACACCGAGGCGACGCGACCCTGCGCCTGCCAGCCGCTTGAGGAGGCCCGTGCGCTGGCCGTGGTGGCCGCGTCAGGCTGCGCAGTGCGTCAGCTGCAGAACTCGAACCCCAATGCCGTCGCTGCGATAAGCCTCGCAGTACTGAGATTTCGATGACCTGGAAGTTGGCCCCTTGTCTCCATGCTCAGTCTTAATCAGACTGCATTGTGCGATGACGCTGATCCGCGGGAGACCGATCGCGTCCGCGACCGCCGCTCACGGGGGGGTTCCATGCAGATCGAGCTCACCATCGCCAACGAGGACCCAGCCGGACGGAACTACCTGACCTGGACGCCGGTCAAGGGCACGGCCCGGCTACTGGACGTAGAAGGCGCCGACCCGGTCAACGTGACGCTTAGCAACGACAATACGCAGGTGGGTGGGCAGCTGGAGTTCGCCGCCACTCGCGATCAGGTGCGTGCGCCGTCACTAGACCTGGCGCTTCCGCCGGACAGCACGCCAATGGAGTTCTGGGTCGCTGGTGTCGTGGGGAAGCCGAGCAGCGCCGATGGGGACACCGTCATCCGGGTGGCCAGAGCAGGTGAGTCGGAGGCGCTGATGTCCAAGGCGATGATGGTCCGCATTCGCAAGAATGCGAACCGGCTCGACCCCGCCGAGCGCGACCGTTTCACGACGGCGCTGGCGAAGCTGAACGATCAGGGTGCCGGTCTGTTCCGGGATTTCCGTGAGATGCACAAAGAGGGACTCGCGTTGAGGCAGGCGCATGGCCGGCCCGGGTTCCTGTCCTGGCACCGGGCCTATCTGCTGGACCTGGAGCGAGAGCTGCAGCGGATCGACCCCAGCGTGTCGCTGCCCTACTGGCGCTTCCATGATCCGGCGCCGAACGTGTTCTCCGCCGATTTCATGGGGCGAACCGGTGCGCTCGACAACGTGATTTTCAGCGCGGCCAACCTGCTGCGTCAGTGGCAGACCGACGGTGCCCCGGGTGTTACTCGGCGACCCGATTTCAACTCGCAGACCGCGGGTGCTTTCGTGAGCAGCGAGGCGTTCACTCTGGCGCTTGGTGGTCTGCCGCCGAACGCGACCTTCGATACCGGGCCCACCACCCCGGCCGGTGGGTTCGACGAGATGGAGGGAGATCCGCACGGGCTCGCGCATACGAGCTTCAGCTTCTCGAGCTGGATCTCCGACGCACCCACGGCACCCCGCGATCCTCTGTTCTTCCTCCTGCACTGTTTCGTCGACCGGCTGTGGGCGCTCTGGCAGTGGTCCAACGACCGCTTCGATGGCACCCAGGCGAACACCTACTTCTTCCGTGGTGACGCCAGTTCGACCCCCGCCACCAGGATCGGCCACAACCTGCTGGACACGATGTGGCCCTGGAACAACGTCACAGGCTTTCCGCGGCCGGACAACGCGCCTCGGACCCCGTTTCCTCAGGTGCCGACGGCCAATGCCCCGGGCCCTGCCCCAACGGTTGGAGACATGATCGACTACCAGGGCTTCCTGAACCCGCAGTCGTACATGAACTTCGCCTACGACGACGTTCCGTTCGGGCGCCGTCCACTCACCCCATGAGCCCAACAGAAGGGGATCTCCGTGTCCGAACGAGCAGCCGAGGACCTCGCAGAGAAGCTGCAACGGGAGGTTGCTGAGGCGCAGGCGGCCCACTCCCAGTACCTGTCCGAACTCGCGGCGACCGCCGCGGCGAGCCGGGCCGCGCGTTCCGCGGAGGCCCACCCCGAGCCGGACGAAGAGCCGGCCATGACGGTCCTGACCGACACGTCACTTCCTGAGGAAACGCGCGTCCAGGTGCTGCGCCAGCTGGCGTCGTCCATCAGCCGCCGAGACGAGTACATCGAAGCGCTGCTCGCCATCGTGCGGGACCGAGGCGACAGCTCCGGGGTACGCGAGAATGCGCTGCGGGTGCTCGGCAGCGCCGCCTTCCAGGTGGACCGCTTTACTCCGCACCAGCAGGCTTATGAGGACGCGCTGCACGACCTGGTCGCCGATCCGGTGCCGGCCCTGCGTGAGGCAGCGGTGGGCATCCTAGCGCAGCGGCACGATCCGGTCGTCCAGGAGACCTTGCTCCAGGGCCTGCGGGGTGAAGGTCCACTTCCGGTCGAGCGCGAGCGCGCCATCCTGCTGCTGGCCGAGGACGATCATCTCGACAACCTGCCGTGGCTTCAGGACTTGTACCGCAGCGGCTCGGAGGACGCTCGGGAGCAGGCCGTGCGCTTCATGGGCTCGTACCCGGCGGCCCAGACGACCCTGGAAGGGATCCTGCGCGACAAGAGCGAATCGACCGGCGTACGCCAGCAGAGCGGGGCCGCCCTGCGCTACCTGGCGCCGGACCGGTTCGAAGAGGTGGCCAAGGACATCTCCACCGACACAACTGACGATCCGGAGGTGCGCACGGCCAGCCTCAGGGCACTCCAACATCTGGGTGACACCGCTCGGGTCTACGCCGACACCGACTTCGTGAATCGCGTGCGCGACGTCAGCAGTGACGAGTCTGCGCCACAGGTCGCGGAAGTCGCCCGCGATCTGCTCGAACAGGGGCCGAATCCGTGACGGCGCTGGAGCGCCCGACCGCCGATGCGGATGTGGCCGCCCTCGTCGATGCGTTGCGCCACCTGCCTCATGGCGAAGACGAGCTCGTGGCGCTGCTGCCCGAGAACCTACCGATCTATGAGGGGCGCAGCGCCGCCGAGATGGGCCGGCTGCGGGGCTATCTGCTCGCGGCCTTCGCCAACACGGGGCTGCCGGACGCGGCCGTGCCCTTTGTGATCGAGTCGCTGGAGAGCGGGCACATGGCCTACGAGGTCGCGGGCGCCGCGATCGGCCTACGCGGGCTGAAGACGCAGTCGTTGGACGTCGCGTCGTCGCTCCTGCGCGCCATTGACAACCTCAGCGGTGCGGACGCAACCGTCAGCTTCGAACGTTATGAACCTGCATGGCCCTACGCGCAGCCGACGACGGCACTGACCGAGGTGGTCAGGACGATCGGCCAGCTCGGGGCACGGGCCGGGGCGGCCCGTACGGAGCTCGGCCGCTTGGCCCAGCAGCGAGAGCGCTTCTCGAGCCCGGTGCTGGAGGAGATACGGCGCGTGCTGGACGAAGCGGACCCTAGATGCGCCGCGCACGCCCGCGACCCGGCCCACGACGCTGCCGCCTGCGGCTGCGCGCCAGCCGTCCAGCAGGGCTCCGGCGATGCCTGCTGCGCCGACCTGGCCCTGCCCGAGCCGGTGCAGGACCACCCCGCGACGGCAACGAGGCTCGAGGATCAGGACGGGCGGCCAGAGCGCTTCGAGGATTTCTTCTGCGGCAAACCCTCGATCGTCGCCTTCTTCTACACGCGCTGCGACAACCCCTACAAGTGCTCGCTGACCATCACCAAGCTCGCCGCGCTCGAGGCCTCCCTGGAGGAACGGGGACTGGCGGGTGCCCTGCGGGTCGCGGCCATCACCTACGATCCTGCGTTCGACCTGCCCCATCGACTCAGGCGCTACGGCACCGACCGCGGCATGCGATTCAGTGAGGACACTCGGTTCTTCAGGGTCACCTCGGGATTCCAGGAGATCCAGCGGCGCTTTAACCTCGGCGTCAACTACGGCGCGTCGACGGTCAACCGTCACCAGACCGAGGTCTACGTGCTGAACCGGCAGGGTGGCATCGCGGCCTCCTTCACCCGGATGCGGTGGGAGATCGAGGCCGTCTTGCGGGCCGCCCGGAAGCTGTCCGTCGCGCCTGGCCACACCTGAGGATCAGCGTTAGGGAGGTCGCCATGCATGGACGATTCTCGACGTCTGCGCTTGCGAGGCGGCTGACATCGGTGGACGCGTCGGGCTCGAACGTCGCACCCGCAGATGCCGCTGTCGAGGCGACCGGGCCGATGCACGACCCATTGCTGGCTCCGCGGGACGAGGCGGTGTTCCTGCTGACGGCGGCCGCAGAGATCGAACACGCTCTGATGGTGCAGTACCTGTACGCCGCCTACTCCGTACGGGTGGCCGGCGACGGCGATCCCCGGCTGAAGGCGATCCAGGACCTGTTATTCCAGGTTGCCCGTGAGGAGATGGGTCATCTCGCCACGGTCCAGAACCTTCTGCATCTGGTTGGCGGGCCGCTGAACCTGAACCGGGAGCACAGCCCCTACGCCAGCGACATCTACCCGTTCCGGTTCAAGCTCGAGCCATTGACCCTTGACAGCCTCGCCAAGTATGTCATCGCCGAGAGCCCGGCGAGCCTGCCGGACCGCTTACCAGAGGAAGACAAGGCGCTGTTGGCGCAGATCAGGGAGGACGCCAAGCGTTCCAATGACGGCCGTCCGGTAGGCCATGTCGGTCCGATCTTCGCCCGCCTGGAGCAGCTCTTCCGCGGCGGCGACGACGGCCTCTCCGACGAGGATTTCCGGCTCGACCGGCATCCATTGCAGGCCAAGCTCGAGGACTGGGGCTTCGAGCCAAGCAGCCTGACCGTGGGCGAGTCACTCATCATCGGGTCCTTCGGCCAGGCGGACGTGGCCCAGGTGCGTTCGGCGGCGGCGGCCGCGGTCAAGCAGATCGGCGCACAGGGAGAGGGATTCGACCTCCCGCCGGCTGGGCCTGACCAACCGGAGTCGCACTTCGAGCGGTTCCTCGACATCCACAACCGCTTCCGGGCCCTGTTGGACGGGGGCGTGCACGTCACGTGGCCGGTCGCCGAGAATCCCAACACCACCTCCGCACCGCTCAAGCCGCCGAACCTGACGCAGATGGTCGAGGTCATACAGGAGGCCTATGCCGGCCGGGGCCGGATCACACATCCCCGGGCCAAGGCGTGGGCGCAGCTGTTCAATCTCCGATACCGGCTGCTGCTTGGACACCTGTCGCATTTCCTGCGGCTGAGCCAGGAGTTGTACGTCGCCGGACCAGGTCCACATCGGGGAAACCGCACCGCCCGCGGGCTCCTGCTGATCTGGACGTTCAACGAGATGCGGCGACTCAAGAAGATCGCCGGCAAGCTGGTGCAGCTCCCATTGGACGATCCACCCGGGGACACGCACGCGGGGCCGCCGTTCGAGCTTCCCTACACGCTCAACCTCCCAGATCGGGAGGAGGACCGCTGGCGAAGGCATCTGGACGTGTCGCGCGCTGCGGTGCGCCTCGTCCGGGAGCGACTGCAACCACACGATGTGGCCGACCAGCGGGACGGCTTTCTGGAGGACCTCGTCTCCCTGGACGAGGAGGCCCAGGTCATCATGCGATCAATGGCCGCTGGAACCGGCGTGCCGCAGGGAAGCCTGCCCACCGACTTCCACAAGGCCATGCTGATCCTTGAGGAAGCCGTCCGAGGGTTCGATTTCTTGCCTCGTGCTCATGATCCCTTCTGGGCTGGCAAGAACCGCGACCAATTCCTCGCAACCGACCGCCCTCCACATCCCGTGGAGCCCTTTGCTCCCGACCGCTCGATGCTCATCAAGCGTCTCGAAGGCACCGTCGGGAACCGGATGCCGCGCTTCCGCCCGCCGGTTCCCCCTGAACGCCTCGGGTTTCTCCGGGACTGGATCGCAGCTGGCTGTCCAGACAATGTCCCGCCCGGCGAGATCGGCCTGCGGCGTGAACGCTCACCAGAGCCGGAGCCGGTCAGCGAAGCTCCACCCACCCCGACAGAACCGCTCGCCTTCGCCGCCGACATCCGGCCCCTGTTCCGCGACAGTCCGGACCGCGACTCGATGCTCGCGTTTGGGCCCTTCGATCTGCATCGGTTCGACGACGTGCGGGACCATGCAGACAGCATCCTGGCTCGGCTGGAGGATGGCAGTATGCCTTGTGACGGCAGCTGGCCACCGGATCGCATCGCGAGGTTCCGGAGATGGATCGCTGACGGCAAGCGGCCCTGATCAGCCCAGACCAGCCGAGCAGCACCTGCAGGACAGCCTAGGTGAGTACGATCGAGGTGATCAGCATTGCTGCGCCGGCCGTCAGGATCGCTCCGGAGAGCGCCTGCATCGTCTTGCGCTTGTCAAGCATCCTCTCGAGGCCCGGGTCCACAGGGCCCGGAGCTCTGGCCAGCCGGCCAACCCGATGTGTCCAGAGAAGGGTGAGAAACGGCAGGGTGAACCCGAGGCCGTACCCGATGCCGGTGAACCAGGTTGACAGGCCCAGACCGACCAGGAGGAACGCTCCCCAGGTGATGGCGGCGACGCGCACGGTCGTGACCGCAAGGCCCGTATCAAAGCCCCAGACGGCCGCGACCGTCGTCACTGAGCGCCGGCGCATAAGGGCCTTCGGGGTCTGCCGTAACCAACTCAGTCGGCAGTAGGTGGACTTTCTGATCGCTCGCAGGTCGATCGCCGCCAACACCAGGAGGCCGGCGGCGCCGAGACTGACCCGGACGTCGGCGGGCAAGTGCGACACTCCCAGCGCTGTTGAGAGGAGATAGACCAGCCCGAAAATCGCGGTTGCGCCGGAGACGAACGCTATCCCGAGCACCAGTGACGTTCGTATTCGGAGAGCGCTGCTGTTCGACGGCCCTTGCACGAAGGGCCCCAGGGTCCCGAGGACCGAGACGCCTCAGGGGCTGAACAGCTGCGAGAAGCCCGCCACCGCCGCCAGCGCGATGGCGACCACCGGCGCCATCGTATCGGCGACCGGCATGGCTATGCCGTCTCCCAGAAGATCGAACACTCAAAGCTGCCTTGCCAGCAGGTCTGCGTACTCTCTGTACATTCACCACAGCCATACCGCTGCGTGCCCTCAAGGCAGTACCACCATTGCCGGTGGTAACCTTCCTTGCAGACGTAATTCGACTTGTCGCCGAAGTAGTAGATGCATTCGTTATCCGGGCGGGCTAGGGAGCAACATTTGTAGTCCTCGATCGTGCCGCCCCCGCCGGAGAACAGCGAACGCAGCCACTCAAGGAGCCTCCGGAAGAAGTCCAGGTCCGCCCTCGTCAAGTTGTCGATTGCCATGTTTCCCCCTCCCGCATGCGCTGCGCAGGTCTTAGGCTGATTGGCTTCGGGAGAATCGAAAACAGGTACCTCTTTGACGGCACCGTCGTGGCACTGGCGATCTTACCGTCCTCCACCCGGAAGCTTACCGGCGTCATGTCGAGCCCTATCCGACCGGCGATTGCACCGGTGACATCGACCACCAGCCTGCTGTCCTCCGTCATCCGGGTCAGCTCAAACGACTCCAGGAACTTGGCGGCCGAGTCAGCGCTCTGCGCCTCAAGCACCACCCACAGCCCGGGAGGCAGATGGCGCTCCAGCCCGGCTGCCAGCGCCCGACACGTTCCACATCGGTCCGACAGGAAGAGGACGAGTGCCGACGCCGCCGAGTCGAGCGCCTCTGGGAGGCCATATGCGCTGGGCCTGGTGCCCGCGACGTCCCTGATCTCGACATTCAGCGGCCGATCGAGGATGCCGGCCACATCGCGCAGCTGCCGGACGTCGCGGAACAACTCGTAGACCACCCCGCACAGGACGAAGACCACCAAGGCGAGCACGCCCACAGTGATCATCATTGGTGTAGCCACAGGTAGGTCTCCCGCGCCGAAAGGCGATCGCTCCTCGCCTCGCGCCACGCCCCCAGGAGGGGAATGAGGCGCGCACCCGCCATTGTCAAGCCGACTCCGGCCAGTATCGCGGCCCCCCGGGAAGGCGATGGTGGTGTCAGATCGGCGACATGAAGGAACGCTGCGCCTCCGGCCCAGGGCACAAGGGCGACCAGCTGGTTCGCACCCAGGTATCCGCTCCTCCGGGAGCCGAAGCAGGTACAGCGAACCGGCTCATCTCGGCGAAGGGCGAGCAGTCCTGCGACGGCGAACGCTCCGGCAAGCAGGACGGCCCCTGCCTGGGTCACCGCCGAATCGGGCCTGAATACCAGACCGAGCGCGACCGCCAGCTCCGCCGGGATAATGAGCACACCGACGTTAGCCAGCGTGGCCGACAGACCTAGCTGGCGAAGGGTGGACGCCGTCGACGCGGGGTCACGGGCTTTCTCCAGCCCGGCCCACAGCAGGAGCGACGCGCCCCCCAGGGCGACCGCCGTCGCCAGAATCGCCACGGCTATCTGCGCTCTGGATGGACCCGAACGGCAATGACCTGCTCGGGGCCCTCGGCGTCGCCGGGGTCGACCACCCAGACAATGTCCTCCTCCGGCGCTCCCTCCACCGACGGCTGCTCGCCGATGACGGTGGCGTCCTGCAACACCTGCTGTCTGCCTTCGAGATTCAGCGTCTCACGCCGCTCCAGCGCATCCGACGGAACCCTGCCGGGCATCGCCTGCGCGATCGGTTTCGCCCCTGGGCCGGAGGGTGTGCTCACCAACACGACACGCGCGCCGGGGGGAAGCTGGAACCCTGGTGGGAAACCGATCATGGGGACGGCCACGAGGACATTCTGGCCCTCCTGGCTGACCACTGTGACGACGTGACCGTTCTCTTCATCTCTGGCCATAGACGGCCTCCGCGGGTCGGCCACTGGTTGGCTGACCATAGCATGGTAGGTGAAGATTGTCTCGAAAATCATTGCACTCGTTACGTGCCTTCGCGGTTGCACCAGGAACATCCCGTTCGAGGCGTGATCCTACTTCGAGATCCGTCTATGCGGCCTCAACGACCGGGCCCTAAATGCCGCCCCCACCAGGACGTGGTCAGCACCTCGATCAGCAGTCGAATGGGGCCTTGGCTGACGATGGCGTGAATCTCCACCGACTCTCGGCGAGATCCTGTAAGGGGGGCTCGTAGGTCACCGACCTAGAGGGTCCTGGGTGTCGGGTTGAGAGGTCATGAGACCGACAGGCCGGTCCGGCGCAGGAACGAGTAGGCGAGATGCGGCGTGCGGCGCACCCGCTCGATGCCCTGGTGGGGCCAGCTCCACGGCCTTGAGGTTGGACCACAGACCCTCGACCGGGTTGAGCTCCGGCGCGTAGGCGGGCGCCGCTCGACCACCAGCCAGGACCGCTGGGTGCGGATCCAGTTGCGGATCGCGGTGCTGCGGTGCGACGGCAGCCCGTCCCACAGCAGGGTGGCCTTCTCGCCCCCCCAGGAAGCGCCGCAGCTGCTTGAGGACCTCGATCAGGCGGTCGGTGTCGTAGTTGCCGGCGGTGACGTCGAAGCAGAGTTGGGCGCCGCCGCCCCGCGCGCCGGAGCACAGCGCGGCGGCCATCGACCGGCTGTTCGACCCGGCCGGGCTGCGCCCGCCGATCTGGTTCCAGCAGGTGCCGGAGACCAAGGCGGGCAAGAACCGGCTCCACCTGGACCTGCTGCACGACCCTGAGGGCAACGAGTTCTGCGTCGGCTGAGCCTCACGGTGGGACGGAGACGGGGTCCCGCCCAGAGCTCGACGAGCATCCTTCCTGAGTTGCTGGCTGCACGGCGTGCTACCCAACACCGCCTGGGTGTGACGGGTGACACTGACCGCACGCGGATTGAGCGGATGATCGCTGGCAGGTGCCACGAGTGAAAGGCGCTGCCGATGGGGCGATCACTGGGCAGCAGGTCAAGGCCAACCTGGACCGTTGTGAGGCCATCGAGTTTGTCATGACGGGTGAGGGTGATGTCCCAGGCCGGGCAGACGTCCCTGGCTCATTGGGATTCCTGAGTTCCAGTTGGATGCCGAAGGGTCAGGGCTACCAAGCGGTCTTGATCACGGCGGGACGGCCATGGGCAGTCGACCTGCGGCCTTGGGTGGCTTGGTGCGTGCCGCCGCGGTGTGATCATTGCCACATCGCAAGGGGGGATTCGTGATGAGCAATACCGCCAATGAGGAGCGGGCTGAGCTCGGCGTCCTGTTCGTGCATGGAATCGGTGAGCAGCGTCCTGGTCGCACGGTGGCGTCGTTCGCAGCCGCGTTGTACGGCTGGTTGTTTCGTTGGAACTGCGATAAGGAAATGTCGCCGTTGTCACCGACACTGAGTGAGACCGTTGTATCGCCCGACTCGGGGGTCGATGCTGAGCCGGCCCGTGCGACACTTTCTGTCGGGCTGCGCCTTCGCAGCGGGCCGCGGCGTGCGCGATGGCTGCTGGCGGAGTCATGGTGGGCGGATGTGTTCGCTCCCCCACGCTTTCTCGACCTTACGCAATGGGTCTGGAAGGTATCGACCTGCCTGCTGGTGCTGCAATTCGTCATCCCGATGCGGCGACACTGGCGAGACGTGCGACAGGATTCTGATCGCCGACCGCTGCGCCTCCTCCAGCTCCGCCATGCGCTGGTGGCGGCCGGGTACTGCGTGCTGATGGGTGTAGCCGCTCTGTTGTCGGTACTGCTGTCGATCGCGCTGCTGGTGCTGGCCGTCGCGGCCAAGCTCCCTATCCCGCGCATTGATCGAGCCGTCCAATGGGTTGTCGTGAAGTTGTCTGCGGTGCTGGGTGACAGTTACGTGCTTGCTCACTGCCCGGTGCAATATGCCGCGATGCGAACCCAAGTGACTCACGACCTGGCCTGGCTGGAGGAGCGGTGCGATAAGGTCGTGATCGTCGGCCACTCCCAAGGCGCGGCAATTGCTCACCAGGTCATCAAGGACGGTGACTACCGCAAGGACCGCCTCCGAGCCTTCATTACCTTGGGTCAGGGGATCTCCAAGCTTCATTTGCTCAGGCGCATGGACTGGGATCCCCAGGCGCGCCAGGTGGCACTTCGGACCCGAATGTTGGTGACGACGGGCCTGTTCTTGGCGGGTTTGCCTTTGGCGGGCATGCTCCTGAGCCGCTGGGTCGACGCCGCTTTTGAGATCCCCGCCACGTTCCCTCTGAATGTTGTCCTGATCGGCGTCGGCTTTCTTGCAATCTTTCTGGGCGTTGTTCAAGCCATCGGGGTCATGGGGGAGGAGATGGAGAGGGATTTCCTTCTCCCCGGCGCCGGGACGGAGTTCTCTTGGATCGACTACTACGCCAGCGCAGATCCGGTGTCGAACGGCCCCCTCATGGCGAAGTCCGAAGAAGGATCGGCGTCAGGCCCCGCGAGGATCTACCGCCGCACGGGGGATCAGCGTCCTTGTGACGAGATCCACAACAGTGGATCTATCCTCACTGACCATAACGGATACATTCGAAACCAAGACCAGCTGGTTTCGAAGCTGCTTAACGATCTCGTGGCGGCCGCCTATGTCGATTCTGACGCTGACGTCGCCGGATCAGTCCTGGTTGACGATCGGGTCCTGACCGATGTCAAGCGCCGTCGCCATCGGTTGGTCAGGTGGCTAGTGGCAGGTCGCACCTTCGCAGCCGCAATGGGTGTCGCGCTGTGGTGGTTCAACCCCGCCCCGCTGTTCAAGGACCCGATGAACCAGGTGGTACAATTGATGGCTCCGAATGCTGGAATGGGTGACGGACTCGCCCAGTTGGTCGCGACGGTAGTTCTGATGGCTATGTTCTACGTCGTTGCGATCCTTCTCCCATGGCGTGTTCTGGAGCGCCGGTCGGTCAACCAGTTCTTTCATTCCGCCAATGGTGGATGGCAGAACACACCCGGACGGCCAGGCTCCCGGGAGAAGGACGGGCACACTTCTCGCGAGTCGGTACGAATCAGCGTTTCTGCAGGCCTCTGATGACCGTAGAGCGTCAAGTAATGTGCTCTTCACTGCTGAGGGTACGGGTGGTCGGGACGCCATCGTAGCCTCTGAGATGGTCAGCCCTAGCATGGGCGCAAATGAATACCGGGGGAGACGATGTGTTCCGGGTGACCCGGCTAGCGGGTCCGGCCGATCGCGAGGCCGAGGAGCTGGCGGCCAAGTACATCGAGGAGCAAGTTGCGCTCCACGACCAGCGCGACGTTGGACCGCCCCGTGCCGCTGGAGTACGCCAAGGGGAACGATTGAAGCCGAACCAGCTCCACCGCAGCGGCACGGCGCTGGCAGGTCGGCGCCGAATCCGGTCGGCCGGTGAGCTTGGCCATTAAGATCAGTGGTCGTCGCCTCGTGTCGAGTTGGCGGCATGTGCCAAGAGGGCGGCGCCGGACTGTGCATGGAATGGAGTCCATCGTGGCGACCGACCCCACCCCCAAGGACACGGGCCGGGACCGTCCGTCCCGCCCTGGTCTCCGGCCGCGGGGACACATTGGTTGGATCGTCGCCGGCTCGTTGGCCACCGGGCTCGTCGCCGCGTTGCTGCTCGCCGGCGCCCCGTTCATCCCGGCAGAGGAAAGCGCCGTCACTGGCGCGGTCCTGTGCGGATTCGCCCTGGGCTGGGCGATGTTGGCGGTGCTGTCGGTCCGGTTCACCGATCAGCCGCAGCGCTGGGCGGCGGCTCCTGCCCTGGTGATGGGAGTGGGCGGCCTGCTCCTGGTGGGGGTTGGCTCCCCGGTGCAGCAGGTGCTGGACTGGGTGTGGCCTCCCGTCATGCTGGCGTTGGCCGTCTGGATGTTCGTCTGCGTCCATCGACAGCTGCAGAGCCGGGGCGGTCGCTGGCTGCTGTATCCCGTGATCGCGGTGCTGGCGCTGGCCTCGATCGGTGGCGGCTACCAGACCCTGGGTGCAGCAGCCGATGCTGGGGCCTATCCGATGCCTGGGCAGTTGATCGACGTGGGCGGCCACAGGCTGCACCTGAGCTGCACCGGCGCAGGCACGCCCACCGTCGTGCTGGAGCCGGCCGCAGGCGAGATGTCGTCGAATCTCGGGTGGATCACCCCGGCCGTCGCCCGCAACACCCGGGTCTGTGTCTATGACCGCGCCGGTCGCGGGTGGAGCGAGCCGGCTGACAGCGCCCAGGACGGCGCCCAGATCGCCACCGACCTCCACACCTTGCTGCAGCGCGGAGATGTTCCCGGACCCTATGTGCTGGCGGGCCATTCCTTCGGCGGCCTGTATGTGCACACCTTCGCCGCTCGCTATCCCGAGGAGGTCGCCGGGATGGTGCTGGTGGACTCCACCGCCCCGGCGTCGGCGGCGAACCCGGCGACACCATCGCCTGGCCACGGGGGCTCCTCGATCCAAAAGCCGAGGACCACCCACTTGGTCCGGCGTCCACTCGGAATACGGGCGATCCGTCGCGCTGCGCCCATGCGGCCTTCACGGTTGGGTGCGTCTTCGCCGCCGGCAGCCGCGCGCCTGGCGTCATTCCGAAAATTGCCGGAGATTCCCATCGTCAGACCTCCCGTTGCGGTTCGTCGTCAGGCTTTGCAAGCTGTGCCTCACTTCGTGCGGTCGGCTTCGGGACGGCTGCTGGGATGCGGTCGGCCCGGCACGTCTTGTCGGTTCGTGACCTGGGTGGTGTCAGTAGGGCAGGGGTCGGCCGGCGGGCGTGCGTCGGTCGATGGGGCTGGGCGGCCGCCGCCGCTGCCGCCGCCCTGCGACCCAGCGCCGCCGGCGCCGCGGTGCTGCCGTCTCCTGCCTTGGGCTCGGTCCCTGCTGCATTGCGGGGCCTCCTTGCCAGTCGTGGTGTCAGGAAGCCGAATCGTCATCCGCTCCGACTGCTGGTCACCTGCTGGTGACCCTAGAGGTGATTACCGCCGCCGGCATCGGGGCGCCGCCGTATCTAGGGTGTTTAGATCCGCCGCCGGGGTGTTCAGATCCGCCCTCGACCCTCCTCAGCACCAGTCGGGGCATACTGGGGCCGACATGGCCGACCAGGTCACGACGGGCCGCTTCGTCGGCCGCACCAACGAGCCGTCGGCGGAGCGGGCGCGGGTGCTCGGCTCACTCGCGCAGCTGCTGGTGCTGGTGGCCTGGTTTGCCGAGGCGCGGGAGGTGGCCGAGAACGCGGTCACGATCGCCGGGCAGGTCGGCGACGTCGCCCCCGAGGTGTTGGCGTTGGTGGCGGCCGGACCCCGGGTGGCTGCGGCAGGCCGCCCATCAGCTCGGCCTCGCCCGGCCGGGACGCCAACGCCACGACGTCCTCGGTCGGTTGTGCTAGGCCTGCCAGCAGCACCGTCCGCCATCCAGCCGCTCGCGGTCGTGGTCGAGATCGGCCAACAGCCGGTCACAGGCCAGGCGCTCCTCCCCGGTGGCCGGTTGCGCTATTGGGTGGCGATGGCGGTCAGTGGGTCGGTCGTGGCTGCTCGCCTGGCCGGCCAAGAAGCGGCCAGGACCCCGGCGGCCGCCAGCGCTCCCAGGGCGAGAGCCACCTGGCCGAGCGGCACGGCCGCCTCGAGCAGCCCCGTCCGCATCGCCGCCCGCTGGAACATCGCGCCCAGCAGATATCCTCCGGCCAGCCCGAAGAGTCCGCCTAGCACTGCGACCAGGGCCGACTCGATCCGGATCGCCGACCGTAGCTGCCGCCGGGTCAGCCCCAGCGCACGCAGGAGGCCGATCTCACGGGTGCGCTCCAGCACCGACAAGGCCAAGGTGTTGACCACGCCCAGGATCCCGACCACCACGGCCAAGGCGAGCAGGGCGTACAGCGCCCTGAGGATGACGTCCACCTCGCCCAGCCGCCGCTCCAGGTACTGCGACCGTGACAGGACCACCATCTCCGGTCGGTCGGCGACGGCCCGCTCCAGCCCGCCGCGCGCTGCCGCCTCGTCGGCGCCGGGGGCGAGCGCGACGAACGCGACGTAGGCGTCGGCCGGTTCCAGGTGCGGCAGCGCGACCGACTCTGGCACCAGCACCCCGGCCAGCAGGCGGGACTCCCGGTAGACACCGGTGACCGGGAACTCGCGTTCGCCGCCCTTGGGCCAACGCACGGTGATCCGGTCACCCACCGACAGCCCGTACCGCCTGGCCTGGTCGATGGTGACGAACGCGCCGCCGGCCAGGTCGCCGGTGCGGCCATGGGTCAGCGACAGCCGCAGCGTCTCTCCGATCGCGGCGGGGTCCACGGCGGTCAGCGGCGCCTGGGTGTCGACCCGACCGACGCGAAGCGACGGGTAGCCGTAGTGGAGCGCCGCGACCGCACGCACGCCGGGCACCGCGGCCAGCTGTTCGACCTCATCCTGCGGGATCGCCGCGGTCCGGTCGGCGGCCGGCTGGACGACGAGCTGGGCGGCCACGTCGCGCCGCACGTCGGCGATGGTGTCGTCCTTCAGGCTCTGTCCGAAGATGGCAAAGCCCGTGACCACCGACAAGCCGATCATCAGCGCGGACGCGGTGGCCGCGGTCCGTCGCGGGTTGCGCTGGGCGTTGCCGGCGGCCAGCCGACCGACCGCGCCGAGGCGGCCGACCGGGGCCGACAGCGGCGGCAGCAGCAGCCGGCACAGTGCCGGGGCCAGCAGGACGACGCTGAGGATGAGCAGCGCCGCAGCGCCAACGCCCACCATCCCCACCTGCTCGTCGATCCGGTCGGTCAGCGCGGCATAGCCATACACGGCCGCAGCCGGCACGGCCACCAGCAGCCCGGCGATCGTGCGCCGCCTGGTGGCGACCGGCTGCAGCGTGGCCTCGCCGCGCAGCGCGGTGACCGGGGCGGTCCGCGCGGCGCGGCGGGCAGCGGCGTAGGCCGACAGGGCGGTCACCCCGACCCCGACGGTCAGCGCGGCCAGCACCGCCTGCCAGCTCAGCCCGACCGGCTGCGGGCCATGCCGCTGGTCCAAGAACCGCACCGCCCAGGCGGCGAAGCCGTGGCCCAGGGCGGCTCCGACCAGCCCGCCCAGTAGCCCGATCGTGACCGCCTCGGCGAGCACCATGCGCCGGACCTGCCGCCGGGACATGCCGACCGCGCGGAGCAGGGCCAGCTCGCGGGTTCGCTGCCCCACCAGCATCGAGTAGGTGTTGGCGATGACCAGCATTCCCACCAGCAGGGCGACACCGGCAAAGCCGAGCAGGGCGTCCCGGAGCGCCCGCAGCTCGTCGCTGCGCCGCGTTCGCGCCTCGGCGTTGGCCGCCCGGGCGTCCACGACCGTCGCGCCCGGGACGGTGGCCTGGGCGCGGCCGGCCAGTTCGCCGGCTGTCACCCCGGGCGCGGCGACGAGGTCGACGGCGCTGATCCGCCCAGGGAGCCCCAGCAGCCGCTGCGCGCCGCTCGTCGGGAACGCCAGCGCCGGTGCCGCCTCCTGCCCTAGCGGCCGGTAGTCGTAGAGACCCACGACGCGGGCCTGGTGCCGGGACTCATCCAGCAGCAGGGTCACCGTGTCACCGAGCCGGACGCCGGAGGCGCGCGCCGCCACCACGGACACGGCAGCCTCGCCCGTGCCGGTCGGCGCCCGTCCGGCGGTGAGGGTGAACCGGGCGGTGTCCGCCCAGTTGGTCAGCCCACTCGCGTCCCGGACCACCTTGCCGTTGTGGCCCAGCAGCGAGCCGGGGCCTGACACCACCGCGTCGGCGCGGGCGACCCCGCCAAGGCCGGCCAGGTCGCCGGCCGTCGACTGGGGCAGGTGGCCCCGGGCGTCGGCCGGGCGGACCTGCACGGCGACCTCGGCACGCTGGGGGATCGAGCGTTCAGCCTGCTCCGCCGCCGCGCTGAAGGCCAGCGTGCCGGCGACGAACCCGGTACCCACACACACCGTGGCCAGCGTCATGGCCAGCCGCGCCCGGTGGGCGGTCACGGTGCGAAGCGCCAGCCGCCACATCGCTACCCACCCCCCTCCAGCCGCTTCATCTGCTCCAGCACGCGCTCCACCGTGGGCCGGGTCAGCTCGTCGACGATCCGGCCGTCGGCCAAGAACAGCACCCGGTCAGCGTGGGATGCGGCGACCGGGTCGTGGGTGACCATCGCGACCGTCTGGCCGAGCTCGTCGACCGCCCGCCGCAGCAACGCCAGGACCTCCGATCCGGCGCGGGAGTCAAGGTTGCCGGTCGGTTCGTCGGCGAACACGATCTCCGGGCGGGAGACCAGCGCCCGGGCGCACGCCACCCGCTGCTGCTGGCCGCCGGACAGTTGCGCCGGTCGATGGCGCAACCGTTGGCGCAGACCGACCGCGCCGATCACCGCATCCAGTAGCTCCCGGTCGGGCTGCCGGCCCGCGATGTCCAGTGGCAGGGTGATGTTCTCCAGCGCGTTCAGCGTCGGGACCAGATTGTAAGCCTGGAAGACGAAGCCGACGCGGTCGCGGCGCAGCCGCGTGAGCTGGTCGTCGCTCATGGCGGCCAGGTCGGCGCCACCGACCACCACCTGGCCGCCGGTCACCTCCTCCAGCCCGGCCAGGCAGTGGAGCAAGGTGGACTTGCCGGACCCGGACGGACCCATGATCGCGGTGAAGCGTCCCCGAGGGAAGGTCACGTCCACGCCGTCGAGGGCGACCACGGCCGTGCCGCCCTCGCCGTACACCTTGCGCAGCCCGGCCGCTGTCACCGCCGCGTCGACCGGTGCGCCAGCGCCGCCTGTCATCTCGACCACGGACTCCTCGCTCTGACGGTCGGGTTCTGCTCGTGACCCGATGATCGCCGCCCTGGGGGTGCGCCACATCGGCGGAGGGTCGACGGCGGACCCCTACAAAGGTCGGACGCGCCGTCGCCGATCGTCGCTTGGATGCCTGCCGGACACCGCCGTACCCTCGATGGCGTGCAGAAACAGAGGTTCGAGCATCCTGTTGGTCGATGGATGCCGCGCTTGTGGGCCTACCGGAAGGTGGTCATCGACCTCCTGCTCGCCTATGTGGTGTTCGTCGGCACGGCCGACCAGGGCAGCGGACTGGAGTACGAGTTCACCGGACACGTGCTCACCCAGGTGCTCCCTGACCCTTACCGGACGCTGGTCGCGGCCTGCGTGGCGTTGGCGGTGCTGACCCGCCGCCGCTACCCCTACCTGCTGTTGGCGCTCGCGACGGGAGCCTGGGTGGTCATGAACGCCGCCTTGGGCCTGATGGTCGCCACCTACACGGTGTCCGCGCAGCCGCGTCGCTCCCGCTGGTACGGCGCGCTCATGGGCCTGCTGGCGGTCGTCGTGCCCGCCAGCCTCGCCCTCGATGCGGACATCGTCGCAACCCGGTCCACCGTGATCATCCTGGCGGTGGTGTTGGTCGCTGTGCCGGCCCTGCTCGGCCTGTGGATCGGAACCCGCCGTGCGCTGGTCGAGACGCTCAGGGAGAAGGCCGAACGGCTGGAGCGGGAGCAGCACCTCCGGGCCGACCAGGCAAAGGCGCAGGAGCGTGCCCGCATCGCGCGGGAGCTGCACGACGTGGTCGCGCATCAGGTGAGCCTGATGGTGCTGCACGCCGGTGCGCTGGAGGTATCGCTGGCGGACGCCGACGGGGCCAAGCAGGCCGGGCTGATCCGCCAGACCGGTCGGGAGGCACTGGAGGAGCTTCGCCAGGTCCTTGGGGTGCTGCGGGAGCAGGAGCAGGGCCCGCTGCTGGACCCGCAGCCCACCCTGTCCGATCTGGACCGTGTGGTGCGGCAGTCACTGGATGCCAAGATGGAGGTCTCGATGGCGATCGACGGGGAGCGCCGCCCGTTGCCTGCCACGGTCGAGCGGACAGCCTACCGGCTGGTCCAGGAGGCCTTGACCAACGTGCACAAGCACGCGGCGAACGCGGCGACCGAGGTGCGACTCCGCTACGGGCAGGAGTGGCTCGAGGTGGTCGTCCGCAATGACAGGCCGGCGAACGGGCCCGTCCCCAGCCTGGCGTTGCCGGGTGGCGGGCATGGGCTGCTGGGTCTACGCGAGCGGGTCACGCTGCTGGGCGGCACCTTCGACGCCGGCCCAAGGCTGGACGGCGGCTTCGAGGTACGCGCCTCGATCCCCACGGTGGTGCCCGGGTGATTCGTGTCCTGCTGGTGGATGACGAGGAACTCGTGCGGTCGGGGCTGCGCATGATCCTGCAGGCGTCGGCTGACATCGAGATCGTCGGGGAGGCAAGCAATGGCGCCGAGGCCATCGAGCAGGTGCGGCGGCGCCGGGTCGATGTGGTGCTGATGGACATCCGCATGCCCACCATGGACGGCCTGACCGCGACCAGGCAGATCGCGGCCAGCCCCGACCCGCCGAAGATCATCGTGCTGACCACCTTCGAGCTGGACGAGTACGTGCACACGGCGCTGGAGAACGGCGCGGTCGGCTTCCTGTTGAAGGACACCCCGCCGCGAGACCTGGCGCAAGCGGTACGGACCGTGGCCGATGGCAACGCGATGCTCGCGCCTAGGGTCACCAGGCGGCTGATCGCCCAGTTCGCGGCCGGTCGGGGCGGTCAGGCGGCCGCCGCGCGTAAGCGGCTGGAGGCCCTGACAGAGCGCGAGCGGGAAGTCGTGGTCGCCGTCGCCCAGGGGCTGAGCAACGCCCAGATCGGGAGACGGCTATTCATGAGCGAGGCGACGGTCAAGGCCCACCTCAGTCGCGTCCTTGCCAAGTTGGGCATCAGCAACCGGGTGCAGGCCGCGATCCTCGCCCACGACGCCGGCCTCCTCGATCAGCGCCTCGAGCGCGGATAGCCCCTCGCCTGGCAGGTCGTCCTTTGCCTTACCGCTCAGCGCGATCACGTAGGCTGACCGATCGGTCTAACGATCACGGTGTTGACATCGACCCCGCTCGGCCGGCTGATCGCCCACACGATGGCGTCGGCGACCTGGTCGGCGGTCAGCAGTCCACCCTCAGGAGGACCGCCGCCGGCATCCCAGAACGGGGTCGCCACCCGTCCCGGCGCGATCAAGGTCACGCCGATGCCGTCGCCGGTCACCATCCGTCGGGTGTTCTCGGCCAGCCCCGTCACCGCCCACTTGGTCACCCCGTAGATATTCCCCGGGGTATGGACGAAGCCTGCGACGCTACCGAGTAGGACGATCCGCCCCCGTGCCTGCTGCAGGGCGGGGAGGGCGGCCCTGATCAGCAGGGCGGGTCCGAGCACGTTGGTCAGGACCATCTCGCGCCATCGGCCCGGGTCCCCGTCGGCCAGGGTGTCGTGGCTGGCGAACCCGGCATTGGCGACGACCGTGTCCAGCCGCCCGAAGGTGTCGACAGTGGCCGTGACGGCCGCGTGGACCGCGGTGTAGTCGGCCGCGTCGCCGGGGAGCGGCAACAGGTCGGCCGGTTCACCGAGTTCCTGGGCGAAGCGGCCGAGACGGTCGTGGTCGCGGCCGGTGATGGCAACACGATGCGCTTGGTCCAGCAGCCGTCGGGCGGTTGCCGCCCCGATGCCGCTGGCGCCGCCCGTGATCAGGGTTACCGGAGACAGGCTCATCGCGGTGGCTCCTTTGCGTGACGAGCGGTTCACGGCGCCGCTATCGCCTGGCGGCGCCACGGTCGACCCGGGCGGTGTGCGAGAGCCGGGGGGTCATTGGACCAGGCCCAGGGCCAGGGCGAGCGCGGTGCCGGCGTTGAAGACCCATCTGGCCGCCATAATCGGCAACAACCGCCGCCCCAGGGCGTACCAGGCCGCGGTCCAGGCGGCCAGGAACGGCAGCACCGACCCCACCCGATAGGCGGCGAACCCCCAGTCCAGGCCCCCGCCGCTGCTGGTAAGCAGGGGGTACAAGGCGTGCTCGCCGGCCCACACCGCCACCACGACCGTGGCGGCCAGCCACGGCCGGCCCAGGCGCCGCTCCAGCCGGGGCAGGACCACCCCCAGGTAGGCCACCGGCTCGGCCAGCTCGGCCAGCAACGGCACCACCAGCACACTCAAGACGCTCGCCCACGGGGGCAGGTCGACGATGGCGAACATCGGCGCGATCGCGCCGCCGTAGCGAGCGCTGGTCAGCTCGGCGCTGAAGAACACCGCCGGCACGCTGGCCACCAGCACCCCCAGCGCCCCCAGCGCGACCTGCCAGACGGTGGTCGGCGGCCCCAGCAGCCGCCGGTAGGCACGGTGGTCGCGGCCCAGCAACCAGAAGATGACCCCCAGGGTGCCCAGCTCGACCAGCGCGAGGTAGACCATCCACCAGCCGCCCACCTCATTGAGCGCCTGGCCAGCGGTGGCCGCCTCGCCGATCAGGACCAGCAGGCCGACCAGCCCCAGCTGCACCCCCAGCCACAGCGCCACCCGGGTGGCGACCACCAGCGCCGCCCCACCCACCCCACCGGCGGTGGCCGGGACGCTGGGCTGGGGCTGAACCGCCGGCTGCCCGCCAGCGGCAGGAGGCGGGGTGATGGCGGTCATCGGGTGCTCCCTTCGCCCGCCGCCGGGCGGGTAGCGTGGCGGGCCTGGCGGAGCTGGGCCCACAGCCGGGTCTCATAGATCGAGGTGATGGCCAGCACCGTCACAAAGACGACCAGCCAGCCAAAGGCCAGCCAGCCCAGGACCGGCGGCTGGTAGGGGTCCAAGATCAGCTCGGGGGGCTCGACCGCGGCCGGGCCGAAATGGACCGCGCCCACAAAGGCGGCCCCACCCCCCGACACCAGGGCCCAGAAGCCGGGCCCGACCCGCCCGGCCTGGTAGGCCACCAGCCCGGTGGCGATGATCGGGTAGACGACCAGGCTGGCGGTGAAGGCGTTGACCTGGCCGGTCAGCGGCCAGCCGACCGCGTTGCCGCGGAGCAGGTGGTCCAGGTGATGACCCAACGACAACCCCAACGCCAACCAGGTCAACCGGTACAGCACCCTGTCACGCATCAATCCCTCCGTAGGCTGCGGGGCGGCGGTCGGTCATGGTGCCAACTGGCCCTGGGTGAGGTTCCTGCACCCAGGGCGTGCAATCTGGGTGAACTGTTGTTCAAACGGAGGGGCTGGCTCAGCTGGTGAAGAGGGCGATGAGCCCCAGCAGAATCCCGACGCCGGCAGACCACAGCGCCCAGGTGGCGTGTCGGTGGGCCCGGCGGGCCCACCGGTGGGCCTCCTTGAACGCCTCTTCCTCGCGCTGCACCTGCCAGTAGTGGTCCAGCAGGTCGGCCTCGTGGGCGCAGCCGCGGCAGTGGCCGGGATCGAAGCTGCCCGGCTTGTGCCGGTGTTGGATCACCATGGCGTCCTCCGGTTCTGGCGAGCACGCTACGGGCGCACGCGGGCTCTCGCTGCGAGTTGTCACCCTCGGGACGTTCAACCTGGAGGAACCGTCGTGCAATCGGCTGGACCACGTCGCCTGCCGCAGGGCGACGCCTCGCGCGGGCTTGCACCTGCCGCCGCGCCGTGACCTGGCGGGAGCGGCGTTGTAGGCGCCGATGAAGGCCATGATGTTGATGCCGTGGGCGCCCAGGGGCCTGGCCGACCTTGCCGGGGCTGGCCTGGCCGGCCTGGAGCTGGACCTGGACGGTGGCGGCCATGCGCTTGCGGGCTGGCATGACGGTGCGCTCCTCCTGTTGACCGAAGGACGGCCACGAGCGTAGAACCTCCAGTAACTGGAGATTCAAGGGGGAGTTCGTGCCCGAGATGTTGGCGATCGGCCGGCTGGCCGCCCTCACCGGGCTGCCGGTCAAGACCGTCCGCTTCTACTCCGATGCCGGGCTGTTGCCCCCCAGCGGGCGGACCGATGCCGGCCACCGCCGCTACACGGCCACCGACGTGGCCCGCCTGCGGCTGGTGCGGACCCTGCGCGAGCTGGACGTGGCCCTGGACACCATCGGCCAGCTGCTGGCCGGCCGGCGCGAGCTGGACGAGCTGCTGGCCGCCCACGTGGCCGCCCTGGAGGCCCGCGACCGGGCCCTGCACCGCCAGCTGGCGGTGGCCCGAGCCGCTGCGGCCAGCCCGACTGCGGCGACCCTGCGCCGGGTCCAGCTCCTGTCCCGGCTGGAGGCGGCCGAGCGGGGCCGACTGCTGGACCGCTTCTGGGACCGGGTGACCGAGGGGCTGCCGACCAACGAGGCCACAGCCCGGCTGCGGGAGCTGGGCACGCCCGAGCTGCCCGCCGACCCCACCGGTGAGCAGCTGGACGCCTGGCTGGAGCTGGCCGAGCTGGCCGCCGACGAGGACTTCCAGCGCACCACCCGGGCTAACGCCCTGTGGGGGGCCGAGGCGATCGGCGGCGGCTTCGACCCCGACACCTGGACCCTGCGGGTCGGCGGCGGGCTGGCCGCCGCGGCCGAGCTGCGGGCCGCCGGCGTGGCGCCGGCCGACACGCGGGCCGAGGCGGCGGTGGCGGCCATGGCCCGCGCCTTCGCCGAGCTCATGGGGCGCCGCGACGGCCCCGCCTTCCGGCGCTGGCTGGTCGCCCAGCTGGACGCCCACACCGACCCCAGGGCCACCCGCTACTGGCAGCTGGTCGGCATCGTCCAGGGCCGGTCCCAGGAGGAGTTCGCCGCCCCGGTGGCCGACCACGCATGGCTGCTCGCCGCTCTCCGCCACCACCGCAACCGCCCAGTCAACGCACCGGTCGGCGCCGCTGCCAGCCGCTGAGGCAGCTGGCAATCAAGAGGAAGCAAGCGCGCACCACCAGGCACGGCTCCCGTCGGCGTCTCACCAGGGGACCGGGTGGCCGTCGCGGTAGAAGCCGCCCGTCGGCCCGTCGTCGGGCAGGTCGACGGCCCACAGGACGCTGGCGGCGCCCTCGGCCACCGGCCGCCCGCCAGGGCCGCCCATGTCGGTGGCCACCCAGCCGGGGCAGACGGCGTTGACCAGGATCCGGTCGCGGCGCAGCTCGCCGGCCAGCATGCGGGTCAGGGCAT
>Ga0081538_10001509_pt1 | contig 23875 bp, 21 predicted proteins | sample TabmetS5T2R1_FD_71022 | JGI IMG/M metagenome (GOLD analysis project Ga0081538, IMG submission 71022) | Tabebuia heterophylla rhizosphere microbial communities from the University of Puerto Rico - S5T2R1 | ecosystem: Host-associated > Plants > Roots > Rhizosphere ... | reverse complement strand
GCAGCCGGACGCTTCATGCTTCGTGATCCGAGCGGCACGATCGTCAACGTCCTGTCCCACCGTTCGGGCTAAGGCGCCTGTCCGCCTACGATTGCCCCGTGGACTTGGCCGCCTTCATCGAGCGCTATGACCGGGCTTGGAACGAGCAGGACGTCGACGCGATCATCTCGATGCACACACCCGACATGGTGTTCGAGAACCACACTCGCGGCGTGCGGGCCGAGGGGCTGGCGGTGCGCGAGCTGCTCGAGTCGACCTTCGCCGATCAACCTGACCTGCGGTTCCGGGGTCGTAGGCGCTACGTCGGCGACGACTTCGTGGTCAGCGAATGGACGGCGAGTGCCACGGACGCCCTTGGTCGTCGCATCGAGTGGGACGGGATCGACGTCTTCCCTTTCCGCGACGGCCTGATCGCCCGCAAGGACGTCTACTCCGCTTCCCACGCGCCGCGCGTGCTGTAGCTGGGCGATGGCCTCCCCGCGCCCGGTCAGCCGCGACCGGGCCCGGTGAGCCGCCGGACGCCGGTGGGCGTGCGGACGAAGACGTGCCAGGCGTAGTAGACGAGGAACGCCCGCGCGTCGGCGCGCATTCGGCCGGCGAAGCGGCGGATCGCGCGGACGTAAGACGTCGAGGGGTTGTATGCGAAGAGCGCCCGATCGAGCTCGCTCGCAGCCCCCGCGCGCCGGAGGTAGTTCGCGGCCGCGAAGATCGCGTCGCGGGGGTCGTTGATGTCGCCGCCCATCCCGTACTCACGCCACGTTGAGGGCAGGAACTGCATCGGGCCCCGCGCGCCGGCCTCACTGGCGCTGCGCACGCGCCCGAACGCCGACTCCACGAAGTTGATCGAGGCGAGGATCGACCAGTGCACGGCGAAGCGGCGCTGCGCCGCGGTGTAGTGGCGGAGCAATTCAGCCGCCGGCGCGGCCTCGGCCACACGCACGCGTGGCAGGCGCCCCGGCGACCGCGGAATCGCCGCGAGCTGCCGCCGGCCGAGCATCGTGTCACGCGCCTCGCCGCGGAGATCTGACGGCAGGCGCGCGAGCGTCGCATCGCCCAGCGTGCGGCGCTCCGTCATCAGCCTCAACATCCGCTGGTGGTGCAGCGCCAAGTACGTGACCTCACGCGGCACGTCCCCGCGGCCGTTCCAGCCCCCCAGCGCGTCCCGCAGCCGTCGCGTGGTGGCGGTCAACGTCGCGGCCAGTCGGGTAGGACTGCGGGCGATCGCCACGTCCGGCGCCGGTAGCGGCTGCCTCTCTGACGACCGCGACTCCGCGCGCGGCGGACGGGCATCGTCGCCACGCTCCCGTACCACCGCGACCGTCAATCCGACCGCAGCGGCCGCCACCAGCAGGACGCCCAACCAAGCTCGCACCCCGGAGCTGAGGCTAGTGGTCGCCTCCTCTCGCTGCCCGCTGGGCTTATGGCGATCCTGGACGCGACCCGTGGAGCCGCGGATACTGAGCAACCGATGCCGCAGAAGAACGTGGAAATCGTGCGGCGCATGTACGAAGAGGGCATCTTCGACCGCGACGTGGATCGGCTTCTCGACGAGTTCGCGACCCCGGAGATCGAATACGTCAATCCGCCCGAGGCGGTCGACCCGGGTGTCCGCCACGGCCGCGCCGAGGTCGCGCAGGCGAGAGGAAACGCCCCGGCCGCGTTCGAATCGTGGCGGCACGAGCTTCACGAGCTGTTCGACTGCGGCGAGAGCGTGGTCGCCGCCGTCAGCTTCCACGCGCGAAGCCGCACGAGCGGCGTCGAGGTCGCACAGGAGGAGGCGCACACCTGGACCCTGCGCGACGGCAAGATCGTGCGGTTCGAGTGGGGTCGCGACCTGCAGACTGCACTCGAAGCCGCCGGGCGGAAGTAGCTCCGGATCGGCGCCTGCGGGGAGAAGCGCGGCCGGAGAGGAGCGTCTAGTTGGGCGTCAGCCGCAGGATCCGGTCGGTCCCTCCGCCGTTGTCAGTGGTCACGTACAGGTTGCCGTCTGGCCCTTGAGCCACCGAGCGCAGACGGCCCTGGTCGTCCATCGCCACGCCTTCGTCGACCACTTGCCCAGCAGAGTTGACGTCGGCCGTCCACAGGAGCCGCCGCTTGAGCAGAGCCACCACGAGCTTGCCGTCCCAAGCCCCCCATTGCGACCCGCTGACGAACGTGGCGCCCGAGGGGGCGACCGTCGGCGACCCAGAGGACTTCGCCGCCCCGATGGCGGACGGGAACTTGATGAGGTCGGTCATTGGGACACTCTGGTTGTAGCCGGGCACCGGATCCCAGCCGAAGTTGCCCGGCACAATGGGGTTGAGCTCGTCGTCGGTGTCCGGTCCATGCTCGGTGGTCATCCCGAGGCCGTCGGAGGCCCTGAACGCGATCCCCTGCACGTTGCGGTGGCCGTAGTTGTAGATGCGCGAGTCGAACGGCGCGCCCATGTTGCCGGGAGCGCCCGCCCCCGTGCGCGTGATCCTCAGGACCTTGCCGCCAAGCGAGGTCGGCGACTGCGGCACGGCGCCGTCGAGAGCGTCGCCCGTGCCTACCCACAGGTATCCGTCCGGCCCGAAGCGCAGCCGGCACCCCGAATGGTTGCCTGCGCTCGTGTTGAGCGGGATGCCGGTGACGATGTTCTGTCGCGCCGACATGCCCGTGAAGCTCGAGTTCACCCTCCAGCGGACCACTCGGTTGTCGGGAACCGACCCGATATTCGAGCTCTGGCACGTGTAGATGTAGCGGTTGCTCGCGAACTGAGGGTCGACCGCGAGGCCGAGCATGCCGGACTCGCCCACCGCGACCACGTCGCTCGGAGCAGCGAGCACCCGCCTCTGGCCGCCCACCCAGGCGCTGATTCGGCCGGGCCGCTCCGTAAAGACCAACGTCTGCCCCGCCCAGCCGACGTCCCAGGGGTGATCAAGGTTCGAGACGACTGTCGTGACCGTGAAGGGCGGCGCCACCACGCAGCCCCCGAGCGCCGCGGCGCAGCCCGCCAAGATCAGACCGAGAAGGGTCAGCCGCGACAGCACGGGCAGCACATTACCGCGGACGTTCTTGACTATTCAACGGCCTCAGACGCATTCGCGCGCAGCGGATCCCCCCGTGGCCGTTAGAAGCGCATGGTCACCTCTTCGACGCCCCCCTCCGTCCTGACGCTGAGCGAGTGATCGCCGCGTCTGAAGACGCGCATCATGCGCGAGTTCCCGAGCAGCACATCCGCGGTCAGGCCGAGAGCGCCGTGTTCGCGGGCGTACTCAACCAGCCCCCTATGCAGAATCCCTCCGAGGCCTATCCCCTGCCAGTCTGGATCCACCATGTAGGCGACCTCGGCCAGTCGGGTCGCGGGACTGAGGTAATAGCAGCTGGCCGCGACTATGCGTTCGTGCGCCGATGGCCCGACCACGGCGACGAAGGCCATCTCCTGGTCGTAGTCGACGCTGCACAGGTATTGGGCCGCCGTGTCAGTGAGTGAACTGAGCTTATGCAGGAACCGGGTCTCCCGGTCCTCCTCACTGAGTCGATAGAAGAGGTCCTGCATCGCTCGGGTGTCGCTGGTGCGCGTGGGGCGTAGGCACACCTCGCGGCCGTCGCGGAGGCGCACGTCGCGCACCTGGGTGACCGGATAAGCGGCGCGGCTGCGTAGCTGCTGCTCGGGGCCGACGAGGCCCCTCTCGACGGCGGCGTCGAGCAGCTCCCCGCGGACATCGGGATGGGCGATCTCGATCAGTGCGACCGCACGCTCGGCAAGCGAGCGGCCGAACAGGTACGCCGTGCCGTACTCGGTGATCACCCAGTGCACGTCCGCCCGCGGGATCGTCACCGCCTCATCGGGACGCAGGTCGAGCGAGATGGCGGACCGGCCCGACGGGGTCCGCGAGGCGAGACAGACGATGGCCATCCCGCCCGGAGAGGCCAGGGCGCCGCGGTGGAAGGCCGGTCCGGTGGAGACTCCGCCGTACAGGGCCCCATCGAGATTTTCGGTGGAAACCTGCCCGGTGAGGTCGATGGTGAATGCCTGGGTCACCGACACCATCCGCTCCCTGGTACCGATGACCCTGGGGTCGCAGATGTGCTCGATGGGGTGAAAGGCGAAACGGGGATCGTCGTCCACCAAGTCGTAGAGACGTCTCGTGCCCATCGCCCAGCTCGTCGTGACCGGGCCCGTGATGACGCCGGCCTCGACGAGATCCACGATCGGCTCCGTGATGACGTCCGAGTGGATGGTCAGCTCGCGCCGGTTGGTCAGATGAGCCAGCATCTCGTTCGGTACTCGGCCGAGCCCGACCTGAAGCGTGGAGCGATCGTCGATTAGCCGGGCGACGTAGCGAGCAATCTGCTCGGCCACCTCCCCGGCCGGATCGTGGAGGTACTCCACAACGGGGGTCTCGACCGGCACGAAACTCGCGATTCGATCGACCGGAATACGGCTGTCGCCCGCGGTGCGAGGCATCACCGGATTGACCTCGGCGATGACCGTACGCGCGGCCAGCGCAGCGGCCTTCGTCACGTCCACCGATACGCCCAGGCTGCAGGTACCGTCGGGATCCGGTGGCGCGACTTGTACCAGCGCCACATCAAGCGGGATCTGCCCGTTGTGGAAGAGCTGGGGGACGTCCCCGAGCGAGATCGGCACGTACTCCACCAGGCCCGACCCGCGCGGGGCACGCACATCATGCAGGTCGCGTACGTCGCGCCCGACGTAGAACACGAGATGCCGATACTTCGTATGCGGCGTGTCACCTACGACTACCCGGTCGGTGAGGAAGTGCACGAGGACGACGCCGGACCGCTTGGACTGCTCGAGCGCACCTACCAGAGTCCGCGGAGTGGCACAGGCGCTGCCGACGAAGACCTTGTCACCAGGGCGCACCACCGAGACCGCCTCCGCCGCCGAAACCTGGCGGTGACGCCAGTCGACTGCCGCCTTGGCACCCACGTGGAAGTCCAAGGCTACCGCGGCTGCTGCCCTGCAGCTGATCGACGCCAAGTACGTCGGTACAGGGAAGCTTCCGGTACTCGGGGCGACCGGCTGACAACGACCTACGCGAGAGCACTCGACGGGCACTGCGGCATCGGGAGGTCGCGAGCAGGAGCCGCCGCCGTGGACGCCGGCCCCCGACGCCCAGCACGATGTCCGCGCTGCGGTCGGCGCCCGTCGAGTCGTCCACGGTGGGGCGGTTCTCCAGCGCTTGTTGCGCGTAGTCCCCGTCGATCCGTTCTCGGGCTCTGAATCTGATGACGTCACGCGGCCCGGGTGGCTCTCGGGGTCCAGACGCCGGTGGCGGCCGCGTCGCGTGCGTAGTCACTGAAGTCCCGCGGCTCGCGGCCGAGGGCGCGCTGAACGCCGTCGGCGAGGTGGGCGTTGCGGCCGTCCAGGACCTCGGTGAACAGGTACGTGAGCAGTGCGATGACGTCGCCGGGTACGCCCTGCTGGGCGGCGGCCGCCGCGTAGTCCTCGAGCGAGACCGGCACGTAACGGATCTCGCGGCCCGCCGCCTGACCTATCTCGTTCACCGCGTCCGCGAAGGTCAGGAGCCGCGGTCCGGTCAGCTCGTAGACCTGGCCGATGTGACGGTCGTCCGTCAGTGCCGCGACCGCGACGTCGGCGATGTCGTCGGCGTCGACGAACGGCTCCGGCATCTCGCCGGCGGGCAGCGCCAGCTCGCCGCTGAGGATCTCCTCGAGCCAGTAGTTCTCGCTGAAGTTCTGCGCGAACCAGGTCGAGCGCAGGATCGTCAGCTCGGCGCCGGAGTCGCGCACGGCCTGCTCGACGCGTTCGGCCTCTTCCTCGCCGCGGCCGGACAGCAACACCAGCCGTGGAATGCCGCTCTTCACGGCGAGCTCGGCGAACGAGCCGACTGCCGCCGCCGCGCCCGGGAGCGCATCCAGGTAGTGCGAGACGTATACGGACCTCACGCCGTCGAGCGCGCGCGCCCACGTCGCCTGGTGCTCCCAGTCGAACGGCGGCTCGCCGGATCGCGAACCGACGCGAGTCGAGATCCCCCGCGCGCCGAGACGCTCGACCACCCGGCGGCCGGTCTTGCCGGTGCCGCCGAGTACGAGTGTTGGCTTGGTGGTCATCAGCTGCTCCTCTAATTGAATGGACTAAGAATCTAGATTTGACATCTAGACTATCAGTCCTGGCATCAGGTCCGAGGGCTATGCTGTCCGGTGCAATGGCGACCCGCCCCTACACACGACGGCGGACCAGCGCGAAGAGCGTCGACAGCGTTCTCCAGGCCGCCGAGCGCCTGATCAGGGAGGGCGAGTTCCACTCCGCGACCGTGGAGGCGCTCGCGGAGGAGGCGGGGATCTCGCGGGCCACTGTCTTCAACCGCTTCCGCTCGAAGCTCGGCGTACTGGAGGCGCTCGTCGCACGCTGCTTTTCCGGTCCGGAGATGCGGGCGATCAAGGAGGCGCTCGAGCTGGAGGACCCGGTCGCGGCGCTCGAGGCGATGATCGAGCCCTCCTGCGCGATCTGGGAGGCCAAAGGCTTCATCGTCGAGCAGCTCTACGCGATCGTCGTCCTGGAGCCCGGCGCGGCGGCGCTGATCGACGAAGTCGAGGCGGACCAGCGCTCCGCCCTCCAGGGCCTCACTCGGCGCCTGGCCCGCGCGGGCCGGCTTCGGCCCGGGCTCGGCGAGGCGCGAGTGGCCGCGACGCTGCACATGCTCACCAGCCTCGAGTCGTTCCTGCGCCTCCGGCGCGCCTACGGCCTCTCTCTGCGCCAGACCCGCGAGACGATCGCCGAGCTGGCCTTCACGCTGCTCCGCGACTGAGCCCAGCGGCGAGGCAGGTCGCGACACAGTTGCGTCGATCGCCCCCACGCCGTCCATGCCGCCGTCGAAGTCGGTCCCCAGGACCCCGATCCGTACCTCGCGGCCCGACCTTAGCCAGCGTCTCCCGACCCGGAGGGCGTACCGCCAACGCCGACCTCGTCCCGCGTGCCCTGGCCCTCCTCCGCGCCCGGCACCCCGGGGTCTCGTCCAGGCTTACTGAGGGCACCTCACCCCGCCGGCCCGCGACCGGGGCGCCAAGCAGGGCCTGGTGGCCGCCGGGTTCGGAGTGACGCTCGTGCCGGGACTGGCAGTCAGGACAGTTCGCCGCGTGGTGGCTGTTGGGGGACTGCATGGCGATGACGCGCCCGCCCGCCGGTGGTATGTCGCAACGACGCAGGGCGGGCAGTCGCCGCCCGCGGCGGATGCCTTCGTCGTCGCGCTAAGGGAAGTGGTGGCCGAGCTTCGCCGCGAGCTGCGCGGGCGCGGCCTGCGGCTCCCTCGTCGCTCGGGTTCGTAGTCCCGAGCCTCGACGGCGCCCTCTCGATCCGACCAACCGGTCATCGGCCCCGAGCTCGGCGGCATCGCCGAGAGGCTGGCGATCGCGATCCGCACTTGGCTCGATCACGCCGCCCGGCTCAACGGAGCGCGTGCGGGCGCGCGCCGTAGCCGGCGGGCAGCGACGCCGGAGCGGTGGTCGTGCGCCGCGGCGCCGGGGGGTGTGTCGATCTACGACCGTATACGAGTCCTGGAATGACACGCCCCCGGTTCCAGGCCGCCGCGGGCGCGCGCTCGATCTCGTCCGGGAGCCCGAAGCGCGAGGGGAGGATCGGCATCGAGGAAGCCGCGATAGCGGCGGTCCGTTCACCCTCCGCCCTCAGGTTCCGCGGTAAGCGGCGAGAAAGATGCGGACGGCCTCGTCGACATGGCGGTCCAGCTCGGCCGGGGTGAAGTCGAGGTCGACGCTGAACATCGCCTCGTTGAGCGGGATCGACAGGACGAGCCAATTGAAGTGCTGCGCGGCGAGCCGGGCGTCGTCCAGTCGCAGGAGCCCGCGCTCGGCCAACACTCGGAACCGGGATGCCAGTGTTTCGGTGCTGCGTCCGGGGCCGCGCTCGTAGTAGGTGCGCCCCAGCTCGGGAAAGCGGCCGGCCTCCCCGATGACGAGTCGTCGTAACTGGAGCAACCGCTGGTCGGCGACGATGCTGATGAGTTGGCCGGCGAGCTTTCGCAGGTCGGCCTCGAGGTCCTCGGTGTCCTGGAGCTCGTCAAGCCCGCCAAAGAAGGGCTCGCCGACGTGGTCGATGGTGCCGAGGACGATTTCGGTGAAGAGCCGCTCCTTGTCGACGAACTGCTTGTAGACCGTCTGCTTCGACACCCCGGCGAGCGCCGCGACTTCGTCCATGCTGGTTCCGAGGTAACCGTTGCGCAGGAAGGCGGCGGTGGCGGCCTCGATGATCTCTCTGCGCTTTCGCGCCGATCGTCCGAGCTCGTCGGTTCCACTGGTGGATGCTGGCGCTGCCGGGCTCTCCATCTACGTTCCCTCGCTCGACCGTACAGTACTAGACAGTACAGTTCTCCGCGTGGTACTGTACCGTCTAGTCTAGTTAGTCACGACGATGGTGTGAAAGAACCCGACGAAAGGCACCGATGAGGCTCGCGTCTTCCCCGGGTCCAAAGGGCATCGAGCAGAACGAGATGAGCGGGGCGGCCGTCCGGGCCGAGGGCCTTGTGAAGCACTACGACGGCCGCGAGGGGACGGTGGAAGCCGTCCGCGGCGTGGATCTGGAGGTCCACGCGGGTGAGGTCTTTGGCTTTCTGGGGCCCAACGGCGCGGGCAAGTCGACGACCGTGCGCATGCTTACGACGCTTCTGTCGATCACCTCGGGCCGCGCCGAGGTGGTCGGCATCGACGTTGCCCGCAATCCCGACGAAGTCCGCCGCCGGATCGGCGTGGCCCTACAGGAGGCCGGGCTCGATCCGCGCCAGACGGGCCGCGAGCTGCTGGTCATGCACGGGCGGCTGTTCGGGTTCGGCGCGGTCGAGGCCAAGGAGCGTGCGCAGCAGCTGCTGGCGCTAGTAGAGCTCGAGGACGCCGCGGACCGGGTGATCAAGGGCTACTCGGGCGGCATGCAGCGCCGGCTCGACCTGGCGGCGGCGCTCGTCCACGAGCCGGAGGTCCTATTCCTCGACGAGCCGACCACCGGCCTCGATCCGGCGAGCCGGCTGACCGTCTGGGAGGAGCTGCGCCGCATCAACGGGCGCGGCACGACCGTGTTCCTAACCACCCAGTACCTGGAGGAGGCCGACCAGCTCTGCGACCGCCTGGCCATCATCGACGGCGGCCGCATCGTGCGCGAGGGCACCCCGGCGCAACTCAAGGCCGACCTGCGGGCACGCAACGGCCACGGGCCGGAGCCGACGCTCGACGACGTCTTCCTTGACGCAACAGGCCGCACCCGCGAGCGCGGGGCCGGCGAGGTCCAGGAGGTGACCGCATGAGTGCCACGATCGAGCTGGGCAGGCGGGCGCTGCGCGAGGCGATCCGGCAGCCGGACGCGCTGTTGATGACGATGTTCATCCCGCTCTTCTTCCTGGTCGTCAACACGGGTCAGGCGGCGAAGATCTTCCCGTCTGGATCGACCGAGTTCCTGGAGGGTCAGGGGTACGGGGCGTTCCAGCTGCCGATCACGCTGCTGCTGGCGGCGTCGTTCGGGATGGCGGCGCTGTTCCTGGTCGAGGAGATCGAGGGCGGGTACTTCGACAAGCTGCGGGCGATCCCGATCCCGCGCTACGCCATCGTGCTTGGGCGCCTGGTGGCGGAGGGCGCGAAGGGCGTCGTGCTGGCCACGGTGATCGTGCTGCTCGCCCTGCCGTTCGGGATCTCGATCGCGAGCGGGCCGCTGGGCTTCGTCCTGCTCGTCGCGCTGACCGCGCTCTGGGGCGTGGTCTACAGCGGCTTCATCCAGCTCATCGCGCTCAAGTCGCGCAGCGCGGCGGCGGTCAACTCGGGCGGGCTGATCTTCTTCCCGCTGCTGTTCCTCACCCCCAACTTCGTGCCGCGCGAGCTGTTGACCGAGCCGATGGAGGTCGCCGCCACGGTGAACCCCGTCACCTACCTGATGGAGGCGCTGCGATCGCTGATCCTCGACGACCTCGACTGGGGGAAGATCCTGCCCGGCTTCGGGGTGGTCGCCGCGATGGGCGTGGTGATGCTTGTGCTCAACGTCCGGATGATCGAGCGCTACGACTGAGATGGCCTTCCCGGCTCGGGGGATGGAGCTGACCCACATCCTGGTCGTCGATGACCTGGCGCGGGCGCGGCGATGGTACGAGGAGGTCCTTGGTGCGAGGCCGTTTCGCGAGTACGGTGGCGACTCGGCGGTGCTGCAGTTCCTCGGCGACTGGTTGTTGCTGGTGACCGGCGGCGGGCCAACGGAGGACAAGCCCGGCCTGAGCATGGCGGCGCCAGCCAACCCGCCCGTCGTCGACCACTCCTTCACGATCCGCGTGCCCGATTGCCGTGGGGCATACGAGGCCTTGCGCGAGCGCGGGGCGGAGTTCCTCACCCCGCCCCGGGAGCAGGGCCGCGAGATCCGCTGCTTCTTTCGCGATCCCGACGGGCACCTGTTCGAGATCAGCGAGTACGGCTGAGGCGGGCGCCGCACACCGGCCGAAGGCGACGTCAGGGGAGCAGCAAGCTAGCGGTCTTCCTGGGGCGCTCCGAGTGTCAGCATCGACCCTCCGAACGGGGCGAGTGTCTGGTCGAAGTGGCTGATCACGGCGGCGCTGGAGAAGAAGCCAACGACGCGGAGCCTGCCCCGCCCGACGTTGCGGATGTCGTGCGGGAGGACCGCCGGGACGAGCGCGATGCCGCCGGCGGTCAAGCGCATACGCTCGTCGCCCGCGATCACCTCGGCCTCGCCGTCGAGCACCAGCACGACCTCCTCGGCGCTGTCGGTATGCATCCCGTGGTGTTCCCCCGGCTCGTGCTCGAAATAGATCACCGCGCTGCTCGCGGCCCCGTTCCCAGTGTGCATCGGGAGGCCCAACCTGCCGCGGAGCATGGAGTCTGCATCGCACCAGTAATCCTTGAGCTCCACCTCGTTCAACGCCGCGGCCAGCATCGCCGTCCTCCTCCCGACCGTCGTCAATGGTTCGGCGAACCAACATATCCGGCGGCCGATCCCTGCAGCGATCGCCGGGTTTCACGATGCGAACGTGATGTGTCGCCGAGCTCATGCCCGGGGGAGCACGTGGCCTACTATCGCCCTGCCGGGTCGGGCCGACCCTATCCCCGGAGGTCCGGGAGAGGGACAATGCAGCGCGAAGGAGCTGTGGGATGAGAAGCCTCAGACGGGCGCTGGTGGCGCTCGGGGCCGTCGGGTTCGTGGCCGGGGCCGTGCCGTTGGCTCTGGCGCTCGCGAATGAAGGCGGTCATCAGCGCGAGCTGATCGCCGTGACCGGTCCGTTGATCGGATGGGCCTTCATCGGTACCGGCATCTTCGCTTGGCTGCGTCAGCCCGAGAACCGGTTCGGAGCGCTGATGACCGCGGTGGGGTTCAGCGCGTGTCTCGCGGGCCTCCGCGTCTCGACCGAGCCGTGGGTCTTCATCATCGGGCTCCTCTTCATAACGTCCCAGTGGGCGCTGCTGTACCACATGCTGCTCGCCTTCCCCGGCGGCGCCCTCCACAGCGGGGTCGAGCGCGGGCTCGTCGTCGCCATGTACTTCAGCGCCTGGGTCGTGCATCCGGTGCAGGTGCTCTTCCAGGACACCACCACCCTCGGACTGCCCGAGAACCCATTGCTCGTCGAGGCCAACCGCGACGTCTCGGTCACGCTCAGCCGTTCCCGCTTTTGGTTCGCCTTGGTCTTGCTCGGCGCACTCGCGGTGATTCTCCTACGGCGGTGGGCGGCGGCGTCGGCATCGGAGCGTCGGGCGCTGGGCCCGGTGTTCGTGAGCGGCGGGCTCGTCATGGTGCTGCTGGGGCTCTGGTACGCGGCGCTGCTCGCCTACGTAGACCAGGACCTCGTGCAGGGGCTCGAGGACACCCGCTACGTGGTCCTGTGCACGGTGCCCTTCGCTTTCCTCGCGGGGCTGCTGCGCAGCCGCGTGGCCGGCGCCACGGCGGTGAGCCAGGTGGTGGCCCGGCTCGGCGACCGGAGCCTGCGGCGCAGCGGCATCTGCCACGCGCTTGCCGACGCGCTCGACGGCACCTCACTCGAGCTCCTCTACCGGGCTCCCGACGGCGGCTACGTGGATGGAGCCCACCGGCGCGTCGCGATCCCGCCGGAGGAACCCACACGAGCCTTCGCACCGCTCGAGGCCGGCGAGGACCCGGGCGTGGTGCTCACCTACGATGCCTCGCGAGAGGACGAGCACGAGCTCGTTCACGCCGTCGTGGCCGCGGCGACCCTGTCGCTCGAGAACGAGCGTCTCGCCGCCGACCTTCGCGCGAAGGTCGACGAGGTAAGTGCGTCGCGGGCGCGCATCGTCGAGTCGGGCGACGCGGCGCGGCGGCGGCTCGAGCGCGACCTCCACGATGGCGCCCAGCAACGCCTCGTCTCCCTCGCCCTCGAGCTCCGGATGATCGGCTCGAGGATCGGGGGCGACCCCGAGACGGCGCGGCAGCTCGATGCGGCCCGCCGCGAGCTCGACCAGGCTCTCGAGGAGCTGCGCGAGCTCGCCCGTGGCATCCATCCCTCGGTGCTCTCGGATCGCGGTCTTGGCGCGGCGCTGGAGACTCTGGCCGACCGTGCTCCGCTGCCGGTCGAGCTCGACACGATGCCGAAGGAGCGCCTGCCCGAGCGGGTGGAGGCGGCTTCGTACTTCGTGGTCTCCGAGGCTCTGACCAACGTCGCCCGGTACGCGCGGGCCAGTCAGGCAATCGTGCACGTAACGCGCAGCGACGGCCAGGTACTGGTCGAGGTGTCGGACGACGGCGTCGGCGGCGCCGACCCGGCCAGAGGGTCCGGGCTCCGTGGTCTGCTGGACCGAGTCTCCGCCCTGGGCGGGACCCTCGAGGTGGACTCCCGGCGCGGGCGGGGCACGACCGTGCGGGCGGTGATCCCTTACGACCAGGGTGACACGCGCGCTCGGATTACCGCAGCGGCAATCGACACGGCGAGATCGACCTGACGAGTTGGCGATGACAACGACGAAGGGGTCAAGCCCCGGGTCCGCCCCTTCCGCCCCGGCGGAGGGGGTGTGTCGATCCACATCTCGCCGGCGGTCGTGGATTGACACGCCCCCGGCGAGGAGCCCCATTGGCCGAGTCCCGCGGGTCTTGTCCTCGAGTTAACTTGAACTTGTAGCCTGTCCTCAACGATAAGTGACCAAGGAGACCGGGCGATGGCCACGACGCCAGCATCAGACGAGCGCATCGAGCAGCTCATGTCCGCGAGCGTGTTCACGACGAGTGAACTGGAGTACCTAGACGGCGGCGTCGCACGGCGCCTCGCCCGGATCGCCACCGTCGGCAAGGACGGCACCCCTCATGTAGTGCCGGTGGGCTTCCGCTACGAACCGGCGCACGATTCGATCGACGTGGGCGGACATGCGCTCGAGCGGTCGAAGAAGTACCGCGACGTCGAGCGGACCGGCCGCGCCTCGATCGTCATCGACGACCTCGCCAGCACCGACCCGTGGCTCCCCCGTGGCGTCGAGGTGCGCGGTCGCGCGGAGGCGGTCTCGTCTCCCCGGCCGCTGATCAGGATCCACCCCGAGCGGATCGTGTCCTGGGGAGTCGACCCGCGCGGGCGCCTCGCGCGCTCGGTCGAGTCCCCGGCGATCGCGACCGCCGCCAAGACCCGATAGGAGCCCGCCATGCACGCGATCCGGCAATACGAGTTCGGCCCCGCCGACAGGCTGCGTTACGAGCTGGTCGCCGATCCTGAACCGGCCCGAGACCAGGTGCGAATCGCCGTCGAGGCCAGCGGCGTGCACCTCATCGACACCGAAATCCGCAACGGGGAGGGTCCCGGGTACTACGCCCGACCGGAGCTGCCCATGGTGCCCGGCCGTGAGGTCGCGGGCGTGATCGACGCGATCGGCGCCGGCGTGGAGGAGGCGTGGGCCGGCCGCCGCGTCGTCGCCCATCTCGGGCTCGCCAGCGGCGGGTACGCCGAGAGCGCCGTGGCTCCCGGGGATGCGCTGCACGAGATCCCGGAGCGGCTCGGGGCCGACGCGGCGGTTGCGATGATCGGTACCGGGCGCACCGCGATGGCGATCCTGGAGAGGGCGGCACTCCGCGCGGAAGACGTCGTGCTGGTGACGGCCGCCGCCGGGGGCCTGGGAAGCCTGTTCGTGCAAGCCGCTCGCAACGCCGGCGCTGCGGTCGTCGGCGTGGCCGGCGGGCCCGAGAAGACCGGGCGGGTGCGGGAGCTGGGAGCCACAGCCGCCGTCGACTACCGCGCGTCCGACTGGCCCGAGGCCGTTCGCGAAGCGCTCGGCGGGCGCGAGTTGAGCGTCGTCCTCGACGGAGTCGGCGGCGACCTCGGACGCCGCGCGCTGGAGTTGCTCGGCCCCGGTGGCCGCATGCTGGTGTTCGGGTGGTCGTCCGGTAAGCCGACCGAGCTGACCACGATGGACGTCTTCGGGCGCTCCCTCACCGTGTCCTCTGGCTTTGGCCCGGACATCGGCAGCCCGCACCGAAGGCGCGAGTTCGAGACCAGCGCGCTCGCGGAGGCCGCCGCCGGGCGGCTGGTCCCGCTGCTCAGCCGCTTCCCGCTCGTGGACGCCGCCGCCGCCCACGCGGCCCTCGAGAGCCGCGCCACGGTCGGTAAGACAGTGTTGATCCCCTGACCGAGGGAATCAGCCCGCCGGCCGGCCGGTTGAGCGGCGTGGCGGTCGGCGTAGGCGCGGTCTTGGCCGCGGCGACGCTCTCGGGGACCGGCTCATAGCCGCCCGAAGCGCGGTAGCGGTTCCTTCACACGGGGTTCCCACATCGTTCACGTCGGGTCGGACGCGATGCTCGACGCTCCCCCGTGGTGGAGGCGACGCGGCGCGAGCTCGTCGGGATGAGCGTGGGCGGGGCGGTCGCCGTCGCTCTGGGCGGCGCCTTCTGGGCCGATCTACTCCGCTCGGCGCCCGGCTCGAGGCGCGGGACGGGCGCCGGGTACGGGCCGCGCGGGAGCCCGAACGAGCATGGACTCCGGCTTCCCGAGGGGTTTCGCTCGCGGGTGATCGCTCGGGGAGGCGAGGCGGTACCCGGCACGGAGTACCGCTGGCACGAGGCCTCGGACGGCATGGCCACCTTCCCCGGCGCGGACGGCGGCTGGGTCCTGGTGTCGAACTCGGAGACGCTGGCGGGCGGTACGTCCGCCATCCGATTCCACCCGGACGGCGAGCCGGTCGATGCCTACCGGATTCTCTCCGGAACGACCCAGAACTGCTCCGGTGGCGGCACACCCTGGGGCACCTGGCTCTCGTGCGAGGAGGTGGACGACGGACTCGTGTGGGAGTGCGATCCGACCGGTCGCCGGACCGCCGTCAGCCGCCCGGCGATGGGTGTCTTCAAGCACGAGGCGGCCGCGGTGGATCCGCGCGCCCGGCGCGTCTACCTGACCGAGGACCTGATGGACGGCCGGTTCTACCGCTTCACTCCCACGCGCTGGCCGGATTTGAGCGCCGGCGTGCTGGAGGTGGCGACGGTCTTCGCCGGCGGACGGGTCAGCTGGAGCGAGGTGCCGGACCCCGCCGCCGGGCGGGTGCCCCTCCGTCGGCAGGTTCGCGGCAGCACAGCGTTCGCGCGCGGCGAGGGGCTGTGGCATGACGGCGGCGTGGTCCACGTGGCCACGACCGGCGACCACCGAGTCCACGCCTACGACACCCGGCGCGAGCGCCTCGAGGTCCTCTACGACGGCCTGGCCTCCCCCGCGGCGCCGCTCCTGCGCGTCGACCAGCTGACGGCGAACCGGGCCGGGGAGGTGTTCGTGTGCGAGGACATCGCGACGGACCAGATCGACCTCGGCCTCATCGATCGCGCGAGGCGGGTCTCGCCCTTCCTGTCGGCCACCGGGAGGGAGCACGCGGGCTCCGAGCTCACGGGAGTGACCTTCGACCCGTCGGGCGGCCGCATGTACGTCTCCTCGCAGCGGGCCGGCGGCACCGAGCATGAGCCGGGCCCCGGCGCGATCTACGAGATCTCCGGCCCGTTCCGCGGGCGTCTCTCTGGTCCAACCCAACCGAAGGGAGCCTCGTGAGCCTCGACCGACACCATCTCGCGCCGGGCGCGGCGGCGTTCACCGCGGCGATGCTGGTCGCGCTGTTCGGTCTCTACGCCAGCGCCGACTCGCCCCGACAGGCACCGCAACCACGCGGCGTCGTGAAGCTGCGGATACTCGGGGTGAACGACCTGCACGGGCACCTGGAGCCGCCGCAGCGGGGCCTCGGCGGCGTGGCGTGGCTCAAGAGTCACCTCGATCGGGCGACCGTGCCCGGCCACACGATCAGGGTCCACGCCGGCGACATGGTGGGGGCCTCACCCCTGGTGTCGAGCTACTTCCACGACGAGCCGACGATCGAGGTCGCGAACGAGCTCGGGTTCGACGTCGGGACACTCGGAAACCACGAATTCGACCACGGGCGGGATGAGTTGCTGCGGCTGCTCCGAGGGGGCAGGCGGACGGGGTCCGCGGCTTCGAAGCCCGACGCGCGCGGAAGCCAGGTGAACACCTCTTCACCGGGCTTCGGGGGCGCGAGCTTTCCCTACGTCGCCGCCAACAGCTTCCACGGCGGCGGTGGTCGGATGCTGCCCCCGTACCGGATCGTCGAGCGGGCCGGGGTGCGGGTGGGATTCATCGGCGTGACGACACCGTCCACGCCGAAGTTTTTGATTCGACGTTTCGCCGAGCGCCTTCGCTTCTCGGACATCTCCGACACGGTCAACCGCTGGGTGCCGGAGCTGCGCCGCCGCGACGTGGAAGCGATCGTCGTGCTGGCCCACGCCGGGGCCCCCGCCCAGGACGCCTCGGACCGCGCGACGGGCGAGATCGTCGAGGAAACGCGACAGATGAGCGACGCCGTCGACGTCGTGATCGCCGGCCACAGCCACTCGCGGCTCGATCTCCGCGTCCCCAACTCGAGCGGCCACGGCCACAAGCTCGTCGTCGAGGCCCTGGCCTACGGGATGGCGTACGAGCTCGTGGACCTCAGCGTCGACCGCCGAACCGGCAACGTGGTCGCCAAGTCCGCGCAGATCGCGCCGACCGGTCACGTCGGTGTCTCAAAGGATCCCGAGGTCGCCGCTCTCGTGGACCGCTATGCCGGACGGGTCGCCCCGCTTGCCGACCACGTGGTGGGCGACACCGGTGCCGCGCTCACCCGCGTTGACGGCGAGCTTGGCCAGCTGGTGGCCGACGCCCAGCGAGCCTATACCCGCGCCGACGTGGCGGTTGTCAGTCCGGTCAGCCTGCGCGCGGACATCGACTCCGGGTCCGTCACCTACGCGGAGGTCGCCCGGGCGCTCGCCTTCGACCACCCGCTGCTTCGGATCGAGATGACTGGGGAGGAGCTCCGCCGTCTCCTCGAGGCCATCGAAGACGCGACGTTCGTCTCCGGACCGGAACGGCCCCCCGACCCCGACGCGACCTACACGGTCGCCGCGAGCGAGCTGGTCGCCATCGGGCACTCGCTCCCCGCCCTGCGCCACCGCGGCGGCCGGAGGCCGGCGGCCGGCACGGAGGTTGAGGCGCTCGCCTGGTACCTCGAGCGGTGAGTGCCGCCCGCGGCGGCTGCCGGCGCCGCACGGCGCTTGGCTTCGCGGCGCTCTCTCTAGCGGCGGCCGCGCTGTCGTTGCTGCTCCCGTCGGAGCCGACGTACGACCCCTGGGCATGGCTCGTCTGGGGCCGCGAGCTCGCCTCTCTCACTCTCGATACCACCGCCGGGCCGTCCTGGAAGCCGCTCCCCGTGCTGGCCGCGGCGGCGTTCTCCCCCCTGGCCGGCCTCGACCAGTCGCTTCCGCCCGCTCTCTGGCTCGTGGTGGTCCGGACCGCCGGATTGATTGCGCTCGGGCTGGCCGCCCGCGTCGCATTCCTTCTGGTGCGCGAGCCCGGACCCGACGAGGGGAAGCGTCGGGCGGCGTGGGCGGCCGCCGCGCTCGCGGCCGCCCTACTCGCGCTGTCGCCGAGCTGGCTGACGTACATGGCGCACGGCAACGAGGTGCCGGTGGCCCTCGCCCTCGTCCTCGGCGCGGTAGAGCGCCACATCGCCGGCCGCCCCACGACGGCTTTCGTGCTGGGGGCGCTCGCCATCCTGCTGCGACCAGAGATCACCCCCTTCCTCGCGCTCTACGCGGCCTGGCTCTGGCGGCGGGATCTCGGCGCCCGGCCGGTCCTTCTCACCGCGGCCGTCGCGGTCCCGGCGCTCTGGCTCGTCCCGGAATGGGTCGGATCGGGTGACCCGCTTGGCGCCTGGCGCCAGGCCGCCGGTGAGCCCTCCTGGAGCCTCGCGCTCGAGCGGCAGCCCTGGCTCGCCGCACTGCGGCGCGCGCACGATCTCGCGGGGCTGCCGCTGGAGCTGGGGACCCTCGCCGCGCTCACGCCGTGGCTGCGCTGGCGTTCCCGGACTGCGCCTATGCTCGCGCTCAGTGTGCTCGCCTCGGTCGCCCTGGTGGCCGCAATGACGGAGGCGGGCTTTTCGGGCAGCGAGCGCTATTTCGCCCTCCCGGTCGGACTCGCCGGCGTGCTCGCCGCAGCCGCCACCGTGGCGCTGCTGCGCAGGCGACCGCCGTACGCCCGCCTCGCCCTGAGCGCCTTGCTGCTCGCGGTCGCGGTGCCGCACGTCGGCGCCCGGCTAGACCGGCTCGAGGGCGAGGTTTCCGCGGTGCGGCACATGGCTTCGCTGCATCGCGACCTCGACGTCGTTGCCCTCGGCGTCGAGCGGGGCGCTCTCGGGCCGCCGGCGGTCAACAGGGCTTTCCATACCCACCTTGCCTGGTCCGTCCACGAGTCGCTTGCCGCGGTCGAGCGCGGCGGGCCAGCGAGAGTCGTGATCGCAGCGCCACAGCCGGTGGCCGGCGAGCTGGGCGGGCGGGCGAGGCGCGCGCTCGACGCCGCGCGGGCCGTCGCGGCGGTCGGCCGGTGGGAGATCTTCGAGCGTCTCCAGGTCGAAGCGGCGTGCCCGTCCGCACGGCTATGCGTGGACGGGGGGCGCGAGCCCGCGCATGCCGAGGGTGCGGGCGGCGTGATGCGCCTGGTCGAGGAGCCGGCGGCCTTCGGCGGAGGGGACGAGCAGCTCGCCCAGGTCATGGCGAGCCATGGCGAGGAAGGCGGCGGCGTCGATCCGCTGGCAGAGGGCGACGGCGGCGCGCAGCCGCTTCTCGGCTTCGTCGCGGCGTCCCATGGTCAGTGCGAGACCGCCTACGGCTCGCCCGACCGCCCCGTACTGCCACGTCATGAGGTCGCCAAAGGGAGACAGCTGCTCGTGGAGGGCCGCCGCCCGGCCGCGATCGTCGAGCCAGGCGCAGATGTCGGCCGCCCACGCCAGGGTCACCGTCCAGGTTGGACCGTGCGGCAGCTCGAGCAGGCCGCGCTCGATCGCGCGCTCGAAAGCCTCGCGGGCGGCGTGGCGGTCATCGCGCTCGCGGGCGGCGTGCGCGCGGACGACGAAGAATGTCGCCGGCACGGCGGTCACGGACTCCGCCATCGTGCGGCGCGCTGACTCGTGCTCGCTCAGGCGCCCCTGGGCCAGGCGGATGCACGACAACAGCCGGACGAACGCCGACTGCGCCAGCGACGGCGGACTCCCCGCGGCTCGGTACGCGACGCGCGCCCGCATGGCGGCAGCCTCGGCCTCGGCCAACCGACCGGAGAGCAGCGTGCTCGCGGTCTCGAGGAAGGCGACGGTCCCCTGCGATTTCACCGTCCGTGCGGCAGTGCGCGCCGCCGCGACCGCGGCGTCGGCGGCCTCGATGTCGGCGAGCTCCACCAACGCCAGGAACCGCGCCTGCTGACCGTCGCACTCGGCGTAGGGCAGGCGGCCCTGGCGGCCCACGGCCACCAGCTCGTCGGCGACCGCCAGGCGCTCCGGGAGGCTCTCGGGACCGGCCACGATCCACGTGTACGAGGTCAGAACCGAGGCGAGCGCGGCAGGGTCTCCGACCCGCCGGGCCATGGCGAGGGCGCGGTCGACCATCACGCGGCGTTCACGGTCGGGCACGCTGGAGAACGCCTCCTGGGCGAGGAAGCCCTCCAGGCGCGCCCTGATCGCGCTGTCGCCGGGCGCCAGCAGCGCCAGCGCGCGGCGCAGCAGGCCCACCATCTCGCTGTCCTCCTCGAGGAGGTCGGCGTAGTCGAGCCGCACGGTCAGCAGGGCGTCGGCCATGCGCGCGCCGTCGCCGGCGGCCTCGGCGGCGGCCGCAGCCCCTCGCAGCAGCTCGTCGGCGCGTTCGTCGCCGGCGAGCTTCAACGCCCGCGCGCGCGCGAACTCGAGGTTGCGCCGCTCGGCCTGCGGCGCGCTCGGCAGTCGCCGCTGCGCCTCCAGGGCCCGCTCGTAGTAGTCGGCCGCGACGTCGAAGGCCAGCCGTGTCACCGCCTCGTCGCCCGCCTCGCGCGCGTAGCGAAGCGTCTGGCTCCGGTCGACGAGCGCCCCGGCGGCGGCGAAGTGCGCCGCGAGGTCGCCGGCGGCCACGGCGCGCCTGGCGCTCGCCCGTTCGAGCGCCTGGGCGATCCGGGCGTGCAGGCGCACGCGGCGGCCGGCCGGCATCTCGTCCATGATCGCCTGGCGCACGAGCGCGTGTCCAAAGGTGAAGCGATCGAGCGTTCCGGCGGGGCGCACGAGTCGCGCTCGTTCCGCGGCCTCCAGCGCATCCAGCATCGGCTCGAGCTCGAAGTCGACGGCGTCGGCCAACACGTCGGCGTCGAACTCCGCGCCGGCCACCGCCGCGGCGGCGAGCGCGTCCGCGGTGCCGTCGGGCAGTCGGGACAACCGCCACCGCACGACGTCCCGCACACCCGCGGTCAGGGCAGCCCCCGGATCGCCGTCGGCGCCCAACGCTTGCACCACCTCGCTCACAAAGAACGGATTGCCGGCGGTAAGGGCACGCACCCGGCCGGCCAGCGACCGCTGACGCCCGCCGTGCGCGAGGAGCGCCGCGACGTCGGGCTCGCCCAGCGGTGCCAGCTCCAGCCGAGCGACGTCCGGTCGCCGCGCCAGACCGGTTACGACGTCGTCGAGCAGGGCGGAGCGGCTCGCCTCGGTGTCGCGGTAGGTGGCCAGGACGAGCAGCCGCATCGCGGAATCGGCGCCCAGGAGGTGGCGAAGCAGCAGCAGCGAGAGGTCGTCGGCCCAGTGCAGATCGTCGACCACCAGCAGCATGGGCGCCGCTTCGCCGGCGGCCTCCAACAGCCGCACGGCCGCGTCCAACGTGCGCAGGCGGGCCACGTCCGGCTCCGCCGGCGCCGGCTCGACGCCACCGAGCACCCGGGTGTCGAGCGCTGGCAGCATCCCTACCAGGTCGCCCGCCCGGCCGCCCAACTGGACCCGCAGCTCGTCGACCGGGCAGGCGGCGACGTACGCGCCCAACGCCTCCACGAACGGCTGCGCCGGAGCGGAGAGGCCCTCGTCGCAGCGGCCGTACAGCACGACGCCGCCGTGCTCGCGGGCGTGGGCCGCGGCCTCCGCCGCCAGGCGCGTCTTCCCGATGCCGGGCTCGCCACTGATCAGGACGCCGCGGCGCCGGCCCGCGGCGGCGTCAGCCCACGCCGCGCGCAGCGCGGCGAGCTCCGACTCCCGGCCGGCGAAGGTGGCGCCGTCGGCGACGGTGAGCGGCACCGCGAGGGGGACCGCAACCATGCGCTCCGCGGTCCAGCGGACGGTCCAGGCGCGCACCGGTCGCACAACGCCCCGCAGGGCCAGCTCACCCGCGTCGTCGAGTTCGGCGTCGAGCCCGGTCCCGGCGAGCAGACGAACGGTCTCGGTGACCAGGATGCCCCCGGCGGCGGCCGCGGCGCATAGCCTCTGGGCCTCGATTACCGGCGTGCCGAAGTAGTCGTCGCCCTCCCAGACGACGTCCCCGGCGCCGATGCCGACGCGCAGCTCGAGGGCGATCCGGCCGCGACGGGACTGGCGGTCGATCGCCCGCTGCATCTCGACGGCGCAGGCGACCGCGGCGCCGGCCGCATCGAGGGTGGCCAGGAGGCCGTCGCCGAGCGCCTTGAGCCGCGTGCCACCGCGCATGGCGAGAACGTCGCGCAGCCGGCGGTCGTGCTCCCGGCGGGCCGCATCGGCGTCCTCGTCGCCGAACCGCGACCGCGCCCGCGCCGACCCCGCGAGCTCGGCGAAGAGAATCGTCGCGGTGGCGCGGCGGCGCTCCACCTCGCGCGGTCGCTCTGTGGGCGAGGCCGGCACGCTCTGCCGCAACGCCGGATCATGGGCGATGATGGCCTGTTGAAGGCGCTCCAGCTCGGGTCCGGGCCGCACGCCGACCTCGGAATCGAGGATGCGCACCGCGTCGCGGTAGGCGTCCAACGCGTCGCCCTGGCGCCCAGCGTGGTATAGGGCCAGCATCAGCTGCCCGTGGCGGCGCTCGCGCAGCGGCTCCCGAGCCACGAGTGCCTCGAGCTCGGGTACCAGATCGGCACCGCGACCCAAAGCAAGGTCGGCCTCGACACGGTCCTCGACCGCGGCGGCGCGCAGCTCCTCCAGGCGCGCGACCTCGGGCGGCGCAAAGGGCTCGAGCGCGACGTCCGCCAGAGCCGGGCCACGCCACTCCTCGAGCGCCGCCCGCAGGCGCGCGCCCGCGCGTTCGGGCCGGCCGCCAAGCAACGCCCGCCGGCCCTCCTCGCAGAGCCGCTCGAACCGCGCCAGATCGAGTTCGTCCGGCTCCACCTGCAACCGGTAGCCCGCCGCGCCGCCGACCAGGCGGCCGCCCTCCGCGCCGAGTGCTCGGCGCAGCCGCGAGACGACCGCCTGAACGGTCTTCACGGCGCCCGCCGGCGGCCGCTCTCCCCACAGCTCTTCGATCAGACGGTCGCGAGAGATCGGCTCCCCGGCGCGCAGCAGAAGCAGCGCCAGCAGCGCCCGCTGCCGCCCGCCCGCCACCGCCAGGGGCCGACCCTGGGCGCGCGCCTCCACCGGTCCGAGGATGCGGAAATCCACCGCCCAAGGATCCCGCCCACCGCCCGCCGGGGCAACCACTGTCACCGCAGCGCAGCCGGGCCGCAAGGGGGCCGCGGCATCATCGGTTCAGAACTCCCAAGGAGACGAATCCGATGGCCACACTGAACAAGACATATCCCAGCGTGATCGACGCCCGCCGCGCGGTCGAGGCGCTGCGCGTCGCAGGGCTCCCGGGGCACGACATTCGGCTGCTCACCGGCGCGCCACTGCGCGACATCCGCCACGAACCGGTCGGTGGGTTCGCCGGGCCGGTAGCCCCCGACGACCCCGTCGGAACCTACGGCGGGGGCGTACGCCTACGCCGCCAGGGCACCGGCGCCTTCGCCGGCGATCCCGACCAACAGCGTCAGGGCTCATTCGGCGACGTCGACCGCGTCACGATCGCCACCTACGACAACGGCAGCGAGCGTCGCCGATTCACCGGTCGCCGCGGGGCCCGGCGACTCCTGCAGCGCACAACGCCACTCGAGGCCGACGCCATCGAGCGGGTGTTGCACGAGCTCGAGGGCGGCCACGCGGTGGTGCTCGTCGACGTCCCCGACATCGTGCCGAGCGCTGCTCGGGCCCCGCTCGAGCAGCTCGCGCAAGCCGCCTGAGGTCGTTGGGCGAGGGGCGCAGTTTCGGCCGCCCCCGCCCGGACCTCTCTCGCCGCCTGGGCGACCGGGACCGCCTTAGGCGACCGCCGCGTGGTGCGTCATGCGGCAGAAGCATGACGACTCGATCGGGACGTCGGCGCGGGCGAGGGCGACGTCGAGCTGCTGCTTGACGATCCGTGCCGGCTCGGGCTTCCCCAGCCGAACGAGGCACTCGTGGTAGCCGTGCAGGCTCCACACGTTCCCGGGGTGCCACGAGGAACGCGGGATCGACGGGTCGTAGCCCAGGTCCGCAGCGTAGACGGTCTCGGCCTCCTCGACCCGATCCTGCTCGAGCAGCAGCGCGCCGTAGGCGTGGCGCGTGGGCTGCATCCAGCCCCATCGCTCCTCCGACGGCCGCGCGG
>Ga0081538_10001508_pt1 | contig 23882 bp, 20 predicted proteins | sample TabmetS5T2R1_FD_71022 | JGI IMG/M metagenome (GOLD analysis project Ga0081538, IMG submission 71022) | Tabebuia heterophylla rhizosphere microbial communities from the University of Puerto Rico - S5T2R1 | ecosystem: Host-associated > Plants > Roots > Rhizosphere ... | reverse complement strand
CCGTTCGGTCGGCGGGAGATCGAGCAGATCCTCCCGCACCGCGAGCCGTTCCTGCTCCTCGACGAGGTGGTCGAGCTCGAGCCGGGAGCCCGGGTCGTGGCCCGCAAGGTCGTGCGCGAGGACGAGTGGTACCTCGCCGGGCACTTCCCCGGGCGGCCGATCATGCCCGGCGTGCTCATGGTCGAGGCCATGGCGCAGGCGGGCGCGGTCGCCGCGCTCTCCGCCGAGGAAAACCGAGGCAAGCTGGCGCTCTTCGCCGGCATCGACGACGTGCGCTTCAAGCGGATCGTGGTGCCGGGGGACGAGCTGGAGCTGACCTGCGAGCTCGAGCGCGTGCGCGGGCCCGTCGGCCGCGGGAAGGCGACCGCGACGGTTGGCGGCGACCTCGCGGTCCGCGGAACGCTCACGTTCGCCGTCACGGAGGAAGGCGCGTGATCGCGAACGTCACCGGCAACGGCGTCGCCGTAGGCCTGACCGGCATCGGTGCCTATGCACCGGAGCAGGTGCTGACGAACGCCGACCTCGAGGGGATGGTGGACACCTCCGACGAGTGGATCGTCACGCGCACCGGCATCAAGGAGCGCCGAATCGCGTCCGCCGAGCAGGCGGCGAGCGACCTGGCCCTGCCCGCGGGTCGGGCGGCGCTCGATCAGGCCGGCGTCGACCCCGAGGAGCTCGATCTGGTGGTCGTCGCCACTGCCACTCCGGACATGCTCTTTCCGGCGACGGCGGCGATCGTCGCCGACACCCTTGGCGCGAGGAACGCCGCGGCATACGACCTCCTGGCGGGCTGCACGGGCTTCGTGTACGCGCTCTCCCAGGCCTACGGCGCCGTCGCCACGGGTCTCTCGAAGAAGGCGCTCGTGATCGGCGCCGAGGTGCTCTCGAGGATCACGAACTGGGAGGACCGGTCGACCTGCATCCTCTTCGGTGACGGGGCGGGCGCGGCGGTGGTACAGCCGATCGGAGAGGGCGGCATCGTCGGGTTCGAGCTGGGCGCCGACGGCTCGGGAGGGCCGGATCTCTGTGTGCCGGCGGGCGGCTCGCGCCTGCCTGCCTCGTCAGAGGCCCTCGACGAGGAGCTCCAGTTCATCAAGATGAACGGCCCCGAGGTCTTCCGGTTCGCGACCCGGGTGATGGTCACGTCGGCAGAGGAGCTCCTGGCCGCGTGCGGTGCGGGCATCGACGACATCGACTTGTACGTCCCGCACCAGGCGAACAAGCGCATCGTCGACCATGCGGTGAAGAATCTGGGTCTCGACCCGGACAAGGTGCTGATGAACATCGACCGCTTCGGGAACACCTCGTCCGCGTCCATCCCGATCTGCCTCGCCGAAGCCCAGGCGGAAGGTCGGTTGGAGGAGGGGACGCGCGTGCTCATGAGCGCGGTCGGCGCCGGCCTCACGTGGGGCTCGGCCTATCTGACGTGGACCTCGAGCGGCGGAAACTAGGAAAGGAGCCATGAAGATCGCATTCTGCTTCCCAGGCCAGGGATCGCAGGACGTGGGCATGGGCAAGGCCATTGCGGCCGGGTTCCCGGCTGCGCGCGCCGTGTACGACGAGGCGTCCGAGGCGGTCGGCTTCGACGTCGCCAAGCTCTGCTTCGAGGGGTCGCTCGAGGAGCTCACCCGTACCGAGCTGCAGCAGCCTGCGCTCGTCGCCACCTCCATCGCGTGCCTGCGCGCGGTGAAGACGCTCGGGATCGAGCCCGACTACGTCATCGGCCACTCGGTGGGCGAGTACTCGGCCTTGACGGCTGCCGACGCGATCGCCGCCGGCGACGCGGTCGCGCTCGTGCGCGAGCGGGGCGAGGCGATGGCCGAAGCGGCCCGCGAGACTCCCGGCGCCATGGCCGCCGTGCTCGGCCTCGAAGACGCCGTCGTAGAGGAGCTCTGCCGGTCGATCGAGGGCGTGTGGCCGGCGAACTACAACTGCCCCGGACAGGTCGTGGTCTCGGGCGAGAACGCCGCCGTCGACCGACTGATCGAGGCCGCGGCGGCTCGCGGAGCGCGGAAGACGATCAAGCTGCGGGTGAGCGGCGCCTTCCACAGCCCGCTCGTGGCGCGGGCTGCCGAGCGCCTCAAGCCCGCGCTCGCGAAGGCGACCTGGCAGAACCCGTCGCCGCCCTTCATGTCCACCGTGACGGCGAAGCTCGAGGACGCCCAGCGCATGGCCGCCCTCCTCGTCGAGCAGCTCACGGCGCCGGTCCGCTTCACCCAGGCCGTCCGCGGCCTGGTCAAGGACGGGGTGGGCATGTTCGTCGAGATCGGCCCGGGCCAGGTGCTGACCGGCCTCCTGCGCCGTTGTGACCGCTCCCTCCGCACGATCTCGGTCGGTGACCCGGAGTCGCTGCGCAAGCTCCAGGAGCAGGTCTCTGCCGTCTGACTTCGCCTCACTCGCAGGCAAGGTCGCCCTCGTCACGGGGGGCTCGCGCGGCATCGGCGCCGCGATCTCGCGGGAGCTGGCGAACGCCGGGGCGAAGGTGGCCGTCAACTACCGGTCCGGGCAAGAGGCGGCCGAGGCAGTGGCGTCCGAGATCGGCGGGATCGCCGTGGCGGCGAACGTCGGTGACCCGGCCGAGGCGCAGGGGCTCGTCGAGCGGGTCGAGTCGGAGCTGGGCGACCTGGACGTCCTCGTCAACAACGCCGGCCTCACGCGGGACACTCTGATCGCGCGGATGAGCGACGAGGACTGGGAGGACGTCATCGACACGAACCTGCGCGGGGCGTTCAACACCTGCCGCGCGGTCTCGCGCAAGATGCTGCGCCGCCGTTCCGGCGTCATCGTGAACCTCTCGAGCGTCGTCGGCGTCCACGGGAACCCCGGCCAGGCCAACTACGCCGCGTCGAAGGCCGGGATCATCGGCCTGACGAAGGCGCTGGCGCGCGAGCTCGGCGTTCGGGGCGTGCGGGTGAACGCGATCGCCCCCGGCTACATCACGACCGAGCTCACGGACGTGCTCACGGAGGAGCAGACCGGTCTCATTCTCGGGAACACGCCGCTCGGCCGACTCGGGTCGCCGGAGGACGTTGCCGCTGCTGTACGCTTCTTGTGCTCAGACGAGGCCGCGTTCATCACGGGCGACGTGCTGCTCGTGGACGGCGGATTGGGGACGTAGCGATGGCGTCGGTCAATGGAGACAGGCGGGTCGTGATCACCGGCATGGGCGCGGTGACACCGCTCGGCAACGACGTCGAGACGTTCTGGACCAACCTCGTCGACGGCCAGGGCGGCGCGGCGCCGATCGAGGCCTTCGACCCGTCTGAGTTCGCCGTTCACTTCGCCTGCGAGCTGAAGGACTTCGACCCGACGCAGTGGATCGACCGCCGCAAGGCGCGGAGGATGGACCGCTTCACGCAGATGATCCTCGCCGCCGCCCGGATGGCCGAGGAGGACTCGGGGTTCGAGATCGAGCCCGAGACCGAGCGCACAGGCGTCTCCGTCGCGACGGGGATCGGCGGGCTCCAGAGCTTCCAGGACTGCTACGACCAGCTGCTCGACCGCGGTCCCGACCGCGTCAACCCGCTCTCCATCCCGGCCATCATTCCCAACATGGGCGCCGCCTGGGTCTCCATGGAGCTGGGGACGCGCGGGCCGCTCACGTCGGAGTGCACGGCCTGCGCCGCCTCCAACATGGCGATCGGCGACGCGCTCGATGCCATTCGCCTGAACCGCGCGGACGTGATGTTCGCCGGCGGCACCGAGGCCGGGATCACCAAGGTCGGCATCGGTGGGTTCTCGGCCATGCGGGCCCTGTCGCGGCGGAACGACGACCCGGCCCGCGCCAGCCGGCCCTTCGACGCCGAGCGCGACGGGTTCGTCATGGGCGAGGCGGGCGCGATCGTCGTCCTCGAGGAGCTCGAGCACGCGAAGAGGCGCGACGCGAAGATCTACGCCGAGCTCGCGGGCTACGGGCTCTCCTCGGACGCGCAGCACATCACCGAGCCGGATCCGACCGGCGTGCACCCGGCACGGGCGATGGCCATGGCCATGGCAGACGCGGGCGTCACCGGCGACGACATCGACTACATCAACGCCCACGGCACGTCGACCCCGCTCGGCGACTCGGCCGAGACGCGCGTGATCAAGATCGCGCTCGGCGAGGAGAAGGCACGAAGGACACCGGTGTCCTCGACGAAGGGCGCGACCGGCCATTGTCTCGGCGGGTCGGGCGCGATCGAGGCGATCATCTCGACGCTCGCCGTCCAGCGCGACGTCGTTCCGCCGACGATCAACTACGAGATGGCCGACCCGGAGTGCGACCTCGACTACATCCCGAACGAGGCGCGCGAGTGGAAGACGGACGTCGCGCTGTCGAACAACTTCGGTTTCGGCGGCCACAACGCCTGCCTCGTGATCAGGAAGTTCGGCGATTAAGAGCGACGAGCGCTGGGCGACGTTCGACTGCTACGGGACGCTCGTCGACTGGAACGGAGGCATGGAGCGCGAGCTGGTCCGGCTCTGGCCCGAGGCCGACAGCGAGCAGCTGCTCGAGCGCTACCACGAGATCGAGCCCCGCGTCGAGCTCGAGGGCTCGCTGCCGTACCGAGAGGTGCTGAAGGAGTCCCTCGTCCTCCTGGCCGAGCACGAGGGCCTGGTGCTGGACGAGGACGAGCACTACGCGCTGTCTGAATCCTTGCCGTCGTGGCCCGTCTTCCCGGAGGTTCCAGGCGCCCTGGCCGAGCTTCGCGCGCGCGGCTGGCGGCTCGTCGCGCTCTCGAACACGGATCCAGAGCTGCTCGCGTCCTCGTTGAGGGCGATCGGCGTGCCGTTCGACGGCGCGATCGTCGCGGGCGAGATCGGCTCCTACAAGCCTGCGCACGGACACTGGCGGGCGTTCTCCGAGCGCTTCGAGCACGACCCGGAACGGCACGTGCATGTCGCCGCGAGCCTCTTCCACGACATCGCACCCGCGCGGGAGCTGGGGATCCCGGCGGTCTGGATCAACCGTCTCGAAGAGACGAGCGATCTCCCTCGCGCAGCCGAGCTGGTCGACCTGTCCGAGCTGCCCGACACGCTGGACCGGATCGTTCCCAGGTAGCCTGGCTTCGATGTCCCGACTCAGGGCGCGCTGCCCGGACTGCAGGACCCTGACGGCCGTCGCTCTCGACGAGGGTCGGTACGAGTGCCACTCGTGCGGGGCCACGTTCGCGGCCGGCCTCGTCCGCGTTCCTCGGGCGTGGGGCTCCGGGGGCGAGTCGATGGCGGAGGCCGCGTACCTACCGCTTCCCTATCCGGAGACGGCGGTGGTGGACGAGGACAGCCTCAGCGTGCAGAACCTCGCCCTCGCCGCGGCTCTCCCGGAAAAGCCGCTCGTCCTCGGCGGTTGCTGCTGCTCCCACGTCGGCGCCGTCGAAGGGTTGGCAACGCGCTTCGACCGCCTGGCCGTGGTCTGGTTCGACGCCCACGGTGACCTGAACACGCCCGAAAGCTCCCCGAGCGGGAATCAGTGGGGGATGCCGCTGCGGATGCTCCTCGACTCGGGCACCGTGCACCCTGCTGACGTCGTCGTCATCGGCGCGAGGAACCTCGACCCGCCCGAGGTGGAGTTCATGGCCGCCAACGGCCTGCGGACCGGGGAGGACGAGCTCGCCGCCGCCCTGGACAGGGCCGACGGCGTCTACGTGGCCTTCGACGTGGACGTGCTCGACCCTGAGGATGAGATCGTCTGCTTCATGCCGGAGCCGGGCGGCTTCACCGTCGTCGAGGCGGCAGCCATCCTCCGCCGAATCCCGGCGGAGCGCGCCGTCGCGGGGATGGGGTTCACCGGGCTGGGGCCGTCGCCAGAGAACGTAGCGCCCCTCGCCCGGCTGGCCGGGGCGCTCGGTCTCTGATCCGGCCACGGGGCCTCGCTACACGAGGAACTCTAAGATGGCGGCCATGGAGAGCCGCGTCGACGTGACCGTCGAGAACCGCCAGGGCGAGCCGACGGGAGACGGGAAGCGGCACCCGAACACCTGCCCCCGGTGCCACTCGCACTACCGGGAAGACGAGCTCGAGCAGACCCTGCGCGTCTGCCCGCAGTGCGGCCACCACTTTCCCGTGCGGGCGCGCGAGCGGATCGCCCAGCTCGCCGACAGGGGCACGTTCGTCGAGGAGGACGGCGGCCTGCGCTCGGCCGACCCGCTCGCGTTCTTCGACCTGCGGGCCTACACCGACCGGTTGGCCGAGGCAGAGGTGGCGACCGGCCTGGGCGACGCGATCCTCGCCGGCGCGGCGGCTATCGAACGGCGCCCCTGCGAGCTCGCCGTCATGGACTTCGCCTTTATGGGCGGCTCGATGGGAAGCACGGTCGGCGAGAAGTTCGCCCGGGCTTGCGACCGGGCGGCGGCCCGACAGGTGCCGCTCGTCTGCGTCACGGCCTCGGGCGGCGCGCGCATGCAGGAGGGCATCCTCTCGCTGATGCAGCTCCCGAAGACTGTGTGCGCGGTCGACGAGCTCCACGAAGCGCGGTGCGCCTTCATTTCCGTCATGACCCACCCGACGACGGCCGGAGTGCTCGCGAGCTTCGCCAGCCTCGGGGACGTGATCGTCTCCGAGCCCGGCGCGCTCCTGGCCTTCACCGGCCCGCGCGTCGTACAGCAGACGACGCGCGAGAAGCTGCCGGAGGACTTCGGCCTGGCCGAGTCGAACGCCCGCTTCGGCCATGTCGACGCGATCGTTCCGCGCGCCGAGCTTCGGCCGTTCGTGGGCCGGCTCCTCGCGATGTTCGTGAACCCGCAGTGACCGAGAGCCCATCGAGCCAGGCCGAAGAGCTGAAGCTGCGAGAGCGGCTGGCGAAGCTGCGGGACCTCCCGCTCCTCCGCGGCGTCGGCGTCTCCGGCGAGATGACCAGGCTCAAGCGCCAGCTCGACCGCCTTGCCTCGGAGCCGAGCGAGGACGACGTCTGGCAGGCGGTCGAGCTTGCCCGGCACCAGGACCGGCCTTACACGCTCGACTACGTGGAGCGGATGTGCGACGACTTCGTCGAGCTGCACGGCGACCGCTCGTTCTCCGACGACGCAGCGATCGTCGCCGGCCTGGCCCGCTTCGACGGCCGCACTGTCGTGCTCGTCGGCCACCAGAAGGGCAGAGACATCCGCGAGCGGACGCACCGCAACTTCGGCATGACGTACCCCGAGGGCTACCGCAAGGCGATGCGGGCGATGGATCTCGCCGACCGCCACCGCTTTCCGGTGCTCACGCTCGTCGACACGCCCGGCGCCTATCCGGGCGTCACCGCCGAGCAGCACGGACAGGGAGGCTGGATCGCTCGCTGCCAGCTCGCCATGGCCCGCCTCGGTGTCCCCAGCGTCACGTGCATCATCGGGGAGGGCGGCTCCGGCGGCGCCGTCGCGATCGCGGTCGCCGACCGCGTGCTCATGCAGCAGAACGCGATCTACTCCGTCATCTCTCCGGAAGGGTGCGCGGCGATCCTCTGGCGCGACGCCGGCGAGGCGAAGAAGGCCGCGGCCGCGTTCAAGCCGGACGCGCGGCACTGCCTCGAGCTGGGTGTGGTCGACGCCATCGTCCCGGAACCGGCCGGCGGTGCGCACTCGAACCACGACGAGGCGGCCGCGCTCCTCGCCGAGTCGCTCAAGGCCTCGCTCGCCGATGTCGAGCCGCTCGATTCCGAGGAGCGGCGACGCCTGCGGAGACGCCGTTTCCGCGGCATGGGCATCTACCTCGAGTAGAGGTCGAGACCACGGCAATCCACAGCGTCCACAGGGTTATCCCCGGCACCCACTGAGGCCTTGTCAGGCGGCAGCAGGCGCGTGCCGCGGGCGATTGCGGGCATGCTTCCACCATGGCGCGCCTGCGGGAGTACGAGCGGAAGCGGAAGAAGGGAGCGACCCCCGAACCGTTCGGCGGCGCCCGGCCGGGGGGCAAGCCGGTCTTCGTCGTCCAGCGGCACGACGCGCGCCGGCTCCACTACGACTTCCGCCTGGAGCGTGACGGCGCCCTGGCGAGCTGGGCGGTGCCGAAGGGCATCCCGCTCGAGCCGGGCCAGCGCCACCTCGCGGTCCACGTCGAGGACCATCCGCTCGACTACGCGGCCTTCGAAGGCGAGATCCCGGCTGGCCAGTACGGTGCCGGCACGGTCGAGACCTGGGACCGTGGGACCTACGAGCTCGTGGAGGAGAAGCCCGACGGCGGGCTGACCGTCCGCCTCGACGGAGAGCGTCTCCACGGCCTGTGGACACTCGTCCCGGCGAGGCTCGACGGCAACGAGAAGAACTGGCTTCTGCTCCGGAAGCAGGACGACGGGAGCGCGCGCGAGGTGCCGCGGCGCCGGTACGAGCCGATGCTCGCCACCCTCGTGGACGCGGTGCCCACCGGTGAGGGCTGGCTCTACGAGGTCAAGTGGGACGGGTACCGTGCGATCGCGTCCGTCAGCGGCGGCGACGCGACGCTCGCGAGCCGTCGCGGGAACGACCTCACCGAGCGCTTCGCCGCAGTTGCGCGCGCGGTGGAGCGCTCCGTGCGCACGCCGGAGTGCGTCCTCGACGGAGAGGTCTGCGCCCTCGACGAGCAGGGACGGTCGAGCTTCAGCGTCATGCAACAGGGCTCCGGCCCGCTCGTCTACTACGTCTTCGACGTCCTGGAGATGGACGGCCGGCCGACGATCGACCTCCCGCTCACGGAGCGCCGAGAGCGGCTCGAGGAGCTTTTGGACACCCGTGGCGGCGTCGTGCGGCTCTCGGACGCCTTCGAGGACGGAGACGCGCTGTTCGCCGCGGCCGAGGCCCAGGGTCTCGAAGGGATCATCGCCAAGAAGGGTGTTTCCCGCTATCAACCCGGCAAGCGGACGCGCGACTGGCTCAAGGTCAAGACCCACAGCGAGCAGGAGTTCGTCGTCGCCGGGTACACGAAGGGGAAGGGCCGACGCGCGGGGCGGCTCGGCTCGCTCGTCCTCGGAGTCATACGCGGCAGCGAGCTCGTCTACGTCGGGAACGTGGGCACCGGCTTCAACGAGGCCGAAATCGAGAAGCTCGTCGGTCTCCTCCGCCCGCTGAAGCGCCGGACGAGCCCGTTCCGGGACGCCCCGAAGATGCCGAAGGTGCGCCGGGACGACGTGGTCTGGGTCGAGCCCGAGCTGGTTGCGGAGGTCGAGTTCGCGCAGTGGACGCACGACGGGCACCTGCGGGCACCCGTCTACAAGGGCCTGCGGGAGGACAAGGACCCGGCCGAGGTGCGCCGCGAGGAGGCGCTGGCGGACGAGATCCGGGGCGGCAGCCGCAGGCTCAAGCTCTCCAATCTCGACAAGCTCTTCTGGCCCGAGGAGGGGATCACCAAGGGCGACCTGATCGCGTACTACCGGGACGTCGCGGCGGTCCTCGTCCCCCACCTTCGCGGCCGCCCGTTCACGATGAAGCGGTATCCCGACGGCTGGCAGGGCAACCACTTCTTCCAGAAGGACGCCCCATCCCACACGCCCGACTGGATCCCCCGGTTCGAGTACCGCTCGACCTCTCGGGCGACACGGGAGAAGCGGACGCTTCGCTACCCGCTCGTCGAGGACGAGCTCGGGCTGCTCTGGATGGCGAACATGGGGTGCATCGACATGAACACCTGGTACTCGCGGGTCGACGCGCCCGAGCGGCCCGATTGGGTGCTCTTCGACCTCGACCCGTCGCCCGACGTCGGCTTCCCCGAGGTCGTTCGCGTCGCGCTCCTCATCAAGGACGTGCTCGACACGCTCGGGCTCATCGGCTTCCCGAAGACGAGCGGAGCCGACGGCTTCCACGTCCTCGTCCCGGTCGCGCGCCGGCACACCTACGACCAGACGAGGGAGTTCGCCGAAATCGTCGCCGGTACCCTTGCGCGCCTGCACCCGCGGCTCGTCACCACGGAGTGGGCGAAGGCAAAGCGCCGCGGCGTCCTCGTCGATGCGAACCAGAACGGAGAGGGCAAGACGATCGCGTCGGTCTACTCGGTCCGGCCTCGCGCCGGGGCGCCGGTCTCGACGCCGCTGCGCTGGGAGGAGGTCGACGAGGATCTCGACCCTGCCGACTTCACCATGGAGGTCGTGCTCGACCGAATCGAGCGCGACGGCGACCTCTACGAGGGCGTGCTGACCACCAAGCAGCCGCTCGGAAAGGCCCTCCGGGCCGTCCGATGAGGCTGGACCACGTCGTTGCCGAGCTCGACACGTACTTCCGCGTTCCGGACGTGAGGGATGACGACTGGTCGGGGATCTTCGAGCTCCTCTACCCGCACCCGTACTGGCGTGACTTCGCCGAGCCGGGCTACGAAGGCCGGTGGAACGGCCTCATGGTGCGCGGCGGGCCCACGGTCGAGCGGGCCGTGACATGCGTCTTCCCGAGCGACGCGATCGTCGAGCGTCTCGCTTCGAGGACGCTGCTCTTCTCGGAGCACCCGATCGCGTTCGAGGACGACGTCGCCGGCTTTGCGCCGCTCGCTCGGGAGAGCTTCGAGCGGCTGCGGGCGACGGGCTCGGCCTTCTATCACGTCCATGCGCCCCTCGACCAGCATCCCGAGATCTCTCCCTCGCGCCTAGTCGCCGAGGCCCTCGGCCTACTCGATCTCGAGGAATACTTCCCGATCGCGAGAGGCCTCCCCGGCGGAGCCGCGGTAATCGGTGACAGCGAGGTCGACCTGGATGAGCTGGCTGCTCGGCTTGCGGTCGCGCTCGGGCCCGAGGTTCCTGTCGAGCTCCTCTCGCGCCCACGCGTCCGGGCCGGGCGTGTCGCCGTGGTCGCGGGCGGCGGGGCCGACCGCTCGATCCTCGAGGCCTCCCTCGAGCGCGGTTGTACGACGTTCGTCACCGGGAACGCCGCGACGCGCTGCCGACTCGATTTCGTGCAGGCGGACGTGCACTCCTTCCGGGCGCTCGCTGAGGAGCGCGGCGTGGCTGTCCTCGACGGGACGCACTACGGCCTGGAGAAACCGCCGCAGCTCGCCATGCTGCCCTGGTTTCGGAACCTGGGGCTGCCAGCGAAGTTCAGTCCGGGGCGACCCGAGCGGGTGTCCTGAGAAAGCTCCACGTGTGCCCGACGTCCTCGAAGCCGAGGCGTGTGTACAGCTCTTTGGGCCAGTCGCCGGCGTCGGCGGTGAGGAACACGAGCTCGTGGCCCCCGCCCAGCGCTTCCTCGACGGCACGGAGCACGACGGCGCTCGCATGGCCTCGGCCTTGGTGGGCGGGGAGGGTGGCGACGTCCTCGACCTGGGCGCTGCGGCCGTCCGAGTACAGCTCGGCGGCGGCGACCGGCACTCCGTCCACGCGGACCGCGAAGTAGCGCGCCTGGCCCGCGCGCTGCCAGAGGGCCCCGGCGTCCACGACCTCGCGGACGATCTCCTCGTCGGTCGCCCACGGCTCGGCCCTGGCGATCTCCTGCCGGAAGGACAGGAGGTCGTCGCGACCCACCTCCTCCACCGAGGCGGTGTCCCCCGAGCGCTCGCCCTCGCCGCGGTAGACCATGACGACGCCGCGGTCGACCTGCCAGCCGATGCGGCGGAAGAACCGTTCAAGCCCCGCGCCGACGGCGTCGTCCAGGACCTCCGCCCGGCGATGCGCGTGCCCCGCGTCTGTGTGGAGGAGCTCGGCCTCGGCGGCCAGCTCGCCCGGGTCGACCTCGTTGCGGCCCTCGACGAGGAGCAGGTTGAGATCCCAGACCCGCGGATAGCTGTCGTTGAAGTAGGCGTGGCCGAAGCGGAACGGGACGATCCGCTCGGCACAGCGGGCGCGCAGCGCCGTCTCGAAGGCGAGAGCCCGGTCGAGCTCCGTAGGCACGCCCGGAGGTTAGTCCCTGGGACTAGACCGCGATGCCGAGCGAGAGGGAGGCGTCCCGCGCAAGGACGCGCTCGAGTGCGCGCACGCAGACGGCATCGAAGGCCGATCCGGTCTGCTCCTGCAGAAGCCCAAGCGCCTGCTCGTGCGTCCACGCGTCGCGGTAGACGCGCACGGAGAGCAGGGCGTCGTAGACGTCGCACACGGTGAGGATGCGCGTCTCGATGTCGAGCTGGGAGGCCGTGCGCCCGTTCGGGTAGCCGTGCCCATCCAGCCGCTCGTGGTGGTCGAGCACGAGCCTGCGCACGCCGTCGGAGAAGCCGCCGAGCTCGCCGAGGAGCTTGTGGCCCCACTCGGGGTGGCGCTTGATGACCACGAACTCGTCGTCGTCCAGCGAGCCGGGCTTCTTGAGGATTTCGTCTGGGACCGAGAGCTTGCCGATGTCGTGCAGCAGACCGCCCGTTGCGAGCGTCCGGAGCTTGTTGGGAGCGAGCCCGAGCTCCTCGCCGACCAGCACGGCACGGAGGGCGACGCGGCGGGTGTGACCCTCCGTGTACTCGTCCTTCTCGGCGAGGCGCACGGTCAGCGCTCGAACCCGGGCGCCGAGGAACGCTTGCTCGGCCTGGACGAGCTCGCCGGCGCGGGGCCCGCCCGTCAGCGAGCGAGAGGGCTGAGCCCGGCGAAGATCGACGGCCACCGGAACCCCCACCAGCAAGATGCCGAGAAGCTCGAACGCGTGGCCGAGCCACCAGCCGAGCTGCATGTAGTTGAGCACGAGCGCCGCGACGAGACCCGTGGCGAGGAAGGAGAGCCCGACGACCACGAGCAGATCCGGGCGCCGCCGGGTCAGGAGGAACGTGTTGATCGCCCGCACCTCGAGGAAGACGTAGAGGAGCAGGCCGACCGCGAGCAGGATCAGGGCGAGCGGGCTGCCGGCCTCGGGGACGCCCGGGACGAGGTCGGGAAACGCCATGCCGACACTCCCGAGCAGGACGACCGCGCCGAGCAGGAGGACCTGGAGGACGACGAGTCGCCGTACGCTCTGGGGCCGATTGACGGTGGGGAGGGCGGCGAGCCCGAGGATGGCGGCGCCGACGACGAGGGTGGCGCCGCCCGTGAAAGCGACGAGACCGTTCCAGCCGACGAGCATCCCCGGCGTCGAGAGCCCGTGCAGGGCGAGCAGGCCCGCCATGACCGAGAAGGCCGTGCCGACGAGCACGGTCCGCGCGTCGTCTCGACGGGCGCCTACGATCGTCAACGCAAGCGCTGCGGCGGTCGCCGCAACCGCGGTGAAGCCGACGCCGTAGAAGTGGACGAGATCGCCCGGGTGCACCTCGTTCCGCCCCACGGCGACCAAGGTCGCCCCGGGAAGGGCCACGCCGGCGGCGCAGACGAGCAGGGCCGACGCGGTTTGTGCCCGGAGCATCGAGCGCATGGACGGCTTATCGGCCGGAAGTCGGTCGCGGTTGACAGTGGATTTCGTGGAGCGCCGACGACCGGGTCGCGCGAGTCTCCACAGCGTCAGCCCTATCATCGGGTCGTGCAGATCGCGGTCATCGGCAGCGGCGCGGAGTGGGCCCCGCAGGCGGAAGAGGTGGGCAGGCTGCTCGCCGAGCACGGGTGCGTCGTCGTCTGCGGCGGCCTCGGCGAGGTGATGGAGGCGGCCGCCCGTGGTGCGAAAGCCGGTGGCGGCGCGACGGTCGGAGTGCTCCCTGGGGAGAGCCCGCACGACGCCAATCGGTGGATCGACTACGTGGTGGCCACCGGCACGGGCCACGCTCGCAATCTCGCCGTCGTTGCTTCTTGCGAGGTCGCAATCGCCGTCGGCGGGCGCTGGGGCACGGCGGCCGAGATCTCCTACGCGCGCCTGCTCGGCCGTCCGGTCGTCGTGCTCGGCGCCGGCCCTCCTGTCGCCGGCGAGGGGATCGAGCGCGCCGCCACGCCGGCGCATGCCGTCGAGCTGGCGCTCGGCCTCGTGGGGGTGCGGTAGCGATCGAGTTCCGCAGGAACTCGTCCTTGCCTCGCACGCGCCCAGCACACCACCCGGGCGACGAGACCTATTCCGAAACGTGCTCTAAAGGAATCACCCTTCTGTGTCGAACTTTCGCGACAGCGGTTCCTTATGCGATTGCGCACAATTGTCAACGTCTCTGCGGTGCTCGTTGTGCTCGGGGCGGCCGCCCCCGCCCAGGGCGCGGTCACCTGCGGCTTCGCCGCGGGCGCGGCCACAGTGAGCATGAGCGCGGCCGGCGACTCGGCTTCCATCGCCGTCGGAACCGGCGCCAACGCCGGGCGCATCATGGTAGGCGTGACGGCGTGCGGCGCCGCGACGACGACGACCACGGACACGATCGTCGTGAACGGGACGACGGGCGCCGAGAACGTCACCGTCGACCTGAGCGGCGGCCAGTTCGCCCCAGGCGTCTCGGCCGAGGGCTCCGGCCTGGCCGAGATCGAGTTCGTCGTCGACCTCTCCACGGGGGTGCTCGACCGCGTCACCGTCACCGGGAGCGGATCTGCCGACGACGTCGCCCTGGGCCTGAGCGGCCTGAACCTCAACGCCGACGACGACGTGGACGTTTCCATCGCCAACGCGGAGCTCGGCACGCTGACCGGCAGCGACGGCGCCGATGTGCTGTCGGGCGCCGGGGACGGGGTCACGGGCGCAGCGACGCTGCTCGACCTGACCATGAGCGGTGACGGCGGTAACGACACCGTCACCGGAGGCGAGGGAGACGACACCATCACCGGCGGCACGGGGAGCAACACGCTCGCGGGAGGCGCGGGCGACGACACGCTGACCGGCGGCCAGGGCGACGACACGCTCGCGGGCGGCGGCGGCGGCGACACGCTGACCGGCGGACTCGGCAACGACGTCTTCGACGAGGGCGCCGACTCGAACGGGACCGACACGATGGCGGGCGGCGGCGGCAACGACCTCGTCACCTACGGCGCCCGCTCGGCGGGTGTCTTCGTCACCCTCGACGGCGTCTTCGACGACGGCCAGGCCGGCGAGTCGGACAACGTCGGCACGGACATCGAGAACGCCGTCGGCGGCGCCGGCGACAACGTGATGACCGGCAGCGGCAGCGCCAACGACCTCACCGGCGGCCTGGGCGACGACACGCTCGACGGCGCCGCCGGCGACGACATCCTGAACGGCGGCCTCGGCTCGGATCGGCTCACCGGCGGGACCGGCAACGACGACGTCTTCGGCGACGACGGCGACGACACGGTCGTCGAGGGAGCGGGCAACGACAACGTGCAGGCTGGGACGGGAGTCGACGTCGACACGCTCGACTACTCCGGGGTCACCGGCGGCGTGAGCCTGTCGCTGGCGGTCTCCTCGCCGCAGGCGACCGGCGGTGCCGGCACCGACACCGTCTCCGGCTTCGAGAATCTGACCGGCGGCAGCGGGGCGGACGTGCTCGGCGGCGACGCCGGCGCGAACGCTCTTGCCGGGGGCGCCGGGAACGACACGTTTCTCGCCGACGCCGGCGACGACACGATCGACGGCGACCTCGGCACCGACACCGTCGACTTCTCCTCCTTTGCCGAGGGCGTGACGGTCGTGCTCGGGCCGGTCAGCGGCTCGGCGCCCGGCTCCGCGACGACAGCGACGATGGGTACGGATACCCTCTTCGCGATCGCCAACGTCACCGGGGGCGCCTCCGGAGACTCGCTCACGGGCGAAGCAGGTGCCAACGTCCTGATCGGAGGGGACGGCGACGACACGCTCGCCGGCCTGCGCGGGAACGACACGCTGGACGGCGGCACGGGCGCCGATTCGCTGGACTATTCGACCGCCGACGCCGGCATCACCCTCAACCTGGCCAGTCTCGCCGCCCAGAACACGGGCGGCGCCGGGACCGACACCGTGTTGAACGCAGAGAACGCGGTCGGCTCGCCGTTCGGAGACGTGCTCGCTGGGACGGTCGGCGACAATACCCTCGATGGGGGCGGCGGCATCGACACCGCCGACTACTCCGCCACGACGCTCGGCGTCGCGGTCGACCTCGGCGCGGCCGGCGCGCAGGACACGGAGACCGCGGGCACAGACACGCTCGTCGCCTTCGAGAGCGTCGCCGGCGGCTCCGGCCGGGACGTCCTCACCGGCGGCCCGGGAGCCAACACGATCTCCGGCGGCGCCGGGAACGACACGCTGCACGCGACTGCCGGCGGAGACGCTCTTGACGGTGGCACCGGCTCGGACACGGTCGACTACTCTGGGCGTCCGCCCGGAGCGAACGTGAACCTGACCACCGGCATGGCCAAGAGCTCGGGCGCCACCGATCTTCTGACCACCCTCGAGAACGTGATCGGGAGCCCCGGCGCCGACATGCTCGTCGGGGACGGCGCCGTCAACACCCTCTCGGGCGGCGCCGGGAACGACACCCTGCGCGGTCTGGCGGGCGCGGATTCGCTCGTCGGCGGCAGCGGGGCGGACACGGTCGACTACTCGACGTTCTTCCCGGCCAACGGACGCATCGGGGTCGTCGTCAACCTCGCGACCGGCGAGGCCGTCGGCGACGGCACCGACTCGCTCGCGGGGATCCAGAACGTCAGGGGCTCGAGCTTCGACGACCGCCTCCTCGGCAGCCCTCAGGCCAACGCGCTCAAGGGGCTGGACGGCAATGACTTCGTCTTCGGGGCGGCGGGCAGAGACCTCCTCGATGGCGGAAACGGCGCCGATACGCTCGAAGCCCGCGACAGCACGCGCGATCGGGTCTACGGCGGCGCCGGCCGCGACCGCGCGCGCGTCGACCGCAGCCGCGACCTCGTCCGCAGCATCCAGGTCTTCCTGTCTTAGGGAACCCGTTCCGAAACGAAGCCCTGTGCCGCCGGCCCGGCGACGAGGCGTCATTTCGAAACGGGTTCTAGGCCGCGGCGAGCAGCCGGCGGAGCAGAGTCAGCGCGCCCGCCTTGTCCAGGAACTCGTTCAGGTTCCCGCACTTCGGCGACTGGACGCAGGACGGGCAGCCGTCGGCGCACGGACACCCGGCGAGCAGGTGCTCGGTGTCCGAGACCCAGCCTTCCAGCTCGTCGTAACCCCGGCGCGAGATCCCGACGCCGCCGGGATGCCCGTCGTAGACGAACACGGTCGGGCGGCCGGTCTGGAAGTGGAGGTTGGTCGAGAGGCCGCCGATGTCCCAACGGTCGCACATGGCCCAGAGCGGGAGGACGGCGATCATGGCGTGCTCGGCGGCGTGGAGCGAGCCGAGGAGCTTCGGCAGCGGTGCCAAGCCGTCGAGCTGCTCGTCGGAGGGGACGTACCAGATCGCCTCGGTCTCGAACGTCGTCGCGGGCAGGTCGAGCGCGACGAGCTCGAGCGTCGCCTGGTCCCGGATCGACTTCCGCTGGTAGGCGGTGACCTGCTCCGTGACGCTGACTCGGCCGAAGAAGACCTCCAGGCCGAGGCGGTGCTCGGCGAGCTCGGCCTCTTCGATCGCCGTCGACGTCTCCTTCTTCGCCTGTGTGTAGTAGTCGCCGGTGAAGGCTTCGACGACCGCCGCGCGCGCGACGAGGTCGAGCTCGAGGACACGGTAGGACTCGCCCATGTGCAGGTAGACGGCACCCTCGTGCACCGTGGAGAAGGCGCGCTCCCGCTCGACGAGGCCGAGCACGGATCCGGTGGCAGCCTCGACGACGGCGATGGACTCCGGGCTCGCAGACCGCAGCGCCACTCGTCCCGCCGGATAGTCCTTGCCCGCCCAGACGATCCCGGCCTTCGTCCGGCGGAGCTCCCTGCCCTCGACGAGCACCTCCGCGCGCTCGAGGGCGACGTCTCCGAGGGTCCCCCGGTCGCGGTCGTCGAGCGGTGCCTCGAAGGCCGCCGAGAGCACGTGGCCATCCAGGATGCGCGGGTTCGTGTGGTCGAGGATGGCCGCCTCGACGCGGCGGCCGAGCAGCGCCTCCGGCTCGCGCATGAAGAACTGGTCGAGCGCGTCCTCGCTCGCCACGAGCACGGCCAGCCCCTCGCTGCGGCGGCCGGCGCGACCCCACTGCTGGCGGAGGCTCGCGACGGTCCCGGGGAAGCCGACCGAGACGGCGCAGTCGAGGAGGCCGATGTCGATCCCCAGCTCGAGCGCGTCGGTGGCGGTCACGCCGAGCAGCTCCCCTTCGACCAGCCGGCGCTCGATCTCTCGCCGCTGGGCCGGCGTGTAGCCGGCGCGGTACGGGGAGAGGCGGGCCGCCGTCTCGGCGTCCAACCGCTCCGCAGCGAAGCGGTGGATCAGCTCGGTGGCCTTGCGGCTCTTGGCGAAGCAGATCGTCCGCAGTCCGCGCGAGACGAGCTCTGCCAGGAGCCGCGCCCCCTCCCCGAGCGCGCTGGCGCGGAGCTGCAACGGCTCGTCGACCAGCGGCGGGTTCCAGAACGCGATGGTGCGGCCGGCCCGGGGAGCGCCGTCGTCGTCGATCACTGTCGCCTCCGCACCGAGGAGCGCCTGCGCCAGGTCGCCGGGGTTGGCGATGGTCGCCGAGGCGAGCAGGAACTGCGGGTCCGCTCCGTAGATCCGCGCCGCGCGCCTGAGGCGCCTCAGCACGTTCCCGACGTGCGAGCCGAAGACGCCGCGGTAGACGTGCGCCTCGTCCACGACGACGTAGCGAAGATTGGAGAGGACGTCGGCCCACCGGTCGTGGTGAGGCAGGACGCCGACGTGCAGCATGTCCGGGTTGGTGAGGATGGCGTTCGCCCACTTGCGGATCTGCCAGCGGCGCTCGTGCTCCGTGTCCCCGTCGTAGATCGCGGGTCGCACGCCGGGAACGCCCAGGTCGGCGAGTGAGCGGGCCTGGTCCTGCGCGAGCGCCTTCGTCGGGTAGAGGTAGAGGGCGCGGAGCTTCGGCTCCGCCGCGAGCGCGTCCAGCACCGGGAGGTTGAAGGCGAGCGTCTTGCCGCTCGCCGTTCCGGTCGCGACGACGACGTGCTCGCCGCGCCGGGCCGCGGCGAGCGACTCGGCCTGGTGGACGAAGAGGGTCTCGATGCCGCGGGCCTTCAGGGCCGCCTCGAGCCGTGGGTGCACCTCCGGCAGGGGCACCGTTCGCGGCTCGCGGCCCGCGACCTCGGTGAGGAACGCGAGCTCCTCGCCCTCGAGCACTCCCTCCCAGGTCACGACGGCCATCGTGCCGATGCTAGCTTTCGTCCTCCGTGGTACCCCGGTGTCTCACGATTGCGACCTCGGACTCGGGCGGGGGTGCAGGCATCCAGGCGGACCTGAAGGCGTTCGCGGCGCTCGGCTGTCACGGCATGAGCGCGATCGTGGCGCTCACCGCGCAGAACACGACCTCGGTCACCGCGGTCCACGAGGCTCCGCCGGCCTTCGTGCGCGCGCAGCTGGACGCAGTCTTCGAGGACATCGGCGTCGACGCCGCCAAGACGGGGATGCTGTTCAGCGCCCGCATCATCGAGGCCGTGGCCGAGTTCATCCGCGAGCAGGAGGTGCCGCTCGTCGTCGACCCGGTCATGGTCGCCGCCTCAGGAGCGAAGCTCCTGCAGGACTACGCGGTCGCCGCCCTGGTCGGGGAGCTCTTCCCCAAGGCCACGGTGGTGACGCCGAACCTCCACGAAGCGTGCGCGCTGGTCGGGAGGCCGTACGAGGAGGACGCCGACCGCCGCCTGCTGGCCGAGGCGATCCACGAGCTCGGCGCGCCGGCGGTCGTGGTCACCGGCGGACATGGCTCCGAGGCCGTCGACTGGCTCTTCGACGGCGACCGGCACGTTCCCATCCCCGTGGAGCGTTACGGGGATGAAGCGACGCACGGAGCCGGGCGCACGCACTCCGCCGCCCTGACGGCGTTCCTCGCCCGCGGAGAGTCGCTCGAGGACGCCGCCCGCGCTGCCGCCGAGGTCGCCTCCGACGCGGTGCGGAACGGCCTCGCGGACGTCGGCGCCGGCTCAGGGCCGGTGGACGTCTTCCACCTCGATGCTCTCGAAGCTCGGGGAATTCGGGCTCCTCGCTGAGCTCGAGCGGCGCGGGCTTCTCGGCGGGCTCGACGCCGAAGGCGCGTTGTTGGCGGACGGCGTCGTCGTCACGCAGGACACGCTGGTGGAAGGCGTGCACTTCAGCCGTGACTGGATCTCCTGGCGCGATCTCGGCTACAAGGCCGCCGCGGTCAACCTGAGCGACCTCGCGGCGATGGGCGCGGAGCCGGAGGCGCTGCTCGTGAGCCTCGTCCTCCCGCCCGATACGGAAGCGGCGGCCATCGGGGAGCTCTACGAGGGCCTGAACGAGCCCGGCGTGCCGGTCGCCGGAGGCGACACGACCCGGGCCGAGGCGCTCGCTCTCGCGGTGACCGCCGTCGGTCGGAGCGAGCGCGTTCCGGGGCGGGCCGGCGCGCGCCCAGGAGACGTGGTGGTTGTGACCGGCCCGCTGGGAGGGGCCGCCGCCGGCCTGCACGTCTTGCGCGAGGCCTTGAACGGCTTCGACGAGCTCGTCGAGCGCCATCGCCGGCCGCCGCTCCGGCTGGCCGAAGGCCGCCGCCTCGCGGCCGTCGCCCATGCGATGGTCGACGTCTCCGACGGCATCGGCGGGGACGCCGCGCGCATCGCCGAACGCTCGGGCTGCAGGATCGTGCTGGAGCCCGACCGGGTTCCGCGCGCGCCCCGGAGCGACGAGGTCGCCGACCTCCCGTTCTGGACGATGGGGGAGGACTACGAGCTGCTCGCGGCCGTCTCGCCGGAGGACGCGGAGATGCTCGGCTTCCCGGTCGTCGGCCGCTGCGAGGAGGGCTCCGGCGTCGAGCCCGAGCGGCTGACCGGCTGGGATTCCTTTCTAGAACCCGAAGCAGAATGAAGCCTTGAGCCGCCGCGACGCCCTGGTCGGCGCGACAACGAAGCGTCATTCTGCTTCGGGTTCTTACGCCGCCTTGATCCAGGGCTCCCACGCGGCCTCGTAGTGGCTGCGGGAGCGGGCGCCTACGACGGCCTCGCGCGCCTCGCCGGCCTCGAAGAGGATCACGGTGGGGATGGAGAGCACGTTGTAGCGGGCCTGCGTGGCCGGGTTCTCGTCCACGTTCAGCTTCAGGAACTTCACCCGCTGGTGCTCGTCGGCCATGTCCGAGAGGATCGGGCTCACGACGCGGCACGGCCCGCACCAGGGCGCCCAGAAGTCGACGACGACGGGGCCCTCCGCCTGGAGGACCTCGCTCTCGAAATCGGCGTCCCCGACGGCGGTGAGCTCGGCCACGGTCGAACTCTACAGGCGGCCTCGGGCAGCAGCGATGCGCAAGGCCGGGACGCGGACCACGGCCTCGAGGACGATTCCCGGGCCCATCTTCGAGCCGCCTTCCCTCCGGTCGGCAAAGCAGATCGGGACCTCCTCGACCGCGTAGCCGCGCCGGATCGCACGAAAGACCGTCTCGATCTGGAAGGCGTAGCCGCGTGACTCGATCCGCGCCAGGTCGATCGCCTCGAGCACCTCGCTCCGGTAGACCTTGAACCCGGACGTCGTGTCGCGCACCGGGATTCCGAGCACGGTGCGGGCGTAGACCGAGCCTCCGCGGCTGACGAGGCGGCGCAGCGCGCCCCAGTTCTCGGTGGCGCCGCCCGGGACGTAGCGCGAGCCAAGCCCGACGCCGCCTCGGGCCGCGGCCTCGACCAGGCGTGGAAGATCGGCCGGGTCGTGGGAGAAGTCGCAGTCCATCGTCGCGACGAGCTGGGCGCCCAGCCCCAAGGCGCGCTCGAAGCCGGCGATGTACGCTGGGCCGAGACCCTCTTTCCGCTCCCGGTGGAGGACGTCGAGGAAGGCGAGCTCGCGTGCCAGCTCGTCGGCTAGCCGCCCCGTCCCGTCGGGAGAGGCGTCGTCGATCACGAGCACGCGTCCGTCGAGCCCGTGGTCGTCGAACACGGCTCCGAGGGCCCGGACCAGGGGCTCGAGGTTCTCGCGCTCGTCGTAAGTAGGAACGCAGACGACCAGCCGCACGTGCGTATCATCGCCGCGGTGCCTGCGAAGCTGCCGACGAACTCCGAGCTGGCCGAGCGCTTCGAGCTTCTTGCCGACATGCTCGAGCTGGACGGCGCGGATGCCTTCCGCCTCTCCGCCTACCGCCGGGCCGCGGCCCGGATCCGTGAGTCGGCGGTCCCGGTCGCACAGCTCGCGGTCGACGGGAAGGCGACCCGCCTCTCCGGGATCGGCGGCACGATCGAGAGCAAGATCGTCGAGGTCGTCGAGACCGGCGACATGGCCGCAATGGCCAAACTGCGGGCGAAGCTGCCGCCCGGGCTCGTCGAGGTCATGCACGTTCCCGGCCTCGGGCCCAAGACCGCGCGGAAGCTCTGGTCGGAGCTCGGCGTCGAGACCCTGGACGACCTCAAGGCCGCCGCCGAGCAGGAGCGGCTCCGCGGCCTGCCGGGACTCGGGCCCAAGAGCGAAGAGAAGGTGCTGAAGGCGCTCACGACTCCGGCGCGGGCATCCGCCGAGACCGGCCGCACCCTCCTGGGCCGCGCGCTTCCGGCCGTGCGACGAGCGGTCTCGGAGATCGAGGCGAGCGGGCTGGCCGACCGCGTGAGCGAAGCCGGGAGCGTCCGCCGCCGCGCCGAGACCACGAAGGACCTCGACCTCATCGCCACCGCCGAGGACGCTCCTGCGCTGCTTGCGTTCTTCGTGAGCAGGGAATGGGTGGCCGAGGTCGTCGCACAGGGCGGGACGAAGGCAACGGTCATCTCCCACGAGGGCCTGCGCTTCGATCTCCGGGTCGTTCCACCCGAGTGCTACGGAAACCTGCTCCAGCACTTCACGGGCTCGAAGGACCACAACGTCGCCATGCGCGAGGACGCGGTCAAGCGCGGCTTCTCCGTCAGCGAGTACGGCGTGCTCCACGTGGAGAGCGGCGAGACCTTCCAGGCGGCCGACGAGGAGCAGGTCTACGCCCACCTCGGCTACGCCTGGATCCCGCCCGAGCTGCGTGAGAACCGCGGGGAGCTGGAGGCGGCCCGCGAGGGAGCGTTGCCGCAGCTCGTCGAGCTCGGGGACCTGAAGGGCGACCTGCACATGCACACCGACTGGTCGGACGGGCGCGCCACGCTCGAAGCGATGGTGCTGGCCGCCAAGGAGCACGGGCACCGTTATGTCGCGATCTGCGACCACGCCCGCCGCCTCCGCGACGGCCGCCTGGAGGCTCAGACCAAGGCGATCGCGGAGCTCCAGGAGCGCGTCTCCGGGATCACCATCCTCGCCGGCATCGAGGTCGACATCCGCGCCCACGGCAGCCTCGACTACGACGACGAGGCCCTCGCCGCCCGCGACTGGGTGATGGCATCGATCCACTCGGGGTTCGACGGTTCGCGCGAGCGTCTCACCGAGCGCCTGCTCGCGGCCATGCAGAACCCATTCGTCGACTGCATCGGGCATCCCACCGGCCGCAAGATCAACCGGCGGCGTCCCTACGAGCTCGACTTCGAGCGCGTCTGCGAGGTTGCAGTCGAGACGGGCACGTTCCTGGAGATCAACGCGCAGCCGGACCGGCTGGACCTGACCGACACGCTCGCCCGGGCGGCGGCGGACGCCGGCGTAGGCATCGTCGTCTCGACAGACGCGCACCGCCTTCACGAGCTCGACAACCTCGAGCTGGGCGTCGCGCAAGCCCGGCGCGGCTGGATCACCGCGGAGCAGGTCGTCAACACGCGGACCTGGGCCCAGGTCAAGAAGCTCAAGAAGGGATGAACGACTCGCGTTACGGTGCCGCGCCGGTCGCACCGGGCTGATCGGACTCGGGGTGCTAGCGAAGCGCGGACGCGATGACGTCCCAGAGCCGATCCACGTCCTCGGCGGTCGTACGCGTCTGTCCGATCGCCACGCGCATGAAGCGCTGGTCACGGACCTCGGAGGGCGTGACGTACACCCCTGGATCGGCGTTGATGACGGCCGCGAGTGCATCGGTCGCGTCGTTTCCGTCGCGGTGAGCGAAGCAGACGAGTGCCAGGTGCACGGGGGCGATGCGCTCCAGCGCGGGTTCGTCGTCCACACGCCGCGCGAGGTCCGCCGCAAGACGGATGTGCTCCCTGATGTGATGACGAATCCCGCGCGCGCCGTAGTGGCGAAGGACCCACCAGAGCTTGAGCGCACGGAAACGTCGACCGAGCGGCACGTGCCAATCGCGATAGTCGATGACGGCGCCCGACTCGCTCGCCTCGTTCCGAAGGTACGGCGGGACGATG
>Ga0081538_10001507_pt1 | contig 23883 bp, 20 predicted proteins | sample TabmetS5T2R1_FD_71022 | JGI IMG/M metagenome (GOLD analysis project Ga0081538, IMG submission 71022) | Tabebuia heterophylla rhizosphere microbial communities from the University of Puerto Rico - S5T2R1 | ecosystem: Host-associated > Plants > Roots > Rhizosphere ... | reverse complement strand
GCGCCCCCGCCCCGCCGATCGCGGAGCTCGCGATGGCCGGCGCGGCCTTCGGAGCCGCGGTGACCGGGCTGCGCCCGGTGATCGAGATCATGTTCGGCGACTTCATGGCCCTGCCGATGGACAGCCTGGTCAACCAGTCCGCGAAGTTCTGGTACGTGTCGAACGAGCAGGCGAGCGTGCCGCTCGTGGTTCGCTCGGCGGTCGGCGCCGGAGGGCGCTTCGGCGCGATGCACTCGCAGATCCACGGCACGTGGTTCCAGGGCATCGCCGGGATCAAGGTCGTGGCCCCGTCCAACCCGGCCGACGCAAAGGGCCTTCTGAAGTCCGCCATCCGCGACGACAACCCGGTCATCTTCCTCGAGCACAAGCGCCTCTACTCGATTAAGGGGCCGGCGCCGACCGAGGAGACCGTGCCGCTCGGCAAGGCCGCCGTCGTGCGCGAGGGCGCCGACATCACGATCGTGTCCGCGCTGCGGGGCGTGCGCGATTCGCTCGACGCCGCCGAGGAGCTGGCGTCCGAGGGCATCGAGGCCGAGGTGCTCGACCTCCGCTCGCTCCGTCCCCTCGACTACGAGACCGTGCTCGAGTCCGTGGCCAAGACGAACCGCGTGCTCCTCGTGGAGGAGGGCCCGCGCGTCGGAGGCTGGGCCGGCAACCTGCTCGGCATCGTCACCGCCGAGGGGCTGCACGACCTCGACGACGCCTGGATCCTCGCCACGGAGGACACGCCGGCGCCCTACAGCCCGACGCTGGAGGACGCGTGGCTACCCGGCGGCGCTGAGATCGCCGCCGCGGTTCGCGCCCGGCTGGGCGTCTCCGCGAGCTGACGCGGGGGTCGCGGCCCGGAGCGGCGGGAAGTCCGCGGGCAGGCCGGGCGCGTCCACCTGGAAGAGCTCGACCGGCTCCGGCAGGCCGCGGAAGCGCCAAGCGCCGAGGTTGCTCAGGCTCGCGTCGTCCGGGAGCGAGTCCAGGGTCGCCGCCCGCACGGCGGAGGACATCACGATCTGGCCGCCATGTGCGGCGAAGCAGATCCGCGCCGCGGCGTGCACGGACAGCCCGACGTATCCGGTATCGGTGAGCGCGGGCCGGCCGCGGTGCAGTCCGATTCGCAGCCTCACGTCGCCTCCGTCGGGCCAGCCGCCGGCGCTCATCGCGCGCTGGACCGCCAGCGCCCCCTCCACAGCATCGGGCGCGCGATCGAACACCGCGAACACGTCGTCCCCCCGCGCCGACACCTCGTGCCCGCCGGCGCCGCGCACCGCCGCGCGCACGCGGCGCCGGACCTCCGCGAGCAGCTCCGCGTACCCGTCCCCGAGGCGTCCGAGGAGCGCCGTCGATCCCTCGATGTCCGCGAGCAGGAACGTGACGTTGCCTGTCGGCAGCTTCCGCTGAGGCGCCAGCTGCGAGCTGAGGAACCCGATCGGCATGATGCCGTGCTTCTTTGCCGCCTTGAGGAGCCGGATGCGCGCCCGATCGCGCGCCGCGTCGTCCTCGAAGGCCACCTGACCGAACCGCGCGAGCGCGTTCCGGACGTGCGCGGCGTCGTGGATCGGCAGGCGGCGGCGGCCGGTCGAGTCGATGTACGCGAACGCCCGGTCCGGCAGCTGGGCCCGCTCCTTCGCGGTCAAGGTTGCCATCACGGCAATGATCGCAGCCGCCATTCGGGTCACGATGTGGGGAGTGGCGCAGCCCTTGACCGGCCGCACCGCCTGGGCGCGAAACCTCGCCGCACCGGTGCGCAACTTCCTCAGCACCGAGTCCGCGGGCGCGGTGGCGCTTCTGGGCGGGGCGGTTGCGGCCCTCGTCTGGGCCAACTCGCCGTGGTCCGACTCCTACGAGTCGTTCTGGACCACGACGCTGTCGATCCAGGTCGGCAGCGAGGGCATCTCGATGGATCTCCGGGACTGGGTGACCCAGGGCCTGATGACGTTCTTCTTCCTCGTGGTCGGGCTCGAGGCGCGGCGCGAGTTCGACCTGGGGTCGATGCGAGAGCGCCAGCGCGTCGCACTGCCGCTGGTCGCAGCGATCGGCGGCTTGACCGTGCCCGTGCTGATCTACCTGGCCTTCAACGCCGGTGGCGCCGGCGCGGATGGCTGGGGTGCCGCCATGTCGACCGATACCGCCTTCGCCCTGGGCGTCCTTGCGCTCGTGGCTCCGGGCGCCACCCGGCTTCGCCTTCGCCTGCTGACCCTCGTGGTCATCGACGACCTCGTCGCCCTGCTCGTGATAGCCATCGTGTACACGGAGGAGGTCGACGTGGTCGCGCTCGCAGTCGCCCTCGGGCTGTTCGGCCTGCTGCTGGCGCTCCGCTATGCGCCGCTCGCCTGGCGCACGCCCGTCGCCGTGGTGGTGGGCGTGGCGGTATGGGTGGCGCTCCGCGAATCGGGCGTCGATCCGCTGGTCACAGGGCTCGCGGTCGGCCTCGCCGTGAGCGCGTACCCGCCCGCCCGGAGCGAGCTGGAGCGCGCGACCGAGCTGACCCGGTCCTTCCGCGAGCAGCCCACTCCCGAGCTCGCCCGTTCCGCGCAGCTCGGCGTGACCTCCGCGATCTCGACCAACGAGCGGCTCCAGTATCGACTGCATCCCTGGACGAGCTTCGTGATCGCCCCGCTGTTCGCCCTCGCGAACATCGGTGTGCATGTCGACGGAGACCTGCTGAGCGACGCGATCACCTCACCCATCACGCTCGGGATCCTGTTCGGCTACGTGGTCGGCAAGCCGGTCGGGATCGTCGGCGCCACGTGGCTCGCGGCCCGGCTCGGAGGGCTACGCCGGTCGCTCAGCTGGCCGGTGATCGCCGGCGGCGGGGCCGTTGCGGGCATCGGGTTCACCGTCTCCCTCCTCATTGCGACGATTGCGTTCGAAGCCCGGCAGCTGGAGGAGGCGAAGCTCGGCGTCCTCGCGGCCGCGATCCTCGCGTCGCTCCTGAGCTGGCTCGTGTTCCGGATGACCGCGCGGCTACCCGCGGAGGTGCGCGCCCGCCAGCAGCTCGGCACCGCAGAGGATCTGCTCGACCTCTCCGACGACGTGGACCCGGAGCGCGACCACATCCGCGGCCCCGATTCCGCCCCGGTCACGCTGGTGGAGTACGGCGACTACCAGTGCCCCTACTGCGGGCAAGCGGAGGTCGCGATTCGCGAGCTGCTCGACCGGTTCGGAGACGAGCTGCGCTACGTGTGGCGCCACCTCCCCCTCAACGACGTCCATCCGAACGCGCAGATGGCGGCCGAGGCGACCGAGGCGGCCGGCGCCCAGGGTGCCTTCTGGCAGATGCACGACAAGCTGCTCGCCGCCCAGGACGATCTCACGCCGAAGGACCTGCTGCGACACGCGGACGAGCTCGACCTCGAGCTCGAGCGCTTCCGCGACGACCTGCGCCGCCGCTCGCACCTCGACCGCGTGGCCGATGACGTAGCGAGCGCCGACTCGAGCGGAGTCGCCGGCACGCCCAGCTTCTTCATCAACGGCGTGCGGTACCAGGGTGCGTACGACGCGGAGACCCTCGGCCAAGCCGTTCGCCGGGCGCGCGACCGCGCCCGCCTCGAGCAGACGGCCGCGGGGCGTTGACAAGCCTCCGGCGCTCGGAGAGCGTTGCCGCATGGCCATCTCGGACGAGGACCGCAAGCTGCTCGAGACCCATGCGCCCCAGCTGCGCTATCACCCACGCGAGGCGTACCGGGCCGACTCGGCCGCCACCTTCACCGAGGCCTTCTCTCCCGGCCGCCACTCCAACGAGCTCCGCGCCAAGGGCGGAAAGCTGATCGCGCAGGTGCGCCCGACGGCGGGCATCGCCCGCCTGTCGCTGGCGACCCTCGCGCCGAGCGGGAAGAGGTACTACCCGGGCGGCCCGCAGGCCGCGGAGGGCGACTATCTGCTGGGCCAGTCGAAGACGCTGAGGGACGACTGGCTCGCGGCTCGCGCGCTGCCGGGTCTGGCCGACCGGGTCTACTGCCGGATCGCCGAGGGCACGGAGGGCCGGCGCTGGCTCCAGTACTGGCTGTTCTTCTACGACAACCCGTTCAAGCGCCTCGGGTTCGGGCAGCACCAGGGCGACTGGGAGTGGATCCAGATAGCGCTGGTGAACGGCAAGCCGGACCGCGCCTCCTACTCCCAGCACGGCCAGTCCGAGTCGCGCAACTGGCCGCAGGTGGCCACCGTCGCGGGGAAGGGCGTGGTCCCGGTCGTCTACGTGGCCAAGGACTCGCATGCCCTGTACTACAAGCCCGACGAGCACACGCGCATCTTCGGGTTCGCGAACGACCATACGGCCGACGGAGGCGTGAGGCTGCGCCCGGAGCCGTACCTCCTCGACGAGGACGGCGAGGACGACTGGGTCCACTGGCCCGGGACGTGGGGCCCCGAGGGGAGCCCCACCGGGCCGCCCTTCAAGAACGCATGGGAGCAACCCGAGGCGTTCCACGAGGACCGGGTGAAGCGCGGCGTCCTCGCCGGGCTCGAGGATGTGCCCACCCCCGCCGAGCCCGCGCTCGCCGTGACGCTCGAGGACGACACCGCTGTCGTCTCGTACACGCTCGGGCCCAGGCCGCCCGGGAGGAGCGACCCCGCCCGGCTCGAGCTCGCGCTCTACGGAGCAGGCGCCCAGCCCGTCCCGTCGGTCACCGTCACGGACATCACCGAGGCCCGCGGGCAGGTCCGCGTGCCGCTGCCATACGACGACGGTCCGTACAAGCTGCACGCGGCCGTCTACGACGCCGAGGACCAGGAGACGCTGCTCGCGCCAATCGACGTGGCCGTCCCCCGCGGCGCGGGGCTCGAGGCGAGGCCCCGCCGCGTGCTGCGACCGGAACCGGGTGGACGCAAGGCGGTGGCGCTCTCGGAGGTGGGCCTGATCGCGACCGCGCCCTCCGAGGAGGAGGACAACCGGGTGACGCTCGAGCAGGCGGCCAGGCGCGCGGACGTGCTCGGCCCGAGCGTCTCGGTCACGCCGCTGTTCCGGAGCGACCCGCGGCGCCATTTCGTGGTCCGGGGAGCGCCGACCGAGACGCCTCGAACCGACGTGGCGGCCGCCGCGTTCGAGGCCGCGCGCCGCCTCCAGGCGACGCTGCCGGCGGAGTGGGAGGTGTACGCGGACCCGCCCGGGGCGGCGGCCACCCCGGCCCGTGAGGGCCAGGAAGCCGCGCTTGGCGGTGGCGACGACCCACACGACTGGGCGATCGAGGAGCTCTTCTGTCGCCAGGCGTGGGAGCTTCACCCCGACGGTGACGGGGCGCAGGGCGCCGGCATCGTCATCGCCCAGCCGGACACCGGCTTCACCGACCACCCGGAGCTGGAGCTGGGCGCGATCGACCGCCTGCGCGACTACGACGTGCTGACCGACCGGGACGACGCGCACGCCGTGCTCGGCGGCTTCCCGCCGTTCGCCTTCCCCTCGCACGGGACCGGCACCGCCAGCGTTGCGGTGAGCCGCGAGGCGGGCGAGATCACCGGCGCGGCGCCCCGGGCCACGATCGTGCCGATACGCGCGGCGGAGTCCGTGATCCACGTCCGCAACGCCGAGCTGGCCGTGGCGGTCGAGCGCGCCGTCGAACTGGGCGCGGACGTGATCACGATCAGCATGGGCGGCGTGCTCTACCCCCCGGCGCTTCAGGAGATCATCGGGCGCGCCGTGGAGGCCGGAACGATCGTGATGGCGGCCGCCGGGCAGTTCGTCGGCCCGGTCGTGTGGCCGGCGCGGTTCCCCGAGTGCCTCGGGGTGGGCGGGAGCGCACGGGGCGGCGAGCCGTGGCGCTGGTCGAGCAAGGGCCCCGAGGTCGACATCAGCGCGCCGGCGAAGGACGTCTGGGTCGCCGCCACGCGCAAGGACGGCGCCGACCCGTTCCACATCGCGCAGCACGACGGCACGTCCTTCGCGGTCGCCCTCACCGCCGGGGTGGCGGCTCTCTGGCTCGCCCACCATGGCGGGCGCGACAGCGTGGCGGACGCGGTGGGCGGCAAGCCGAACGTGCAGGCCGCGTTCCGGGCGCTCGTCCGGCGGGAGTGCACGAAGCCGGACGGCTGGGACACCGAGCGCCTCGGCGCCGGGCTGGTCAACGCCCAGAAGCTGCTCGCGGCGAAGCTCGATTCCTGGAACGACGTCGATGACGAGCCGGCGCGGCCGCGCACGGACGCGGAGGGGCGTGCGCTCGACGCGGCGCGTGTCATGGCGCCCGCGGATGTCGACGCCGAGGCCCGGATGGTCGCGCTGTTCGGCGGCGACCGCGGCAAGCTGGCGCAGTTCGGCGACGAGGTCGTCTACCGGATGGCAGAGGACGAGGAGCTCCGTGCGGCCGTGCTGTCGGCGCCCGCGGCCGGCCTGGAGGCCGGGGGGCCGGCGCTTCTGCGCGCGGTCGCCTCGCCGTCGCTACGCGAAGCGCTCGCCTAGAGCGCCTTGAGGTCGATGTCCTCGGAGATCTTGAGGACCTCCTTGACGCCCGGCGCCTTGAGGCACTCGTCGAGCCCGCGCTCCGATCCCTCCACGAGGAGGCTCGGCAGCGGCGACGCGGGGGGCACCTCCACCTCACCCGCGCAGCCCACCTGCTCGAGGTGCTCCACGAGCTGGCGGCGCTGCTCGCTGGACGCCTTCTCCTGCGTCGCCAGGTCGCTCTTCGCAGCGGCGCCCGCGTCCTGGAAGACGATCATCGCGGACGACCATCCGGACCTTGCCATGTCCAGGCAACTATAGGCAGTACCGGGCGAGCCCCGAACCGCCTCGGGCCGGCTCCAGCCCGAGCGCGATGGCGTTGTCGATCAGGTGCTCGCGGAGCTCGAGACCCTGGAGCCCGGTCTTCGCGGCCACGAGCGCCGCGACGCCCGTGACGTAGGGAGTCGCCATGCTCGTGCCGTTCTTGCGCTCGTAGTTCGGCTCTCCGTTCGAGCTCCCCGGCACCGCCGACACGACGTTCACGCCGTAGCCCACGATGTCCGGGTTGCACTCCTGGTCGAAGCCGGTCGGCCCGAAGCCTCCGCTGCTGTCGGGCCAGGAGGCGTCCTCGTAGTCGATCGCGCCGACAGCCAGGGACTCGGGGAAGAACCCGGGCGCGCACGACGTGTCGGGGCCCGAGTTGCCGATCGCCACGACCGGGAGGATCTGCCGCGAGACGACGAGCTGCTGGATGAGGAGGTGCATCGCCTTCAGCGTGTCCTCCAGGCCCTCCTGCTCCTCCGCGGGAATGTCGTTCGGGTCGAAGCCGAGCGACATGTTGAGGATGACCGGCTTGCCCTTGTACCGGTCCTCCTTGAGCAGCTCCACCAGCCAGTAGAGAGCCTTCATGACCCGGAGCGCGGTCGTCGTGAGCGTGTCGCTCTCCATCACCGATGCGTTGATGAGGTCGGTCTCGGGCGCGATCCCCACGACCTCCCCTGCCGCGATTCCGGTGACGTGGGTCCCGTGCGTACCGGCGTCGAACGCGTCGACGCGGTTCAACGGGACCTTCAGGTCCTGCGGGATCTCGGCGAACTCGATCTTCCGGCCCTCGAACTCGCGGTGGGCGCCGTCGCAGCCCGTGTCGAGGACCGCGACGACGGTGCCCGCGCCGCGGTTCCCCTCCTCGTGGCTCTCGCGGACGCCGGTGCGGTCCGCGAGCACGTCGAGGATGGGGCGCACGTCCGCGGCGGAGACCGGCTCGCCGAGCGCGGTCTCCGGCAGCGACAGGGTGAAGTTGCGGGCGAGCACGTAGCTCTCGTCGAGCTTCTCCTGCATCGCCTCCTTCGGAGTTCCAACCGGCGGCTCGAGGAGCAGCGCGTTGAACTCGGGCAGCGTGACGAAGCCGCCCTGGCTCGGGTCGGCGGGAATATCCGCCACCCTGTCGGCCCGCTCGAGGCCCATCGCCGGGAGCTCCTTGGCGCTGGCGACCAGGTCCTCGCGAATCGCGTCGATCCGGTCTCCCTCCTCGGCGAGGCCGGCGGCGGGCGGCGGTCCGACGTCGAGCGGCCGGATCGCGATGTAGCGGGCTACCTCCATCTCGAGCGAACCCTAGCCGCGGTTCTCGCCTCCGCGTACGGGGTACGCAAGCCTGATGCCGGTGTTCGGCCTGCACCTCTCGCACGAGCAGATCGCTCCGAGCCGTCTACTCGCGCACGCGCGCGAGGCCGAGGCGGCCGGGTTCCAGGCGGCGATGTCGTCGGACCACTTCTCCCCGTGGAGCGAGCGGCAGGGGGAATCGGGGTTCGCCTGGTCCTTTCTCGGGGCCGCGCTCCAGGCCACGTCGCTCCCCTTCGGCGTGGTGAACGCGCCCGGCCAGCGCTACCACCCGGCGATCGTCTCCCAGGCGGCCGCGACGCTGTGCGAGCTGTTCCCCGGACGCCTGTGGGTCGCGCTCGGCACGGGCGAGGCCTCCAACGAGCACATCACGGGAGACGGCTGGCCGTCGAAGGCCACGCGAAACGCGCGCCTCCTCGAGTGCGTGGAGGTGATGCGGGCGCTGTTCGCGGGCGAGGTGGTCGACCACGACGGCCTGGTGCGCGTGGACCGGGCCCGGCTCTGGACGCTGCCGTCAGAGCCGCCCGCCTTGATCGGGGCGGCGGTGAGCCCCGAGACCGCACGCTGGTGCGGAGGCTGGGCGGACGGCCTCGTGACGATCAACCAGCCGCGGGAGACGCTGGAGCGCATCGTCGCCGCGTTTCGCGACGGCGGCGGCGAGGGAAAGCCGATCCGCCTGCAGGTCCACCTGAGCTGGGCCCCGACCGAGGACGAGGCACTGCGGATCGCGCACGACCAGTGGCGCACCAACGTGTTCCCGCCGCCGCTGTGCTGGGACCTCGAGACCGTCGAGCAATTCGACCTCGCGGCGGCGCACGTGCGTCCCGAGGACGTGGCGGGCAGCGTGCTCGTGTCCGCCGATCCGGCGCGGCACGCCGCGGCGCTCGCCGAGCTGGCCGAGCTCGGCTTCGACCAGATCCACCTCCACCACGTCGGGCAGGACCTCGGACCGTTCATCGACGCGTTCGGCGAGCGCGTCCTCCCCGGGCTTCGGGCGTGACACGCAAGGCGACCAGCGACGTCTGGTGGAAGAACGCCGTGGTCTACTGCCTCGACGTCGAGACCTTCCTCGACATGGACGGCGATGGGCGCGGCGACCTGCGCGGCCTGTGCGAGCGGCTCGACTACCTGGCGGGGCTCGGCGTCGGCTGCGTCTGGCTGATGCCGTTCATGCCCTCCTGCCAGCGCGACGACGGCTACGACATCACGGACTTCTACGGCGTGGACCCTGGGCTCGGCACGCACGGGGATCTCGTGGAGGTGATCCGCACGGCGCGCGACCGCGGCATGCGGGTGATCGCCGACCTCGTCGTGAACCACACGTCCGATCGCCATCCGTGGTTCGAGGACGCCCGGCGCGGGCCGGAGTCGCCCTTCCACGGGTTCTACGTATGGAAGGACGAGAAGCCGGAGGAGAAGCCGGGCGACGTCGTCTTCCCCGATCAGGAGAGCTCGAACTGGGCCTACGACCGGAAGGCGAAGAGCTGGTATCTGCACCGCTTCTACTCGCACCAGCCCGACCTCGACGTCTCGAACCCGGAGGTCCGGGACGAGATCGCGCAGGTCGCGGGGTTCTGGCTCGAGCAGGGGCTGAGCGGCTTCCGCGTGGACGCCGTGCCGTTCCTGATAGAGCCCGTCGGGATCCCGGAGGAGAAGCGGGGCGACCCACACGAGCTCCTGCGCGACCTGCGGCGCTTCCTCGGCCGCCGCAACGGCGAGGCCGTGCTGCTCGGCGAGGTCAACCTGCCGCCCGAGCAGCAGCGCGAGTTCTTTGGCGACGAGGACGGGGACGAGCTTCAGCTGGTCTTCTCGTTCACGGTCAACCAGGCGATGTACCTCGCCCTGGCGCGCGCGGAGGCCGAGCCGCTCGCTCGGGCGCTCGAGGCGCTGCCGCCGATTCCCGAGGACTGCCAGTGGGCGAACTTCGTGCGCAACCACGACGAGCTGACGCTCGACAAGCTGCCGGAGGACGAGCGGCAGGAGGTCTTCGCCGCGTTCGGGCCGGATGAGGAGCTTCAGCTCTATGGCCGCGGGCTGCGGCGGCGCCTCCCCACGATGCTCGGCGGCGACCAGCGGCGCATCCGGATGGTGTACTCGCTCGCCTTCTCCCTGCCGGGCACGCCGGTGCTCTTCTACGGCGAGGAGATCGGGATGGCCGAGAACCTCGCCATCGACGGTCGCTACAGCGTGCGGGCGCCGATGCAGTGGTCGGGCGAGCCGAACGGCGGCTTCACGACCGCCGAGGAGCCGTGCCGGCCCGTCGTGGAGGACGGCACGTTCGGGTTCCCCGAGGTCAACGTCGCTCGCCAGCGGCGCGACCCCCACTCGCTGCTGAACTGGATGGAGCGGCTGATCCGGCGCCGGCGCGAGTGCCCCGAGCTCGGCTGGGGCCGGTGGCGCCTGCTGGACCCCGGCGACCCGGCGGTGTTCGCGCACGCGGCCGACTGGGAGGGCTCCACGGTGGTCGCGGCGCACAACCTCGCGGACCGGCCGGCCCGGGTACGACTCGAGCCGGGCGGCGAGGGCGCGCTCGTCGACCTCTTCGAGGACGGGGAGCACGACCTCGGCGAGGGCGCGGCCGCGCTCGAGCTCGGCCCGTACGAGGGCCGCTGGTTCCGGGTCCGCCGGCCGGGCCGGCGGCTGCCGCCGTGAGCTAGGTCACGTCAGGAGCGTCGCGAGGCCCGCCAGCACGAAGGCAGAGGCCCAGAACTGGTCCGAGTTGATCCAGGCTCGCCTGAGGAACGTCAGGCCGAGCTTCTCGTAGACCACGAGCGCGACCACGGCCATCACCGCGAGCATCGCGCCCACGTGGACGGTGATCGCGAGCGCCGCCTCGCCCACCCCCAGCGTCGCCGCCGGGTGCTCGTGGACATGGCCGGCGTGGGCATGCGCGGACTCGGCTCCTCCGGTTCCGAGCAGGACCGGGGCGACCATCAGCCCCGCGCCATGGGCGCTCGACATGAGGAACGACCACCAGGTGAGCTCCCCGCGCGTCACGCGCATGGTGGTCCAGCGCGGGTGGGCGCGCGGCTTCCAGAAGCGCAACACCCCAAAGGCGATCAGGGCCGCGGCCGCCCCCAGGTGGAGCGGCTCCGGGTCGGTCAGCGCGCCAAGGCCGACCACGAGCGCGGCGACCAGTGCGATCGCCAGCTCGTGGCCGATCGCGATCGGCGGCAGCGCGCGGAGCACCGAGCGCCGGTCGCGGTCCTGCATCCCGAGCCCGACCGCGAACAGCCAGCCCATCGCGGGGTTGACGCCGTGATAGGCGCCGAGCAGCGCGACGGTCACGAGCGGCAGGGCCTCCACTCAACCTCCGTTCGGGAAGCAATAGGAGTCGGACGAGGCGTCTCCACCCTGGAGGCGCACCTGGTGGGGGCGCTCGCCCTCGGGGAACTCGACGAAGACGTCCGGATCCAGCGACATCGAGCCGTCCGCGCGGGCGTCCAGCTTCGCCAGCCAGCCCCTGATCCCGTCCGGGTAGAACTGCTCGTCCCAGGAGCGGTAGAGCGAGTTCGTCAGGTAGACGCGGCGCCCGTCACGGCTGACCTCGACCATCTGGGGGCCGCCGTTCACCGAGCCGGCCGCCGGGTGCGCGGCACGCGAGACGATGCCGCCGATGCGGACCGAGCCGGTCTCGCGCGGGTTGTGCGGGTCGGTCACGTCGTAGCGCTTGAGCTCTCCGGTGCCCCAGCACGACAAGTAGAGGGAGCGGTCGTCCACGGACAGGGCGATGTCGGTCACGAGCGGCGGGACCGCACCGAACGGCTTGAGTGCCGGCGGCAGCCGCTCCTCCTCGGCCGGCTCGGCGGGGATCGAGATCACCCTCTCGGCCGCGAACGTGCCGTCCGGCTGGCGCTCCCACAGGAACACGGAGGCCGACAGGTCCTCGGTCGACACCACGCAGCCCACGAAGCCGTAGGCCTTGTCCGGGTCGTGCGCGGGCCGGAGCTCGAGGACCATCTGGTTCTCGGCGCCCAGGTCGACCTCCTGGAGGTGGCGGCGTCCCTTCATGTCCCACACGTGCAGCCGATGGCCGTACTCGTTGCCCAGCAGCAGCTCGGGGTCGATGCCGTCCTCCACCATGTTCGGCGTGCCCCATTCGCTCGTGATGACACGGTCGTAGCCGAGGTGCCACCAGAAGTCGTAGGCGAGCTTCTGCGGGCCACGGTCGCGCTCCCAGGCGCCCTTCACCGCGAACGTGTCGTGGTCGAGGACGAAGATGCCGCCCGGACCGTCGCCGTCGGGAGCGCCGATGGCGTTGACGTAGATGCCGTCGGGCCCGCAGTGGACGGTGTGCGCGCGGGAGTAACCGGTCTTGCGGGCGATCTCCTCCGGCTCGATCGTCTTGACGATCCGCGGCGCCTTCGGATCGTCGGCGGTGTCGACGACGTAGACGCGCGACGAGCGCAGCCCCGGGACCACGAGGTAGCGCCGCTCCACGTGGGGGTGCGGCATCCACGGGCACAGCGCCGACGAGCACGCGTTCCAGCCGAAGTGATGCAGCTCGTCACCCACGTTCGGCATCTCGAGGCGGCCCACGATCTCGCCATAGGTGGACGACTCGGGATCGAGGTCGAGCACGCCGAGCGCGTCCGGTGGCGTGTCGCCGTTCTCGCCGACGCCGATCGTCGCGACGTAGGCGAGCCGCTCCGGCGCCGCGGCAGCGGCTTCCGTGGCGCTGGCATAGAAGGTTGGGTCGGGCGTGAAACGAGTCATGGCCGGATTCGATCGCGGCCCGGTAGGCGACCGGTAGGCGGCTGGTAAACGGCAGCCGGAGGGGTGGGGCCTACACTGACGAGCATCGAACGAGTTGCTGTGATCGGCGGCGGCCTGATGGGCTCGGGCATCGCGGAGGTGAGCGCGGCGGCCGGCCTGTCGGTCGTGGTCCGCGAGGTCGACGAGCAGGCCGCGGCGGGCGCGCGGTCACGCGTCGAGGAGTCGCTCGCGCGGGCGGTCACGCGGAGCAAGGTCAGCCAGCAGGCGGCCCAGGACGCGCTCGAGCGAATCGAGTTCACGAGCCACCTTCACGAGCTGGCTGACGTCGACCTCGTGATCGAGGCGGTGCCCGAGGACGCGGCCCTCAAGACCGCCGTCCTTGCCGAGGTGGCCGACGTGGTCGAGCCGCACACGCTCATCGCGTCCAACACGTCGTCGATTCCGATCGCGCAGCTGGCGGCGGCGGTGCCGGACGCCTCGCGCGTGCTCGGCCTCCACTTCTTCTCGCCCGTGCCGGTGATGGGCCTCGTGGAGCTCGTGGTGGCGCTCGACACCAGCCCCGAGACGGTCGAGCGCGCACGCGAGTTCATCGAGCGGCTCGGCAAGACCGCGATCGAGACCAAGGACCGCTCGGGCTTCATCGTGAACATGCTGCTCGTGCCGTATCTGATGGCGGCCGTGCGGATGTACGAGGAGGGCTTCGCCACCCGCGAGGCGATCGACGAGGGCATGAAGCTGGGCTGCGGCCACCCGATGGGCCCGCTCACCCTCTGCGACTTCATCGGGATCGACGTGATCTACAGCGTGTGCGACGAGCTCTACGAGGAGTTCAAGCGGCCGGAGTACGCCCCGCCGCCGCTCCTCAAGCGGATGGTCGCCTCGGGCCGCCTCGGCCGGAAGACCGGACGGGGCTTCTACGAGTACGCGCCGTCCCGCCCGCCGGTGCCGGCGTAGGATCGCCATCGCACGCGTCGTCGCCTTCGACGTCAACGAGACGCTGCTCGACCTCAGCGCGCTCGACGCCGTCTTCGCGGACACACTCGGCGATGCGGCGCTGCGACCGCAGTGGTTCTCTCAGATGCTGCAGCTGGCCTTCGTCGGCGCGATCACCGGCCGCTACGTCGATTTCACGAGCGCCCAGCATGCCGCGCTCGCGATGGTGGCCGAGCGCCAGGGGATCGCCCTCGACGAGGAGGGCGCGCGGCGCATCGTGAGCGCGATGCGGACGCTTCCGCCACATGGCGATGTCCCGGACGCTCTCACTCTCTTGGGCGACGGCGGCTTCACCCTGGCCGCCCTCACGAACTCGCCGCTGGAGGTAGTGGACGATCAGCTCCGGAACGCCGGGCTGCACGCTCGCTTCGACGCGATTCTCTCGGCCGACCAGGTCCGCGCCCTGAAGCCGCGCCCCGAGCCGTACGAGCTGGCAGCGCGCACCTTCGACGTGCCGCTCGCGGGCGTGCGCCTCGTGGCTGCCCATGCGTGGGACGTGGCAGGTGCGCTGGCCGCCGGTTGCCGAGCGGCGTTCGTCGCGAGGCCCGGCATGGTCCTCAGCCCCGTTGGGCCGCGGCCGGACATCGTCGGCACCGACGTCGGCGAGGTGGCCGAGCGAATCCTCGAGCTCGATCGCTAGGTGCTCGCCTTGGCCGGAGCCAGGGTCCTGCTCTCGTAGCCGAACCTGGACAGGTCCATCACGGGCCTGATCTCGATCGCTCCGGAGCGCATCGGCACCTTGTCCGCCCACTCCCGCGCCTCGGCGAGGCTCTCGCACTCGAGCAGGCAGAACCCGCCGAGCTGCTCCTTCGTGTCAGCGAACGGCCCGTCGGTCACGATCGGCTCCTCGTCCTCGCGGACGTGGATCGTGGCCGCCGCCGGCTCGAGCGGCTCGCAGGCGATCAGCGCGCCCCGCTCGAACGCCTCGGCGTCGAAGGCGCTCCAGGCCTCCAACCCCTGCTGCATCTCCTCCGGGGAGGCGGACTCCATGCTGCGCTCCTCGACCACGAAAGTCAGCAGATACCTCATCGCTCCTCCTTCGTCAGAGCGGCGCCCTTCGCCGCCTCACACTAACGACGAACGGCGGACGGTCGGATCGACACTACGCTTTCCCCCCGTGTCGACGGCCGATCCCAGCGCGCACGACCGCTTCTTCATGAGGCAGCGGTTCCGGATGATGATCAACCAGTACGAGGTGTCGACGCTCGGGCCGGACGGGAAGTCGGCGGGGGAGCCCGTCTGCTTCGTGGAGCAGAAGCGCATGAAGCTCAAGGAGGATCTGCGCGCGTTCACCGACGACTCGAAGGCCGGCGAGGTGTTCCGGATCAAGGCACAGCAGGTCTGGGATCCGCGCGCCCGCTACGACGTGACCGACGAGAGCGGCCGGCACGTCGGGCAGCTGGCCAAGGTATTCGGCAGGTCGCTGCTTCGTTCCACATGGCGCATCTACGACACCACTGGCGACGAGGTCGCCTGGGCGCACGAGCGCAACCTGCCGGTCGCGCTCGTACGGCGCTTCATCGGCCTCATTCCGTTCATCGGCGGATTCGTGGACTGGGTGCCGATCCCCTACCACTTCGACTACTTCGTGGGCGACGAGCGAATCGGCGGCCTGGACCGCATCTACGGCGTGCGCGACCGCTACCGGCTGGACGTATCGGGGGATGCGGAGCGCGCCATCGACCGCCGCGTGGTGCTCGCCCTCGCGGTGGGCATGGACGCGCTCCAGGCGCGCTAAGCCGCCTCTGAGAGCGCCGGCTCGGCCTCGACCTGCTCGACCTCGGCGGCGGGACGGTTGTCGCCCAGCACGGTGAACGCCACCACGAGCGCCACCGCAACCAGCGCCGCGCCGATCAGGTACGCCGTGTGGTAGCCCGAGTTCAGGGCTGACGCGAGCGACTCGCCGTCGCCGACCAGGCTTTCCGTGCGATCCGTCGCGAACGTGGCGAGCACCGCGAGCCCGATCGCGCCGCCGACCTGCAGGGTGGTGTTCACGAGGCCGGACGCCAGGCCCGCGTCGCTCGGCGTGACGTCTGACATCGCGAGCGTCATCAGCGCGGGGAAGGCGAGGCCGGCGCCGAGGCCCAGCAGGAGCATCACGGGCAGGATGTCGGTCGCGTAGGTCGCGTCGACGGGGGTCTGGGCGAACAGGAGCAGCCCGGCACCGATGAACAGGAGGGCCGGGATGATCGTGTTCCGGGGGCCGAAGCGCACGTTGAAGCGCTCCGCGAAGCCGAGTGACAGCGTCCCGATGACGATGGTCACCGGCAGGAAGGCAAGGCCGACCTCGAGCGCGTCGTAGCCGAGCACCCGCTGCATGTACAGGGCGCCCAGGAAGAACATGCCGAACATGCCCGAGACGAAGAGCGCCTGGATGGCGTTCGCCCCGGTGACGTTGCGCGAGCGGAACAGCCGCAGCGGCATCAGCGGGTTCGGGATGCGCGCCTGGCGCGCGATGAACGCGGCCAGGAGGGCGATCGAGACGCCGCCGAGCCCGAGCGTCTGGACGGAGCCCCAGCCCTGATCGCCGGCCTCGAGGATGGTGTAGACGCCGAGCATCAGCGCGCCGGTGATCAGCACGGCGCCGGGCACGTCTGCGCCCTGCTTGAAGCCGATTCCCTTGTCGCCCTCGACGAGTCGCATGGCGAACAAGGCCGTGGCGACGCCGATCGGCAGGTTCACGAAGAAGATCCAGTGCCAGTTGATCGCCTCGGTCAGCGCGCCGCCCGCCAGCAGTCCGATCGAGCCGCCGGCCGAGGCGACGAAGCTGTAGACGCCGATCGCCTTCGCCTGCTCCCGGGGCTCCGGGAACATCGTCACGATCATGCCGAGGATGACGGCGGAGGTGAGCGCGCCGCCCACGCCCTGAACGAAGCGGGCGCCGATCAGGACGCCCTGCGACTGAGCCACCGCGCACAGGAGCGAGGCCGCGGTGAACACCGCCAGGCCGATCAGGAACACGCGCCGGCGCCCGATCAGGTCGCCCAGGCGCCCGGCGAGCAGCAGGAGGCCGCCGAACGCAATCAGGTAGGCGTTCACGACCCAGGCGAGGCTGTTCTGCGAGAAGCCGAGATCGTCCTGGATCGAGGGCAGCGCCACGTTCACGATCGTGGCGTCGAGGACGATCATGAGCATGCCCACGCAGAGCACGATGAGGGCGAGCCAGCGTGAGCTATCCGGGGCGGCGACGGACTGGGCAGACATGCCGACGAGGTTGCCAGCGGAGCGCCCCGCCACGAAGGCGGCTAGCCGGTGTTTAGGGGTTCGGGTAGCCGTACCTGCTAGGCATTCGGGGCGTGAGGATCCTCGTCACCGGCAGCGCTGGGCACCTCGGCGAGGCGCTCGTACGGGTGCTCGGCTCGGAGGGGTTCGAGGTCGTCGGGCTCGACGCGCTCGACTCGCCGCACACGACCGTGGTGGGCACGATCGCCGACCGCGACTGCGCGCGGCGCTCCGTCGCCGGCGTGGACGCGATCGTCCATGCCGCCACGCTCCACAAGCCGCACGTCGGGTCGCACGACCGGCAGGCGTTCGTCGACACCAACGTCACCGGGACCCTCAACCTCCTCGAGGAGGCCGTCGAGGCGGGCGTCGGCCGCTTCGTCTTCACGAGCACGACCAGCGCATTCGGCCGGGCGCTGACGCCGCCGCCAGGCGCCCCCGCGGCGTGGATCACCGAGGACGTCGCGGCGGTGCCGCGGAACGTCTACGGGGTAACGAAGATGGCGGCCGAGGACATGTGCGACCTCGTCCACCGCGACCACGGCCTGCCCTGCCTCATCCTGCGCACGTCGCGCTTCTTCCCGGAGGGCGACGACCGCGACGACGTGCGGGCCGCCTACGACGACCTGAACCTCAAGGTCAACGAGCTGCTCTACCGCAGGGTCGACATCGAGGACGTGGTGAGCGCACATCGGCTCGCTCTCGAGCGCGCGCCTGAGATCGGCTTCGGGCGCTACATCGTGACCGCCACCACGCCGTTCACGCGCGACGACCTCGCCGAGCTGCGGGCCGACGCTCCCGCCGTCGTGCGACGGCGCGTGCCCGCCTACGAGGCCGTGTACGACGCGCGGGGCTGGACGATGTTCCCGAGCATCGAGCGCGTGTACGACAACGCTCGCGCGCGCGAGGAACTGGGTTGGGCGCCGCGCTACGACTTCCGCCACGCGCTCGAGCGGCTCGAGGCCGGGGAGGACCCGCGCAGCGCGCTGGCGATCGCGATCGGCGCGAAGGGCTATCACGCGGTCTCGACGGGGCCGTACACCGTCCGCTGAGCGATCAGCCGGCCAGCGGCATCGCGTAGTGAAGCCGCAGGAAGGTCCGCTTCCAGAGCCGCAGGACGTGGTCGGTGTGCAGCTCGCCGAGCTCGTCGACGTAGACGTGGATGCGCTCCGTCAGCTGAGGAACGTGCTTGGCCCATACGGTGTCCGCGTCGCGCACGACGACGAAGTAGAACCCGGAGTCGCCGAACTCGTGCGCGGCCGAGAGGAGCTCGAGCGACCCGTCGGGGCGTGCCCGCGGCTCGAGGAAGACGGACGCGTTCCCGTTCGGCAGCGGGAAGGTCACCTTGACGCACGGCCCAGGCGCAAGCGGCGGCCGCGCGACGGAGTAGAGACCGGCGTAGAGGACCTCTCCGCCAGGCAGCCGATGGCGCAGCCACGCGGTGTGAGCCTCTCCGTCCGGACCGCACATGCGCACCAGCCGGCTCGAGATCCCGCGGCTCGTGTCGAGCGGCGCCAGCGGGAGCTGGAGTTGGCCGAGCCGGCGGGCGAAGATCGCATCAACTGCTCTGCCCAACGGCCGGAAGCCCGGGCTCCACTGCGACCAGAGGTGCAACCGGTGGCGGCCCGTGCGCTCATAGAAGGCTGCGACCTCGGGCCGGATGTCGGCCGGGTTGAAACGCTCGGATCGGAGGGCGGCGAGGTCGTCGATGAGTCCCGCGTCGTCGCGTGGAGGGTCCATGAGCAGGCCCTCGCTCTCCGCGTAGCGCTCGAAGTCGACCTCGCGCACACCGGACGGCGGCGCGGCGGGGCCGCGCAGCCACGGCGCGGACGCGAGCTCGAGCCGCCTCCCGGTGGCTCGCACCCACTGCTGCGTGGTCCAGTCGGTTAGGAAGCCGCGCCCCTCGCCCAACCATGGGTTCATTCCCGGACCGTACGACACCGAGGCGCCCTCGACACCGCCACGAGCCGCGCCGGCTCGGCGCCGCGGTTGTGCACCGCGCTAAGCGGGAGCCCCGTGAGCCACAGCATGTCGCCGCGCGCGAAGCGCCAGCATCCGTGCTCCTCCGTCTCGAGCTCGATCTCTCCGCGTTCGACCACCACCAGCGCGTCCCGCCATTCGGCCTCGGCGTAGCGCCGCGCCCGGCCGGGCGCGAGGGTGACCACGCGGATCTCGAACATCAGAGCTTGGGCGGCAGGTCGAACGCCGGGAAATGCCGGCTTTCGAAGGTCAAGATCTCCGCCACCACCCCGTCCTCGATCCGCAGCACGTCGAGCGCCAACGGCAGGTGGTCGGACTCGCCGGGACGGCGCACATAGCAGGCCACGGCGGGCTGCAGGTTCGCCCGGGTCGCCACGCCGCGCATGTGACCGAAGTTGTCGAGATCGAACGCGCCGCCCGCCATCCAGAAGCCGACGATGGTCTCGCGTCCCACGTAGACCCCGGGCTCGGGCGGCATCGAGAAGCGGGCGTCCTCGCGCATCAGCTCGACGAGCGCACGCGGGTCGGCGCGGTCGGTGGCGTCGATGTACCGCTGCACCAGGCGGCGCTCCTCCTCCGTGCGATCGGCGCCGGCCGCCCACTCGCTGCGCCGCTCGGGAAGGTGTTGCTTCATGCCCGCATGGGCGCGCTGCAGTGCGCTGTTGACGGACGGGACGCTCGTCTCGAGAAGCTCCGCCGTGTCCTTCGCCGGCCAGCCGAGCACGTCCCGCAGGATCAGGACCGCGCGCTGCGTGGGCGGCAGGTGCTGGATGGCGACCATGAACGCGAGCTCGATGGTCTCCTTCGACGAGACGGCCGCGTCGGGCTCGTCCTCGCTGGGAGCCGCCTCCTCGAGAAGGCGGTCCGGGAAGGGCTGCAGCCACGGGACCTCGCCCGACGCGGCCGGCGAGCGCGGCCGGCGGCGCAGCGCGTCCAGGCAGGCGTTGGTCGCGATCCGGTACAGCCATGCCCTGAAGCTCGAGCGGCCCTCGAAGCCCTCGCGGCCCTTCCACGCGCGCATGAACGTCTCCTGCGTCAGGTCCTCCGAGTCCTCCAGCGACCCCGTCATCCGATAGCAGTGGATCTGGAGCTCGCGCCGGTGGCGCTCGGCCTGCTCGGCAAAGGCTGATTCCTTCATGCCCGTATGACGGCCTTCCGGCCCGAAACTCATCGGGGTTGGGCGAGCCCGGCCTCGTACGCGAAGATCACCGCCTGCACGCGGTCGCGCACGTCGAGCTTCGCGATCACGCGCTTCACGTGGGTCTTCACGGTCGACTCCTCGATCACGAGCACATCCGCGATCTCGGTGTTCGAGAGGCCCCGGGCCATCTGCTCGAGCACCTCCCGCTCGCGCGGCGTGAGCTCGTCGAGCCGCGCGTCGCGCGCGGCGTCGGGAGCGGGATGCACGGCCATTCGCTCGATCACGCGGCTGGTGACCGACGGGGAGAGCAGCGAGTCGCCGGCGGCGATCGTGTGGACCGCGGCCACGAGCTCCTCGGGCCTCGTCCGCTTCAGCAGGAACCCCGACGCCCCGGCGCTCAGCGCGCCGAAGATGTAGTCGTCCTGCTCGAAGGTCGTGAGGATCACGACCTTGACCTCCGGGAACGCATCGAGCAGCTCGCGCGTGGCGGAGATGCCGTCGAGGTCCGGCATCCGCACGTCCATCAGCACGACCTCGGGGCCGAGGAGCCGAGTGCGGTAGATGGCGTCGCGCCCGTCGCTCGCCTCGCCGACCACCTCGATCGCAGCGTCGCTCGCCAGCACCCCGCGCAGGCCGGCGCGCATCAGGTCGTCGTCGTCGACGATCAGCACGCTGACTGTCATGAGTCGCGGCCCCCCGTCGGTAGCTGTGCGCGCACCTCGAAGCGCCCGTCCGCGGCGCGCGCCGCGAGCGTGCCGCCGAGCAGCGCCGCCCGCTCGCGCATGCCGACCAGCCCGTGGCCGCCGTTCCGATCGGAACCTCCGGAGCGGAGCGAATTCGTGACGACGACCCCGAGCGTGCCGGGGTCGAAGCGCACTTCGACCTGCACGTCCCCGGCGCCATGCCGTGCCGCGTTGGTGAGCGCCTCCTGGAGGATGCGATAGGCGCCCTGGTCGACGCCCGGCGGCAGCGGCCGCCGGTCTCCCCAGACCGTCGCGTGCACCTCGAGGCCTGCGGCGCGGTGGCGGTCGATGAGACCCTCTAGCGCTGCCACCCCGGCCGGCGGCTCGACGGAGTCCTCGGCGAGCGTGGCGTGCTCGCGCAGGACGCCCACCATCTGGTCGATCTCGCCGACGGTTTCGCGCGCGACCTCCTCGATCGTCTCGAAGGCCTGCCGGGCGCCCTCGGGATCGCTCTCGGCCTTGAGCCGCCCGAGCCCCGCGTGGACGAGGATCACGTTGATCGCGTGGCCCGCGGAGTCGTGGAGGTCGCGGGCGATGCGGGTGCGCTCCTCGGCAGCCGCGAGGCGACGCTCGCGCTCGGCGTCGCGCTCGGCCCGCAGCGCGCGTTCCTCGAGCTCGGCCATCCGCTCCTTCCGGAGGCGAGTGCGCTCGCCGGCCAGCCACACCCCGCTCCACAGGAGGGTGCCGAACAGAAGCTCGGAGCCGGGGAACGCATCCCGCCCCAGCCCGCTCGAGACGAGGTGGATCAGGAATCCGGTCACGGCCACCGCGAGCCGAGCGCGCCTCTGGCTCTCGTCGGCGCCCGCGGCCATCCAGTAGAGCGCGATCGTCGGGCCGATCGGCGGTCCCACCGGCTCGGCGAGGAGGTGCACGGCCGAGCTGGCCAGCGTCGTGAAGAGGAAGACGGGGACGATCGCGCGGCGGCGCGCGACCAGCGGGAGCGCGGCGAGCACGGTGAACACGACCGCGAGCGGATCGCCGCCGTCGCCGAGCCCGAGCAGCAGGAGGGAGACGGCGAGGGCCGCCGCCGCGATGCCTGCGTCCAGCACGATGTCCCTGCGTGTTGCTGCCATCTTCGAGTCGAGCGTAACGACCGTTTGGCCGGTTCGAATCGCCCGCTGCGGGGATGGGGCGTACCTCCCAGGGAGGATGCCGAATCCTCTCGCGGGGTGTTTTCGCCCTTCGCCCGCGGACCTACCGTGGCCGGACATGATGTCTTCGCTCACACGCTGGGTCCTCGCCCACAAGCGCACCGTCGTCCTCACCTGGGTCGTCCTCACGATCGCCGGCATCGCGGCCGCCGGACCGGCGTCCAACGCACTGGACCCCGAGTTCTCCGTGCCGGACAAGGAGGGCTGGGAGGCCAACGTGGCGATCGCCGAGAAGTACCGCGGCACGGGCGGCGACAACACGCCGCTGGTTCCGGTGGTGACGCTTCCGAAGGGCGAGCGTGTCGCCTCGCCTGCGGTGAAGGCCGACCTCGCGAGGATCGACGCGCGCCTCGAGCGCGCCCTGCCCGGCGCGCGGATCGCGTCCTACTCGTCCACCGGCGATCGGACGTTCGTCTCCGACGACGGCCGGACGACCTACGCGATCGTCCATCCCGTGCCCGGCCCCGACTCGAACTTCGGCGAGAACCCGCAGGCGGAGCGCGCCGCACGCGCTGCGCTCGACGGGCTCACCGTGGCGGGCGAGCCGGTCCGCCTGACCGGGTTCGACGCCTTGGCGGAGGAGAGCGGCGGCGACGAGGGTCCCGGGGTGCTGCTCGAGGCCGTGCTGGGCGGCGCCGGGGCGCTGCTCGTGCTCGCCTTCGTGTTCGCGTCCTTCCTGGCGTTCGTGCCGCTGGTGATGGCGTTCGTGTCGATCATGACCACGTTCCTGCTGCTGCTCGGGCTGACCCAGCTGGCGGCGGTCTCGCCGATCGTGCAGTTCCTGATCGCGCTCATCGGCCTCGGCGTGGCGATCGACTACGCGCTGATCGTGGTGTCGCGCTGGCGCGAGGAGCGCTCGCACGGGCGAAGCGGCGACGAGGCCGTCCAGAAGGCCATGGAGACCGCCGGACGCGCGGTCGTGTTCAGCGGCATTACGGTGGCAATCGGGCTGCTTGCCCTGATCGCCCTCCCGCTGCCGTTCCTGCGCTCGATGGGCTACGGCGGCATGCTGATCCCGCTGGTCTCGACGCTGGTCGCGATCACCCTGCTCCCCGTGGTCCTGGCCAAGCTCGGCCCACGGTTGGACTGGCCGCACCGACGCACCGACGACAAGGCGAGCCGCGCGTGGACGCGCTGGGCCGAGGCCGTGGCGCGGCGGCGCTGGCTAGCGGCCGGCGCGGGCATGGCGGTGATTCTCGCCCTCGCGTTCGCGGCCACCGACCTCCAGCTGGGCAGCTCCGACGCCGACACGATCGCCAGGTCCGGCGACGCGAAGCAGGGGCTCGTCCAGCTGGAGAAGGCCGGCATCGGCGAGGGATCGCTGCTGCCGCACGAGATCCTGGTGGAGGGGGGCACCGACCCGGACCGCGTCGCTGCCGAGCTGCGCGGCGTCGAGGGGATTCACGGAGCGGTGGCGCCGAGCGAATGGCGCTCGGGCGGCGCCGCGCTCGTCGAGGCGATCCCCGTCCCCGACAGCGGCACGGACGAGGGCGAGGCGACGCTCGGAGCGGTGCGCGATACCGCGCACGCGGCGGGGACCGACGTGCGCGTCGGCGGCCTGCCGGCCCGCAACGCCGACTTCATCGACGCGGTGTACGGCAGCTTCCCGCTGATGATCGCCCTGATCACGATCACCACGTTCGTGCTCCTGGCGCGCGCCTTCCGCTCGCTTCTGCTGCCCGCGAAGGCCATCGTCCTCAACATCCTGAGCGTGGCCGCGGCCTGGGGCGTGCTCGTGCTCGTCTGGCAGCACGGCTACGGCTCTGAGGCGATCTGGGGAATCCAGGCCACCGGGTCGATCCCGTCCTGGATGCCGCTGATGGTGTTCGCCTTCCTGTTCGGGCTGTCGATGGACTACGAGGTCTTCATCCTCAGCCGGATGCGGGAGGAATACGACCGCACGGGCTCGACCGAGACGGCGATCGTCCGCGGAATCGGACGCACCGGCCGGCTGGTCAC